>ERZ1370068.3262-contig-2378_pt1 | contig 59731 bp, 63 predicted proteins | sample MGYA00561227_ERZ1370068 | MGnify/ENA primary metagenome ERZ1370068 (study PRJEB38410, sample SAMEA6850437) | metagenome | study: Metagenomic assessment of the ecological functions of the soil: analysis of the soil microbiota associated with the... | reverse complement strand
GTATACTTCGTTCAGTTACATCGTGCCGGCGTTGAACGCGCGGCCGACCTCGTCGAGGGTCCGCGGCTGCTGGCCGTCGAGGCCGTAGCGGAGCTCGAGCACGCGCGCGCTCGCGCTGGCGAGAGCGCGCCGAGGATCGACCGCAGCGCCTCGCGCCGGAGCGTCGCCTCGGCCAGCCTCGTCCGGCAGCGGCGCCGTCTCGTCGGTGAGGAAGTGGCCGAACTCCGATTCGTCGTCGTCGCCGACCGGCTTCTCGAGCGAGACCGGCGTCTGCGCGCGTGCGGCGGATCTGCTCGACCTCCTCGACGGCGTCATGTCGAGGTCGCGCGCGATCTCGGCGACGTCGGCTCGCGGCGCGAGCTCGGCGCGCAGCTTCCGCTCGGAGCGATGGATCTTGTTGAGCTTCTCGACGACGTGCACCGGCATGCGGATCGTCCGGCCCTTGTCCGCGATCGCGCGGCGCGACCGCCTGGCGGATCCACCAGGTCGCGTAGGTCGAGAACTTGAAGCCCTTGCGGTAGTCGAACTTCTCGGCCGCGCGGACGAGGCCGATCGTGCCCTCCTGGATCAGGTCGAGGAACGGCAGCCCCTGGTTGCGGTAGCGCTTCGCGATCGAGACGACGAGGCGGAGGTTCGCCTCGACCATCGCCTGCTTCGCGCGCGTGCTCGCCGCGCTCGATGCGCTTCGCGAGCTCGACCTCCTGCGCCGCCGTGAGCAGCGGCACCTTGCCGATGTCCTTGAGGAAGAGCTGCAGCGCGTCGGTCGAGATCTCGCGCGCTCGGCTCGACCTCAGGCTCGCTGTCGTCGTCCGCGTCGGCGTCGGACGACCGTCGATCTGCAGCCTCCTCGAGCGCCGCGTAGAAGTCGTCGAGCTGAGCCGGCGTCGAGGTCGAGCTCGTCGAGCGCGAGCGCGAGCTCGCTCGGCATCGAGCTGGCCGCGTGCGATAGCCGCTCTCGAGCAGGCGCTGGCCCTCGTCGCTCGCGAGGATCTCCTCGATCCGGCCGTTCGGTGGTAGCGCCCTGCGTTTCTTCAGCGCCAGACCGCCCCCTGTCCTCGTCGGCCGTCACACGGTAGTTACAGCTGCGGCCGTCGTCAAAGCTGCGCCGTTCACGGAGCGCGCCTTTCGCGGATCGGTCTCGAGGTAGCGATCTGCCTCGCGGCGAGCGGTGATCCCGGCCGCGCGCTGCAGCGGGCGCGGAGCTGCCGCTCCGGCGCCCTGGATGCGCCCGTCCAGAGAGGGCAGTACGCCAAGGTGGAAGCGCACCGTCGGCTCGTTCGGGTACGTGCCCGACGAGCGGGCCGAGCCGGCCGAAAGCTCGCTCGGGCGCGTCCTTGTCGAGACTCGCCGACAGCGCCGGCCTACCTGCGCCTGCGACGTCGTGGCGATCAGCGCCGCGCTGCCTCGTCGAACGCTCCGCGCTGCCGAGACGCGGCCGCCCGCAGCGCTGAAGGCCGACGCCGTAGAGGGCTTCTCGTAGACCGGCCACCCCGGCTCGCCGCGAGCCTGAGCGCCTCGAGCTGGCGCGCCGGCGGAAGGCTCGTGATCGCGGGCGGCGCGCTGAAGCGACGAGGATGAACGCGGGCAGGCCACGCGGAAGCTCCGGGATGCGAGGAGGTTCCCGGCCACGACGGCGTACGGGCGTGTCCGGCTCCGGCATCGAGCACCGCGCGCCACGCCGCCACCGGATCTCCCTGTCCGCCCAGCAGCCGCGCGAGGCCGAGGTGGAGCTGCACGACTGCGACGCTCCGGGTAGAGCTTCGCGAGCTGCCTCGAGCCGGTCGAGCGGCCCGTCGGGCCACGCGGCGAGCGCGGCGCCGACCTTCGCCTCGAGGGAGTCGTGCATCGCGAACGGACGCCGCCGCGCGCGGCGTAGTCACCGTCGCATAGCAGCGCCTGGGCCTTCGCGTCAGAGTCACGCGCCTCGCGGATCCGTGCGGAAGCCGAGAGCGAACGAGAGCGGAGGACGGCCCTCACGGGGCTCTGGCCGTCGTGGTCTGCGCTACGTCCCAGCCGATGTCGCCGTCCGAGGAGACGGCACGACGACCGCGACGACGACGACAGCGAGCCGCCGCGACCGCGGCGACGAACAGCACGATGCTGACGCCGCGGGGACACCGCCGGACGATAGCCAGGGCACCCGAACGCTATAGTTCCGAAAGTAATGGCGACGTACCGCGAGCTGCTCGCACAGGTCAGGACGAGATCGACGAGATCTCGACCATCGAGGCGCACGAGCGCCTCGAGTCGTCGGACGGTCGCTCTTCGTCGACGTCCGCGAGCCGGACGAGTGGGAGGAGGGACACATCCCCGGCGCGATCCACACGGGCCGCGGCCGCCTCGAGCAGCGGATCGAGGGCCTCGTGCCCGACAAGCAGCCGCGCGCTCGTCGTCTACTGCTCCGCAGGCTCGCGCTCGGCGTTCGCCTCGAAGGCGCTCGAGGAGCTCGGCTACGAGAACGTCGTCAACCTCGCCGGCGGGTTCTCCGACTGGAAGCGGAACGGCTTCGAGGTCACCGATCCCGCGCGTCTCTCGCCCGAGCAGCGCTCGCGCTACAGCCGGCACCTGCTGATCCCGGAGGTCGGCGAGGCGGGCCAGCAGCGCCTGCTCGACTCGCGCGTCCTGCTCGTCGGCGCCGGCGGGCTCGGCTCGCCCGCGTCGCTCTACCTCGCCGCGGCCGGCGTCGGCACGCTCGGCATCGTCGACGCCGACGTCGTCGACGAGTCGAACCTGCAGCGCCAGGTCGTGCACTCGACCGATCGGCTCGGCGAGCCGAAGGTCGCGCTCGGCGAAGCGGACGCTCGAGGCGCTCAACCCGGACGTCGAGGTCGTGCCGTTCGAGGAGCGGCTCACCTCCGAGAACGTCGATCGGATCCTCGCCGAGGGCTGGGACGTGATCGTCGACGGCGCCGACAACTTCCCGACGCGCTACCTCGTGAACGACGCGTCCGTCTGGCAGCGGGATCCCCGTCGTGCACGGCTCGATCTTCCGCTTCGAGGGCCAGGCGACCGTCTTCCAGCCCGGGCGACGGGCCCGTGCTACCGCTGCCTGTTCCCGCAGCCGCCGCCGCCGGAGCTCGCGCCGAGCTGCGCCGAGGGCGGCGTGCTCGGCGTGCTGCCGGGCATCATCGGCTCGATCCAGGCGAACGAGACGCTCAAGCTCATCCTCGGCCGCGGCGACTCGCTCGCGGGCCGGCTGCTGCTCTTCGACGCGCTCGGCACGACGCTCGACGAGGTGACGCGTTCGCCGCGACCCCGACTGCCCGGTCTGCGGCGACAGCCCGACGATCACCGAGTACGTCGACTACGTCGAGTTCTGCAACGCGCCGGTGCACCTCTGATGACGACGGTTCGCATCCCGCCCACGCTGCGCGCCGAGGTCGGCGGCGTGCGCGAGCGTCAGGCGCCGACGGCGACACCGTGCGCCGAGGTGCATCGACGACCTCGTCGACGCCGCTACCCGCCGCTCGCGCCGCAGCTCCTCGCAGGACGGCGAGCTCGCGCCGTTCGTGAACGTCTACGTCGGCGGCGAGGACGTCCGCACGCTGCGACGGGCTCGACACCGCAGGTCGCGACAGCGGCGACCAGCTCATCCTCCTCCCGGCGATGGCGGGCGGGGATGCTGAGCGCGCAGCGCTCGACCGGCCGTCGACGCGTCGCTCCTCGACCTCGTCGGGTCGACGCCGCTCGTCGAGCTGCCGCGCTCTCGCCGAAGCCTGGTCCGTCCGTCTCTACGCGAAGCTCGAGGGACAGAACCCGACCGGGTCGATCAAGGATCGCGTCGCGAAGGCGATGCTCGAGGCCGCCGAGGCGTCAGGCGAGCTCGAGCCGGGACGCGCACCTGCTCGAGCCGACGAGCGGCAACACCGGGCATCGCGCTCGCGCTCGTCGCGCAAGCTCGACGCGGCTACCCGCTCACCTGCGTCGTGCCCGTCGAACGCGACGGCCGAGCGCGCGTCGCCTGCTCGAGCTCTACGGCGCCGAGATCGTCGAGTCGCCCGGCGAGGAGGGCTCGAACGGCGCCGTGCGGCTCGCGCTCGGAGCTCGCGGAAGCGGACCCGTCCTACTTCATGCCGTTCCAGTACGCGAACGAGGCGAACCCGCGCGCGCACTACGACGGCACGGGCGCCGAGATCGCGGCCGCGCTCGACCGCGTCGACGTCCTCGTCGCCGGGCTCGGCACCGGCGGGACGCTGATGGGCGCCGGCGAGCGCGCTGCGCGAGACCGTTCCCGGACGTCGTCGTCGCGGCCGCCGAGCCGCTCCCGGGCGACGCGGTCATGGGCCTGCGCTCGCTCGAGGACGGCTACGTGCCGCCGATCCTCGACGTCTCGAAGCTCGACCGGAAGCTGCTCGTCACGAACGCCGAGGCCGTCGCCGGCGCTGCGCGCTGCTGCTCGAGCGCGAAGGCGTCTTCGGCGGCGTCTCGTCCGGTGCGGTCGATCCATGCGGCGCTGACAGCTCGCCGACGAGCTCGACGAGGGCGTCGTCGTCTGCGTCCTCGCCGACGGCGGCTGGAAGTACCTCTCCGCGCGACTTCTGGGACGCCGACGACGTCGAGCACTCGATGGGACGGTCCGTCTGGTGGTAGTCCCGGCCGCCGTGCGAGCTGCGCTGGCCGAGCACGCGCGAGGCAGAGTCACCGAACGAGGCGTGCGGCGCTCGTCGTCACGCAGGACGGCGTCGCCGAGCGCTACGTCGCCGGGCCGCAACGCGGCGCTGCGTCGCCCTACCGCTTCGAGCTGCGACGTCGCCGCCCGAGACGTGGTTCCTCGAGGACGAGGGCTACGAGCTCGCGGTGTTCCACTCGCACATCTCGTCGCCGCCGCGCCCGTCGCGCACCGACGTCGAGAACGTCGGCCTGTGGGCGAGCCGCCCGTACCTCATCTACACGGTGCGGACGGACGAGCTCGCCGGCTGGCGGATCTCCAGCGACTCGATCGAGCCGCTGGATCTCTCCGCGGTGGCGTGACGCCTCGAGCGCGACCGCTGGCGCGGCCGGCGCTCGAGGTCTCGCGACCTACTTGATGGTGAAGGACCCGCTGCATCGTCGACGCGTGCGGGTCGCAGACGAACGTGTACTTGCCCTTCTTGAGCGTGATCTTGAACGTCTTCGATCCCCGTCGCCGCGCGACGCTCGTCTTCACGTTCACGCCGGGCCCTTGAGGTGGAAGTTGTGAATCGCTGGACTTGTCGCTCACGACCAGCGTGTACTTCCCCGCCTTGGTCGGCTTCGTTGGCATGCTTGATCGTGAAGCCCGGGCCCGACGGTGCCCGTGATCTTCGATGCACCGCGACGACGGGCACCGCCGACGATCAGCGGCGACGGTCACGGCGAGCGAGCACTGCAACGGTGCGCTTTCTCATGATCCTCCTCGTTGACCTCCGTTGTGGTCGGTGAGAGCGTAGCCAGAGGTCGCGCCCGCAGCGCTACGGGCAGATCAGCCAGACGCCGAGAGACCCGCGGCGCCGATCGCGTCGCCGCGCGAGCGCATCGTCGTCCGGTCCCGGGAGACCGCTCACGCCGACCGCTCCCACGCGGCGAGCCGTCCTCGAACGCGGCGACCCCGCCCTGGAAGAACGTGAAGAAGGGATCGAAGCTCGCCGCGCTCGGCCGCATCCTCGCGTGCCTTGGCCGCGAGCGCTGCCGTCGAGGTCGCGTCGCTCGCGCGCCGCGGTGTAGGCCTTCCGCTGGGCGTTCAGCCGCGTGTCGGGCGCGGCGCCGTCCATCGTCGCGCGCCGCGACGATCTCGCCGTGACCGTCCGCCGGCGAACACCGGAGACGGGCGCGTCGCGTTCTCGGACCACGAAACTGCGCAACGCCGAGCGCCTGCTCGAGCTTCACTGAGCGACATCCTGACAGCGATAGGCTGCGCTTCTGGCCGGTGCGAGCGATCGTCATCGACCAGCCGAACTCAGTCGCCCTCCAGGACGTCGGAGACCCCGACACCGGGGCCGAGCGACGTTCGCGTCCGCAGCGTCGTCGCCGGGCGTGTGCCGCACCGACCTCGACATCGCGACGGGAGCGCTCGACTCGCGCTGGGTGCGCTTCCCGGTCGTCCCCGGCCACGAGTGGAGCGGCGTCGTCGATGTCGGTCGGCGACGGCGTGACGGCCGTCGAGCCGGGTCAGCGCGTCGTCTGCGAGGGCAACATCGGCTGCATGCGCTGCCCGCGCTGCCGCGCCGGCGACACGCACCTCTGCCAGAGCTACGACGCGGTCGGCTTCACGCGCGGCGGCGGCTGGGGCGAGTTCGTGGTCGTTCCCGCGCGGATCGTCCATCCGCTGCCCGACCACGTGTCGTTCGAGGCCGCGAGCTCGTGGAGCCTGGTCGTGCGTCGTCAAGGCACTCGAGCGCGCGCGGATCCAGCCTGCCGAGACCGTCGGCGTCGTCGGAGTCGGCACGCTGGGCGCGCTCGCCATCCGGCTCGCTCGCGTTGCACTCGCCCGCCGCGATCATCGCGTACGGGCTCCGCGAGGAGGAGCTCGAGCTCGCGCGCACGCTCGGGCGCCGACGCCGTCGTCAACGTCGCCCAGCATGACGCCGAGGCGCGAGCACGGCGAGCTGGTCGGCGGTCTGCCTGACGTCGTCGTGGAGACGGCCGGCGACCGTGCCGCGCAGTCGAGCTCTCGACCCGGCTCGCGCGCGAAGGCGGTCGTGTCGTCCTGCTCGGGATCGCCGGTCGGGGCGCGGAGCTCACGCTTCCGGCCGACCGCATCGCGCTCGCGGGACCTCTCGATCTTCGGCAGCGTCGGCTACACGACTGCGGCGTGGGCGCAGATGGTGGCGCTGCTCCGCGAGCAGCCTCGTCGACCTCGACCCGATCGTCACGCACCGCTTCCCGCTCGAGCGCTTCGAGGATGCGTTCGCGCTGATGGACGTGCGACGCAAGGCGTCGTGGCGAAGATCGTCCTCGAGCACGCCCGTCTGATGCGGACTCACGCGCGGTCACGACCGCCGTCGTCGAGGCGAACTACGACTGGACGATCGTCCGCGTCGAGAGCGACGAGGGTCGTGTCGGCTGGGGTGAGGCGTTCTGCGCGCCCGGTCTGCCAGAGACCATCCGCGAGCTCGCGCCGCTCATCGAGGGCCGCGACGCCCGCCACGTCGAGCCGCTCGTGCGACGGCTCCACCTCGCGACCGCGCACGTCTCCGGCGGTGGAACCGTGCTACCACGCGATCTCGGGTATCGAGGCGGCGCTCTGGGACCTCGCGGCGCGCTCGCTCGAGGTTGCCGCTGTGGCAGCTCTTCGGCGGCTCGCTTCCGCGACCAGCGTGCGGATCTACGCCGACTGCCACGCCGGCGAGGCGCTGACGAGCTACAGGCGCGACGCTCGTCGCCCGGCGGCTGCCCGTGGATGGGGAGCGGACGAGCAGCTCGACGCCGAGCCCGGAGGAGCACTGGGCGCCCGCGGAGGCCGGAGGACGTGTACACGCCGGAGGCGTACGCGGCCGAGGGCGCGCGCGATGGCCGACCGCGGCTTCACGGCGCTGAAGTTCGACCTCGACCTACCGCTGCTTCCGGACGAGGACCTCTACGCGCGAACGATCTCAGCCGGCACAGCTCGACCGGCAGCGTCGCGCTCGCCGAGGCGACGGTCGAGTGCGGTTGCGCGGCAGAGCCGAGGTCGCCTTCGACCTGCACTGGCGCTACGCGCCCGCCGACGCGCTGCGGCTCGCCCGCTCGCTCGAGCACCTGCCCCTGCTCTGGCTCGAGGATCCGACGCCGCCTCAGGATCTGCCGTCCGTCGCGCGCATCGCCGAGCGAACGACGACGCCCGATCTGCACGGGCGAGAACCTCTACCGCCTCGACGGGTTCGTCGGCGCTCGATGGACCACGGCGGGCGTCGACATCCTCGCCCCGGACATCCAGAAGGTCGGCGGGCTGGCAGACGCCGGCGGATCGCAGCACTCGCGGACGTCCACTCGCGACCGCTGGCTCCGCACAACATCGCCGGGCCGATCGGCACGCTCGCCTCCGCGCACGTCTGCGCGCTCGATCCCGAACTTCCTCGCGCTCGAGTGGCACGCGCGCCTCCGGTGCCGTTCTTCGACGAGCTCGCTGACGCACCACCGGGCCGGTCATCGAGGACGGCTACGTCACGGTGCCGGACCGGCCCGGAATCGGCGCGGAGCTTCGACCTCGACGTGGCGCGACGCTACGCGCGGCCGGGTGCGCCGTTCTTCGACGAGCCGGCTTAGACGGCCGGGTCGGGCGCGAGGAAGCGGAGCACGCCGGAGCTCGCCCTCGACGTGCAGCCGTCGGTCGCGGCCGGTATCGCGAGCGCAGCGCACCGGTCCGGCCGGCGAGCCTCGATCGCGCCGCCTCGACGACGAGGACCGGCGAAGCGCCCGCTCGCCTCGCTCGCGCGTCGACCTCGAAGAACGCTCGCGACTCCGAGGCAGCGAGCGGATCGGCGAGTGCGCGTCGAGGTCGAGCGCCCCACGGCCTCGTCCCACCCGGACCCAGGTGGCTGTCCTCAGGATCGATCGGGAAGTCTCGCCACTCGCAGAGGAGGAAGTCCGTCGGCTCCTGGACCTCCGCGATCAGGGCCCGGCGCCGAGCGCATGGGGAACACCGGCGGCGGACGTAGACGACATCCCCTGCGCGCACGGCAGACGCGGTTCAGCGAGCCGAGCAGTCAGCTCGACGTCCTGTGCCCGGATCCACTCGAGGAAGCGATCGGGCTCGACAGTCCTCGCGCAGACCGACCCACACCCGCCTCCTCCTGGCGCGTGCGCAGGCGAGCCAGGCCTCGGTCTTGCCGAACGGGAGTCGAACGCGCGCGCGCGCGAACGCGCGATCGGGATGCGCGTGCCGGGAAGGCGCTCGCCAGCGTCGAGCAGCTTGACGCAGGACGCCGCGTCGACGTGCCGAAGCGCGCGACGTGCGCCTCGCCGAGCCAGCCGATCGGATCGTCGGCGACGGCGTCGCGAGCGAGCGTCCGTCGGCGAGTCGCGACAGGCCATCCTCGGGGTCAGCGCCGCCCGGGTTGTTCGCGGGAGTGATCGGATCCGATCCTCCTCCGGGAAGAACCCGTCCTCGGCCTGCTCGCCGCGCAGCTCTGCGAGGAGCGCACCGCCGCGATAGAAGCGATGGACGCGGTCGGTGTCAGCGGGACGGCGTCACGGTCAGGCTGCCGACGTCCTCGGGCGTCAGCAGCGTGTAGCCGGACTCGGGCCTGCGCCCGCACGCGCCGCGAACGCCTCGCAGCGTCGGCACGTGCCAGCCGAACGAGTCGGCGAGCCGGACGATCATCGTTGAAGAGCGCCGCGACGTGGATCGCGTCGACGAGCGCGCTCGCTCGTGACGCCCGTCGGCGAGCACGGCCTCGGCGTCCGCCCGTGTCAGCTCGTCGGGCCGGAGCGTGAGCTTCTCGAGGAAGCCGAGCGTCGCACGCAGGCGCGGTCGTCGACGGGCGCGGTGCGCCAGTCGCGCCTCGACCGCCTCCCAGACCTCCTCGCCGAGCGCGTACGACGCGACCGCGCCGTGGGACTCCGTTCAGAACGGGCACTGGTTGAGCGACGAGACGAACGCCGGCGAACGAGCTCCGCGCTCGCCGACGCGTCCAGTCCGACAGGCCGCGCATCGCGAGGTCGAGCGCCGTCGGAGTACGGGCGCCCGAAGAGCTCGGGCCGGTAGTGGAGCGTCTTCAGGACATCGGGCGGCTCCGCGCCGCGGCGCGTCGCGGATGCACTCGAGGACGCGCGCCTCCGCCGGGTCGTGACCGCTGTCGAGGCAATCTGCAGCCTCATCGGCAGCACCCGGAGGCCCGCGTTGCAGCCGCTCGAGGCCCGCGGCGACGGCAGCCGAGACCGGTCAGCTCGAAGATCGTCGTCGTCCGAGTAGCCCGCGTCGCGTCAGCGCCTCGAACATCCTCGTCGCGTGATCGAGTACGCGTGGCGTCCGGACGCTTCTCGAGGTACGCGTCGAAGTCGGGGGAGCCGCGACGGTCAGGCTGCGCGGCCGTCAGCCGAGTCGCGCGATCGAGCGCGTCGTAGCGGGTCGATGCGTGCCACGAGCGCCGTAGTTCACGCACAAGAAGCCCGTCTGAGGACGGCTTTCCACGCCGCTGACGCGAGCTCCGCTTCCGCGCGGCGCGCAGTACCATGACCGTCCGATGAGCGCGCCCGCTGCTGGCCGGCCGGCCGTCGCTGACGATCCGGGGCACGGCAGTACCCGGTCCTGCTGCCGACGCGTCCGCGACCCGCGGCTGCATCTCGCCGCGGTGATCGTCTCGCTGCAGGTGCTCGGCCAGGTCGGCGTTCGACTTCCGCCTGTCGATCGCCCAGATCCTCGTCGCGCTCGGCACGTGCGCGCGTGCTCGAGTTCGGCGATCGCGTTCTTCCGCCAGCACGTGATCATGTGGCCCGGCGAGCGCGCTGCTGACCGGCAACGGCGTCGCGTTCATCCTCCGCGTGCCCGGGACGGAGCACGGCGACTGGTGGAGCCTGCACGGCTGCGTGGATCTTCGCCGGGACGGCCGCGGTCGCTCTGCTCTCGAAGTACCTGATCCGCGTCCGCGGGCGGCACATCTTCAACCCGTCGAACTTCGGCCTCGTCGCTCTGCTTCCTCGCTCCTCGGCGCGGAGCGCGCGCGGACCCGCTCGACTTCTGGTGGGGGCCGATGTCGCCCGTGGACTCGCGCTCGCCCTGTGCGTCGATCGTCGTCGGCGGCTTTCGCGATCCTCGCGCGGCTGCGCCTGCTCGCGATCGCCGTCGGCTTCTGGCTCACGTTCGCCGCCGGGATCGGCCGTGCTCGCCGCGAGCGGGCACTCCATGACCGCGCGCTGGCACGTCGGGCCGATCACGGGCTGGGACTTCTGGTGGCTGCTCGTGACCTCGCCGGAGATCCTCGATCTTCCTCTTCTTCATGATCACCGACCCGAAGACGACGTCCCGAAGCGCGGACTGGCCGCCGTGCGCCTACGCGGTCGGGGTCGGGCTGCTCGCGACGCTGCTGATCGCGCCGCAGACGACCGAGTTCGCGACGAAGGTCGCCGTCGCTCGACCGCGCTCGCGCTCGTCTGCGCGGCGCGAGGCGTCTACGAGCTCGTCGGCGCGACGGACGACCGCGCTGCTGACGCGGCTGCCGCGCGTACCCGAGCCGCGGCCGCGTCCGTGGCGGCTGGCGCCGCGCTCGTCGGCGCGCTCGCGTACGCCGCGCCTCGTCGTCGCCGCCGGAATCCCGGCCCGCCCGGCAGCGCCGAGGCTCGCGTGCGGCCGACGCGACGTGCAGGACTTCCGGCCATCAGATCGTCGGCTCCGGCAAGGACGTCGCGCCGCATCGACCAGGCGATCCGCGCGAGACGATCGCCCGCGACGTCGTCGTCGGATCTCCGCACCGAGTCCGACTGCGCTGCGCACCCGAGACCTCGAAGCTCGCGGCGACCGCCGCCAGCGGGACGTGGCTCGCCTCGCTGTGGTCGCAGATCGCGCGCTCCGTCGTGCGCGGACGACGGTGGCGCAGCTACGACGTCGAGCGCATGGTCGCTGTCGCCTGCAAGCGCGGCGACGTACCAGGGCCGCCGACGCGTCGTCGCGAACCTCCAGGGCACGCTACGTCGCGTCGACCTACGGCCGGGGACGCGCACGTTCGTGAGCCGTCGCAGACCCGCATGCGCTTCCGGCGAACCGTCGAGCTTCGCGCTCGAGAACGGCCGGTACCGGATCATCTCGCTCGCGAAGGCGGCCTCCGCTCCGGCGCCGCCAGCCGCCGCGGCCCGACGGCGGCACGCTCGGAGGCACGTCGTTCGTGAACGTCGCGCGCCCAGGTCGGGCTCGACTTCCGCCAGGGCGCGTTCCGGTTCGGCATGTCCACGGACACGACGGCGATGATGGGCGGCGGGCCTCTGCTGGCTGGACTACGACAACGACGGCTGGCTCGACCTCTTCGTCGTCAACTCGCACGCGGACGTCGACATCGTTCCCTCGGATGACCACGGGCGGCCTTCCCCGAACCGCGCTCTACCACAACGTCGGAGGCCGGTTCGTGGACGTGTCGGCGCGCGCCGGCGCCGACCTCCCCATTCGCGGAGACGGCTGCGTCGCAGCCGACTTCAACCTGGACGGTCACACCGACCTCTACGTGACCAGCGCCGGATACAACGTCGCGACGGACTCCTGGGACGCGCTCCTCTGGAACAACGGCGACGGGACGTTCACCGAAGGCGCCGTCGAGCGGGCATCAACGCGCAAGGGCTGGCACTCGGCAGCCGTCGTCGGCGACGTCAACGGTGACGGGCGGCCGGATCTCTTCGTCTCGTCGTATACCGATCCGAACTTCGTCGTCGACCCCGCGTCCGGCTTCCCATCCGACCACGCACCCGTCCGCGATCTCCTCTACCTGAACGAAGGCACCGACGAGAACGGGCGACTCGACGTTCCGCGAGGTCGCCCGACCGGCGGGCATCGAGAGGACGAAGGTCGCAGGCACGGGCTCGGAGCGATCTTCACGGACTTCAACCGCGACGGGCGATCTCGACCTGTACGTCGCGAACGACGCCGATCCGAACCAGCTCTACGAGAACGTCGCGCTGAAGGGTGGCGCCGACGCCGATCCCGAGCACCTCGGCTTCCGCCTCGAGGACGTCGCGAAACGCGAGAGCGTCGCCGACCCGAACGCGGGCATGGGGATCGCCGGCGCCAGGACTTCACCGGCGACGGACGGGCCGGACATCTTCGTCACGAACTCGCGCAACCAGCTGCACGCCGCCTACCGGAGCCTCAGGGCGGCGAAGGGCTCGTCGTTCGCCGACGCGCGCCCCGAGTTCGCGGCTGCGGTCGGCATCGCACTCGGCGGGATGGGGCGTGTCGTGGGCCGACCTGGACCTGGACGGCGATCTCGACCTCGTCCTGGCGAACGGCGCGATCCCGGTCGTGAACCTCGCGAAGGACGCCCGACGCGTGCAGATCCTCGAGAACGTCGTCCGGGCCGAGGCAACGCAGCCGCGCTTCGCGCTGCGTCGAGGCGCCGTGGCCTCGCGCGCACGCCCGCGGTGAACGGACGAGGCCTCGCGACGGCCGACTACGACAACGACGGCGACCTCGACGTCGCCGTCAACTCGATCGGCGGGAGGCTCATCCTGCTCCGGAACGACGCGCCGAAGCGGCACTGGCTGGAGGTTCGCTCCGCACGTTCGCGCCGGGAGCGGTCGTGACGGCGACGCTCGGCGACGGGCGGAAGCTCGTCCGCGAGGTGCAGGCGGGCTCGAGCTACCTCTCGTCCGAGGATCCGAGAGTGCACTTCGGCCTCGGGACGGCGGCGACGCGTCGCAGCAGCTCCGCGATCCGATTCCCCGACGGTCGCGACGATCGTCCGCGACGAACCTTGCGCCGATCGATCGCGATCGTCGAGCGTCGGCTCAGCGGCCCGAGCGTTCCTGCAGTCGCCGTGGCGACCGAGTCGAGCGTGACGGCGAGCAGCAGGATGACGCCGGTGACGATGTAGATCGTGCCCGTCGAGTAGCCGCCGATGTTCAGGCCGTTCGCGACCGTCGCGATGACGAGCGAGCCGAGGAGCGCTCCGCGGACCTCCCGCGTCCGCCGAACAGGCTGACGCCGCCGATGACGGCGGCCGAGATCGAGTCGAGGAGCAGCGTCCCGCCGCCCTGGCTGCAGGTTCACCGACTGGAGCCGCGCGGCGAGGACGATCCCGCCGACGCCGGCCATGATCCCGGAGATCATGAAGACGAGGATGCGGATGCGCGCGACGTTGATGCCCGAGCGGCGGGCGGCCTCCGCGTTGCCGCCGACGGCGTAGACGTGGCGCCCGAACGTCGTGCGCTTCGCGAGGAACGTGAGCCCGACGAGGAAGATCAGCATCAGGAGCGCTGCGAGCGGAAGCCCGCTGCGGCTGGCTGCAGTTCTCCGTGAGCGGCGTGCCCGGGGCAGTGCGGCCGGCCTCGTCGCGTGGTTGCAGATCGCGACGGTGCCGAAGCAGGCGACGGCGACGCCGACGAGCTTCGCGATCGGCATCCACGGGCTGAGCGACAGCCCGGCACGCCGCTGGCCGATCGCGCCGCCCAGCTCGACGAGGGCATATACAGCCCGTGATGATCGCCGCGATGAGCCAGCCGACGTTCGCGGAGAAGTAGTACGTCGCCGCGTCGTTGATCCAGTTGGTCTCGATGATGATCACGCCGCGCAACTCGCAGGATCTTGCAGGATCACTCCCTGCCAGATCAGGAGACCCGCGAGCGTCACGACGAACGACGGCACGCCGACCTTCGCGACGACCGTTCCCTGCGCCGTGCCGATCACCGCGACGACGGCGAGCCCGATCAGGATCGCGAGCCATCCGGGTAGTTGCGCGCCGTCCGCGAGCTGCATCGTCGCCGCGGTCACCGCGGCGATGCCGCTCAGGTAGCCGATCGAGAGGTCGATCTCGCCGAGGAGCAGCACGAAGACGACGCCGTACGCGATCATCGTCACCCCGGCCATCTGGAGGATGACGTTCACGAAGTTCCCGGCGGTGAAGAAGTTCGTCGCGGTGAAGCCGAAGTACGCGACGATCAGGACCTCGCCGAGGACGACCGGGAGGACGCCGAGGTTGCCGGACTTGACGTTGCCGATCGCGCGCTGCCAGAGGCCCGTTCGCTCCTCGGCGTCGTCTCCTCCGGGCAGCCCGATGCCGGGCGCGACGATCTCGGCGTCGGCGCTCACGAGACGACCTCCGGCGCGGTCTCGGCGATGCCCGACACCTTGGTCGGAATACCGGCGGTGATCGCCTGGACGACCTCCTGCTGCGTCGTCGTCGCGCGCTCGTAGACACCGACGTTGCGGCCGAGGCGCAGGACGGTGATCCGGGTCGCGGTCTCGAAGATGTCGTGCAGGTTGTGCGAGATGAGGACGACGGCGAGCCCCTGCTCGGCCAGACGCCTGACGAGCTCGAGCACCTGCTCGGTCTGCGCGACGCCGAGCGCGGCGGTCGGCTCGTCGAGGATGACGAGCTTCGAGTTCCACATGACCGCGCGCGCGACTGCGACCGACTGGCGCTGTCCGCCCGAGAGGGTCGCGACCGTCTGACGGATGGACTTGATCGTCGTGACGCGAAGGCCCTTGAGCGTCTCCGCCGACACGCTGCTCCATCGCCGGCTCCTTGAGCCGGAAGAGGAAGTCCCGGATCTCGCGGCCCAGGTACATGTTCTGGACGACGTCGAGGTTGTCGCAGAGCGCGAGATCCTGGTAGACGACCTCGATCCCGAGCTTCGCCGCGTCCTTCGGGCCGTGGATCGTGACCTGCTTGCCGTCGAAGAGGATCTCGCCGGAGTCGTAGCCGTGGATGCCGGCGATGCACTTGATGAGCGTCGACTTGCCGGCGCCGTTGTCGCCGACGAGCGCCATGACCTCGCCCGAGCGCACCTCGAAGTCGACGTCGGTCAGCGCCTGCACCGAGCCGAACGTCTTCGAGAGGTCGCGGATCTCGAGGAGTGGTGTGTCGCTCACGAGTGGCGGGTCCTAGAGAGAGCGGTGGAGGCGCCGAGGCACGCCTCCACTGCTGCTATCGACGACTACTTGCAGTACTGCTTGTACTCCCCGGAGCACACCTCGCTCCGCTTGAGGAACTTGTCGCGGAAGAGCCGCGTGTAGTTCGCCTTGGTGATCGAGTACACCGGGATGAGGTAGCGTCGGCTTTCCTTCACCTTTCGCGTTCGACCTTGGGCTTCGCCCCCTTGAACAGGGCAACCGCCGCCGCTGCGGCCGCGTTGGCCTCGTCGGGCACGTACTTGTAGACCGTGTTGGTCTGCCAGCCCGAGATGATGTTCTGGACACCCTGGACCGTCGCGTCCTGCCCGGAGAGCGGGATCGGCTTGAGGCCCTTCGCCTTCAGCGTGGCGACGACGGCGCCCGCGATGCCGTCGTTCGCCGGCGACGACGCCCTCGATCTTGTTGCTCGTCTGGACGAGCATCTGCTCGAAGATCGTCTGGGCCTTGTCCGCGATCCCAGAGCGGCACGAACTTCGCCGGGCCCTTCTTGACCTTCTTCGCCTTGAAGAGCGGGTTCAGGATGTCGTCGTTGCCGCTCTTGAACAAGAACGCGTTCGCGTCCGTCGGGCCGCCCCAGAGCTGCGCGACCGCGCCGTTCGGGCCGTACGTCGCCCTTCGCCTTCATGCCGGCGATGAACGCCGCAGCGCCTGCATGGCGACCGACGAGGTTGCCGTCGAACGTCACGTAGACCGAGCCGGTGCCGCCGATGATCTGACGGTCGTAGTCGATCGTCTTGCCGCCCGACGGCGGTGAACTTCTTCTGGATCGCGATCGACGTGCCGCGTGTCGATGATCGACGATGATCCCGACCTTGGCGCCGTCGCTGATGCACTGCTCGGCCTGCGCGAGCATGCTTCTGCGGCTGACTCGAGCGCGTTCACGACGGTCGCCGGACAGGCCGGCCTTCTTGAATGCGTTCGATGAACGCCGGCTTGTCGAACTGCTCCCAGCGCACCGGACGTCGTCGTGTCCGGCAGCAGGACGCATACCTGCCGTCGCGAGCCGGGCGCGCCGTTGCGCCGCTCGCGGCGACCGCGACGGCGACTGCGGCCGCGGCGACTCCGACGAGGAGCGTCGCTGACCTACGAGAAACTGCACTTCACTGCAAACTCCTCCTTGACTGAGGATGTGCCTGCGGGGAGACTCTAGTACGAATCGGGCGCTGGTCAATGCGTTTACGAGCGTCCGGTATACGACCGATCTCACGCCTGCCGGATTCGCTCGGAGCGCGACGATCGCATCGCACACCTCGGCCGCGCGGTAGCCGTCCTCGAACGTCGCGCCGTGGGGCGCGACGTCGCCGTCCTCGGCGATCGCCGCGCAGGAGGTGGTGGAGCTCGTGCACGAACGTGTCGCCCCAGCCGATGATGTGGCCGGGCGGCCACCAGTGCTCCCAGAACGGATGGTTCGCCTCGCGAGACGAGGACGGTCTTGAATCCCGCGCGCACGATCGCCGTCGTTGCGGAAGACCTGGAGCTCGTTCAGGCGCTCCATGTCGAAGGCGAGCGAGCCCCTTCGGCCGTTGATCTCCCACTGGAACGCGTTGCGGCGGCCGAGCGCGAACCGCGTCGCCTCGATCGTGCCGACGGCGCCGTTCTCGAACTCGACCGCGGCCTCGATCGCGTCGTCCACCCGGCGGCCGGGCACGAACGTCTTCGCAGGAAGCCGCCGACGCGAGGCGATCTCGCCGATCGAGGTAGCGGGCGAGGTCGATGACGTGGGCGCCGAGGTCGCCGAGCGCGCCGGAGCCCGCCGCGTCGGGGTCGAAGCGCCACGTCGCGAGCGTCGGGTCGTCGCCCCAGTCCTGGAGGTAGCGGCCGCGGAAGTGCCGGAGCTCGCCCAGCTCGCCGGCCTCGATCATCTCGCGGGCCAGGCGAACCGCCGGGACGAAGCGGTAGTTGAACGCGCACAGGTGCTTCACGCCCGTCGCCGCCACCCGGCGCCAGATGTCGTAGCTCTCCTCCGCGTCGCGCCCGAGCGGCTTCTCGCAGATGACGTGCTTGCCGGCCTCGGCCGCGGCAATCGTCGGCTCGGCGTGCATCGAGTTCGGGCCGCCGTTGTCGAACAGCCCGATCCGCCGGATCGGCCACGAGCTCGTGCCAGTCCGTCGTCCAGCGCTCGTAGCCGTAGCGCGTCGCCGCCTCGCTGACGGCCTCCTCGTTCCGGCCCGGCGATCGCCGACGAGCCGCGGCACGAGCGGCGGCGGCCACGTCATGTACGCGATCTTCTGGAACGCGTTCGAGTGCGCCTTGCCCATGAACGCATACCCGAGCATGCCGACGCCGATCTCGCGAATCCCGTCCGAGCTCACGCGGCCTCCCTTCGTCGTCTCGCCCGATCCCGTGCGAGATACTAAGCCGCTCGACGAGGCGACACGGCACTGACGACGCCAGGAGGGCTCATCCATGAAGACCTCGCTCGGAATCTGGGCCCTCGGGTCGATGGTGACGCGCTTCGTCCCAGGCGGCTACCAGCCGCAGTGGGCCGGCGAGACGACGGCCGAGCGGGTGCCTCGCGCGATCGACGGGTCTGGGCGACCTCATCGACGGCTACGAGTTCCACTACCCGCAGGAGCTCGACGCCGACAACCTCGACGAGGTGCGCGCGGCGCTCGGCGAGCACGACATCTACTGCATCGCGACGGGCCTCCACCTCGACCCGCGCTTCGGCAGGGGCGGGCTCGTGCTCGCCGGACGACGCGACGCGCGACGGAGGCGGCTGAAGCGCACCCTCGGCGCGCAGTCGACTTCGCCGGCGAGCTCGGCGCGCACTTCATCATCTGGCCCGGGGATCGAGGGCTACAACTACCCGTTCCAGACGCCGTACGCCGACAGTCTGGGCGCTGGCTCATCGACGGCGATCGGCCAGGCCGCGCGAGCGCTGCCAGGAGCACGGCGTCACGCTCTTCCTCGAGCACAAGAACTCCGAGCCGGCGATGAAGATCCTCATGCGCAACATCGGGATGACGCTGCACGTGATCCACAAGCTGCGCGCCGAGGGCATCGACAACGTCAAGGTCGAACATGGACTGGCAGCACCTGCTCATGAACGGCGAGAACCTCGCCGAGTACGCGGCGCTGCTCGCGGCCGAGGGGCTCCTCGGGCACCAGCACGCGAACTCCGGCTGGGGCACGTTCGACGACGACAACATGGTCGGCGCGACGGCGTTCATGGAGACGCTCGAGCTCGCGGTCGAGCTGCGCCGCGCCGGCTACGGCGACGCACGGCGAGCGGCTCGGCTTCGACCTCTACCCGTACACCGAGGACGCGGTCGAGGCCGTGCGGCGAAGCGTGCTGCAGTGGCGGTTCATCGACTCCGTCGCCGCGAAGATCGACGACGCCGCGCTGCGCGAGGCGCAGATGCGCAAGGACGCCGTGCGCGCCTACGAGCTCGTGTACGCAGCGCTCGGCGCGTGACGGAAGCACTCGTCGGCCTCGACGTCGGAACGACCGGCGTCAAGGCGCTCGCGATCACGCCGTCGACGGCGACGTGGTCGCATCCGCCGAGGAGGGGTATCCACTCTCGCACGCCTCGACGCCGACTGGTCGGAGCAGGATCCCGACGACTGGTGGCGACGCGAGCGAGCGAGCGCTGCCGCGCTCGGCACCTCGGCGTCGACGAGTCTGCGTCGGCCTCTCAGGTCAGATGCACGGTCTCGTCTGCCTCGACGACCGCGACCGCGTTGCTTCGGCCCGGCGATCCTGTGGAACGACCAGCGCACCGGTGTCAGAGTGCGCCGAGATCGAGGATCGCGTCGGTCTCGAGCGGCTCGATCTGCGCTCACCGGCAACCGCGCGCTTCCCGGGCTTCACCGCGCCGAAGCCTTCGTGGCTACGGCGCCACGAGCCGGACGTCTACGCGCGGATCCGGCGGATCGTGCTTCCGAAGGACTACGTCCGCCTGCGCTTGACCGGCGATCTGGGCCATCGACGCGGCGGACGCGTCCGGCACGCTTCTTTCGACGTCGCGAACCGGAGCTGGAGCGACGAGGTGCTCGACGCGCTCGGAGCTACCGCGCGAGTGGCTCCCGCCCGTCCACGAGTCCACCGAGATCGCAGGTGCGTGGCGACCAGCAATCGGCGGCACTCGGCGTGGAGTCGATCGAGCCAGGAACGATCTCCGTCGTCCTCGGGACGTCGCGGCGTCGTGCTCGCACCCTCGCGGCCATACGCGCACGACGCGAACAGGCGCGCGTCCACGCCTTCTGTCCACGCGCTGCCCGGACACCTGGGAGGCGATGGGCGTGATGCTGAACGCGGCCGGCGCCACTGCGGTGGTTGCGCGACGACGCTCGCGCCAGATGCGACGCTCGTACGACGCTCACGGCGGAGGCGAGCCGGCTCTGAGCCGGGCGCCGACGGCCTGACCTTCCTCCCGTACCTCCAGGGCGAGCGAACGCCGCACGCCGACCCTGACGCGCGAGCGCCTTCACGGGCCTCTCTCGCCACCACGGTCGCGGCTCGCTCGTCCGTGCTGTGCTCGAAGGTGCGGCGTTCGACTGCGCTGACTCGCTGAGCTCCTACGGAGCTCGACGTCTCGCCGACGACGGGCTTGCCGCCGGAGGCGGCCGCGCAGCCGCCTGTGGCTCGAGATCGTGCGCGTCGGTGCTCGGAGTCCCGCTCGAGCTCACCGTCGTCGAGGAAGGCTCGGCATACGGAGCGGCGCTCCTCGCCGGCATCTCGAGCGGCGCGTTCGCGAGTGCGCAGGACGCGGTCGACGCCTGCGTTCGCGTCCGCGACACCGTCCAGCCGCGTGCCGACTGGGCGTCGGCGTACGACGAGGGTTACGCTTCGCTATCGCGCGCTGTACCCGGCGCTACGAGACCTGGAGGATCGATGACGGAGAGATCATGGGCTGATGCGACTCGGGATCGTCTCGACCGCCCACATCAACCGACTCGGTGATCCCCGGCGCGCACGCGTCCCCGAAGATCGACCTCGTCGCCGTCGCGAGCCGCGATCAGGCCCGGGCCGATGCCTACGCGTCGGAGTGGGAGATCGAACGAGTCGTACGGCTCGTACGAGGCGCTGCTCGAGGACACCGACATCGACGCCGTCTACATCTCGCTTCCGAACACGCATGCACTGCGAGTGGTCGATCCGTGCCGTCGAGGCCGGCAAGCATGTCATCTGCGAGAAGCCGCTGGAGCCGTCACCCGGAGGACGTCGAGCGGGCATTCGACGCCGCGGAGAGCGCCGGGCGCCTGCTCACCGAGGCGTTCATGTACCGCCACAACCCGCAGACGCAGGCAGCTCGCCGAGCTCGTCCGTGACGGCGCGATCGGCGAGCTGCGCGTCGTCCGCTCCGCCTTCAGCTACTCGCTCTACGACACCGCGAACATCCGCCTTCGCACCGACGTCGAGGGCGGCAGCCTGATGGACGTCGGCTGCTACTGCGTCAGCGGCTCGCGGCTGCTCGCGGGCGAGCCCGAGAGCGTGTTCGGCCAGGCGTCACATCGGGCCGAGCGGAACGGACTGGGTCTTTGCCGGCACGATGCGCTTCCCAGGCGACGTGCTTCGCGCAGTTCGACTGCGGAACGTCACTGCCCGATCGAGACGAGCTCGAGGCGATCGGTACCGAAGGGCTCGCTGTTCCTCGACGACCCATGGCACTGCCACACGCCGCGTGATCGAGGTGCGCAGAGACGACGGGATCGAGCGAATCGTGCTCGACCCGGTCGACTCGTACCGGCTGGAGCTCGAGAACCTGAGCGACGCGATCCAGCGGCGAAGCCCCGCTCCTGCTCGGTCGCGAGGACGCCGTCGCTCAGGCGCGGGCTCTCGAAGCCCTCCACCGCTCCGCGGAGACGATGACTCCCGTGGTCGTCTAGGCCGTGACCTCGAAGTCTCCGTTCATCAGTGCGAGGCGTGCGGATCGCACTGGAAGTGGTACGAGCCCGCGACCAGGGTGATCGGGTAGCTCGCTCGTCCTCCTGGCCTCCCGACCTCCTCATGACTCGCCGACGCCGGTGCCGGTCAGGTGGAAGTTGTGGATGCCGACTTGATCGACGATCGTCGAGCGTGTAGTCACCTGCGGGAGGCTGGTGACGGCCGTTCCCGTCTTCGGTCGTGAGCGTGATCGCGAAGTCGTCCGACGCACACGCTGCCGATCAGCTTGGTACCGGCGGCGGCCCCGCTGGTGTCCGTCCGTCGTCAGTCAGTCTCCGTCGCCGTCGTATCCGTTCCAGCAGCGGACTCGTCGTCGCTGCCGCCACATCCCGCAACCGCGAGGTGCCATCACCGCGAGACCGACCACGAGGCCGATGCGCGTGCGTGTCATAGAGATCCTCCTTCGCCGCTCGCACGGGGACGATACGTGCGCGCGCCGCAAATCGGTTCGGTCTTAAAGTCGCACGGTGGACGTTCTCGAGATCGCTCCCGGCCTCTGGCGCTGGACCGCATTCCACGAGGGAGTGGAACGAGGACGTCGGCTGCGTCTACGTCGAGACGCGAGGACGGCGTCGTGCCCATACGACCCGCTCGTCCCGCCTGACGACACCGCGAAGTTCTGGAAGGCGCTCGACCGCGACATCAAGCGCGCGAAGGCGCCGGTGCACGTCCTCGTGACGGTCGTTCTGGCACACGCGCAGCGCCGCCGCGATGCGCGAGCGCTACGACGCGCGCATCTGGGCATCGTCGTCCGGGAAGGCGCGCAGATCGCACGACGCGCGGAGTCGTCACCGACACGTTCGCACCGGGCGACCCGCTCCCGGGCGGACTCGAGGCCTGTCGCACGCGCGAGCGGCCGAGGTCGTGTTCTGGATCCCGAGCACTCCGCGCTCGTCCCCGGCGGACGTGCTGATCGCCGACGGGAAGGGCGGCGCGCGGATGTGCCCCGAGTCGTGGCTGCCGGCATCGAAGACGCACAGAGACCTCGCTGCATCGCTCCGACCCGCTGCTCGACCTCTCCCGTTCCGGCGCGTCCTCGTGTCGCACGGCCGGCCCGTGCTCGACGGGCGGCGGTCGAGCGCTCGCGCGAGCACGCGAGCTGTAGCGCGTCTTCTACACTCGGCCACGGCATGCTCTTTGGCTGTGGATCCTGCTCGGAGCCGTCGCGCTCGTGGTCGTTCTCGGCGCGTTCTGGCTACAACCGTCTGGTCCGGCTGCGCAACGAGGCCGACACGGGATGGTCGAACATCGACGTCCAGCTGCAGCGGCGCGGTGACCTCATCCCGAACCTCGTCGAGGCCGTCCGCGGCTACGCCGCGCACGAGCGTGGTGTCTTCGAGGAGGTGACGAAGGCGCGCGCGGCAGTCAGGCAGCCGGGACGCCCGGGGCGGCCGGGAGCGCGAACGACGATGCTGACGCGCCGCGCTCGGCCGCCTCCTCGCCGTCGCCGAGGCGTATCCCGAGCTCAAGGCGTCGGACAACTTCCTTCGGCTTCAGGAGGATCTCACCGACACCGAGGACAAGATCAGCGCCGCGCGCCGCTACTACAACAGCACGGTCATGCACTTCAACACCGCGATCCAGAGCCTTCCCTGGGCGCTCGTCGCGCGGCCGCTCGGGTTTCGTGACAAGGAGTTCTTCTCGGCGGAAGGCGATACGGCGCCGCCGCAGGTGTCGTTGACGCCCGCAACGTGACGCTCCAGCAGCAGATCCGCCGGAACCGTCTGCGAAGCGGCATCGTGGTCATCGGCTTCGTCGTGCTGTTGGGCGTCGTCGCCGGCCTCATCGGTGCGGTGCTCGACCTGAGGCTCGGAGTGGTCGCACTCGTTGGTGCGAGCCTGTACGCGCTCTTCGCGATCATCTCGTCGCGACGGATGGTCGCCCGTATGACCGGCGCGCAGGAGGTCGGCCGGACCAGCTGAGGCCCCTGCGGCGCCTCGTCGAGAATGTGTCGATCGCCGCGGGACTTCCGGTGACGCCCGATGTCCGCATCGTCGACGACCCGTCGCCGAACGCGTTCGCGGCGGGCATCCGTCCCCAGACGAGCTACATCGGAGTCACGACGGGACTGCTGCGCGTCATGCCGAAGCGCGAACTCGAGGCCGTTCTCGGCCACGAGATCTCGCACGTAAGGAACCGTGACACGTATCTCATGACCATGGCGACCATCTTCGCCGGCGTGATCGCGCTGATCGCGGACGTCGGGTTCCGCATGCTCGTCTACGGCGGCGGCCGCTCCCGGCGCGGAGGGGCGCTCGTGCTTGTCGTCGCGGTCGTGGGCCTCCTGCTCGCCCCATACGCCGCACTGCTCCTGAGGATGAGCCTCCTCGCGGCGCCGCGAGTTCCTGGCGGACCAAGGATCCGCGGAGCTTCTCAGCGATCCCGAGGCCATGGCGCTCGCGCTGCGCAGGCTGCCGAGCTCGACACGACCACGATGGCGTACGCAGACGCATCGGTCGCGCACCTGTGGGTGGAGAGCCCGACGAGCCGGGTCGAGTCCGAGCAGGCGCAGGTGTCCTGGCGCTTTCGAGCCTGTTCGACACTCATCCGCCGCTCGACGCAACGGATCGCGGCACTGGAGGAGTCGGGCGGATTCCGCCTTCCGGAGACGCTTCCACCCGATCGAGCCGTTCGCGTTTGAGCTCGGTCTGCGCAGAGGAATGAGACAGCCATTCCGAAATGTGCGTTCAGCAAAGCGCGATTCGGGTCGATAATGGAGAAGCCGTGAAAGGGTCTGCGCATCGGACGGCGCCGTGGGCGCGACAGCGACGTTGCCCTGTCGCCGCTCGAGCTCGCCCTGAGACCGGCTCTCGTCGACGGCCGCTGGCAGATTCCCGATCGCTTCAACTTCACCCGCGACGTCGTCGAGGCGCTGGCGCGCGACCCGAAGCGCCGCGCGCTCACGTCGCTCGGCGAAGGAAGGCGTGATCGAGCCCAGGAGCTTCCTCGAGATCTCCGCCGGCGCCGCGCTCTGGGCAACGACGCTCCGCGAAAGCGGCGTCACGCCGGGCGACAGAGTGATCGTCGTTGCCGGCAACACCGTGGACTGGCTCGAGATCGTGCTCGGGGTGATGAAGACGGGCGCGGTTGTCGTGCCGTGCATGCCGAGCATCTCGCGCGTCCATGCTCGAGCGTCAGGTCTCGTCCACCGACGCCGTCGCTCGTGGTCGCCGAGCGCGCGCTCGAGCCGACGATCGAGCGCATGGGCTTCACGCCCGATGCTCACTTCTTCGACGACAACGCCGGTGTGAAGCGCAGCACGAAGGACATCCCTGCCGCGGCCACACACGACACTGCATCCCGAGATCTCGCCTTCATCGTCTCGACCCCGGGCGTCGGAGGCACGCGCAAGGACGTCGCGCACACGCACGGCTCCGCGTTCGCAACTCGCGTCCAGGCCGAGCACTGGCTCGACGTCGGCCGCGGCGACGCCGTCTGGTGCACGACCGACGCCGCGTCACCTCTACGATGTGGAACACCGTCATCGGGCCGTGGTCGCGTGGTGCCGAGGTCGTGCTGCACGAGGGCGAGTTCGACGCCGACGAGCGGCTCGATCTGATGTTCAGGCTCGGGCCAGAGCATCCTCTGCCAGTCGCCGGCCGAGTACGGCGCGCTCTGGCGGCGCACCCAAGCTCGAGCGCTTCCGCTCGCCTCGGCTCCGCCGTCTCGTCTCGACCGGCGACTTCCTCGATCCAGAGGTCGTCGCCGTGTTCGAGGAGCGCTGGGGGCTGACGATCTACGACGGCTACGGCCAGGCCGAGACGAACATCGTCGTGGCGCACCTCGCCGACGGTGCGTCTCAGTCCGGCTCGCTCGGCCGCGCACTTCCCGGCCACCACGTCGCGATCATCGACGACCAGGGCAACGAGCTTCCCGCGGGGGATCGAGGGCGACCTCGCCGTCCGCGGCCGGCCGCCGACCTTGTTCGCCGGCTACTGGGAGCTTCCGGAAGAGACGAAGTCCGCCTTCCTCGGCGACTGGTACCTCACCGGCGACGTCGCGCTCGTCGACGAGGAAGGCTTCTTCACGTTCCTCGGGCGCGCGGAGGACGTGATCACGTCGAGCGGCGGCACGTTCAGCCCCTTCGACGTCGAGCGCGTGCTCACAGGACACCAGGCGATCGCGGCGGCGGCGCGTCGTCGGCATCCCGCGACCTCCAGCGCGGCGGCCACTTCGTCCGCGCGTTCGTCGTGCCGAAGACCGGTGCCGAGGGGCTCGGAGCAGCTCGAAGCCGAGCTCCGCCAGTACGCCGCGCAGACGCTGCCCGACCCGCAGGTCCCGCGAGATCGTCTTCGTCGACGAGCTGCCGATCGTCGGTCCGAAGGTCAGCAGGCACGTGCTGCGCGAGCGACCGCTCGCAGGGCGACCGCTCTGGGAGATGCCGCCGACGTCGGAGCCCGAGATGGAGGGGCGCTGCTCCGCTCCCGCCACCGATCGACGGTGAGTTCACCCCTCGCGTCGATCGCGGTCTCGACACGCCACAGCCGGTCGCACTCGTGCCCGAGCCACAGCCCGTGCTCCCCCGAGCCGCCGCCCACTCGTGCCGGAGCCGCCGCCTCTCCAGCCCGGTCGGTGCTTGCCGCGCCGGAGCCCGTCGCCGAGGCGCTGCCGCAGCCAGAACCAGAGCCCGTTGTCGAGGTCGTCCCGGAACCGGAGCCGGAGCCGGAGCCGATGCCCGTCGTCGAGGCCGTTCCCTGATCTCGAGCCAGAAGCCCGAACCCGAGGTCGAGCCAGAGCCGCTGGCCGAGCCGGAGCTCGAACGCGCCAGAGCCGGGGCTCGGCGCCAGGCCGGGCTCGAGCCCGAGCCCGAGCTGGAGCCAGAGCCAGAGCGGCCGAGCCCGAGGTCGAGCTCGAGCCGGCGGCCGGTGCTGATGCCGCTGGCGGAGCCGGTCGGAGGCGGCGAGTCGAGGACGAGTGCGGAGCCGGATCCAGAACCGGAGCTCGCGGTCGCGGAGGCACAGCCCGAGCCCGACGGGCCCGACCGGAAGACCGGCGCACGCGGATCCCGAACCGGAGCCCGAGCCGGAGCCGAGCCGGCCCCGGTGCTGATCGTCCTGCCCGAGCCCGAGCCGACGTCCGAGCCAGAGCCCGAGCACACGCCCGAGTTCACGGTCGTCGAGCCGCCAGCGCCGATGCCGGACTACGTCATCGACGAGCCCGAGGGACCGCCGCCGTGGTCGTGCCGGATCCCGAGCCGGAGCCGGAGCTCGGTCCGCTCCCCGACTTCGTGGTGGAGCCGGGCTCAGCGCCCGAGCCCGCTCCCGTGCCGGTCGAGTCCGCGCTGGTGCCCGAGGAAGAAGAAGACCTCCGGCCCGCTCCCGGACTTCGTCATCGATCCGAGCCTCCCACCGGAGTTGAGGCCTGCTCCGCCGCCAACACCGGTCCCGGTGCAGCCAGAGGCGGCAGTACCACCGCTGAAGGTTGCCGACGAGCGAGAAGCGCGAGCCGACGATGTCGAACGCCGCCGGGATCTACTTCCCCCGACGACGGCGTTCCCGATCCCAGCGACGACGACGATGGCGACGCCCGCGTGGTGGCAAGGCGCGCCCCCCGCCCCCGCCCTGCCGCCGAGCTCGGCAAGTCGAAGCGCTCGACCGAGCCGGCCGAGCCGCGGTGACGAAGGGAACGAGGTGGGCTGGATGGCGGGGCTCTCGAATCGGCTGAGCGCATACAGCCTGTCCGACGACAGAGGCGCAGTCCGCGTCTGAGTCCGGACGCGCACGAGCCCCTCGACGAGACACACCGAAGACTGACGCGTCACGACCGCGATAGCCTGCGCCGCGATGACGGATCAGGCAGCCGTGAGCCCTGCTGCGTTGGCTGCGGCGGCGAGCTGCGCCAGCCACACGCCGCAGCGCGAGCATCTCGAGGCGGCGATCCAGAACGACGACCCGCGAAGTGCGACGGCTCGTCGCGCTCGCGCCGTTCAGCGATGTCCAGCGCCGACATGTCGACGGCCTGATCACGCGCTGGGAGGACGGCAATTGGCGGCAGCTGACAGCGAGGCGATCGTCCGCCGCATCTTCGACGCGTTCGCGCGGAAGGAGGGGCTCGCGCTGCGTGGCCTCTTCGCCGAGGACGCCACCTGGGTCGATTCCCGGGCGCGGGGTCATGGCTGGCCTGTACGACAGGACGCGAGGCCATCTTCCGGTTTCTCGCGAAGCTTCCGCGGGAGACCGGCGGGACGTACGGCTCCGAGCTGATCGACGTCCTCGCGAGCGAGGACCGCGCTGCCGCGCTCTACCACGCGCGAGGCGCGCGCAACAGGCCGCGCGCTCGAGCTCGAGCAGGTGCTGCTCTTCGGCATTCGAGGCGGTCTGGTGAGGCACGTGCTCGCGCTCCCCAGCGATCCCGACGCCTTCGAGGCCTTCTGGGCATAGGGTCTCGCGCATGAGCGACGCCCGCTTCGCGGACGGACTCCGGTACCGCATCGAGATCCCATCGGTCGAAGGCCCGCGCGTGCTCGAGGCCGTGCTGGAGGAGCCGGAACGGCGCTCCGTCCCCGTCGGCGGATCTCGCGGGAAGCGGCGTGATGATGCTGACCGACGGCGAGATCCGCGCGATGGCGCGCGCTCGGTGCCGATGGCCGGATGTCGAGGTCTCGCTCTTCCTCGGGCCGCGCGGCGCCTGGGACACGGGTGGACAGTCGATCGTCACGTCGGCAGCGGGCGGGGTCGCGCGCGGGCAGGCTGGGATCGACTACGTCCGTGGCCGAGTGCGACGCGGCGTCGCTCTCGGCATCCGTTCGTTCCTCGTCGCCGACCTCGGTGTACTCGAAGACGCTCGGCGACATGCGGCGCACCGGCGACCTACCCGCGTCTGCTCGTCCTCAAGACGTCGGTTCTCCTCCCCTGCGCCAACTCCGCGACCGCGCATCACGCTCGGGGAGCTCAGCGCCACGACGATCAACGTCTCGACCGACCTCTCGCCCGCCGAGCTCGGTGAGCTTCGCTCTGCGTGCACGGCACCGCTCGACGTCTACGTCGAGGTGCCCGACGACCAGGGCGGGTTCGTGCGCTATTACGGGTTCCGGAGATCGTCCGCCTCGCGGCGCCCGTCTACGTCAAGCTCGGTCTGCGCAACGCCCCGAACATCTACCCGTCGGGACTCCACCTCGAGGAGCTCGCGGTGAAGCTCGGCCGCGAGCGCGTGCGGCGCGCGGAGCTCGTTCTGCGACTGCTCGAGGGCAGGCGCCGGAGGCTCGTCGAGGGGCCGGGGCGAGGACCGACCGCCGACCTCGGTATCCCGAGCCGTGAGTGAAGGCGCTTCACGGTACGTTCTACGACGCTAGTCCTCAGGCGGCCGAACGGGATTCCACGGCTCGAGATGAGTCGTTGTTCGCTCGTATCGCGTCAGCGCGTCGATCGGCCTTCAAGATCGGTCGTGGAGATCGCACCATCCTGCGAGAAAGGCGATCGTCGACCCGTCAGGTGACCATGCGGGGCCGAAGCGTATCCGGACCGTCCTGTGTCAAGCGATGCACGCGCTTATCCGCAACGTCGACCAGGTAGAGGTCGTACAGAGCGAACCGACGATGTTCGACGCGAGGACGATCCGTAGGCCGTCGGGCGACCATGCCGGGTTGATGCGTCGAGCCGCGGCTGGGTCAATGACGCTGCGGATCCGAACCGTCGGGCCGCATGATCCAGACACTCTCGACGTTCTTGTGTGCCTGACAAGCGACGAGTAAACGCGATCCATTTTCCATCCGGAGACCATGCCGGGATCGCTGTCGGATCCATGGCATGCGTGAGATCGGGTGCGCTCGGCGTGCCGTCCGCCTTCATGCACGTAGATGTCGTCGGCGCGCTTGAACGCGATCTGCTGTCCGTCCAGCGCCCACGTCGGGATGCGTGTCGTCGACACGCGTCGCCGTGAGCCGCTGCGTGCCGATCCCGTCGGCTCGCATGACGTAGATGTCGAGACGATCCTGCGCGCCTGCTCGCAAACGCGATCTTCGCCGTCGGGCGACCATGCCGGGTCGATCTGGAAGAAAGAGCCTCGGTGAGCGATGTGTCGACCTCCGGTTCGCGTGAGCCGTTTCTGTCGAGCTCCGTCGGCATTCATCGCGTAGATCGCGTAGTCGCCGTCCCGAGTGCTGACGAAGAGAAGGTCGGGCCGCGTGTTCCCACCTCCTCCCGCCGCAAGCGGACAGCGCGAGCGTCGTGCCCCACGGCCAGGAGCAGGAGGAGTCGGATGTAGCGACGCCGATTCCAGGGAGAGCGCGCCCTGAGTGGGCCAACGGCTCGACGCCGGGTACCGGCGCTGGAGTTCGGAGTTCCGGACGGCTCAGTCGCCGTCGTCTCGTGGCGCATCTACCCGCCCACCATGATCAGCTGGCGCTCTGCGACCGACGTCGCAACGCCGGGGTTCTGCTCGATCAGGAGGATCGCGAGACCTTCCTGCTCAATTGCCGCGAATGTCTCGATCAGAACGCTCGATGATCTGCGCAGGAGCGAGACCCTCCGACGGCTCGTCCATGATCAGGAGCTTCGGGTTCGTGAGCAGAGGCGCGGCCGATCGCGAGCATCTGCTGCTCGCCGCCGGACAGCTGCGCGCCGCCGTTGCGCTTGCGCTCGCGCCAGCCGCGGAAAGAGGTCGTAGACGCGCTCCGCGGTCACCGCGCCGTTCCCACCGCTTGTCCCGGTGATGCGCGAGGTGCTCGTCGACCGTCAGCGACGGGGAACAGGCGTCGTCCCTGCGGAACGTAGCCGATACCCAGCGCGGGCGATCTTGTACGAGGGCGTGCCGACGAGCTCGCGTGCCCGTCGAGCTGACCGAGCCTGCCGACCGCGGGGGCGCGAAGCCCATGATCGCCGCTGCACAGCGTCGTCTTGCCCATGCCGTTCCGACCGATGATCGCCGTCGACTTGCCGCCCGATCTCGAAACGATGACGTCGTGGAGGACGTGTGCGCGGCCGTAGAACGCGTTGAGCCCTGCGACCTCGGCGACGGCAGTTTCGGGCTCGAACTTCACTCATCGACGTCAGCGGCTCCCGCGCCCCAGATAGAGGTCGTGGACGAGTCTGGTTCGCCCGGATCTCGTCAGTCGTGCCTTCGACGATCACCGCGTCCGTCGTGCATCATCGTCACCTGCTCGGCGACTCGCAGCGCGATGTCCATGTCGTGCTCGATGAGGATCGAGCGTGATGCTCCGGGTCGAGCTCGAGCAGAAGGTCGGTCAGGAGCTGCCGCTCGCCGCGTGAGGCCCGACGCCGGCTCGTCGAGCATGAGCATGCCTCGGCTCCGGCGCGAGCGCCATCGCGAGCGCGACCTGACGATGCTCGCCGTGGGAGAGATCGACCCGACGTAGTCTCGCCAGCTTGTGGTCGATCGCAGCCCGCCGTGCGGCATCGCCGCGCACGACCGCGGATCGCGCGCTCGTCTTCCTGGAGGCGATCACCGGGCGTAGATGGCCGCGCCCGACGCCGACGATCGAGAGGTAGATGCTGTCCTCGACGCTGATGCCGAGGAGCATGCGCGACTGCTGGTACGTACGCGCGAGCCGAGCTTCGCGCGCAGCTGCTGGCCGGCAGATGCGTCACGTCTCGTCCGAAGAGCTCGACGGTGCCCGCCGACGCCGGAAAGTCGCCGCGAGATCACGTTGAACAGCGTCGTCTTGCCAGCACCGTTCGGGCCGAGTATCGCGCCGCCGCTCGCCGTGCGCGATCTGTCGAGATCGACGTCGCGGACGGCGTGGAGCCCGCCAAGCGCCGGCCGACCCCCCTGGGCAGGAGGGCCGGCGCGGCGCTTCGTGGTTGAGTAGCGGCTTCCGCCACTAACTCGCTACTTGACGACTCCGTTGACGACGGGTCGTCCCTTCCGATCCGGGCAGCCTCTTGTGGGCGCAGGTCGGGTAGGTCCGGCTCGGAAGCGTCAGCGACCGTGCCGCCGAACGTCGTCGACGTACTGCACGACTTTCTGCACCGTCACGACCGCCAGCGAACCTGGAGCCGAGACGTCCATGCGGTACAGTACTGCTGCTGGAGTGCCTGCCGGTTGTTCTTGCCAGGCGAAGCGGCGCCGTACGCCGCGTCCGGGCAGCGTCGTAACGCGGAGACGGCTTCTGAAGCGCCTTCTGCCACCTGAGATGTTTCCCATCGACTGCGATAAGGGCCGTTCATCCAGTGCCTGGGCGTTGACGTAGTAGTTGTAGGTGAACCCGTCCGGCGGCGTGGTCCGACGCCTTCGCCGCGCGAGCGGCGGATGCGCCGTTGAACCACTTGTCGAGGATCTTCTTGTACTTCGTCACGGCGGCACCCTTCAGGTCGTCGCCGTACCGAAGCCGCCGACGTGAGCGCCGCTCAGGTGCGGGCAATCGCCTTGTCCGCTCCGGACGAGGAAGAAGAACAGGTTCCGATGATCTGCGGGCCGTCGGCGGCCCGTACAGGTTCTCGAACGCCGATCCCGATGACGGGACCGTGCCCGTTCCGCCAATCGCCAGAAGTAGCCGTCCACCTTGTCGGCGCCGGGGCTGCTGCACGAACGACGAGTAGTCCGTCGTATTGAGCGGCGGGAAGACGCGCTTCGTGATGTTGCCACCCGCCGCGCAGAAATCGGCGATGAAGCCTGCGCCGGACGCGCAGCGAAGCTGTCGTCGGTCAGTCGATGATCGCGGCCTTCTTCCGCCCAGTTTGCTTCTTGGTCGCGATCGGCCGATGCCCGCGCTGCCACTGGACGCCGCTACCGTTGAAGCGGAAGAAGTTCGAGCGCCTTCACGGCAGCGGTGGTGTCCCACTGCGCCGGCCGAGCGTTGACGAACGTCTTCGTCGGATGCTGCTTGGCGTAGTTGGCCACGGCGACGGACTCGTCGCCGGAGAGCGGGCCCGATCATGATGTCCGCACCGAGCTGCTCCATGCAGCACGCTTGGTCTCCTTGATAGGCCGAGTCAGCCCGTGTCGTTCGCGCAGCCGATGCCCACGAGCAGGCGGGTGGCGCCGACCGAGCCCCCGTGCCATCCTCGCGGACGGCGTTGTTGGGGTTGTTCGGCTTCGCCCCGCCGAACTGAGAAACGGCCGTGATCGCCCGCCGATGTCCTGCTCGTAGTTCGCGGCGAACGCGCCTGCCGCAGTCGGACATAATCGCGAACTTGATCGGTGTTGCCGTCGCCGTGCCGACGGCTGCCGGTCGCAGTCGTCGTGGCCGCAACGGCTGCCACTGCCATAGTCAGGCCAAGCAACAGCCGACGGCCTGGCACTCGCGAGTAGAATCATGATGCGCCCTCCTAGAGCTTCAGTTGGATGAAATGGAGCCTAAACCACCTTCAACGGCAACGTGGCGTCATGGACTCGGTCGGAACATCCCTCCTCTCGCGCTACCCGTCATGGCCCGCCAAGTGATGGAGTCGCGATCGCGCGGCCCGCCGACGCCGGACGGGCGCGGCGGATCTCCGAACCGCCGGAGGAGCGATTCCCATGCCCATCAAGCCCCCGGTGAGACGAGGACGATCACCAGGAAGATGACCCCGATCATGGTGTGGAACGTGCCTCCGACGACGGGCAGGTTTGTCCGGTGCGCACGTAGTTCTGGATGAGGACGAACGCGAGCGCCCCAGGCCGAGCGCCTCCAGGCGCGTGAGGTCGCTCCGATCGCGCAGATGACGAGCACGAATCGATCGCGGCACCGATGCTGATCGACGCCCGGATCCGATGTGACCGTTCCACCAGACGAAGAGGACGCCGCCGAGCGCCGCGATGAACCGGCGACGCCGAGGCACATCGTTCGATGGACTGCGACGTTGAACCCGAGCGAGCCCATGCGCACCGGGTCATCTCGGACGCCCTGCAGCGCCAACCCGAACGGCGTTCGCACGAGATATCTGAGCCCGACGTAGACGAGCACTGCCAACCCGAAGTGCTGCGTAGTAGAGACGGTTCTGGATGCGCGTTGACGTTCCCGATGAACAGCCAGGCGCCTCGATCCCACTGATCCCGCCGAATCCCGAGAGACGTCGAGTTCGCCCCGAAGAAGACATTCGCAATCACGGCGTACGTGAGCGTGATCATGAGAAGTAGATGCCCGGCGCTCCGGCTCGCGAGCGCGCCCAGCAAGTGCGATCGCAGTCACGCGACCACGATCCCGACGATCACGCCCACCAGGGTTCCAGCCGAGATTGAGGCCCTTGCTGTTTCCGTTCGTCACCGCCGCGTTTCCGAGCGCGAAGCCTGCGATGCCGAAGATGGAGCACCTGCGCGAGCGAGACCATCCGCCGTAGGCCGAGAGGAAGATCAGACTCGCCGCGGCGATCCCCAGGAACAACGCCTGCGTGAGGATGGAAGTTGACGAAGTACGCCGACATGAAAGGCGTCGAGACCAACGTCGAGCGCGACCAGGGCGAACGCGAGGACAGCGCGATACCGATGCCGCGCTCGACAGCGTGCCCGACGGACGTTGGCTTCATGCCGGTCTCCCGAAGAGGCCGAGCGGCCGGAACGCGAGGACGACCGCGAGCAACTACGAACGTGAAGATGATCCCGAGTAGTACGTGTAGCTCTCTGGCAGATAGACAGCTGCGAACGTCGACACGAGGACCCAGCAACAGCGCACCGACTGCGGCGCCGATGAGCGAGCCCATTCCTCCGATGATTACGACGACAAGCGAATAGAGGAGCCAGTTCGCGTCGACCCCTGGGCCAAGACTCGCGAACGAGCCGCCGATTGCGCCCCCAAGTCCTGCGAGCGCCGACCCGACGAAGAGGCGATTGCGAACGTGAGCTGGATGTTTACCCCGAGGCAGCAACCATCTGACGGTCGTCGACACCCGCCCGGATGACCATGCCGGTCCGCGTCTTCTTCAACCAGACATACAGGCCGAGGCCGACAGCAATGCGCTATTCCCGGGATGAAGAGCCGGGTTGCCGGAATACTGGACGTCGGCGAGTGTTGATTGGTACGCGTCTGTCGAGCACGCCGGGCCAGGCGATGTCCTGCGTAAAGGCGCCGAAGTGCGCGATCATCTGATCGGCCAAGATGATCGCGATCGCGATCGTGATCAGCGCCTGCCGGAGCTCCGACCTGATTCCAACGCAGGAACAGCTGCATGCGTCAGCAAGGCCGACGAGGCCGTATCGTCAGCGCCGCGAGCACCGCCGGAACCAGCCACTGCCAGAAGCTCACCTGCGAGCTCAGGAGACCGAGCGCGGAGTCCTGACCGACGAGCTTGCGCTCGAGCTCCAGGCGCGACGTAGCCGCCGAGGAGGAAGAACGCCCCGTGCGCCATGTTCACGACTCGCATCAATCCGAGATGACGCGTGAAGCCGCTGGCGACGACGAAGTACACGCCTGCGGCGGTGAGGCCGTTCAACAGCGGTGATGATGAAGTCGTGCCGGTCGTGGATCGCAGACGAACGACGTCTGGATTCCGCGTACAGCCCGACTCCGAGCAGGGTCTGGCGGCGAACAGGATCCAGACGAGCGCGAGTCCGATCAGCCCGGAACGCCACCAGGCGCGGCGCAAGCCGGGCGGCATCCCCGTGTCGTAACCAGTCCCTCACCGACGATGCGAACGTACCAACGTCGCCGTCAGCTTTCAACGCCGAGCTTTGGCTTGACTGTCGACCCGCGACGCGCTTAGCCTGGCTCGAGACCCGCCCCAGCCGCGTTCCCAGGCGAGCCCGGCGGCGAGCACCGCTCGTCGCGCGGCGCGACGAGTGCATGTTCGCAGATCGCCAGACCGGCCCAACCCGTGAGGTTCGTCCAGCGCAGGAACGACGTGAGCGGGAGCCGGACCTCCGAGCTCGTCGGCGTCTTCCGGCAGGCAGCTCGACCGCGTAGCAGGGACTGACGTAGAGGTCGACCTCGGGCTGGAACCGCCGCCACTCCTCGATCGCGCGGTACGCCGCCTCGATCTCCTCCGGCGTCGCGCGCTGCGCGGCGCGGAGCTTCTTCTGCATGAAGCTCGCCGTACTCGTCGGCGCGGCTCGGAAAGGTCGCCGCGTGCGACTGCAGCGCCTCGTGCTGGAACTGCGGCCACGTGTTCGCGGTCGGCGTCGGGGATACGCGCCTCGACGACGCGGGCGCCGAGTCGCTCGAGATCGGCGACCCAGCGCCTCGGCGGCGTCGCTGCGCTCGGTCTCCCGCCCGTCGCCGATCCCGGGTGGCTGCCGAAGGAGCCCGACGCGTCAGCCCGCCAGCCGCGGCTCGGGCACCGGTCGCTCGCGTGAGCACCGACCACATGAGCGCGACGTCCTCGACGCTGCGCGCCATCGGGCCGACCGTGTCGAGCGTCGGCACGAGCGGGAACACACCATCCGTGGAGATCAACCCCCACTGCGACTTGAGCCCGACGACCTCGCAGGTGGCCGAGGGCAGGCGGATGGAGCAGCCCGTGTCCGAGCCGAGCGCGAGCTCGCAGAGACCGGCGGCAAGGGCGGCCGCCGAGCCTGACGACGACCCGCCCGTCGTCTTGCCCGGGATGCGTCGGGTTGTGGCACGTGTCGTACCACTCGCTCTGCCCGAGCACGCTCCACGCGAACTCGGGCAGATGCGTCTTGCCGACGATGACCGCACCGGCGTCGAGCAAGCGTTGGACGGCCGTCGCGTTTCGCTCGGAGGACGTGGTCGGCGTAGAGCCCCGAGCCGTACGTCGTGCGGATCCCGGCGGTGTCGAAGAGGTCGCTTGACGGCGAGCGTCCGTCCCGCGAGCGGCCCTTCTCCGGCCGGGCCTGGCTCGACCCGGGTGATGAACGCGTTGATTGCGTGATCGTCGTTCACGGCACCAGTGCGACGCACTCGATCTCGACCTTGGCGCCCTCGAACGGCAAGGCGCGGAACCTCGACGAGGGTCGAGGGCAGGCCGCGACGCGCCGAACACCCCCTGGCGCACCGGGTTGATGAGCGGTCGATCGTCGATGTCCGTGAGGAAGACCGTCACCTTCACGACGTCCTCAAAGCCACAGCCGCCTGCTGCCAGCACCGCCCGCATGTTCTCGAAGATCTGGCCGCGTCTGTGCGACGACGTCGTCGCCGCCGACGAGTCGGCCGTCTCGGTCGACCGCCACGATCCCGGAGACGTACAGGAAGCCCCCGGCGAGCACACCGTCCGTGAAGTGCGAGATCGGCTCGGCCGAGGCCGTCGACGCGGATCTCCTCGCGGCTCATGCGCTGTCCCTGCAAGCTCGCTCAGCCGCACGCGCGGGCTGATCTCGCTCCGGATCGACCGGCAGCTCGAGCACCGACGGCCTTCTCGAGGCGAGGCACGATCGAACGCAGCCTCGAAGTCCTCGGTTCGCTCGACCCGTTCGCCGTGCGCCCCGTATGCGCGCGCAAGCGCAGGAAAGTCCGGGTTCTCGAGATCGGTGCCGACGACGCGCCCCGGGAACTGTCGCTCTGGTGCATGCGGATCGTCGCGTACATCCCGTTGTTCACCAGGAGCACGACGATCGGCAGGTCGTACTGGACCGCGGTTGCGAAGCTCGGGCGAGCTCATCACGAAGTCGCCGTCTCCCGTGAAGCAGACGACGACGCGCTCGGGGTGGATCAGCTGCGCGGCGACCGCGGCCGGCAGGCCGTAGCCCATCGAGCCGCTCCGCGGGCACGCCTGTGTGCCGAACTGCGTGAATTCGGCGAAGCGGTGCGCCCAGACGGTGAAGTTGCCGGCTCCGCATGTCTGCACCGCGTCCCCGGGAAGCCGCGTGCGCGAGGAACGCCATGATCTCACCGAGGTCGACGTCGCCCTCCATCGGGCTCGTTCGGAGGTTCTCCTCGTAGTCGGCTCGTGCTGCAGACGTCCACTCGCGCCAGCGCGGCTCCACCGGGTCGAGGGCGCACAACGCCGACGCGAACTCGGTGAGCGTCGCGACGATCGCGAGCGTCTGGCTGGTAGCACCCGCCCGAGCTCACCTGCGTCCGGATGGACGTGGACGAGCGTCTGCCGCGGATCCGGCGGTTCCAGGAGGGTGTAGCGGCGCGTCGGCACCTCTCCGAGCCGACCGCCGATCGCGAGCACGAGGTCGGCGTCGCGAAGGCGATCCAGCGATCGCCTCGTCCATCGCGACACCGAGCACGCCGACGTAGCTCGGCGAGCGGTTGTCGACGAAGTCCTGGCAGCGAAACGCGCACGCGACCGGAAGGACGTTCGCCTCGCAGAACGCCTGCACGTCGCGGCTCGTCTCAGCCGTCCAGCCGCCCTCGCCGACGACGACGAGAGGGCGCTCGGCGCGCGGCGAGAAGCTCGCGAAGCCGATCGAGCTCAACGCCGCTCGGCAGCGCCCGCTCCGGAGCTCTACGCGCGCGGTGCCGTCGGCGACGTCGGCCTCCTCGGCGAGCACGTCCTCGGGCAGCGCGAGCACGACCGGCCCTGGCCTCCCTGTGAGCGCGACGGCGAGTACGCCTCGGCCATGTGCTCGGGGATGCGCTCGGCGCTGTCGACCTCCCAGGCCGCTTTGCGCGATACCGCCGAAGACCTGCGCGTAGTCGAGCTCCTGCCACGCCTCGCGGCCGCGAAACGCGCGCGGCACCTGGCCGACGAGGAGGATCATCGGCGACGGAGTCCTGCTTCGCCGTGTGCACGCCGACCGCCGCCTGCGTCGCCCCGGGCCCGCGCGTGACGAGGCAGAGCCCGGCCGTCCGGTCAGCTTTCCGTACGCCTCCGCTGCGTTCGCGGCGCCCTGCTCGTGTGACGGCACGTGATCAGCCGGATCGGCGAGTCGTAGAGCGCGTCGAGCACCGGCAGGTAGCTCTCACCCGGGAGGCAGAAGGCGAGGTCGGCGCCGTTCAGCTCGAGCTGGTCGACGAGGATCTGGCCGCCGTTCCTCAGAGCGCCGACCTCGAGGAGGATCGTCGCGCGCTGAAGCCGCGGCTTGTCCTCGTCGGCCGGATCGACGTAGCGTGATCGTCCGTTCGCCCGCCCACTCGGCCGGACGCAGCAGCACGCGGACGAACGCGCGTTTCCTCGGTCGCCGAAGCCGTCGCGAGCACCGGGTCGTCGGCGCCCTCGTGCCACGACTCCCCGGCCGAGTACGTGCGTGCGATCGCCGTCCCCGCGGTCGATCGTGAGCGCACCGTGGAGGATCCGTCGGATCCCCGCGCCGGGATGCACGTGCCGGTACGCGATGCCGCCCGGCGGGAAGTCGACGCGGTCGCAGCGCAGGACCATGCCCCGGTCTCGAGCTCGCCTCGAGCTCCCAGACGAGCGCCGTGCCCGATCGACGCGCGCGGCGCCGAAGTGCGCCTCGTTGCGCTCGAGGTCGTAGGCGATCCGGCGTCCCGGGCTCGGTCCCCACTCCGCCGGGATGCTCCGAGAGGACGAGGCTCAATGGAAGTACTGGCCGCCGTCGATGACCATCGTCTGGCCGGTGATGAAGTCGGCGCCGGGCGTGCAGAGGAAGACGACGGCGCCGACGACGTCCTCGGGCACCTGGTCGCGCTGGATCGTCCGCGCGGCGACCGACGACGTCGCGCAGCTTCTCGATCGACCTCCGGGATGCGCCTTCACGCCGTCGGACATCGTGAAGCCGGGCGCGACGCAGTTGACGTGGATCGCGTCCTTGCCGAGCTCCTTCGCGAGCGCGCGGGTGAACGCGACGATCGCGCCCTTGCTCGTCACGTAGTGCAGCAGGAACGGGACGCCGCGGAACGGCGTGCCCGACGAGATGTTCACGATCTTGCCGCCGCCCTGCTCGCGCATCGCCGGCACGACCGCGCGGCACGTCGAGGAACATCGAGGCGACGTTGACGTCCATCACCCGGCCGCCACTCCTCGAGCGGGATCTCGGTGAACGCGCCGCATCGTCGAGCGACGCGTAGAGGCCGGCGTTGTTGACGAGGATGTCGATGCGGCCGTGGCGCTCGAGCGTCTCCTCGACCATCGCGGACCACGTCCTCTCCGACGCGACGTCGGCGCGGATGCCGCCCTCGGGCGGGCTCGAGGTCGGCGACGACGACCGTCCGCGCCCTCCGCCGCGAGCCCGTCGGCGATCGCCGCTGCCGATCCCCTGCGCGCCGCCGGTGACGATCGCGACCTTGCCGTCGAGCGCGCTCACTGCAGCGGCGAGAACGAGGTCGGGACGAGGATCCGGTTCTGCTGCGTGTGGATCAGCGGCTGGATCCTGCGCGAGGAACTCGGTCCAGCGCGCGTCCGCCTGGCAGCCGCGCGCGGCGCTCCTCGCGGTCGGCGAAGCTAGTCGTAGCGCCAGAGCGTGCGTGTAGGTGGAGAGCGCGCCGATCGTCGGTCGTGAACGCGCCGACGAAGCCGCCGAGGTACTCCTGCTGGATGCGCGATCCCCTCCGTCCTCGTAGAGCCGCACGAGCTCGGGGAGCTTGCCCGTGTACACGTGGTAGTCGCGCTGCTCGACGATCACTCGACGCACCTCCGATTCCGCCGATCGCCCAGTACTTGCAGCTCGAGCCACTCGTCGATCCCGTAGGACGAGCCCTCGCGGCCCGATCCCCGACTCCTTCACGCCGCCGAACGGCGCGACCTCGGTCGAGATGAGCCCGGTGTTGATGCCGACGATCCCGTACTCGAGCGCCTCGGCGACGCGCGTGACGCGGCCGAGGCCCTGCGAGTAGAAGTACGCGGCGAGGCCGTACGGCGTGTCGTTCGCGATCCGGATCGCCTCGTCCTCGGTCGAGAAGCGCGCGATCCCGGCGACCGGGCCGAACGTCTCCTCGCAGCTCATCGCCATCGTCCGCGGTGACGCCGACGAGCACGGACGGCTGGAAGAACTGCCCCTCGATGCCGCTCTCCGCCGACGACGACCTCGGCACCGCGCGCCGTCCGCGTCCGCGACGTGCCGCTCGACCTTCTCGACCGCGGGCTCGTCGATCAGCGGCCCGACGTTGACGCCCTCGGCGAACCCGTCCGCCGACCTTGAGCCCGCGCACGGCCTCCGTGAAGCGCGCCGAGGAAGTCGTCGTAGACGCCGTCCTGGACGAGCATCCGGTTCGCCGAGATGCACGTCTGCCCGGAGTTGCGGAACTTGCACGTGATCGCGCCCGCGACCGCCTCGTCGAGGTCGGCGTCGTCGAAGACGATGAACGGCGCGTTGCCGCCGAGCTCGAGCGAGATCTTCTTGAGCCCCGGCGCGCACTGGGCCATGAGGAGCTTCCCGACCTCGGTCGAGCCCGTGAACCCGAGCTTGCGCACGAGCGGGTTCGACGTCAGCTCGCCGCCGATCGCCGGTGCGTCCTCGGCGGCGCCGGTCACGACGGAGAAGACGCCGGCCGGCACGCCCGCCTCCTCGCGCGAGCGCCGCGATCGCGAGCGCGGACAGCGGCGTCTGCTCGGCCGGCTTGAGCACCATCGTGCAGCCCGCCGGCGAGCGCGGCGCGGACTTGCGCGTCGGCATCGCCGCCGGGAAGTTCCACGGCGTGATCCCGCGCGGTCACGCCGACCGGCTCCTTCGTGACGTGGATCCGCTTGTCCGGCCACGGCGTCGGGATCGTGTCGCCGTAGACGCGCTTCGCCTCCTCGCCGAACCACTCGTAGAACGAGGCCGCGTAGGCGACCTCGACGCGCGCCTCCGCGAGCGGCTTGCCCTGCTCCGAGCACCATGCAGCCGCGCGAGATCGTCCTCGTGCTCGAGCATCGAGGTCGGCGAGCCGGCGCAGGACGCGAGCGCGGTCGCTGGCCGTGCGCGCCTTCCAGGCCGGAAGCGCGGCCTCGGCGGCGGCGAGCGCGCGTCGCGTCTCTGTCGGCGCCCATCCGCGGCACCTCGGCGATCGACTCGCCGGTGGCGGGGTTGACGACCGGGAACGTCTCGCCGGAGTCGGCGTCGACCCACGCCCCGTCCACGTACGCCTGCCGCCGGAGCAGCGGAACCTCGACCGCGGTCACGCGGGCAACGATAATCCGAGCCGATGGAACCAGCAGTTCGTACGTCTCGACGCAGTGCGCGCATTCGAGCTTCGTCGAGCCGGCGTCGCCGGCCAGCCCGCTGTTCGGCGCCGACGCGATGCTGAACCTCATCCGCTTCGAGCCCGGCGTCGACGGTCCCGCTCCACAGCCACCCGCACGAGCAGCTCGGGATCGTCGCTCGAAGGCATGCAGGCGCTCGTCGTCGACGGCGTGTCGCGCACGAGCTCGGACCCGTTCGAGGCATACGTCTTGCCCGGAGGCGTCGAGCATTCGGCGTACTGCGGCCTCGACGGGCTCGCTGGTGCTGGACGTCTTCACGCCCGTCCGCGAGGACTACGCCGAGCGCTGGCACGCCGAAGGCGACGTAGCCGCATTGACGGCGTCGGAGGGTGACCGTTGGCCGCAGACCACGGCCACCCTCCTCCGCGCTTTACACGCCGGCGGGGACGCCGGCGAGCGCTTCCGTCACCGCCGCACAGGTGGTCACGGTCGAGACGTTCTGCAACGCGTAGTTGATCGACGCGTTGTGCCAGTCGGCGTTCATCGTCGAGCACCCGTCCTCGGGCACGACCATGAAGTAGCCCTTGTCCGCGCCCGTTCGAGACGTGTGCTCGACGGACATGTTCGTCCAGGCGCCGGTGACGATGATCGTGTCGCGTCCGAAGCCCTCGAGCAGGCTCTCGAGGCGCGTGCCTTGCCAGGCGCTCATGCCGCATCTTCTCGACGATGAAGTCGCCGTCCTGCGGCTCGAGGCCCTCCGCAGGCGCTGCGCCCCACGATGCCGCGGACGAGCGCCGCCCGTGTCCTTCACGCCCTGGAAGAGCGGCGCATTGAGCTTCAGCCCCGGGCGCCCTCCTCGACGATGTAGTGGACGTGGATCACCGGGATGCCCTTGCTCCGACACGGTCGCCGCGAGCGCCGTCGACGTTGGCTCGACGACGTTCTGCTCCTTCGCGTGCTCCGGAGCGCCGGTCTCGGCGAACGCGCCGCCCTCGATCATCACGTCGTTCTGCAGTGTCCTGGATGATCAGCGCGCAGCGCGATGCGATCCAGAGTCAGCCCTTCGTCGTTCATCTATCGCCTCCTAACTCGCATGTAGGGCTCGCGTCGCGGCCCGACGATCGTCCGAATGGAATAGAGCGACGTGGAGCTCGGGATGAAGAGCGTGTGCCAGTCGTCGCCGCCCCAGGTCATGTTCCCGGTGTTCTCGGGGACGAGGATCGTGCCGAGGTGCTCGCCCGCAGGCGAGATGACCCACACGCCGCCCGGTCCGGTCACCCAGATGTTCCCGCGCTCGTCGCACTTCATCCCGTCCGGGATGCCCTCCTCGATGACGCCGGAGCCGACGCCCTCGAAGAACATGCGGCCGTTCGAGATGTTCCCGTCCGCGTCCGAGTCGTAGACCTTGATGTGCGCCCGGGCGTGTCGTTGATGTAGAAGAGCGTCTCGTCCGGGCGTGAAGCAGATGCCGTTCGGCATCTCGAACTCGTCCCGGCCGACGATCAGCTCCGGATCTCCTCCGCCCGGCGCGATGCGGTAGACGCCCTGGAAGCCGAGCCGCCGCTTGCGCGGATGCCCGAAGCCGGGAAACGCCCGTACCAGGGGTCGGAGAAGTAGATCGCGCCCGACGAGTGGACGCAGACGTCGTTCGGGCTGTTGAGCTCCTCGCCCTCGAACTCCTGCGCGATGATCTCGCGCGACCCGTCGGGCGCTCTCGCGAACGAGCGCCGAGGTCACGTGCTCGCAGACGAGCAGGTTGAGGTCGGCGTCGTACGTCATCCCGTTGCACTTGTTCGAGAAGTTCCTCACCTCGACGACGGTGCCGTCCGGCGTGTACTTGCGGCGCACGTCGCCCGGCATGTCGGAGAAGAGGAGGTGACTGCTCCGTCGGGTGCCAGATCGGCCCTTCCGTGAACGTGAAGCCGGTCGCCACGCGCTCGACCTTCGAGCCTTCCTCGACGAGCTCGTAGATCGCGTCCGACTTCGCCTCGATCCCGAGGCCTGTCTCGGTGCTCGTCACCGTGCCCCCTTTCGTCGGCGGAATGGTCGGCGGCGACTCTAATACGCTCGCGATCTGCACGTGCGGGCGGTCACCGCACCGCGTCGACTCGACGGCAGACAGTCTCGACCCGATCCCCTACGGCGACCCGGCCCGGCCCGACCGACCTCGCCCCAGACGCCGAACGGCAGGGGCTCGCCCGTCGGCACCCCGGCACGGTAGTCCGCGATCACGTCGAGAGTGTCGAGGTCGGCGCACGCCCGTGTCGGGATCGCGCGTCGTCACCGCGCAGCGACCGACGTTGTCGCGCGCCAGCACCACCGCGCCACCGACGCGCACCCTGCGAGCCGATCCAGGCGTCCTCCACGTGCGGCTCCTCCGCGTCGATCCCGATGGTCATGCGGAAGCGGCGGCCGTCCACCGCCTCCGTCGCCCCCGATGCACGTCCCAGAGCTTCGAGCGAGGCGGTCGAGACGATCGAAGCCCCCGCGCCTGGCCGCGGTCGTAGCCGTCCCCCTCACGCTCCGTCCGGGCCACGCGTACGGCCTTCCGCGGCGAGTTCGGACAGCGCCTCGGCCCACGGGCGCTTCGACGATCCGCCCGAGGACCGGGCGGCCGTAGAAGTTCGTCTCCGATCCGGTCGCCGAGCTGCTCGTCTCTCCTCGACGATGGAGTCGTCCGAGAAGCGGAGGATGAGCCGCCCGTCCTCGACCCGCCGGACGCACGGAGCAGGAGCGCGGGCAGGCGCTTCGCATTGACGAGCTGCACCCTCAGCGTCGACGAGGTAGAAGCGCCGGTCACCCTGGACGCCCGCCGCCTCGAGACTCGATCTCGTCCACCGTCTGCAGCCGCATCGACTTCACGGGCGTGAAGGAAAGCCAAACGACGTGCGTGATGGCTATTCCACCTCGACGTGGATGCGCTTCTTCGCGTCTTTCAGGAAGCCACCCTCGCGCTCACCCCGAACGGCGAGGATCTCGCGCGAGGATCGAGAGCGCCGTCTCCTCCTGCGTGTCGGCGCCGACGTCGAGCCCGCACGGCCCCATGATCCGGTCAAGCTTGTCCTCCGAGACGCCCGCCTCGAGCAGCCGCTCGCGCCGCCGCTCCTGGTTGCGTCGCGAGCCGAGCGCGCCGATGTAGAACGCCTCGGTCTCGAGCGCGCCGATCAGCGCCGGCTCGTCGAACTTGTCGTCGTGGGTCAGGACGACGATCGCGGTCTGGTGGTCGGGCCGCACCTGCGCGAAAGCCTCCTGCGGCCACTCGACGATGAGCTCGTCCGCCGACGGGATCCGCTCGCGCGTCGCGAACTTCGCGCGCGCGTCCGCCACGATCGCATGCCAGCCGAGGAGCTTCGCGCCTCGGCACATCGCCTCCGCCGTATCCACGGCGCCGTAGACGAAGAGGCGAGGCGGCGGCCCATACCACTCGGCGAACACCCTCGAGCCGTCGTCGAGCTCGAGGAGCCGGTTGCGACCGCGCCGGATCGAGCTCGTCGAACTGAGCAACCGCCTCGTCGAGCCCTGTCGCCGACCCGCTCGCCGGACTCGAACACGAGCACCTTGGTACCGGTCTCGTCGCCCTCGATCGCCGGTGAAGAGCGACTCCGCGCTCCTCGGACGCGCGGAGCTCGGCGAGTCGGTGGATCAGGCTCACTACTCGACTCGCTCGAGGAAGACGTCGATCTCGCCGCCGCACGGCAGGCCGACGCTCCACGCGAGGTCGTCGTCGATCCCGTACGAGAGGAGCTTCGGCTCGCCGGTCGCGAGCACCTCCTGGGCGTTCTCGAACACGTCGCTCTCGACGCAGCCGCCGGAGACGGAGCCGCACATCTTCCCCGACTCGGAGATCGCAAGGCTTGGCCCCGATCGGGCGCGGCGCCGAGCGCCGCGTCGGCGACGACGGTGGCGACGACGACCTTCTCGCCGTCCTCCTTCCAGCGGTCGATCTCGGGCAGGATCTCTTTCACGCTGCGTGCCTCCTTTCGATGCCGGCCAGCACTGCGCCGAGCTCTTCGAGACTGCGGAGATTATGGCCGGGCAGGAAACGGTCAACGAACGGAAGCGCCGCCCGCATTCCTCCGGCGAGCGGCTGGTACTCGGGATTGCCCTTCAGCGGGTTCACCCAGACGACCGCGAACGCGGCGCGCGCGAGCTTCGCCATCTCGCGCGCCGACGAGGTCGGGATCGTCGCGCTCCCAGCCGTCCGAGACGATGACGACGACCGCGCCACGCGGGAGAGCGCCCGCCGGCCGTAGATCGCGTTGAACTCCGCCGAGCGACGCGCCGATGCGTGTGCCGCTTCCCCAGTCGACCGCGCTCTCGTTCGCCCGAGCGAGCGCCGCCTCCGGGTCGCGCGTCGCCAGGTCGGGCGTGAGCCGCGTGAGCCGCGTGCCGAACGCGAACGCCTCGACGCCGGCGCCCGTCGCCGACGATCGCGTGCAGGTAGAAGAGCAGCGCCCGCGCGTATGCGTCCATCGAGCCCGAGATGTCGCAGAGGACGACGAGCTTGCCGGGGAACGTTCTTCCGTGCCTTCCACGTCTGCTCGATCGGCTCGCCGCCCGTCCGCAGCGACGCGCGGCAGAGACGGCGCATGTCGAGCACGTCGCCGCGCGGATCGGCTGAGCGCCGACGCGACAGCGCGGCGCGGCCGCGTTGCGCGCGATCGCGGCCATGAGGCGCCGCACGCGCTCGAACTCCTCGGGCGTCATCTCGGCGAAGTCCTTCTCGCGCAGGAGCTCGTGGCCGGAGGCGCCGAGCTCGATGCGGCGTCGAGGACTCGTCCGCCTCGTCCTCGTCCGACCCCGACTCGAGCGTGTCGCGCACGACTCGATCCGCGAAGCGGCGCGTCTGCTTCTGGCGCACGAGCGGCGCGACCGGCCCGCGCAGGAACCACGCGACGAACGCGCGGTCGAACAGCTCGAGCTCGTCGTGGCGCGAGACGAGCGTCTGCCGGAGGGTGAAGTAGACGTCCTCCTGGCGCGTGAGGTCGACGGCGTCGAGTGCCGCGAACGGCGTCGGAGACGCGGCCCGGACCGACCTCGATCCCGACCTCGCGCAGCACGCGGCCGAAGGTGACGACGTGCCGGACGATCGCGGAGCCTTGCATGCCGCTCTACGCGGCTCGCGCTCGCGCGGGCCTCTTCGATGAGGCCGACGAGCGTCTCGTCGCGCACCGTCTCGATGTCCTCGCGGTACTTGAGCACCGAGCCGAGCGTCTGCTCGACGACCTCGGCGTCGATCTCCTCGCGGCCGAGCGCGCGCGAGCGCCTGCGCCCAGTCGATCGTCTCCGCGACGCCGGGCGGCTTCGCGAGATCGAGGCCGCGCAGCCCGCGGACGAACGCGGCCGCCTCCGTCGGCGAGCCGCTCGGGGATCCCGGGAACGCGGAGCTCGACGATCTCGACCTCGCGCTCGATCGACGGGTGCCCGATCCAGTGGAAGAGCGCGCGCCGCTTCAGCGCGTCGTGCAGCTCGCGCGTGCGGTTCGAGGTGAGGATCACGGCCGGCTTGCGGCGCGCGCGGATCGTGCCGAGCTCGGGGATCGTGATCTGGAAGTCGGAGAGCACCTCGAGCAGGAACGCCTCGAACTCCTCGTCGGCGCGGTCGATCTCGTCGATCAGCAGCACGACCGGCTCGTCCGGAGTCGATCGCCTCGAGCAGCGGCCGGCGGATGAGGAACTCCGGGCCGAAGAGCTCCTCCTCCGAGACGGTGCCCTCCTGCGCGGCGCGGATGTGCAGCAGCTGGCGCGGGTAGTTCCACTCGTAGACGGCGTGCGAGACGTCGAGGCCCTCGTAGCACTGGAGCCGGATCAGCCGCGCGTCGAGAGCGCCGTCGCGAGCGCCTTCGCGGCCTCCGTCTTCCCGACTCCCGCCTCGCCCTCGAGCAGCAGCGGCTTCTCGAGCGCGAGCCCGAGGAAGAGCGCCGTCGCGAGCCCGCGGTCGGGCAGGTAGTCCGCCGCGCGGAGCGCGTCCTCGAGCTCGTCGATCGTGCGGAACGTCACGTTCGCAGCGTACACACCTGCCTTCCACGCAAAGCCGCGCTGCAGGATTAGACTCGCCAGACTGATCTCGCGACCGAGAAGGGTGGGGTAGATGGCTGTAGCGAGCATGGCTGTGGACGCCGCGACCGAGATCCTCATGCCGTCCTCCGAGGACGAGGCGATCGCGGCGTTCGGCGACGGCGCGGACGTCGTCGTCGTCGGAGGAGGGACGATCGTCGTCCCGGACGCTGACGTACCGGCGGCTGCAGCCGTCGAAGGCGCTGATGCTCGGGACGCGCCGGGATCTCCGGGATCGATGAAGGACGGCTCGCGCGTCACGATCGGCGCGACGACGCCGGTGCAGGAGCTGCACGGGATGGCAGCCCCGATCGGGCCGTGCGCGAGCAACGTCGCGGACCTCGAGATCCGCTCGCAGGGGACCGTCGGCGGGAACCTCTGCGCGGGCGAAGGCTCGGAGGCGCCTCGGGGCGACCTGCAGGGCGCGTTCGCTCGCGCGTCGGCGCGACCGCGCGCCTCCGCCGCGAGGCGGCGAGCGTCACCGAGGAGCCGCTTCGAGGACTTCCTCGCCAAACGCGGCGAGCGACTCCTGCTCGAGCGTGAGCTTCGACGAGCCGGCCGCGGGCGCGTTCGCCGGCCTCGACCGGCCCGCACACGCACGACTACACGGCGCTCGCGGTGTCGGGTGCACGCGCGACAGACGGGACGCTCCGCCTCGCGGCGACGGGAGCGGGCTCGTAGGGCGGTCGGCTCCCATCGGCCGAGGCGGGCCGAAGACCGGCTGCCGCGGGCGAAGCAGCGCTCGAGCGACGTCACGCCGCACGACGACGCCCTCGCCTCCGCCTGGTACCGCACGAAGGTGCTCCCGGTGCTCGTGCGCCGCGTCCTCACCGAGCTGAAGGAGTCGGCATGAACCTCACGGTCAACGGCGTCGCGCACGAGGTCGAGCGGCTCCCCGCTCGCACCGCTCCTCGACGTCTTGCGCGACGGACTCGGCGTCACCGGGCCGAAGGCGGGCTGTCACCAGGGCGGCTGCGGCGTCGTGCACCGTGCTCGTCGACGGCGAGCCGCGCCGCTCGTGCCTCCTCCCCCGTCGGCTACGCCGAGGGAACAGCAGGTCACGACCGTCGAAGGGCTCGGGCCGCCGGAGAGACCTCTCGCCGATCCAGCAGGCGTTCGTCCACTACTACGCCGCGCAGTGCGGCTTCTGCACGCTCGGGGATGCTGCTCGCCGCCCAGGCGTACATCGACGCGTGGCGGCACGGACGACCCCGAGGCGATCCAGCACGCGCTCGCCGGTCACGTCTGTCGCTGCACCGGCTACTCGAAGATCATCGACGCCGTGGCAGCCGCTGCGCGCGGCGACTCCTTCGACCTGACGACGACCGCCGTCAGGAAGCACACGACGATGTCGAATGGAGGTGGCGACATGAAGGTCGTCGGCGCACGGATCCCGCGCTACGACGGCGTCGCCCACGTCACCGGCCGGACGACGTACGTCGACGACGTGCGCGTCCCGGGAACGCTCTGGGCGAAGGCGTGTCCGCTCCCGCACCACAACGCGGGCATCACGAAGCATGGACACGACGCAAGGCCGAGTCGATGCCCGGCGTGCACGCGGTGATCACCTGGAAGGACGTTCCCCTGCTCGAGTACGGGCACCTTTCCGCTCTCGGGCATCCCGGCGGACGAGCCGCTGCTCGCGAAGGACGAGGTGCGCTACCTCGGACCAGCCGATCGCGCTCGTCGCGCGCCGAGCAGGCGCTGGAGCCGCTGCCGCGGTCGATGCGATCGAGGTCGGCTTCGAAGAAGCGGCCCGCGCTGCTCGACGTCCGCCAGGCGTTCGACGCCGACGCCCCGAAGATCCACCACTGGGGCAACTGGTACCCGCACTTCGAGGACGAGATGGATCGTTCGCCAGATCCGCAAGGGCGACATCGACTGGGCCTTCGAGAACGCGGACACGATCGTCCAGGGCGTCTATCGGCCCGCCGCGATCGAGCACGCGCCGATCGAGACGACAGGTCTGCCAGGTCGTCCCCGAGCCGAACGGCCGGCTGACCGATCTACTCCTGCACGCAGGCGCTGTACTTCTCGCTCGGCGTCGTCGCCGCGCACCTGCAGCAGCCGCTGAACAGGTTCAAGCTCGTCGGCGGCACGACCGGCGGCGGCTTCGGCGGCAAGGTGGACACGGCGACCGAGACGATGACCTGCCTGCTCGTCATGAAGGCGAAACGCCGGTGAAGTGGCGCTGGACGCGCGAGGAGGAGTTCCTCTGCTCGTCGACGCGGGCGCCGTGGCACATGGAGCTCGGCGACGGCGGTGACGAAGGACGGCTGGATCCTCGGCCAGAAGATGCTGACGCTGCACGACTCGGGCGCGTATCGCGCTTCTCGCCGTACGGCCTGACGAAGCACAGCTTCCACCACACGGGCGCGTACTCGATCCCGAACCTCCACTTCGACGGGTACGTCGTCTTCACGAACCGGACGCCGACGACGGCGATGCGGGGCTTCGGCGTCACCTCGGTCTCGTTCGCGGTGGAGACGCACCTGAACCGGATCGCGAACGAGCTGGGCATCGACCAGGTCGAGATCCGCATGAAGAACGCGAACCGCATCGGCGACACGTCGCCGAACGGCATCGCCTACACCGATCCGTCGACCATCGACGACGCTCAAGGCCATCGCCGACGCGATCGGCCACGAGCTGCCGGCGGACTACCGCACGATGACGAACGAGCCCAGGGCCGGCGAGCTGCTCCCCGAGCACCTCGTGGCCCAGGTCGGAAGCACGGAGGGTCACTGATGGCCAAGCTACACGGGCCGCGGGATCGCGGCGATCGAGTACCCGACCGGGATGAACCAGAACGGCGATCCGTCGCAGTGCTGGATCAAGGTGAAGCCCGACGGACGCGTCGACGTGTTCGCCGGCACCGCCGACATCGGCAACGGGTCGAAGACGATCCAGTCGCAGATCGTCGCCGAGACGATCGGCGTCCCCTACGACTGGATCACCTACGACAACTCGAACACGGACTCCTCGCCGGTCTGCACCGGCACGTTCGCCTCACGCGCGACCTTCGTCGCCGGCAAGGCAGCCGAGAAAGCGGCGCTCCAGGTGAAGCAGAAGATCCTCGAGATCGCCGGCAAGGAGATGGAGATCGACCCGGCCGACCTCGAGATCATCGACGGCGAGGTGATCGCGAAGGGCGCTCCGCAGACGAAGCTCGGCGTCGGCGACGTGGCCGCCGCCGCGACGTGGGGCCACGGCGAGCTCATCACCGGCACGGGCGCGCAGCTCAAGCCGTACGCGGCGATCGTCGACCCGGAGACCGGGCGAGGTCGACCTCCCGCCCCACTCCGCGATCTCGTACGCGTCGTGTGCGGCGGAGGTCGAGGTCGACGACGAGACGGGCGAGGTGCGCGTCATCCGCCTGCAGCAGTGCTACGACGTCGGCCGTGCGCTCAACCCGTCGCTGGTCGAGGGGCAGATCGAGGGGGCGCGATGATGGGCCTCGGGCTCGGCATCCTCGAGAACTGCTACCCGTACTACCCCTCGGTCGAGCCACCGCGGCGGCTCGTTCGGCTCGTACCTCGCGCCGGGCATGGAGGACATGCCGCAGATCGACACGATCATGATCGAGAACCCCTCCGCCGACGGGCCGTACGGCGCGAAGGGCATCGGCGAGATGGCGAACAACCCGCAGCCGCCGGCGATCGCCGCGGCCGGTCTACGACGCGGTCGGCGTCTGGGTCACGGAGCTGCCGATCACGCCCGAGCGGGTGCTGCGTGCGCTCGAGGCGAAGGCGCGAGCCGACGCGCGAAGGGAAGAAGGTCGTCTTCGACGAGGAGCTCCCGGTGAACGCGGTCTCGTCGGGCGGGATGCGGTTCGGAGGTCCCGGCCTGACCTCGCCCTTCCGAACGTGGAACGGCGTGGATCGCCACACCCTCTTCCCGGGGTGGCGATCCACGCGATCGGCGGCGAGCAGGTGATGCTCTGCCACGTGACCTACGAGCCGGGCACGACCGTGCGTCGCCACTCGCATCCGACGGCGGAGCAGGTGATGTGGATCGTCGAGGGCGACGTGACGATGACGATCGGCGACGAGACGAAGACGCTCGGGGCGGGCGACGTCGTGGTCGTCAACCGCGGCATCGAGCACGAGCTCACGACCGAGGGCGGGATGACGTTCGTCGAGGCACTGGCGCCCGTGCTCCGGGATCACGTGCCGGATGCGGAGCGGGATCTCGTACTCGGCGAGCAGGGTGACTCCCTGCACGCCGACAGCTGACACCGTGGCGCTGCCTCAATCGAGGTGCGCCCGTCGGCGCCCGGCCGATCATGCAGTCGCGTCGCCCGGCATCGCGCTCGTGAAGTCCGACGTTCGTTGTCGTCCCAGCCACTGACGAATGCTGGGAATGACCGCGAGAGCCGCGCCCGCACTTGCGACGATCAGCAGGACGTTCCGAACACGATGGGTCTTCCTGCGACGCATGCGCTCGCCCGCGCTATCGAGATCGTCGAGCATGCGACGGAGGTCTCTCCGCAGCTTCTTGTTGCTCGCCAGGCGGGTGGTGATGCCGTCGCCCGCGTTGACGTCTTCCTTCACGCGAGCGCCCGCCCTCGAGCCGTGTCCGACCGCGGCGCGGATGTCGGCACGAATCCGCTCGTCTCGGATGACTTCGTCGGCGTACGAGACGACATCCCGCAGCGTCCCTTTCGCCTTTGTCCATCTGGCTGTCTCTCGTAAGGCTGACCATTGCTTCTCCTCTGTGTCGTGTGGACTTGAACACACCTAATACCCACACGGGCTTTCCGGAAACAATCAGCCTGCGCTGAGTGCGCCACCGAGGAGCGACGTGGTTTCAGCTGCCCTCGCGCCGGGAACTAGCCAGACCGTCATTCGAACGAAAGGACGGTCATGGGCATCATCGCGTTCATCATTCTCGGTTTGCTCGCTGGCCTGATCGCGAAGGCGATCATGCCCGGAAGCGACCCTGGCGGCTACATCGTGACGACGATCATCGGTGTCGTCGGTGCGCTCCTTGGTGGCTTTCTCGCAGCTGCCATCTTCGGTGCGCACCCGCTCGACGAGTTCTTCGACATCTCGACGTGGCTGACGGCCATCATCGGTTCGATCATCCTGCTCGCGCTCTACCGGCTCGTCGTCGATCGCAGCGGCGGCCGCGCGCTGCGAGCCTGAGCGCATAGGCGAACCCCGTCAAGGACGGTTCTCGTAATTCTGAGGCGGATGGGAGCTCTGCGAGCCTCCCATCCGTCCTTGCTCATCACTCAGGCGCTTGTCGTAGCAGGCCGAGTCCCCAGCGTTGCGTCGACCTGAAGCGTCGCCCCGTCGCGCTCGATCGTCAGATCGAAGCGTGTCGCCGGGCTGATGCCGAGCGACGACCGAGGTCAGCTGGTCTTCGCGTTCACGATCTTCGTCCCGTTCACGGCGACGATGACGTCGCCGTCCACGAGCCCGGCTTTGGATGCGGTGCTGCGTGGCACGAACGGCGTCTACCCGTGCGCCGGCTCCCGCGGGGTCGTCACCAACCGAGATCCCGAGGTAAGGATGCCGAATGGCTCGACCTGCGATCAGGTCGTCCGCAACGGCCTTCACCGTGTTCGAGGGGACGGCGAAGCCGACGCCAGCATTGTTGCTCCCGCCGCCTCCGTCGTCGGTCGCGATCTGGACGTTGACGCCGATGACCTTGCCGCTCGAATCGATGAGCGGGCCGCCGGAGTTGCCGCGATTGATGGCGGCGTCGGTCTGGATCGTGTTCGGGATGGCGTAGTTGTTCGGCGCTTCGATGTCGCGATCGACGGCACTCACGATGCCCGCGGTGATGCTCTCCGCATAGCCGAACGGACTTACCGATCGCGACCACCCCTTCACCCGGCACGACGCTCGAGCTGTCGGCTAGGCGCGAGCGGTGCGAGCGTGCCCGCCGGCGCGGCGACACGAATAACGGCCGTGTCGCTGGACGGATCCGCACCGACGAGCGTCGCTTTCGCCCTCGTTCCGTCCTTGAAGCGGACGGTGATCTTGGCGGCGCCGCTGACCACGTGAGAAGCGGTGACGATGTCTCCCTGCTCGTCGTAGACGAAGCTCGTCCCCTCGGCCTGCGCCTGCGGTGCGGCTCTCCTGGCCCGAAGGGCGATAGTCCGCCACCGGACTGGGCCGAAGGCCGCCTCAGTGACTGTGATGTCGACGACACCCGGACTGTCCTTCTCGTAGATCGTCCGTGCGTCGTAGACGGCGTCTGCGCTCGCGACGTTTCGGTTCGCCGCGGCTGTGGGCTGCGTCTCGGCGCTCGCCGAGCTCGAGGCAGGCGACCTCGAAGCCCTTCGACGCCAGCGCAACAACGCGGCCCCTGATGACTGCGCCTGCACCGACCGATGTCGCTACGACGAATACGCGTCGCCGGCCACCAGATCGTTGATCAACCTCGCTCATCTCGGTTCCTTTCCGACGAATTGCATTGTCGACAACAGGGAAGCGGCGAAGAGCTAAGAGCGACCTACGAATCGTGCAAAGGCTACGAGAAGGCTTGTTGAAGCTGCCGTGAACGTGTCGCGCCCACGCGAGCAAGACACGAGGAGGACGAGGTCTAGCCGAGCAAATCGCATCTGGAATGTGCGCGAACCATTGCGGAGTAGACTCGAAGCGTCGCCTGCGTTGCGCGCTTCTCCTGAGGCCGGATCCCTTCGCAGCAGGGCATCCGCCCCGAAAGGCAGGCCTATGACCACCATCGCTCTCGTCCGGCACCCCGTAGAGGACTTCGACGCCTGGAAGAAGGTGTACGACACCTTCGCCTCTGTTCAGGCCGAGCACGGCGTGCACGCCCACCAGGTGCTGCGCTCGATCGAGAATCCCAACGACGTGATCGTCACCCACACGTTCGACTCGACCGAGGCCGCGAAGGCGTTCTTCGCCATGCCTGAGCTGAAGGGAAACGATGAGCCAGGCGGGCGTCGATGCCGGCTCTGTTCAGATCTCGTACTTCTGACGAGGTCGAGGCGGGCGCGCTGGTCGGCGTCTAGTCGGATCGACAACCGGGCCGCGCAGCATCGCAGGCGCGGTCCGGCTCATCTCTGAGCGCCGCCGATCTGCGGCTCGAACGAGGAGAGCGAATGCTCCCGCAGTCAAACCTCGAGACCCCGCCTTCGTCGGGCCGGGTGCATGTCCTCGGCGCGGGCCCCGTCGGTCTCGTGCTGACCGCACTGCTCCAGTCGGTCGAGGGGTTCTCCGTGAGCCTGTACGAGAAGCGGCGCGAGTACACCCGCACCCGGATGGTCCGGCTCGGGTCGTACCTCGCAGCCGACTCGGTCGAGGGCTACCGCGACGATCACATCGATGGAGACGAACATCGAGGCCGTCTTCGATCCGGCCGAGCTCGACGAAGGCCTCGCCTTCAGACAGTCGATTCCCGCGGACCTGATGGCGCTTCTTCGCGGCTGGACGTTGGGGTTCTGCCCTCTCAACTCGATCGAGCGCGCGGTCAGCGATCTGATCGATGCGCGCGCAGCGAATGGGGTGCAGCGCACGGCTGCCGTCGTGACCGCCGAGGACGCGGTGGCGATGCTCGAGCCGGGAGACATCCTGATCGACTGCACGGGCAGCCAGGTCGCTGCTCCGAGATCACCTGGTGCCTGGCTCCGGCAGAGATTGACGGAGGCGCAAACACCCTCATGATCCGACTCGAGTACGCGCTCGTCATCACCTTCCTATACGGCCAGAAGTACGACTGCAACGAGTACTGCAAGTACTACAAGAACATCGAGAACCCGCGCTACAAGTTCATTCCCGATGGTCCACCGCACGCACTACGACGGCAGCGTCAGCCACGTGACGGGCATCGTCAACATCAGCGCCAGAGAGTTCGAGGCGATGCCGTCCCGATTCGACGGCGAGTGGCTTCGCAGCAACTTTCCCAGCGTCGCTCAGTCGATGGACCGGTTCATCGACAAGATCAAGGAGGAAACGCATGGCGAGATACTCGGCGACCTCGAGATCGTCCGGATTCCCCTGGATCTGTATCGCGCTCGCAATGCGACCAGTCGGCAGTGGCTTGACAGCTGGCCCCAGCGACCATCCTTTCGCCACCTCACCGGTGTTCCTCGCCGGCGACTCGGCCATCGGCTCTCCGTACTTTCAGTCGATCTCGCTCGGTTTCGAGTGCGCGATGTACCTGGCAGGACTCGTCGCGCAGCGTGATCTGCCGCTCAGAGACATGCTCGATCAGCTACGAGCTGTACAGCTACAAGCAGTGGCTTCGCGTCTACATGCGCAGCAAGATGATCAAGCACAACAAGGATCTGTTCGAGTCGCGTCGACGACCCGCTCGCGCTCCTGGACAAGCTGCACATCTACTAGCGGGATTCACCGACCTCCTCGTCGGTGCCAACCACTGCGTGCGAGCTACCGATCGGCCAGCTCGAGCAGCTTCGTCACCGTCCTCCAGTTCCGAGCCGTCGCCGTGACGCCCAGCCCCCTTCCCCGCCATGAGCGCGGCCAGCTTCGAGCGCGCGACACCATCGGGTGCCAGGCATAGAGCTCTCGCGACCGACTGTGCGCGGATCTGTTCCTTTCCGGCGGCGACCGCCTCGAGCTTCCGCACGAGCTCTGCAGAGGGGCGCCTCTCGAGGAACGTCACCTGGTAGAGCTTCGGGTTCTTCGCGACCTTCCGAACGGGTTGCGCTCACCACGGCGGCGAGCTGGGCGCGCGTGCGCACGACGACGGCGATGTCGAGGACCGAACCGATCGTCGATCAGGCGCCGGACGTCGCCCCCGACCTGCTCGGGGACGCCTTGCTCGTGAGCACGACGTTGCCGCTCTGGACGCGGTGCAGCCACGTCCGCGCAGCCTTCGTCCTCGAGGGCCTTGCGAAGATCCGGCATCGAGATCCGATTGCGCGAGGCGATGTTGACGCCTCGCAGCAGCACGATCAGGCGCGCCACAGGTGAGATTCAGCCGGCGGTGATGTAGTTCGTGAGGTACTGATCTCGAAGGTCTGCAGCTTGACTTGAACTTTGACGAGGTCGCCGATCGAGACGACTCCCGACCACTCCGCCCTCCCCTCGACGACGGGGACGTGCCGGATCCGACGGTCGGTCATCAGCGCCATGCGCTCTCGTCGACGGTCGTCTCCGGTGAGGCGACGATCAGCGGCGACGACAGTGATCTCCGCGGACGGGCGTCTTCCCGGTCGGTGCGCGCCTCGAGAGGCGTGACGCGGCGGAGGTAGTCGCGCTCCGTGACGATCCCCGTGATGTCGCCGCCCCCGGTCACGAGGAGCGAGCCGACGTTCTTCTCGACCATCAGCTGCACGGCCTCGAACACCGACGCCTCGGCGTCGACCTCGATGGACCTCGCCGCCCTTCTCCTCGAGGATCTCATACAGGCGGTTCACAGCCATCGTCGTACCCCGCTTCTCGTCGATTCATGCATGTCCTGATGACTCGGCGAGCCGCGTCAGTAGGGACAATAGACACGAAGCGACCCGCGCTCGGACACCGCCGAGCCGCGCCTAGGCGCCGTCCTCGCGCAGACGGGGCTTGAGGTCGACGACGGGTGCCGTCGATCGCCTCGAGCGGACCGACCGCGAGCTCGAGGCCGTCGACGCCGTAGACCGTGACCGGGTGGAGCCCGACCGGGTTCCGCGGCGATCGGACGACCGCGTCGCGAAGACACCCGTGAGTGGACGGCTCGCATCGTCGCGCGGGTGCACCTGCAGGACGCTCCCGCTGCGCCTCGTGGAGCCACGTCACGACCACGAGCCGGTCGCCTGCGGCGATCCCCTGGAGCGCGTCTGCGACAGACGGCTCCAGGAGGATCCACGCGTCGGGTGCTCCCTCGCCGCCCTGACGAGGGCGCATCCGCCCGAGCTCGGAGGGGAGAGCGGACGACGCCGATCGGCTTCAGCACGTAGCCGTCGTCCACCAGGCTCCCGTCAGCTCCGCTGCGCCACGCGCATCTGGTTGCCCGACGGGTCGCGGAAGCCCGCGTCGACGCCGTAGCGGCTGCTCGGTCGGCTCCTGCGAGAACTCGACGCCGCGGCCCTTCAGCTCCTCGTAGCGTCGCCTGGACGTCGTCGGTCGCGAAGAAGAGACCGGCCGGCAACGCCCTTGGCCACGAGCGTCTTGATCTGCTCGCTGCGTCTCGGCGTCGAAGACGGGCGGGCCGGGGATGGCCATCAGCGTGATCGCGACGTCGTCCGCTGCCCGGGCACGCCGACCGTGAGCCAGCGGAAGTTGCCCGAGCTCCGGCACGGTGACGTCCTCGCGCAGCTCGAGCCCGAGCTTCTCGGTGTAGAAGGCAAGAGCCTCGTCCTGGTCGTGCACCCAGACCTGCGCGTTGGTGAGCTGCTTCAACATGGCCTCTCCTTCGGTTGGACGTACGTCGGAGGCCACGCTAGCCAGGCGCGGCTCGCTGTCTTCTCGAAACGTGCTGTATCGGACGGGCGCCCATAGCGCCATCAGGACGCAGGTCGGGACGTACACGCGCGTGAGCGCGGGCGGGTGACGCCGCGCGGTACGGCCGTCGGCGTCATCCCGAACGTGCGGCCGAAGCTCGTCGTGAACGAGCCGACGCTCCGCAGGCCCGACCGTCGAAGCAGATGTCGGCGACCGAGCGATCGGTGCATGCGAAGCAGCGCGGCCGCGCGCTCGAGCCGCCGGGTCGAGGAGGTACTGGTGCGGCGACTCGCCGAACTCGCGGCGGAACTCGCGGCTGAAGTGCGCCGGCGAGAGCCGCGCCGCGCGCGCGAGCGCCGTCGACGTCGAGCGGCCTCCCGGTAGCGGGCGTCGACGATGTCGTCCTCGCTCGGAGGAGGTGGCGTGCGGGATGTGGCGACGGCACGGCGTGAGTATTGCGGTCGCCGCGCGGCGCAGTTTGGGCTTCGGCCACGGCGGGGAGTGACTGAACAGCGAGCGCGAAAGGAGCGCACCGATGCGAGTACTCGTCGTCGGCGCCACGGGCGCCATCGGGACACGGCTCGTCCTCGCTGTTGACCGTGCAGGGTCATCACGTGACCGGGACGTCGCGGTCCCCGGAGAAGGCCTCTCGACTTCGATCCTGGGCGCCGAGGCGGTGACCCTCGACGTGCTCGATCCGCCCGCGGTCAAGAACGCCGTTCTCGGGTTCAGCCCGAGGCGATCATTCATCAGGCGACGGCGCTCTCCGAGATGAGCTGACGCTCAGCACTTCGACCGGAGCTTCGCCGAGACCAACCGGCTGCGCACCGACGGCACGCGATGCGCTGCTGGCGGCGGCCGGCGAAGCGGGTGTCCGAGCCTTTGTCGCGCAGAGCTTCGCCGGCTGGCCGTACGCCCGCGTGGGAGGTCCCGTCAAGACGGAGGAGGACCCGACTCGGCGGAGCCTGTCGAGGCGATGAGCGAGACCCTCGCCGCGATCCGGCACCTTGAGGGGAAGGTCGTCGGAGCGGGCGGGCTCGTGGTTCGCTACGGCGGCCTCTACGGCTCACCGGACGACGCGATCGCGGAGCTCGTTCGCAAGCGGCGGTTCCCGCTGTGGGCGACGGCGGAGGGATCTCGTCGTTCGTGCACCTCGAGGACGCGGCGTCGGCGACCGTGCTCGCGCTCGAGCGCGGCGAGCCGGGCATCTACAACGTCGTGGACGACGAGCCCGCGCCCGTGTCGCGAGTGGCTGCCCGTGCTCGCGAGAGACGCTCGGCGCGAAGCTCTCCACGACACGTTCCCCGCTGGCTCGCGCAGCTCGCCGCAGGCGAAGCGGGCGTCACGCTGCATGACGGAAGCCGCGGCGCGTCCAACGCGAAGGCGAAGCGCGAGCTCGGGTGGACGCTCCGCTACCCGAGCTGGCGAGACGAGGCTTCCGCGCCGCGTACGCGCAGGACGAGCGCTGAGCCGCGTGAGCTGCATTAGGGTCTGACCCGTACGCCGACCTGAACGCGATCGGGATCGTGGCCGCAGATCGCGGCACGGTCGATCGCCTTCTACCGCCTCCTCGGCGTCGACTTCCCGGAGGACGGCGAGGGTCACATCGAGGCGACCCCTGCCGAGCGGCGCTGCGCTTCATGCTCGACTCGGAGGAGGTCGTCACGAGCTTCCGGCCCGACTGGACGCGCGAGACCGGCAACCAGCTCGCGCTCGCGTTCGAGTGCGCCAGCCCGGCCGAGGTCGACGAGCTCTACGCACGCGTCGCGGCCGCGGGCTTCCAGGCGGAGAAGGAGCCCTGGGACGCGTTCTGGGGCCAGCGCTACGCGCAGCTGCGCGATCCCGACGGCGTGCCCGTCGACCTCTTCGCAGCTCTCTAGCCGTCACGCGCTAGATGTAGCCCACCCGGCGTCGCGTGCGCGGCTGCCGCCGCGCGCGACGACTGCGTGAGCTTGCGCAGGATGTTCGCGACGTGGCCGATGGACCGTGTGCTCGCTGAGCACGAGCGAGCCGGCGATCTCGCGGTTCGAGAGTCCGGCCGCGACGAGCCGCAGCGACCTCTGCCTCGCGCCCCGTCAGGCGGCGAGTCGCCGTTCGCCGCGACGGGCACCGCGTCGTCGAGGAACCCGGCGAGC
>ERZ1370068.6247-contig-5242_pt1 | contig 59741 bp, 66 predicted proteins | sample MGYA00561227_ERZ1370068 | MGnify/ENA primary metagenome ERZ1370068 (study PRJEB38410, sample SAMEA6850437) | metagenome | study: Metagenomic assessment of the ecological functions of the soil: analysis of the soil microbiota associated with the... | reverse complement strand
GTTACGTATTGCCTGCACTTGACGACAAGTGGTCGGTCTGCGTGGGCCGCGCCGCACTCACCTCGCTGCTGCAGCCGGCTGGTGCCGCCGAGCGGGCGGTGTTCCTCCTCGACCTCGAGGTGCGCCAGCTCGCCGAGCGTCACTGGCCGGTGCGCGACCTGGGCGGTCGCGGCGTGCTGCTGCGGCACTCGGCGTGCCGCGCGAGACGCTCACGTTCGCGACGCCGCCGGGCATGTCACCGGCGCGCGGCTGCGCGGCCTGCACGATGACCCGAAGGCCGAGCTGTGTGTAACGCACGGCGCGATCGAAGTGCGCGTGAATCTCGGCGAGTACCTGCTCGAGTGGTCTCGGTCGTGAGCGGCGGGCGCCCGTTCTGGGGCCGCTGGTCGTCCGTGCCCTTCCGGGCGCTTCGCCGTGTGGAAGTTCAACTGGCTCGCGAACCACAAGATCTTGGCGGCGCTCGAGCGCGTTCGCGCGGCACGCTCGTGGCGAGCTGCTCGACGTGGGCCGCGGCTCGAAGCCGTTCGCGCGGGTGTTCGACGGACGCGTGCAGCGCTACTGGGGCACGCGACCTGGCGTGTCGTCCGCTACCCGGGCGAGGCTCGTCCGGACGCGTTCGCCACGGCCGAGTCCCAGCCGTTCCGCCCTGCGACGTTCGACAGACGGTGCTCGGGCTGTCGATGCTGACCTACCTGCGCCGACCCGCAGCTGATGGTGTCGGAGGCGGCGCGCCTGCTCAAGCCCGGCGGCACGCTGGATCCTCGAGTTCACGCAGATGGTGCCGCTCCAGCGACGAACCGCACGACTACTTCCGGTTCACCGCGCTACGGCGCCCGGTTATTGCTCGAACGGGCCGGACTCGAGCCGCTCGAGTTCGTCCCCGTGGGCGGGCCGTGGGCGCGCGTGGGCTCACCACGATCGCCGCGCCTCAACCGGATCAATCGCGGTCCGACGCGCATCCTCACCGAGCTGCCCGTGCGGCTGCTGTACATCGTGCTCCAGTCCGGGTTCGAGCTGCTCGACCGCCTGTTCTTCGATCCCCGCGAGGTGCTGGCGCACATCGTGGTCGCTCGGCGGCGCGCTTGAGCCGCATCGGGTAGCGTTCGCCCATGTCCCAGCCCCTGCGCGCACCGGCGCCGGTGGTCCAGCTGGTGCCCGAGCTGATGGAGTACGCGGCCGAGCGCACGGCGAGCGGCCGTTCCTGCTTCGCTACACGGCTCGGCGCCTGGTCGGGGTACACGTTCATGGCGGCGGCGCGGGCCATGCGTGCGTTCGCCGCGCTGCTCGAACGTGACGAGCGTTCGCCCCGGCGCGCGTCGCGCTCCGGGCTCGAGCAACCGGCCGGAGTGGGTGCTCGCCTATCTGTCCGTGCTCGCGGCGGGCGCCGTCGTCGTGCCGCTGGACGCGCAGCTCAAGGAGCAGGAGGTGGTGCGAGCTGCTCGCCACTCGCCGAGCGCCCGCACGCGATCGGCGATGCGCGCCACCTGGCCGTGCTCGACGCCGCGCGCCCGCACCGGAGGCCCTCGTGCGACTGCTGTCGCTCGATGCCGGCTCGGGCATTCCCCCACTGGGACCAGTGCGCAGCGCGAGTACGTGTCCACGCCCGAACCGCCGTTCGGGCAGGAGTCCGGCACCCGCGCAACGACCGGCGACCCTCGCCGTGCTGCTGTTCACATCGGGCACGACCGGCCAGGCGAAGGGCGTGATGCTGTCGCACGCGAACCTGCTGCACAAGCGTCGAGGCCGTGCGCGCGCACGTTCGAGTTCGGACCCTGCGACCGGTTCCTGAGCATCCTGCCGCTGCACCACACGTTCGAGATCCACTGGCCGGGATCGCTGTGCCCGCTGCGGTGGGCGCGAGCGTGTGCTACGCGCGTGGCCTCGCCTCGCGCGAGCTGCGCGAGGACATGACCAGTTCCGGCGCCACGCTGTTCGTCGGCGTGCCGCTCCTCTACGAGAAGCTGCATGACCGCGATCGAGAAGGGGATCGCCGACGCCGCTCGCCCGCCGCGGCTCGGCGCGCGCACGCTGCTCGGGGTTCGCGACGCATCCGCGCGCTCGACCGGTCTGCGCTGGGCCGCACGCTGGCACGACCGCTGCGGCGCCGCGCCGGGCTCGACCAGCCTGCGCATGTTCGTCACCGGCGCCGCTCCGTTCGCCCAGCGACGTGTTCTGGCGCTACATCGACCTCGGCTGGCCGCTGCTCGAGGGCTACGGGCTCACCGAGACCGTCGCCGGTGGTGTGCGCGAACCGCCCGCCGCACCCGTGGCCCGGGTGCGGTGGGCTGGCCGCTGCGCGGGCATCGAGGTGCGCGTCGACGCGCCCGACGAGGAGGGCGACGGCGAGACTCGTGGTGCGCGGTCCCAACGTCATGCTCGGCTACTGGCGACAGCCCGCGCTGACCGCCGAGGTGCTGCACGAGGGCTGGTTCCACACCGGGCGACCTCGGGCCGCGTGCTGCGGCGACGGCCGCGTGCGCATCACCGGCCGGCTCAAGAACATGATCGCCGACCGCGGCCGGGCAAGAAGATCTATCCCGGAGGAGAGTCGAGGTGCAGCTCGCCAACTCGCCCGTACGTGCTCGGAGGTGATGGTCACCGGCGGCACCGACGCCAGGGCGAACGCGAGGAGGTGCACGCGCACATCTATCCCGAACCTGCGTGGCGCTCGAGGGCCTCGCTCGCTCGCAGGGCAGCCCTGCGACGACGCGTTCGTGGAGCGCGTGCTCCGAGCCGAGGTGGAGACCCGCTGGCGATGCGCTCGCGCCGTACAAGCGCGTGAAGCGCGTCATCGTGCGCGACGAGCGAGTTCCCGAAGACCACCACCGGCAAGATCCGCTGTCGAGCCTGCTCGCGCGCTGGAGTGAGCAGGCTCGTCGTGCCGGACCGGGTCGCACCTCGCGACGTCGCGGCCCGCCGCTCAGCGCCGCCGCTTAGCGCTTCCGGCGGGGCCACCGTGGCATCCGCTCGTCCGCCAGACCACGCCGCTCCCGCGGACCAGACTCGAACCGGTGGCGCAGGCCGGATCGGGCCGTGGACTGAAGCTGCCCGCCCTGCCAGCTCAGTTCGCGCGTCGCCGCCTCGCAGCTGCCACGAGCTCGAACGCGCCGTCCCGGTCGCAGAGCAGCAGACGTTTCGCCGTGGCCCCGTGCGGCAGTGCGGGAATGCGCACCTCTGCCGCCGACGCTGATGCGCAGGTCCTCGACCAGGCGCCCCGCTGCGGTTCACGGCCACCAGCTTCAGCCCGCGCCGCGCTCGCGCTGCTCGGCGGTCAATCCAGCCATAGACGGCCACGGCGAGCAGCAGCACGACCCAGACCCAGCGCGACATCCCGGTCCTCCCCAGCTCCGGCCCGTTCCTGGCGTCGGGCGCATAGGGACATCCCTCGACGGCGCCAGCGCCGGCCGGGCGGTTACCGGTGCGGGCGCTTCAGCGGGCCGGGCGCATCGCTGTGCGAGAGGATCTGGCGTTGGTCTGGAACTCGAACCGGTGGACGAATGCCGTGCCCGACGGCTGGTACCCCCTTCACCGTTCCAGTTGAGTTCGCCGAGGCGGTCGCGCAGGTTCCAGGTCACGGCGAAGGGACCCTGGGAACGGCCATGCCAGGGCCGGCGCTGCTCGGTGCCGTCCTCGACGGATTCGAACACCACGAGCGCCTGGTCAGAGCCGACACCGATCGCGGACGCCGCTCGACCGCGGCTCCGGCGTGATTGACCACCACCGATCTCGTCCCCTGAGCCGCGGTTGAGACTGTCCTAGTGATTCCAGCCGTACCAGGCTGCGAACGCGACCAGCGCAAACCAGATGAGCCTCGCCCATCATGTGCCTCCTGTGGGATCGAACCCATGCCTGCGGTGCAGGGTTTCGACACCGGCGGCAGCGGACTGAACCTCTCGTCCGGACGTGACGCCCAGGGGGCGCTGCGACCCTTCATTCCGTCCCGGCCGTCCCCGCGCAGGCCCTTCGCCTCCTGGACAGCCGCAGGCTCGGCCGCCCCGGGCTCGCGCGTGCCGCGGAACGCGCGCATAGAACGTGAGCGCCGCCGTCGCGTAGAGCGCGGCCGTGATGTAGAACGGCATGCTGAAGCCGAAGCGCTCGATGATCAGTCCGCGCCCGCGAGCGTCGCGCTGGCCGCCCAGCCCACGTTCCACGCCATGTTGTTGAAGCTGGTGGCGCGCGCGCGCAGGCCCTGCGGCAGCACCTCCATGGTGAACGCCTGCAGCAGCGGCGTGGACGCCTGCATGAACGTGGCCCGCAGCCAGAACGCGCCGACCGCCGACCGGCAGGCGGCGCTCGCCGCCGAGCGTGACCAGGAACGGCAGCGACAGCAGCTCGAGCCGACCGCCGAGCGCAGCTGTGCCGAACCGGCGCGCCACCGCCGGCGCCGCACAGCGCCGCGAACGCGGTGAACACCTGCGCGACGCTGAACCACAGCCCGATCTGCGCGCTCGCAGCAAGCGAACCGGTTCTTGAAGTAGAGGTTCATGAACGGGATCACGAGACCCGCGCCCGATGCCCGATGAGCACCGCGTTCATGCGCGATCGGGGCGCAGCCGGCGCGTCTCGTGCGCGCGGGCGGCAGGTCTCGGGCTGCGTGCGCGGGCTCGACCAGCCCGCGCAGCGCCAGCAGCGGCAGCGAACCGGCCGCGCCGCGAACAGCGGCGCCGACGAGCAGCCCGACCCGATACGCCGCGAACAGGGTCGATGGCCGGGGCCAGCGGCGGCACGAGCGGCGGCAGCAGGCCGCCCACGATGTTGCCGAACACGCCGGCGAGCAGCGCGCTCGCGAAGAACGTGCGACAGCAGGTGCGTGCGCTCGCGCGGCGTGGACTGGTCGGTGATGAACGGACGCGCGGCGATCTGGAACAGCGACTGCCCGAGCCCGGCGGCGAGTCCCGCGCCCAGCACGATCGGGGCGTGCATGGACAGCGCGCGCAGCAGCGTGGCCCGCGGCCTCGAGCACCGCGCCCAGCATGAGCGTGCTTGCGGCCGTCCCCAGCGGTCGGCGAGCCAGCCCGCCGGCAGCGCGGCGATCGACCATGCCGATGCCGCTCGAGGCGACCGCGCGGCCGCACGAAGCCTTCGCTCGCCGCCGGACTTCGACCAGGTAGAGGTTGAACAGCACCGAGAAGATGCCGTGCGCGGTCCACATCAGGAACTCGGCGCCGAGGTACAACCGCGCCGGCCGCGAGAACGTCGCGCGCGGCCTCGCGGAACTCGCTCCATGCGCCCGTCGCAGTGCCGCTCATCGCGCCGCCTCCCTGGCGTCCAGTGAAACACTCGAGGCGACGACCTCTGCGGGCCGCCGCCACCTCGCAGGATAACCGTAGCCTTGATCAGCCGACCGAATCGAGAATCGCCGTATCGACCGTGTGCCCGTTGGTCGCCTCGGTCCGCGAGCCGCAACAGCGGCTCGAAGGCGGCGGGCGTCAACGCGATGAAGAGGCGCGCCGTGGTGCTCGCCCGGCGTTCTCGATGGAGTGTGGCACGCGGCCGTCGAAGTGGCAGCGAATCGCCGACCTCGAGCTGACCACGATGCGATCGCCACACGCGAGCTGATCCGGCCCTCCACGCAGAGAACGACTTCCTCGCCGTCGATGGAACTGGCGCTTGTCGCTCATCGATGACGCCTGGCGGGAGCTCGGCGTGCAGGAGTTCGAGGTTCCGCCGCGGCTGCGCGCACATCACCTCGACGCGTGAACCGTTGCCGTTCGACGCTCATGTTCGGCCGCTCGGCACGCCGGACCACGTAGGGCACCAGGTCCTCTTCGACGACGAGGTAGGCCACCGAGGTCTCGAGCGACCGGGCGAGGTCCTGCAGGGTGGCGAGGGACGGGGAAGTCCGCCCGTTCTCGACCTGGCTCACGAAGCCCTTCGAGAGCCCGGTGGCCTCGGCCAACTGCTGGACCGTGAGACTCGCGGCGGAGCCGCAGGTCACGGATCTTTACGACCCAACTGCATGAGGTCACCTCCGGAGAGAGTAAGGAGAGAGGGAGAGCGGAGTGACGCAACAGAGTTTAGGAACGGCCGTGGTCGGCAGTCAACGAATATCGAACGGAATCGTGCGGCGCTACCCGAAATCACATTCGGGGGCATTGCGTCCTGCACGGCGCTCGCGAAGGTTCAGGTGGAGCGAACCGGTCGCGCGGACCTCCGTCGGCCTCGCCGAGGTACTGCAGCTGCACCAGCCGGTGGTAGAGCCCGCCCGCGGCGATGAGCTCGGCGTGCGTGCCCGTCTCACGCACCCGGCCGTGGTGCAGCACCACGATACGATCCACGTCGTGGATCGTGGACAGCCGGTGGGCGATTACCAGACTGGTGCGCCCACGCATGCAGCCGTGCGGAGCGCCGCTCGGATCAGCCGCTCCGGTGTGGGTGTCCACGCTCGAGGTGGCCTCGTCGAGCACGAGCAGCTCGGGGTCGCGGCGCCAGCGTCGCGGGCGAACGCGAGCAGCTGCCGCTCGCCGGCCGAGAGCGTCGCGCCCGCGCTCGCGGACCTCGGCCGTCGATAGCCGCCCGGCAGCCGCTCGACCACCTGCGTCGGCGTGCACCTCGCGCGCGGCTTCGCGCGCCCGGCTCGGGCGACGATCCGGGATCCCCGAGCGTGAGGTTGCCCTCGACGGTGCCCGAGAACAGGAACACGTCCTGGAGCACGAGGCCGATCCGGCGCCGGAGCTGCGCCGGGATCCCAGTCGCGCGAGCGGCCGGCCGTCCACCCGGATCTCGCCGCGCTGCGGCGCGTAGAAGCGCATGAGCAGGCTCGTGAGCGTGGTCTTGCCCGAGCCGGTCGGGCCCGACGATGCGCCACGCGCTCGCCCGGCTCGAGCGTGAAGCGTCACGTCCTCGAGCACCCAGCGCTCGCCGTCGTAGGCGAACCACGACGTGATCGAACTCCACGCGCATGCCGGGCCGTGGCTCGCGGCCGGGCCGCGTCGGCGCGCGTCGGCCACGCTGCCGGCGACCGACGCGCCGGCGCCGTCCGGTGCGCGGGCGCGCGGCCGCTGGTCGCCGCCCGGCGGGAGCGCGACCGCGGCCGGGTCGACCGGCGTGTCCAGCAGCTCGAAGATGCGCTCGGCCGAGGCCATGGCCTGCTGCAGGATGCCGTACTTCTCGCGACAGGTCCGAGAGCGGGCGGAAGAAGCGCTGCGTGTACTGGATGAACGCCACCAGCGTGCCGAGCGTGATGCCGGTCCACATCACCTGGCGGCCGCCGTACCAGACGATGAGCGCCAGCGCCATGCGCGCTCACCAGCTCGAGCAGCGGGAAGAACACCGCGTGGTAGCGGTTCGCGCGCAGGTTCGCGTCGCGGTGGCGCGGCGTTGATGCCGCGGAACTCGTCGTGAGTTGCGCGCCTCGCGGCCCGAGCAGCTGCACCGTGCTCATGCCGCCCAGGTTCTCGTTCAGGAACGCGTTCAGGCGCGCGAGGCACGGTGCGCACGTCGCGGAACGCGCGCCGCACCTTGACGCGGAACGTGAGCGTCACGACGACCATGAGCGGCAGCACCGAGAACGTGACCACCAGCAGCTCGACGTTGAGCCGCGCCATCGCGACCACGATGCCGATCAGGATGAACAGGTCGCCGAACAGCGCGACGACGCCGGCCGTGAACATCTCGTTCAGCACGTCGACGTCGTTCGTCACGCGCGTCATCAGGCGGCCCGACCGGCTGTGCGGTCGATAGTACGACGACCGGCAGGCGCTGCAGGTGCCGGAACAGCGCCGTGCGCAGGTCGACGCATGAGGCTCTGGCCCGACGCGCTGCATGATCTGCGTCTGCAGGTAGCCGAGGCCCGATGCCGATCGCGCAGCGCGGACAGGTAGAGCGAGCGCGATGCGGTCGAGCACGTGACGAGTCGCGGTGGCGGATGCCGAGGTCGATCGCCTCCTTGGTGAGCCACGGGTAGGCGAGCTGCACCGCCGCCGTCGGCGAGCGTCACGATCACCGGCGCACGGCCACCTGCGCCGCGGTACGGGCGCAGGTAGGCGAGCAGCCGGCGCATCGAGCCGGTGGTCGTAGGCGCGGCCCGCGCCGTCGTCCAGTTCGGGCTCGATCACGACGCCGCGATCTCCTCTTCGAGCTGCTGCGCGCGGTGCAGCGCGGCGTAGTGCCCGCCGAGCGCGAGCAGCTCGTCGTGGCGTGCCGCGCTCCGACGACGGCGCCGTCGCTCGAGCACGAGGATCAGGTCGGCGTCGCGCACCGTGCTCACCCGGTGCGACACGATCAGCGTCGTGCGGCCGCCGCATCTCGCGCGCGCAGCCCGCGGAGGATCGCCTCCTCGGTCTGCGTGTCCACGCTCGAGAGGCAGTCGTCGAGCAGCAGGACCGGGCGCGTCGCGCAGCACGGCGCGCGCGATCGCCGTGCGCTGGCGCTGGCCGCCCGACAGCGTGATGCCGCGCTCGCCGACCAGCGTCGTCGAAGCCGTGCGGGAAGCCGCGCACGTCGCCGTCGAGGTGCGCGACGCGCGGCCGCGCGCTCGATCGCCTCGCGGCGCGCCTGCTCCACGCCGTAGGCGATGTTCTCCGCCACGGTGGCGGAGAACAGGAACGTGTCCTGCGGCACGCATCGCGATCCTGCGCGCGCAGCCACGCGAGGTCGCAGCGTCGCGCACGTCCACGCCGTCCACGAACACGGTGCCCGGCGGCGGGTCGAACACGCGCGGCAGCAGCGAGAGCAGCGTGCTCTTGCCCGACCCGGTGCGGCCCACGAGCGCCACCGTGGATCCGGCCGGGACGTGAAGCGAGACGTCGCGGAGCGCGTCCGGCTCTGCGCCCGGGTAGCGTGAACGTCAGGTCGCGGAACTCGAGCTCGCCGCGCGCAGCGCCGGCCGGCGCGCAGCGCGTCCGCCGACGCTCTCGATCGTCGGCGGCTGCTCGAGGATGCTCGAGCGATGCCGCCGGAACGAGGCGGCGCCGCGCTGGAACAGGTTGATCACCCAGCCCGAGCGCCACCATCGGCCAGTTGAGCATCGCGAGGTACACCGTGAACGCCACGAACTGGCCGAGCGTGATGTGGCCGCGCCACCACCTCGCGGCCGCCGAGCTAGAGCGCGAGCAGCGCCGCCGATGCCGCGACAGGAACGCGAGCGAGGGCTGGAACACGCCCGAGATGCGGATCAGGCTCAGGTGGTCCTGCCGGTACTCCTCGGTTCAGGCTCTCGAACGCCTCGACCTCGCGCGCCTCGCGCGCTGAACGCGCGCACCACGCGCACGCCGGCGAGGTTCTCCTGCACGCGCGCCGAGAGCTGCGCGAAGCTGCGCCTGCATCGCGCTCGAAGCGGCGGTGGATGCGGTCGCCGAAGAACCACACCGAGAGCGAGACGAGCGGCAGCGGCAGCAGCGAGTAGAGCGTGAGGCGCGGGCTGATCGCGAGCATGAACGCCGACCGACACGCGCCGCGACCGTGACGCGTGTTCACGATGTACATGATGCCCGGGCCCGAGCATCATGCGCACGGCCGCCAGGTCGTTGGTGGCGATGCGACATGATCTCGCCGGTGCGCGTGCGCTGGTAGTCACTGCAGCGGCAGGCTCTGGAGGTGCGCGAACAGGTCGTTGCGCAGGTCGAACTCGAGCTGGCGCGAGATGCCGATCACCGCAGTGCCGCATCGCCGAAGCGTGAACAGCCCGGCCAGCAGCGGCGATGCCGAGCAGGATGAGCGCGTAGCGGCCCAGCTTCTCGGCGGTGACGCCCGCGGTAGAGGTCGTCGATCGCGAACCGCAGGACCTGCGGCTGCGACGAGCTGACGACGTTGGAGGCCGCGACGCAGGCGATGCCCCACCACAGGCCCGCCCGGTAAACGGGCCGCGGCCGCGCAAGAGGTCGGGTGAAGTGGACTGGATCACATCTCTCCCGGCGGGAACGGCGCCGCCCGTGCGTCACTCTTCGGCGTCGTGGGCGTGGCGGCCGCCGTGGTCGTCGCCGGTGCCGGCGCCGTCCGCCGGAGCCGCCGCTCCGTGTGCGCCTTCGTGCCACGGCAGGGCTCCGGCCAGACCGACTCGAGGTCTGTGCTTCCACGCTGATGCCGAAGTAGCTAGCCTAGTTCCGGCAGCACGTTCTCGCCGTTCAGCGGTGTGCCACGAGCCGCCGAAGCACGTCCATGCGCTCGTCCACGCGCAGGTGAACCGCGGGCCGACGATCGTCTGCGTCACGTTGAGTGCATCGGGCCCGTGGCGTGCTTCGGCTGGCCAGGCGTCCCGGACAGGCGGTCATAGCTGTCCCCCTGGGCACTGGTCCACTCGCCGGCGCGCCTCGCCCGTCGATCAGGAACCCCGGCGAGACCCAGTAGCCTGGTCCACCGCGGTGGCGTCCGGAGAACGTCGCCCAGCGCGAGCTATAGATGCCTCGATGTCGGCGCCATCCTTCTTGTACTGCGTTCCTGACACCGTGAGGTAGCGGTAGCGCACACCGCCTCAACCGCCCAGAACGTCTTGCCAGGCCCGCAACGCCGCCGACGTGGCGCGCAGCGACAGGCTCTGCAGGCCCTGCGAGAAGAACGCGCTGGAGTCGCTGGCCATCTGCCGCGTCGCCAGGTCGTACCTAACTCGTGGGTCGGCGCCCCCGGAGCCGGACGTGCCGCGGGAACAGGTTGCGGTTCGTCCCGAGCGGCGCCGTCCAGCCCGCTTCCACCGACGTGGGCAGGTCGGAGATGTGCCCGGCGAAACGCAGCCCCAGGCCGATGTCGCCGAGGCCCGGAGGAGGTGAGCGTGCCGCCACTCGGGAGGTCGGACGCGAACGTGCGGCGCACGGAACGGAACTCCACGATGAACGTGGTGCGCGTCTTCCAGCCGAACTCGGTGTGCGCGGTGAGGGCGCGCTCCTCGAACGTGCCGCCGAGCGGGACGATCCCCGTTGCCGTCCTTGCAGCTGTCGGTCGCGACGAAGCTGCCCGAGAGCTCCGAGTAGAACTCGCCCGGGCGCGAGCCCCCACGGCCCGGCCCGGCGGCGGACGAGACGAAAGGATCGGCCACGGCCCCCAGGGCGATGGCAGCAGGAACGGCGCAGGCTCATCGAGCCTCCTGAGCAGGCTGGAAAGTGGTCCCGGTGACAGGCGGGCGAGACTCAATCGGGCCGGGCGCGCGGGCGCAACTCCTCGGGCGAGCCGCGCGGAAGCCCGTCAGGCTTGCGCCGCACTCCCACGCGCAGCGCGGGCTGTGGGAGTATCGCGCTCCATGAACCCCGTCCGTGTGCTCGAATGGGTGCGCCATCCGCTCGAGATCTGGAGCCTGCCTCGCGAGCTCGCCGAGCAGCTGGCGCACGCCGTGCCGGGTTCGACGTGTGGTCGCCCGCCACGCGTGAGGAGGCAGAAGCGCTGCTGCCCGAGGCCGAGGTGGTGCTCGGCTTCGTGGTGCGGCCGCACAACCTCGAGCACGCGAAGCAGCCAAGTGGGTGCACTCCACGGCGGCCAGTGCGACGACGTGCTGTTCCCCGAACTGGTGGAGTCCGACGTGATCGTGACCAACGCGCGCGGGCTCCACGCCGATGCGATGGCCGAGCACGCGTCGCGGTGATGCTCGCGTTCGTGCGCAACCTGCACCGCTCGCGTGACGACCAGCACGCGCGGCGCTGGTCGCCGGAGACGCTTTGGCGTGCCACGCCCGGCATCGGCTCGCTCGCAGGTACGACGCTCGGCCTGATCGGCATGGGCAAGGTGGGCGGCGCGATCGCGTCGGGGGCACGCGCCCTCGGCATGAACGTGATCAGCGTGCGGCCGCCATCCGCGCACGCCGCCCGAACCCGCGCACGAGCAGTGACCGGTGGCACGCCTGGGCGACATGCTCGGCGTGGCCGACTGGCGTGGTGATCGCTGCGCCGCACACGCCGGAGACCGAGCGCATGATCGGGGGCCCCGGAGCTGGCGCGCATGAAGCCGGGCGCGAGGCTCGTGAACCTCGGGCGCGGCGCGCTCGTGGACGAGGAAGCGCTCTACGTGGCGCTGCGCGGCGGTGCCATCGCGGGGGCAGCACTCGACGTGTTCGACGAGGAGCCGCTGCCGCCCGAGCACCCGTTCTGGACCATGAAGGAAGTGATCCTGACACCTCACACGTCGGGGCTGGGGCCTCGCTACTGGGAGCGCGCGATGGAGCAGTTCACGGACAACCTGCACCGGTACTATGACCGGCCAGCCGCTGGCGGAACCTCGTGGACAAGCGGGCGGGTACTAAGTGGACCGCCTCGGTATCCTGCTGGCGGGCGGGCGCGGCACGCGGCTGCACGCGGGCGTGCCCAGGCGCGCTCGCGATGTGCGCGGGCGCATCGCTGCTCGCGCGCGCGCTCGCCACGCTCGAGGCGTGCTGCGACCGCGTCGTGGTGGTGGCTCCCGCGAAGATGACGCTGCCCATCCCGCGCACACAGCGCGTCGACGACCCGCCGGGCGGCGGCGGACCGCTGCCGGCACTGGCCGCCGCGCTGGATTCGCGCCGCTACGACGAAGTCTGCGTGCTGTCGGTGGACTTTGCCGCTGCTGAGCGCCGGTGACGTTGCAGGCGCTGCAGGCGAAACGCGAGACGGGACGACGGCGTGGCCGCCTGGCCGGCGCGGCAGGCTCCAGCCGCTCGGCGATCTGGTTGCTGCCCGAAGCGGGCGCAGGGTCTGCTGAGCACCATCCGAGCTGGCGAGCAGTCAGCGATGCGCGCCGTGGAGGAGCTGTTCCTGCGCGTGGTGGAGGACGATGAACGCTCGCCACCATGCCCGGCGGTGTGGAAGCATGGCTCAACGTGAACACGCCGGAGGAGCTTGCTCAGGCCGAGGCGACGCTGCTCGCGGTGGGCCGGTGAGTCGGGGAGGGCGGCATGCGAGAGGGCACCGACGTGACCGCGAACGCCGCCACGGACGCACGCCTGCTGGCACAGGCACACGCTGCGCTGAACGCCCGCACGCCGGGCACGCGCGCGTTCTGGTTCTACGACCTGGATGCCATCGGCGCGCGGGCGGCCTGCATGCAAGAGGCGTTGAAGCCGCTGCGGCCGCGACTTCACTACGCGCTCAAGGCCAACGGCCTGCCCGCGATCGCACGCGGTGCTGAAAGCCAGCGGCCTCGGCGCGGACGCGGGTTCGCTCGGCGAACTGGAGCTGGCGCGCACCTGCGCGTTCCCGGCCGGCGGGCGCATCGCCTTCGGCAACGGCCGCACGCCCGAAGAAGCGGCGTGGGTGGCACGGCACGGCGTGGAGGCGGTGAGCGCGGATGTTCACCGGAGAGTTGGATCTGCTCGAACCGGAGGCCGCACGCGGCGGGCGTGCGGCCTGCGTGTCGCGCTGCGCGTGAACCCGGCATCGTCGCGGCGGCCATCGCACATCGAGACCGGCCATGCCGCGCACCAAGTTCGGTATGAGCGCGCGCAGAGCACTCGGAGGTGCTGGCGAGCCGACCTCGCGCTGGCCGCATCTCCGAGTCTGGACGGCGTCCGCGTGCACGTGGGCTCGCAGGTGGCCGCGTCGAGCCGCTGACCTCGGCGATCGCTCGCGCCTTCGAACTCGCCGGTCGGATGCGCGCCGCGCCGGACATCGATCAGCAGCGTGAACCTGGGCGGCGGCTTCGCCGTGGACTACGCGGGCGACTGGCCACGGACCTCGGACCTGGCCGCACTCGCCTGACGTTGGCCGCGCTCGCCCGGCGCGCGCGCGTGCGCTGGTGCTTCGAGCCCGGCCGCTCATTGGTCGGCGCACGCGGGAACACTCGTGGCCGAAGCGCTGTGAGACAAGCGCGCGCGACGACGACGCGACGGCGAGCATCGCTTCGTCGTGCTCGGCGGTCGGGATGAACGACCTGCTGCGCCCCGCGCTCTACGGCGCGCGGCATCGCATCGTGCCGCTCGGCCGCGCGAGGGCGGTCCGCTCACGCCCGCCGACGTCGTGGGCCCGGTCTGCGAGACGTCCGACCGGTTCGCGCACCAGCAGCTGCCGCTGCCCCCGCTGCGAGCGCGGCGACCTGGTGGCGATCCTCGACGCGGGCGCGTACGGCGCGGTGATGTCGAGCCAACTACAACGGCCGCGAGCTCGCTGCCGCAAGTGGTGCATGAAGCGGTGGTGGCTCATGCTCGCCGCGCCGCGCGGAACTGCGCCGCCGCTGCCGCGATGGCCGCGCCGATGCCGCGCTGAATCGCGCGCGTTAAAGTATCGCTTTGAGCTGCCGCCGCCGTCTCTTGACACCCCTCGCGCCTGCCCCCGAGACCGCCGCGGTCCGTGCCCTCCTTCTTATAGAGTAGGGCCCCGCCGCACGCTTCGCGGAACGCGGCTGCCACCTTGTGGGGCGGTCGGCCCGTGTGCCTCCCGGCGCGCGGAGCCCAACGCGCCGCGAAGCGAGAGATCCCGGTGCTCCAGGTCGTGTGCATCAAGCAGGTCGCCGACACCGAGACGCGCGTGAAGGTGGCGGCCGACGGCACGCTCGCTCGATCCCGCCGGCGTCACGCTGGATCCTGAACCCCTACGACGAGTTCGCCCTCGAGCAGGCGCTGCGCGATGCAGCGAGCAGCCGCGGGCGCGGGCGAGGTGGTGGTGATCTCGCTCGGCGGCGCCGGCGTGCCAGACCACGCTGCGCAACGCGCTCGCGATGGGCGCCGACCGCGCCATCCATCTCAAGACGCGACACGGTCGCACCCGACGCGCTCAGCGTGGCGCGCGCGCTCGCCGCCGAGATCCGCGCCGCTCGAGCGCCGAGCTCGTCTGGCTCGGCAAGCAGGCGGTGGACGACGATGCCGGCGCAGGTGGGCCCGATGGTGGCCGAGCTGCTCGGCCGTCCGTGCGTGACCGTGGTCGCGAAGTTCGAGCTGGCCGGGCACGACGCGCGATGGTCGAGCGCGAGATCGAAGGCGGGCGCGAGGTGGTCGAGGTCACGCTGCCCGGCGGTGCTCACCACCGACAAGGGCCTGAACGAGCCGCGCTACGCCTCGCTCAAGGGCATCATGGCGGCGAAGAAGAAGCCGATCGAGGAGAAGCCGGCGGCGCTCGGCGAGCCGCGCGCTCGAGACGCTCGTCGCTCGAGCTGCCGCCGCCGCGCGCGCCGGGCCGCATCGTCGGCCAGGGCGTCGGCGGCGATCCCCGAGCTGATGCGCGTGCTGCGCGAAGAAGCGAAGGTGATCTGATGAGCGATCCTGGTCTTCATCGAGCAGCGCGACGGCGCAGGTGCGCCTCGGTCGCGCGCGAGGCGCTGGGCGAGGCGGCGCGCCTCGCGGCGACGCTCGGCGGCCCGGTGGTCGGCGTGTGCGCCGCCGCGTCCGATCCCGGCTCGCGAGCCTGGGCGAGGCCGGCGCCGAGCGAGGTGCTGCTCGCGACGCACGAGGCGTTCGCGCAGCTACGAGCCGGCCGGCTACGCGCGCGCGGTGGTGGCGGCGGTCGAGGCGGTGAAGCCGGCGCGTGCGTGCTGTTCGCCGCCTCGGCGATCGGGCGTGACCTGGCGCCGCGCGTCGCGGCGCGGCTCGGCGTCGGGCTCGCCGCCGACTGCACCGCGCTCGCGGTCGAGGGCGGACGGCTGGTCGCGACGCCGCCCGGTCTACGCCGGCAAGGCGTTCGAGCAGCGGGTCGCCTTCCCGGCGACGCCGGCGATGGTCTCGCTCCGGCCCAAGGTGTTCGCGCCCGGCGCCGCCCGGAATGGCAGGCGCGGCCGACGGTGACGCCGCTTCGCTCGACTGGCGACGCTCGCGGCCGCGCGCGCGGTCACGCGTGCGCGAGGTGAAGGCGACCAGCGCCGGCAAGGCGGACCTCACCGAGGCCGAGATCATCGTCTCGGGCGGGCGCGGGCCTCAAGGGCCCCGAGCACTTCGACGCTCATCGAGGCGCTCGCCGAGGCGCTCGGCGCCACGGTCGGCGCCTCGCGCGCGGTGGTGGACGCCGGGCTGGCGGCCGCACGGCGACCAGGTGGGGCAGACCGGCAAGACGGTCTCGCCCAAGCTCTACGTCGCGGTCGGCGATCTCGGGCGCGATCCAGCACCTGGCCGGGCATGTCGTCGTCGCGCTGCATCGTGGCGATCAACAAGGATCCCGGACGCGCCCGATCTTCAAGGTGGCGGACTACGGCATCGTCGGGCGACGCGTTCGAGGTGGTTCCGGCGCTGACCGAGGCCGTGCAGGCATCTGAATTCGCACGCCTAGCAGGCGCGGCTGCGAGCCGGTTTGGAGGCGCTGGCTAGGGTGCTGGACGTCGCGTCGCGCGCAGGTCGCGGTGCGGGCAGGTGCGTGACGTCGGCCGACGAGGGACGAGGATCGATGCGGGAGTACGTCCCGGTGCTGCTGTTCCTGCTGGTGGCGATTGGCATTCGCCGGCGGGACGATCGGGCTCTCGAGCATCATCGTGCCGCGGCGGCGCAACCCGATGAAGAACTCCGCCTACGAGTGCGGCGTCGAGCCGGTCGGCGACGCGCGCGAGCGCTTCAGCGTCAAGTTCTACCTGGTGGCGGTGCTGTTCATCCTGTTCGACATCGAAGCGGTGTTCCTCTACCCGTGGGCGGTGGCGTTCCGCCAGCTCGGGCTCTACGGCCTGATCGAGATGGTGCTGTTCATCGTCATCCTGCTCGTGGGCTACGTCTACCTGCTGAAGAAGCGCGCCCTGGAGTGGGACTGATCGACCGATGGCTCGACCGATGCAGCCGAATCCGTCCGGGTCGAGAACCCGTTCCGCGCGCTGCCCGAGGCCGCCGGCGCCGCCGGCGCCCGCGCCGAGCTCGCCGGCCACGACCGAGGAGGACCGCGATCCGCGAGGAGGTCGAGCGCGGCGTGCTGTTCACCACCGTCGAGCAGCATGGTGAACTGGGCGACGTCGCGGTCAACGCGATCTGGCCGCTCGGCTTCGGCCTCGCGTGCTGCGCGATCGAGATGATGGCGATCGTCGGCCCGCGCTTCGACATCTCGCGCTTCGGCGCCGAGGTGTTCCGCGCCTCGCCGCGCCAGGCCGACCTCATGATCGTGGCCGGCCGCGTGCAGCATCAAGATGGCGCCGGTGCTGCGCCAGCTCTACGACCAGATGCCCGATCCCAAGTGGGTGATCTCGATGGGCGCGTGCGCCTCGTGCGGCGGCGTGTTCAACAACTACGCGATCCTCCAGGGCGTGGACAAGATCGTGCCGGTGGACGTCTACGTGCCCGGCTGCCCGCCGCGGCCCGAGGCGCTGATCCACGGCATCATGAAGCTCCAGGAGAAGATCCTCGTCTCGCCGGTCGAGATCGGGCCCGTTCGCCGCGCAGAAGAAGACGCGCTGGCAAGGGCGCAGCATGAGCGCGGCCTGTGGCGCCGCCGACCGTGCGCTCGCCCCGGAGCGCGTCGAGCAGAGGCTGCGCGAGCGGTTCCCGGACGTCGCGTTCCGAGCGCCAGACAGGGCGAGGCGGTGCGCGACCTCACGCTCTACGTGCCGGCCGAGCCGCCTGGTCGAGGTCTGCACCTTCCTGCGCGACGATCCCGGAGCTCGACTTCGCGATGCTGCTCGTGGATCGGGCGGCGTGGACTACCTGCCGCGCGAGCCGCGCTTCGAGGTGCGTGCTACAACCTGCTGTCGATCGCGCACGTCGCGCGCATCACGCTCAAGGTGCGCGTGCCCGAGGAGCAGCCGCGCGTGCCGACCGTGACCGGCGTGTGGCCGACCGCCGAACTGGCACGAGCGCGAGACCTACGACTTCTACGGCATCGACGTTCACCGGCCATCCCGACCTGACGCGCATCCTGCTGCCCGAGGACTGGGTGGGCTGGCCGCTGCGCAAGGACTCGCCGCTCGGCTACGAGGAGGTGGCGTTCACGCACAACACGCCGGGCCGCACCGTGCCGTCGCCCGACGCTCACGAAGCTCGCGCCCAAGAAGGTCCGCTACCGTGCGCACTGAGACCATGACGCTCAACATGGGGCCCGCAGCACCCCTCGACGCACGGCGTGCTGCGCGTGGCGCTCGAGCTGGACGGCGAGACCGTGGTGGCGCGCAAGCCGATCATCGGCTACCTGCACACCGGCATGGAGAAGCAGGCCGAGTACAAGACCTACACGCAGTCCATCCCGCAGACCGACCGCATGGACTACCTGTCGCCGCATGATCGAACAACCTGGCGCTGTGCCTGGCGGCCGAGAAGCTGCTCGGGCATCGACGGTGCCGGCGCGCGCGCAGGCGATCCGCGTGCTGCTCACCGAGCTGACGCGCATCAGCGCCCACTGCGTGTGGCTCGGCACGCACGCGCATCGACATCGGCGCGATGACCGTGTTCTTCTACTGCTTCCGCGAGCGCGAGAAGGTGCTGTCGATCTACGACCATGGTGTGCGGCGCGCGCATGACGGCGTCGCTACTTCCGCGTCGGCGGCCTGGCCATGGACATCCCCGACGGGCCTGCTCGACCGCTGCCAGAAGTTCGTGGACGAGATGCCGGCGCACATCGACGAGTACGAGACGCTGCTGACGAAGAACCCGATCTGGCTCGCGCGCACGCAGGGCGTGGCGCCGCTGCTCGGCGACGGACGCGGTGGCGCTGGGCGCCACCGGGCCCGGCGCTGCGCGGCTCGGGCGTGAACGTGGGACCTGCGCAAGGCCGCAGCCCTACTCGCGGCTACGAGACGTACGACTTCGACGTGCCGGTGGGCAGCGAGCGGCGACGCCTACGACCGCTACACGGTGCGCGTGCCAGGAGATGCGCCAGTCCACGCGCATCGCCGAAGCAGGCGATCGAGACGCATCCGGCGAGCTGGGCGAGACGGGCGACTACCGGCTGCGCGACTTCAAGTACGTGCTGCCGCCCAAGGAGGAGGTCAAGACCTCGATGGAGGCGCTGATCCACCACTTCAAGATCGTGGCGCACGGGTTCTTCCCGCCGGTGGGCGAGGCCTACCAGGCGATCGAGGCGCCCAAGGGCGAGCTGGGCTTCTACTTCGTCTCGCGACGGCACGCCGCGCCCGTGGCGCATGAAGGTGCGCTCGCCGTCGTTCGTGAACCTCCAGACGCCTGCCCGCGATGATCGAGGGCGGCTGGTCGCCGACGTCATCACCGCGATCGGCAGCCTCGACATCGTGCTCGGGGAGATCGACCGGTGAGCGCGGCACGGCCGTCATGACCGGTCCGGAGCGCGCCGGCGCCGCCGCTCGAGTGGCCGGCCGGCGCGCGCGGCCGAGGTCGACGAGGCGCTCGCGCGCTATCCCAGTCACAGCGCTCGGCGGTGCTGCCGGTGCTGTGGATCGCGCAGCGCGAGTGGGGCTGGCTGCTCGCCCGCGGCGCTGCGCGCTGGTGGCGCGACACCGTCGGGCTGCCCGAGCCCGAGGTGTTCGGGATCGCCACCTTCTACACCATGTTCAACCTGAAGCCGGTCGGGCCGGCACCACCTCCAGGTGTGCATGACGCTGTCGTGCTCGCTCATGGGCGCGGACCGGCTGTTCCGGCACCTCGAGCAGAAGCTCGGCGTCGGGCACGGCGAGACCACGCCCGACGGCCGCTTCACGCTGCGCCGCGTCGAGTGCCTGGCCGCCTGCGGCGGCGGCCCGTGCATGCAGGTCGAGCTTCGACTACCACGAGAACCTGGACGAGGCGAAGGTGGACGCGCTGCTGGAGAAGCTCGAAGTGAGCGCAGCGTGCGAGCGAGCCGCTGCTGTTCGCCGACATCGACACGCCGGGCCTCACCGGCGATCGACGTCTACCGGAAGGGCGGCGGCTACGAGACCGTGGCCGCGATGCTCGGCAAGACGCCGCGCCGACGAGGTGCATCGAGATCGTCAAGGCCTCGGGGCTGCGCGGGCGCGGCGGCGCCGGGTTCCCGACCGGCATGAAGTGGGGCTTCGTGCCCAAGCAGACGCCCCAAGCCGAAGTACCTGGTGTGCAACGCCGACGAGAGCGAGCCCGGCACGTTCAAGGACCGCGAGCTGATGGAGAAGAATCCCCATCTGCTGATCGAGGGCATGATCCTCGCCGCCTACGCGATCCGGCGCGCACACCGGCTACATCTACCTGCGCGGCGAGTTCGAGTACATCCAGCGCATCCTCGACGCGCGCGATCGCCGAGGCGCGCGCGGCGAAGCTGCTCGGCGACAACGTCGCTGGGCACGGGCTTCGCGCTTCGAGCTCTACACGCATCTCGGCGCCGGCGCCTACATCTGCGGCGAGGAGACGGCGCTGCTCTCCGTCGCTCGAGGGCTACCGCGGCCAGCCGCGGCTCAAGCCGCCGTTCCCCGCGGTCGAGGGGCTCTACGCCTGCCCGACCGTGGTGAACAACACCGAGACGCTGATGAACGTGCCGCACATCCTGAAGCACGGCGCGCAGTGGTTCCGGCAGTGGGGCACCGAGAAGAGCCCCGGCACCAAGATCCTCTCGGTCTCGGGCCCGGTGAAGCGGCCCGGCAACTACGAGGTGCCGATGGGGCTCCCGCTCTCGAAGCTGCTCGAACGAGCACTGCGGCGGCATGCGCGACGGCATGACAGGTCAAGGCGGTGATCCCGGGCGGCTCGTCGGTGCCGCTGCTCCCGGCCTCGATGCTCGACACCGGGCTCGACTTCGAGTCGATGGTCGGCGGCCGGCACGCTGCTCGGCTCGGGCGGCGTGATCGTGATCGACGACCGCACCTGCATCGTGGACGCGCTGTGGAACATCACGCGCTTCTACGAGCACGAATCGTGCGGCAAGTGCACGCCGTGCCGCGAGGGCACCTACTGGATGAGCGAGGTGTTCGAGCGGCTCGAGGCCGGGCACGGCCGCGAGCGGGACATCGACCTCCTCTACGACGTCTCCGGACAACATCCTCGGCAAGTCGTTCTGCGCGCTCGGCGACGCCGCGGCGATGCCGGTGATGGGCGCGATCAAGCACTTCCGCGACGAGTTCGAGTACCACGTCACGCACAAGCGCTGCCTCGCCAACCGGCCGCCGCGCCGAGGTCGAGCAGCAGGAGGTGCCGGCGTGAGCGCGCTGCCGCGTCACCGATCAACGGCCGCACGGTCGAGGTGCCGGCCGGGACGCTGGTGACCGACGCCGCGCGCGTGGCCGAGGTGCACGTGCCGATCTTCTGCTCGCACGACAAGCTCCCGCCGCTCGGCGCCTGCCGCATCTGCGTGGTCGAGGTCGGGCATGCCGAAGCTCGGCCCCGACCGCAAGCCGGTGCTGGGCGCCGACGGCACGCCCGAGATCGCGCTGGATGCCCAAGGTGCAGACCGGCTGCACCACCACGGTCACGGACGGCATGCACGGTGCGCACCGAGTCGGCCGACGGCGGTCAAGGCGCGCAAGGGCGTGATGGAGTTCCTGCTCGTCAACCACCCGCTCGACTGCCCGGTGTGCGACGAGGGCGGCGAGTGCCAGCTTCAGGATCTGGCCTTCGCCTTCGGCGCACGACTTCTCGCGCATGGACGAGGCCAAGCGCACGTTCGACTCCGAGGACCTGGGGCCGGTGGTGAAGAAGGAGGCCAACCGCTGCATCGTGTGCATGCGCTGCGTGCGCTACTGCGACGAGGTGATGGGCGACGACGCGCTCACCGCGCACCAGCGCGGCGTGTGCACCGAGATCTCCTCGTTCAACCGCCAGCCGCTCGAGTGCGAGCAGTGCGGCAACTGCGTCGAGGTGTGCCCGGTCGGGGCGCTCACCGCGCTGCCCTACCGGTTCAAGGCGCGGCCCTGGGACCTGCGCCAGCACATCACGATCTGCCCCTATTGCTCGAACGGCTGCTCGGTGCGGCTCGGCGTGCGCGGCAACGAGGTGCTGCGCGCGCGCGGCACCGAGTTCCGCGGCATCAACCAGCGAGTACCTGTGCGTGCGCGGCCGCTTCGGCTACGAGTTCGTGAACAGCGGCGAGCGGCTCACCGCGCCGCTGCTGCGGCTCGGCGAACGCCCTGAGCCCGGCCGGCTACGACGAGGCGGTGACGTTCGCCGCGGCGCGGCTGCGAGCAGATCGCCGCCGTGCACGGCCCCGGTTCGGTCGCGTTCCTGGGCGGCGAGAAGCTGAACGTCGAAGAGGCAGTACCTGTTCCAGAAGCTGGCGCGCGCGCGTGATCGGCTCGCCGCACGTGGACGCGCGCACGCGCTTCACCGCGCCGCGTTCCGGGTGCCGCGCTGCTCAGGCGCCACCGGCGGCGGCCGGCCGATCGCTCTCGTTCGACGATCTCTACCGCGCCGAGGAGGTGCTCGATCCTGGGCGAGGACCTCCAGGGCGAGGCGCCGTTCGCGCAGGCGCAGCTGATCCGCGGCCAGCACCAGCAGGAGCTGCACCTGACCATCGCCCATCCGCGCCGCGTCAAGCTCGCGCGCACCAAGTTCGGCGGCGACTGGCTGGCGATGAAGCCCGGGAGCGAGCTGGCGCTGATCGACGGCTTGACGCGCGCCGCACTCGATGCTGGGCGATCCGCAGGCTCTGCCGCCCGAGGTCAGCGCCGGGCTCGCGGCGCTCAAGCAGTCGCTGGCGGCGCCACGGCGGCCGCCGAGCGAGCGAGGCGACCGGCGTTCCCGCGGCGGCGATCACCGCGGCGGCGAAGCGCCTGCGCGAGGCGGCGCGCAAGGCGATCCTGTTCGGCCGGGCGCTCGCCGAGCATCCCGCAGGCGCCGGCACTGCTCCAGGCGGTCGAGAACCTGGCGTGGGTGACGGGCGCGATCACCGCGCGAGCGCTCGTCGCGTCATGTACCTGGGCCCGCAGAACGACACGCCAGGGCGCGCTCGACATGGGGCTCACGCCCGACTGCCTGCCCGGCTACGTGCCGGTCGCGGACGCCGCGGGCGCGCGAGCCGTACGAGCAGGCAGTGGGGCGCAGCTGCTCGGCATGGGCGCCGGGCATGAGCGCGCCCGAGATCCTCGCGGCGCGCGGCCGACGGTCGCATCAAGGCGCTGTGGATCGTGGGCGACCATTGGCTGCAGGAGCGCACCCGATCGCGCGCTGGCCGAGCAGGCGCTCGCGCAAAGCCGAGCTCGTGATCGTCAACGAGCTGTTCCTCGACCGAGACCGCGCAACGCGCGCACGTCGTCTTCCCGGCCAACGCCTTCGCCGAGAAGGAGGGCGTGGTGCGTGAACAGCGAGCGCCGGCTCCAGAAGTCGGTGCGCGCCCTCGCCTGGCGCAAGCGGCACGCAAGCCCGACTGGGAGATCTTCCAGGCGGTGGCGCAGCGCGCTCGGCGCGCCGCTGGAGCTACCGCAGCGCCGAGGACATCTTCCGCGAGATCGCGAAGCTCGGTGCCCGGCTACCGCGGCATGAGCTGGGCGACGCATGCTGCCCGCTCGGGCCGCAGTGGTCGCGTGAGCTCGCCCGCTGTCCGGCGGCATCGCTCGGGGCGGCGATTGGCCGCGGACAGGCTCCGGCGTCGAACGGCGGACGGGCTGTGGCTGCTCTCGGGCGGAACGCTGTTCCTGCAGGGCAGCCTCTCGCACCGCGGCCGAGCTGCTGCCGCGGACTCGCCAAACAGGCGCGCGCGTTCCTGAACCCGCGAGCGAGGCGCAGCGCGCCTGGGCGTCGCGGACGGGCGAGATGATCGAGCTCGCGAGCGCCGCGCGGCACGGTGCGCGGTCGCCGGGAGCGCTGGATGCCGCCGTTCCGGCCGGAAGCGTGTTCGTGCCCTACGCGTATGCCGCGGTCGAGCTGAACCGCCTGGGAATGCCGCGCGGGCGCGGGGCTCGCGCGTGCGCGCGTCGCGCGTCGCCGCTGCCGCAGGCCGCGGGCGTCGGAACTGACGGGAGACCGCCGGATGGCCGCTCTCTGGAACGAACCCGGACGTCCAGATGGTCGTCTGGGCGCTGGTCAAGATCCTCGATCATCCTGCACGGCATGCTGGCGGTGGTCTCGTACATGATCTACGCCGAGCGCAAGATCGCGGGCCACATGCAGGCGCGCGTCGGGCCCAACCGCGTCGGCCTCGTTCGGGCTGCTCCAGCCGATCGGCCGACGTGGCGAAGCTGTTCTTCAAGGAGGAGTTCATCCCCGGCCGGCGCGAACAAGGTCATCTTCCAGCATCGCGCCGGTGCTGGCGGTGGTGCCCGGCGCTGATCACGTTCTCGGTGGTGCCGTTCGGGCCCAGACGTTCTGCGCGTCACCGACATCAACGTCGGCGCTGCTGCTGTTCCTCGCCATGTCGAGCCTCGGCGTCTACGCGATCACGCTCGGCGGCTGGTCGTCGAACAACAAGTACGCGCTGCTCGGCGGCCTGCGCTCGTCGGCGCAGATGATCTCCTACGAGCTGGCGATGGGGCTCTCGACGATCGGCGTGCTGCTGCTCGCCGGCTCGCTGTCGATGGTGGACATCGTGCACGCGCAGGCGCAGCCGCTCGATCTGGTCGGGCTCACGCTCCCGGCTGGTACGTGTTCACGCAGCCGGTCGGCGTTCGTGTCTGTTCATGATCACCGCGCTCGCCGAGACCGAACCGCGCGCCGTTCGACCTGCCCGAGGCCGAGGCCGAGCTGGTCGCCGGGCTTCCACACCGAGTACTCGAGCATGAAGTTCGGGCTGTTCTTCCTCGGCGAGTTCGCCAACGTCGATCACCGATCTGCTGCGATCGCGGTCACGCTGTTCCTCGGCGGCTGGAACGGGCCGTGGCTGCCCGACTCGCTCAAGTTCCTGTGGTTCTTCGCCAAGCTCGGCGTGCTGCTGTTCTTCTTCATCTGGGTGCGCTGGACGTTCCCGCGCTTCCGCTACGACCAGCTCATGAACCTCGGCTGGAAGGTGCTGCTGCCGGTCTCGCTCGCCGAACGTGATGGTCACGGCCGGCGCTGGTCGTGCGTGGAGGCGCATCCGATGATCCCGTGCCGCTGTTCATCGGCTTCTCCGCCGGCTGCTCGTGGCGTCGAGCCTGCTCGTCGATCCTGCACAAGAACCCGGTGACGAGCGCGCTGTTCCTCGGTCGCTGGCGTTCTGCTCGCTCGCCGGGATCTACCTGCTGCTGCACGCCGAGTTCCTCGGCATGGTGCAGATCATCGTCTACGCCGGCGCGATCATGGTGCTGTTCCTGTTCGTCATCATGTACCTCAACTCTCGGGCGCGACATCGAGCGCGGCGTGCAGATCGCTGCTGCGCCGCGCGCTCGGCTGGATCGCTGGGCACGCTGGTGCTCGCGGCCGAGGCCGCCGATGCTGTTCGCCCGGCGCTGGGCGATGGGGCCGGCCTCGATCGAGCCGCGCGGCGTCCGGCGTCGGCAACACCCAGGCGCTGGGTCAGGCGCTCTACTCGCGCTACCTGTTCCCGTTCGAGATCACGTCGCTCGATGCTGCTGGTCGCCATGGTCGGCGCGATCGTGATCGCCAGGAGCCCGGCGGGCCCGGCGTCGAAGCCCGTGCCGCGCGATCGCGTCGGCTGCGGCCTGGCGACTCGCTCACGCGGCGCCGCCGACGGAGGGGCGGCGTGATCCCGGTCGGCTGGCTGCTCGCCGTGAGCGCGATCGTGTTCACGATCGGGCGTCGTCGGCGTGCTCGTGCGGCGCAACGCGATCGTCATCTTCATGTCGGTCGAGCTGATGCTCAACGCGGCCAACCTCGCGTTCGTGGCGTTCGCGCGCGCAGCTCGAGCTCGCTCGACGGCCAGGCCTTCGTGTTCTTCGTCATGGCGGTCGCCGCCGCCGAGGTCGCCGTCGGGCTCGCGATCATCGTCAACCTGTTCCGGCTCCGCGAGACCGTGTTCGTGGACGAGATCGATCTGCTCAAGGGCTGACCCGCGACGTGACCCTCAACTCCCTGGCGCTGATTCCCGCCCTGCCGCTTGCCGCGGTCGCGCTCAACCTGCTGCTCGGCGACCGGCTCGGCAAGCGCGGCACGGCCTGGCTCGCGTGCGGCGCGGTCGGGCTCGCGTTCGCGTTCTCGGTGCGCGCCGTGCTCACGCTCGCCGGACTGCCCGAGGACGCGCGCACGATCACCGAGACCGCTGTACACGTGGATGCGTGTCGGCGATTTCTCGGCGGATGTCGGCTTCCTGCTCGACCCGCTCTCGGCGGTGATGATCCTGGTCGTGACCGGCGTCGGCTTCCTGATCCACGTCTACTCGGTCGGCTACATGGCGCACGACGCGTCCTTCCGGCGGTTCTTCCTGTACCTCAACCTGTTCACGTTCGCGATGCTCACGCTCGTGCTCGCGGACAACTTCCTGCTCATGTTCGTGGGCTGGGAGGGCGTGGGCTTGTGCTCGTACCTGTTGATCGGCTTCTGGTACGAGCGGCCGTCGGCGGCCGAGGCGGGGAAGAAGGCGTTCATCGTGAACCGGATCGGCGACTTCGGCTTCCTGCTCGGCGTGCTGACCCTGTTCCACATGGGTGGCAGCGTCCAGTTCGAGGAGTTGTTCGCGATCGCGCCGATCGCGTTCGTCGCCGGCTCGGCGGCGATCACCGCCGCGACCCTGCTGCTGTTCCTCGGCGCCACCGGCAAGAGCGCCCAGATCCCGCTCCACGTGTGGCTGCCGGACGCGATGGAGGGACCGACACCGGTGTCGGCGCTCATCCACGCCGCGACGATGGTGACCGCCGGCGTGTACATGGTGGCGCGCTGCCACGTGCTGTTCGATCTGGCGCCCACGACGCTCCAGGTCGTCGCCGTGATCGGCGCGGCGACGGCGCTGTTCGCCGCCACGATCGGCCTGGCGCAGAACGACATCAAGCGCGTGCTCGCGTACTCGACCGTGAGCCAGCTCGGCTACATGTTCATGGCATGCGGCGTCGGCGCGTACGCGCGCGGGCATCTTCCACCTGATGACGCACGCGTTCTTCAAGGCGCTGCTGTTCCTGGGCGCGGGCTCGGTGATCCACGCGCTGTCGGACGAGCAGGACCTGCGCAAGATGGGCGGGCTCGCCGCGAAGATCCTGCCGTGGACGCACGCGACCATGCTGATCGCGCACGTTCGCGATCGCGGGCATCCCGCCGTTCGCCGGCTTCTTCAGCAAGGACGAGATCCTGTCGAGCGCGTTCGCGTCCGGGCACCGCGGCGTGTGGCTCGTGGGGCTGGTCGGCGCCGTGCTCACCGCGTACTACATGTTTCGGCTCTACATCCTCGCGTTCCGCGGGCCGTCGCGCCTGAGCCACGAGGCGGCGCACCACGTGCACGAGTCGCCGCCCACCATGGTGGCGCCGCTCGTCGTGCTCGCCGCGCTCTCGATCGTGGGCGGATTCGTCGGCCCACCGCTCCGTCGAGGGCGGGCACGCGTTCGCGCGCTGGCTCGAGCCGGTCCTGGCACCCGCGCACGGCGCCGTCGCGGCGGAGCACGCGCTCCCGGCGGCGACGGAGTGGATGCTCATCGTCGTTTCGGTGGCGGCGGCGGTCGTCGGAATCGTGCTCGCGTTCCGCGCCTACCTCCCGACCGAGGCGCTCGCGGTCCGCGTGCGCGATCGCTTCGTGGCGCTCTACACCGTGTTCTCGAACAAGTATTGGATCGACGAGCTGTACAACGCCACCGCCGTGCGCTGGACGTACTACGGCAGCCAGTGGCTGTGGCGCTTCTGGGACACGAAGGTCGTGGACGGCTTCGTGAACGGCGTGGGCCTCGCGTTCGAGGGCGCGTCGTCGATTCTCCGGCTGTTCCAGACCGGGTTCGTGGGCACCTACGCGCTGTTTTTCAGCCTCGGGGTGCTCGCCGTCCTCCTCCACTTCCTGCGGCACAAGCCATGACCCACTTCGCCTGGCTGTCGTGGCTGATCTTCTTCCCGCTCCTCGGCGCGATCGTCGCCGTGCTGTTCCCGGCCAGCGCCGACAAGGCCGTCAAGCGCTGGGCGACGGCGGTCGCGGTCGCCGAGCTGTTGTTCTCGCTGCCGCTGTGGTGGCGCCTCGTTCCCGGACAGGCGGGCTTCCAGTTCGAGGAGGTGCGCAACTGGCTGCCCGGGCTCGGCGCGACGTACCACCTGGGCGTCGACGGGATCAGCGCGCTGCTCGTGCTGCTGACCACGATCATCACGGCGCTCGCCGTGATCGCCTCGTACACGTCGGTCGACAAGCGCGCGCGCGAGTTCTACGCCTCGATCCTGGCGCTCGAGACCGGCATGCTCGGGACCTTCCTGTCGCTCGACCTCCTCCTCTTCTACGTGTTCTGGGAGGCGATGCTCGTGCCCATGTACCTGCTCATCGGGGTGTGGGGGGCCCAAGGCGCATCTATGCGGCGATCAAGTTCTTCCTCTACACGATGGCGGGCAGCGTGCTCATGCTGGTCGCGATCCTGTGGCTCTACTTCACGCAGCGGGCGATGACGGGCATCCCGACGTTCGCGCTCGACGCGTTCTACGCCATGCCGATCCGGCCCGAGCACCAGTTCTGGTTGTTCCTCGCGTTCGCGATCGCGTTCGCGATCAAGGTGCCGATGTTCCCGTTCCACACCTGGCTCCCCGACGCGCACGTCGAGGCGCCGACCGCGGGCTCGGTGATCCTCGCCGCCATCCTGCTCAAGATGGGCACCTACGGCTTCCTGCGCTTCGCGATCCCGCTGTTCCCGGTCGCCTCGCAGCAGCTGGCCCCATGGGTCGCGGGTCTCGCCATCTTCGGCATCGTCTACGGCGCGCTGGTCGCGATGGTGCAGCCGGATCTCAAGAAGCTCGTGGCCTATTCGTCCGTGAGCCATCTCGGCTTCTGCATGCTCGGCCTCTACGCCATGAACGCGCAGGGCTTCTCGGGCGCGATGATGCAGATGCTGAGCCACGGGGTCTCGACCGGCGCCTTGTTCCTCTTGGTCGGCGTCATCTACGAGCGCCGTCACACGCGGCTGATCTCGGACTTCGGCGGGCTGTGGCGGCCGTTGCCCGTGTTCGCGAGCGTTTTCCTGGTCGTCATGCTGTCGTCGATCGGCCTGCCGGGCACCAACGGCTTCGTCGGCGAGTTCCTCGTGCTGCTGGGCGCCTACCGCACCGAGCGGTGGTGGGCCGTGATCGCCGCCCTGGGCGTGATCCTGTCCGCGTGCTACATGCTGTGGATGTTCCAGCGCGTGCTGTTCGGGCCCGTGACGCATACCGAGAACGAGAGACTCTCCGACCTGACGCTGCGCGAGCGGCTCGTGTTCGCACCGATCTTGTTCCTGATCGTGTGGATGGGCGTGATGCCGCAGCCGCTGCTCGACCGCATGCAGCCCGCGCTCGACCGCACGCTCGAGCTGGCGAAGGCGCGCGTCGAGATGACGCACCGGATGGCGGCCGGGACGCCCGACGCGACGCCCGTGCCGGCCGCGTCCGTCTCGGTGGGCACGCGCCCGTGAACGCGCTCCAAGCGCCCCACTTCCTCACCGTCGACTGGTGGGCGCTCGGCCCGATCCTGGCGCTCACGACCGGCGCGTGTCTGCTCCTGCTGCTCGAGTTCCTGCCCACCGGCGCCCGCGGCAACCGCGGCGCGATCGTGGCACTGCTCACGCTGGTCGCCGCCGGTGTCGCGGTGTTCACGGTGCGCGACGACCGCCGCAGTCTGTTCGACGGGATGTTCGTGCACGACGGCGTGACCGTGTTCTTCACGCTGCTGTTCTCGGCGATCGGGGTCATGAGCGTGTTGCTGTCGTGGGACTACCTGAAGCGCATGCGCATCAACCAGGGCGAGTACTACGCGCTGATGCTGCTGTCGACGATCGGCATGATCACGATGTCGGCGTCGAACGACTTGATCACCGTGTTCCTCGGCCTCGAGCTGATGTCGCTGCCGCTCTACGTGCTCGTCGGGTTCCGCCGCGACCACCTCGAGTCGAACGAGGCGTCGCTCAAGTACTTCCTGCTCGGCGCGTTCGCGAGCGGGTTCCTCCTCTACGGCATCGCCCTGCTCTACGGCGCGACCGGGACGACGAACCTGACGCGTATGGCCGGAGTTCCTCACCGGCACGCTCGTCGTCGGCAACCCGATGTTCGTGGTCGGCGCCGTGCTGTTGCTGGTCGGGTTCGCGTTCAAGGTGTCGGTCGTGCCCTTCCACATGTGGACCCCCGACGCCTACGAGGGCGCGCCGACCGCGGTGACGGCGTTCATGTCGGCGGGCGCCAAGGCGGCGGGCTTCGCCGCCGTCGTGCGCGTCGGGCTCAACGTGCTCGGCGCTCAGCAGGCGCAGTGGGCGCCGCTCCTCGCGGCGCTCGCGATCCTGACCATGACGGTGGGCAACGTCACCGCGCTGCTCCAGTCGAACTTGAAGCGCATGCTCGCCTACTCGAGCATCGCGCATGCGGGCTACGTGCTCGTCGCGCTCGTCGCCGGCGGTTCGAATGGCGCCTCGGCGGCGCTGTTCTACCTCGCGGTCTACACGTTCATGAATCTGGGTGCGTTCGGCATCCTGACGCTGCTCGGCCGCGATCACGACGAGCGCGTGCTGATCTCGGACGTCGCCGGGCTCGGCACGCGGCATCCGCTGCTGGCGTTCTCGATGGCGCTGTTCATGCTGTCGCTCGGCGGCATCCCGCCGACGGCGGGCTTCATGGGCAAGGTGTACGTGTTCCGCGTCGCCCTCGAGGCGGGGCAGCTCCCGCTCGTCGTAATCGGTGTGCTGAACAGCGTCGTGTCGGTGTTCTACTACCTGCGCGTCACCGTCGCGATGTACATGGAGGAGCCGCTCGGCGAGCCGACGCCGCTCATGCGCACGTGGCCGGGCGCCGTGGCGCTCGCGGCGGCCGTGTTCTTCACGCTGTGGTGGGGCGTTCAGGCCTCGACGCTGCTCGAGCAGGCGCAGCACAGCGTGCTCGGCCTCCTGTAGCCCTCACTCCGGATCGCGCAGCCGCCACGCTTCGGCCCAAGCACCGGCCTCGAGCGCATCGACTTCCGCGGGCACGACGACGAGCGCGTGCGCCCAGGCCTGCGGCGTGAGGTGTCCCGACACCTGATCGCCCGCCGGGCTCGCCCACCAGCCCTCGCCGCGCCGCTCGATCCGGGCGCGCACGAAATCGGTTCGACCCGCGCGCGACTCGATACGCTCCGCGGCGTGGACCGGGAACCTCGGCCGATCGATCGCGGCGAAGCCCTGCATCCGGCGCAGCGCCGGGCGCACGAGCGCCTCGAACACGCACGCCACCGAGGCGGGGTTTCCGGGGAGCCCGAAGAACAGCCGGCCCTGAGGCGTGCCGAACGCCTGGGGGCGACCGGGCTTCATCGCGACGCGCCACAGCTCGATGTCGCCGATCGCGTCGATGGCGAGCTTGACCGGATCGTAGTCGCCCGCCGACACGCCGCCGATCGTGAGCACGACGTCGGCGTGGGCGAGTGCCAGCCGGCAGCGCGCGATGACGTCGGCGGGGTCGTCGCGGACACGCTCGCGGCGCGTCACGAGGCCGCCGGCTTCCTCGACCAGCGCGGCGAGCATCGGCACGTTGCTGTCGCGGATCGCGCCGGGCGTGAGCGGAGCCTCGACGTCGAGCAGCTCGTCGCCGGTCGACAGGATCGCGACGCGGGGGCGCCGACCCACCTCGACGTCGGCGCGGCCAAGTGCCGCGAGCAGCGCCACGTCGTGCGCGGACAGATCGCGACCCGCGGCGAGCGCCAAAGCGCCGGCGGCCAGGTCGTGGCCGGCGCGGCGCACATGGTCGCCGGGGCGGGCGGGTCGCGCGAACCGCGCCCGGGCCTCGCCGAGCGTCTCGCAGTCCTCGAACGGGACGATGGCGTCGGCTCCGGGCGGGAGCGGCGCGCCGGTCATGATGCGGAACGCCTCGCCGGCCTCGAGCGGCCGTGAGGCGACCCGGCCGGCGGCGATCACCTCGCGCACGGCCAGCTCGGTCGGCGACCCCGCCGCGGCGGGGGCGAGGTCTAAGGAGCGCACGGCGAAGCCGTCCATCGACGAGTTGTCGAACGGCGGCAGCGCGTGGCGGGCGACGACGTCGGGCGCAGCGCGCGGCGCGCGGCCTGGTGGAGCGGAACGCACTCGGGCTCGGAGCCCAAAGTCGCGGCGAGCACGCGCGCGCGCGCCTCGGCGTAGCTCAGCGAGACCTGTGTCATGTCAGGCGTCGCGGCGGTAGACGCCGCTGCGACCTCCGCGCTTTTCCCACAGCGCGAATTCGCCCATGACCATGCCGCGGTCCACCGCCTTGAGCATGTCGTAGACGGTGAGCGCGGCGGCGGCGACGGCGGTGAGCGCCTCCATCTCGACACCCGTGCGCGCGCGCGTGCGCACGCGTGCCTCGATGCCGACCGACGACGTCGCGTCGTCGAACGAGAAGGCGAGGTCGATCGCCTCGATCGGCACGGGGTGGGCGAGCGGCACGATCTCGCTCGTGCGCTTCGCCGCCATCACCCCGGCGACGTGCGCGGTGGCGATCACGTTGCCCTTCGGGGTCCCGCCGCCCCGCAACAGCGCGAGCGTCTGCCGGTGCATGAACACGCGCCCCCGGGCCACGGCCTCGCGCCGGGTCACCCGCTTCCCGCTCACATCGACCATGCGCACGCGTCCACGCGCATCGAGGTGCGAGAGCTTGCGAGGCATGGCGCTTGACATTAGGTAGGGCCATTCCTAGTGTCAATTTGCGCCCGCGCACACGCCCCCATGTCCGCTCATCGCCACCTTCGGCTCCCGATCTCCACGCGCCATGCCTTCGCCTTGGCGTTCGATCTCGCGTTCCGGCGCGATGCCCTGCACTCGCTCCTCGTGCCGCTCCTGCTGCGCGCGCCGTGGATCCTCGCGCTCATGCTGCTCCCGGCGCCCGCGGACGGCGACCGCCCCGAGCTCGTGGTGTGGCTCACCGCGGTGGCCCTGATCGGCGACTTCCTCGTGCTCGTCTTGGTCAGCGCGATGCTGCGATTCCGCGCGCGCTCGGTGTTCAACACGTCGGCCGCGGTCCCGCCGATGCCGGTGGGCGAGTGCTACGGGCAAGGCATGCGTCGCGTGCCGTGGCTCATCCTCACCGAGGTCGCGCGCAACGTGGCGCTCTTCGTCTCGACGATCTTCCTGGTCGTACCCGGCATCTTCCTGGGATTCCGCCTGTCGCTCGCGGCCGAGACGGTGGTCCTCGACTCGCCCCACACCGCGAGCGCGTTCCGCCGTTCGTTCCACCTGAGCGAGGGCCGCTTCGAGCGCTGGCTCGAGATGGTCGTCGTCTCGGTGGGGCTCGCGATGGCGGCGATCCTGGCCGCGGTGATCCTGTCGCTCGCCCTGCACGCGGTGAGCTTCAACGTGTGGATCGCGACCGCCCGCCTGCTCGTCACCGCGATGTCGCCGGTGATCACGTACGCCTGGACGTTCTTCTATCTGCGCCTGGCCGAGATCGACTGGCCGATCGGCCCGGGCACCGAAGTCGAGCCGGCGTACGCGGCCGCCGCGGCGCCGTCGAACGGCGTCCACGTCGCGTTGGGCACGCCGAGCGTGCCGATCCCGGGACACTAGGTCGGGTCGCGTGCGTACCCCCTCGACGCCCGCGACGCCCCGGATCCCGACGCCTCCGTCGGCGTCGGCGGGGCCGCCCGTGCAGACACCTCGTCCGGTCGCGCCGGTGAGCCAGACGATCGTCGGCGCGAGCCCGAAGATGCAGCGCATCTTCCGGCTCGTGACCAAGGTCGCCGCCACCGACAGCACGGTGCTGATCCTGGGCGAGAGCGGCACCGGCAAGGAGCTCGTCGCGCGCGCGCTCCATCTGCAGTCGCGACGCGCGGCGGGTCCGTTCGTGCCCGTGAACGTCGGCGCGATCCCCGAGACGCTGATCGAGAGCGAGCTGTTCGGCTACGTGCGCGGCGCGTTCAGCGGCGCCGTCGGCGAGCGCCGCGGGCTCATCGAGGAGGCCGACCACGGCACGCTGTTCCTGGACGAGATCGGCGAGATGTCGGTGACGGTCCAAGTCAAGCTCCTGCGCACGCTCGAGAGCAACGAGGTGCGCCGGCTCGGCGACAACTCGACGCGCCTCGTGGACGTGCGCGTCGTGGCCGCGACGAATCGCGACCTCCACGCCGACGTCGCGCAGGGCCGCTTCCGCGAGGACCTGTTCTATCGCCTCAACGTCGTGCAGATCGAGCTGCCGCCGCTGAGGGCGCGGCGCGAGGACATCGGGCTCCTCGCCTCGTATTTCCTCGACCGCGACAGCGCGCGTGCGGGACGCCCGGGGCTCGAGTTCTCGCCCGAGGCGCAGGCGCTGCTCGAGCGCTACGACTATCCCGGCAACGTGCGCGAGCTCGAGAACGCCGTCGAGCACGCCGTGGCGATCACCGAGGAACGAAGATCTTGCCGTCGGATCTGCCGGCGACCCTGACCGCGCCGCGGCTGCTCCCGCGCCAGGTCGGCGGTGCCGCGTCGCGCCTGGCCGAGCCGACCCCCACGGCGCCGTACCGCGTCGTCGCCGCCGACGAGCGCGACACCTGGTCGCTCGCCGACGTCGAGCGCGAGCACATCCTGCGCGTGCTGCGCCTCCACCGCGGCAACTCGACGGCCGCGGCGCGGCAGCTCGGGATCTCGCGGACCACGCTGTGGCGCAAGCTCAGGCAGTACGGGATTCCGCGCCAGCCGAGTTAGGAACCCAGCCTCATGCCTTCGACGCGCCTCGACTACGACGACGCCTACACGACCCGCTTCACGGCCGAGGTCGCGAGCAGGCAGCAGTTCGCCGACCGCCCCGCGGTCGAGCTCGAGCGCACGTACTTCTACCCGCTGAGCGGGGGCAGGAGGCCGACCGCGGGCGGATCGGCCGCTCGCCGGTCGTGGACGTCCAGCTCGACGAGGCCGGGCGCGTCTGGCACGTGCTGGCCGAGGACGTCCCCGGCGTTGCGCCACTCGAGGCGGAGATCGACTGGACCCGCCGCTTCGAGCACATGCAGCAGCACACCGGGCAGCACATGCTCTCGGCGGCGTTCGAGCGCGAGCTCGGCGCGGAGACGCTCTCGTCCCACCTGGGCGAGGAGCGCAGCTCGATCGAGGTGCGGCTCACCGACGTCGATTGGCGTGCGGTCGAGCGCCTCGAGCGGATCCTGAACGGGATCGTGTGGGAGGACCGCGAGGTCGTGCGGCACTGGGTCGACGAGGAGGGCGTGAAGCGCTTTCCGCTGCGCAAGCCGCCCCAAGTGAGGGGGCGAATCCGTATCGTCGAGATCCCGGACTGGGACGTCTCGGCCTGCGGCGGCACCGCACACGCGGCGCACCGGCGAGGTCGGGATCGTCAAGATACTGAAGTGGGAGCGGGTGCGCGGAAACCTGCGCTTCGAGTTCCTGTGCGGTGGGCGCGCGCTGCGCGACTACGGGTGGCGCGCGGAGACGCTGCTCGAGGCGGCGCGCCGGCGCACGCTCAAGGACGCCGAGCTGATTGAGCATCTCGAGCGCGCGGCGAGCGAGCGCGACGAGCTGGCGAAGCGCGTCCGCGAGCTGTCCGAGCGGCTCGTCGCGTCGGAGGCGATCGAGCGCGTCGGCGATCCGCCGCGCGCGGTGTCGGAGTTCCGCGACGTGTGGCCGCGCGACGAAGTGCGGCGCTTCGCGCTCAAGTGCCTCGAGCGCGGGGCCCCCTGGGTCGTGGCGGGCGCGGGATCACCCGACGCGGCGCTCGTGATCGGGCGCGCGAAGTCGGGTACGTTCGACCTGCGTACGCTGCTACCCGATCTGTTCGCGGCCGCGCGAGGCAAGGGCGGAGGGAGCCCGGATCTCGTGAACGTCTCGGCCGCGGATGCATCGTCCGCCGCGGCGGCGGCGCTCTCGCGGAGCGCGCGCTCAGGGAGCGGATCGGAAGCTAGCGCCGCGTGCGCGGTCGGGCCGACAGTCGGGCCCGCTTGGGCGACGCCGTCTTGCCCGCCGTCTTCGCGCGATGCGCCCCGGGACGCGGCTTGCCGTTCGCGCGCGCGACGGTCTTCGGGGTCTTCGACCCCTTGCGAGGCTCGGTCGCCGGCTTGCGGGCGATCGCCGTCGCGCCGTTGGTGCCCGCGGTGCGGGCAAAACGGAGATACGCTGCGCCGCGGCGGCGACACCGCCGCCGCTCGACCCACGCCGAACCGCGCCGGCGTCGTCGTAGTTGACGGCCTGCTTCAGATCGCGCGCCGGCATGTCGTAGTCGAAGTCCGGCAGCAACACGCGCGGGATCGCGCGGCCCAGGAAGCGCTCGATGTTCGCGACGTCGGCCTGCTCGTCGGGGCTCATGAGCGTGAACGCGTCGCCCACCGGGTCGGCCCGGCCGCCGCGGCCGAGACGGTGGACGTAGTCCTCCGGCGTCTGCGGGACGTCGAAGTTGACCACGTGCGCCGTGCCCGCCACGTCGAGGCTGCGCGCGGCCGCCTCGCTCGCCACCAGGATCTGCACACGCCCGCGACGCAGATCGTCCATCGCGCGCTCGCGCTCGCCCTGGTTCGGATGCTCGTCGAGCACCGCGACCGCGTGGCCGTGGCGCTGGAGCTGGCGCGCCAGCCGCTCCGCGGCGGTGCGGGCCGGGTGAACAGGATCGTGCTGCGCACTTCCGTGCGGGACAGCAGGTCGTCGAGCAGGTCGAACTTGAGCTCGCGCGGCACGGGGTAGATCGCCTGCGTGATGCCGGCCGCCGGACGCGCCGCGATCGGCGCGACGTCGACGCGCACGGGCTCGACGAGCGCCTCCTTGGCCAGGCGGTTGAGCTCGGGCGGCATGGTCAGCGTGAACAGCAGCGTCTGCCGCGTCTCGGGCAGGAGCTTGAGCAGCTTGCGGACGTCGGGCGCCAGCCCCAGGCCCACGGTGCGGTCGCCCTCCTCGATGACGAGGATCTCGACGTCGGCGAAGTTGAGCACGCCGCGGGCGTGGAGCTCGAGCAGCCGGCCCGGGGTCGCCACCAGGAGGTGAATGGGCTCGTCCCTGAGCTGCCGCTCCTGGGCTGCGAGCGGGCTGCCGGTGTACACGACGCCGATCTTCAAGTCGGTGAACCGGGCGTAGTCGCGCGCGCGGGTCTCGACGTAGGCGGCAAGCTCGCGCGTTGGAACGAGGATGATGCCCCGCAGACGGATCGACCGGTCGAGGAAACGCGAGAGCAGGGGAATGAGATATGCCCCAGTCTTGCCGGACCCGCTCTCGGCCACTCCGATGATGTCGTTCCCCTGCATGATGACGGGGATGGCCTTGCTCTGGATCGCGGTGGGCTCGGTCAACCCGGCAGCGCGAATCCCCTTCGCGATGGGCACGGGTAGGCCAAACGAAGCGAACGTCACGACACCTCCCAGGCTCTCGAGCGGTCTTACGTGGATGTTGCCTCCCTCGGTCCGACGAGCTACATCGTGGTGGTCTAGCCGAGTGGCAGGCAACAGAATATGTGCCGAGGGCTCAAAGAGCAACGACGAACAAACGAGGTATGACAACGCTCGGAAAATTTTTACATCGCACGAGGCCGCAGCGCTTTAGCGCGGATTTCGAGCGCCAGATGCCCCACTCGAGGCCTAAGCTCGGCGGGGGCGCCGCGCTGGCAGGAGGGACAATAAAAGGTGGATCGCTGGGTCTGGGTGATGCGGCGTATCGGTGTGCCGCAGCGCCGGCAAGGGCGGCCCGCGCGGTCGTAGACGAGCAGCCGCTCGCCGTACTGGCCGGGCTCGTTCCACAGCGTCCGGTACATACTGAACGTGGTGCCCATGCGTTCGATGGCCTCGGTCAGGACCGCCCGGATCTCGGCCGCGATGGCGTCCCATTCGGGTGCCCGCACGTTGCCGGCGCGGCGTCGCGGGTCGACCTTGGCCCGGAACAGGATCTCGCTCGCGTAGATATTGCCGATCCCGGCGATCCGGCGCTGATCGAGCAGAAAGCTCTTGACGTTCACCCGGGCCCCCGCGCGAGATCGCGAAGACCGTCCCCGGTCGGGGGTGTCGCGATCGGGTCGGGGCCGAGGATCGCGAGCGACGGGTCCGCCGAAGCCTCGGTCGTGCGCACGAGCCTCAGCTGCCCGAAGCGGCGCGGGTCCTGGAACCACAGCTCGCTGCCGTCGTCGAAGCGGAGCCGCGCGTGGACGTGAGGCAGCGCCTTCTCGGGTCGAGCCTCGAAGAACAGCCAGCGGCCGCTCATCCCGAGGTGCGAGAGCATCGTGACGCCGCGCTCGAATCCGAACAGCAGATACTTCCCGTGTCGGCCGATGCTCTCGAGGCGGCGGCCGCGGAGCGCCGCGATCGAGCCCGCGGATCGGCTGACTGCGCAGCCCCAGGCGCGACGTGCTCGCGGCGCCCACCGTGCGTCCGCGCGCGTGGGCGTCGAGCATGCGACGCACGGTCTCGACCTCGGGCAGCTCGGGCATGCCCGCACCGTAGGGCGGCCGAAACGGCGTGGTCAACCGAGCGCCGCGCGCGTCGCGCCGCGTTTGCGCGGGCTTTCGCACGCGTGTCATCCTGCGCCGGTCACGGACGACTCCCAAGGGAACAGGACTCAACACCGCATGGACGATCGCTCCCGCTACCTGGAATTCGCACGCCTCGCGACCGAGCAGCGCAACCCGCGCACGCTCGACCTCGACACGCTCGACGTCGCGACGCTCCTCGAGCGCATCTCGGCCGAGGACCACACCGTGCCCGCCGCCGTCGCCCGTGAGTTGCCCTACATCGCCCGCGCCGTCGAACTGGTGGTGGCGTCGTTCCAGGAGGGCGGCCGGCTCATCTACGTCGGCGCCGGGACGAGCGGACGCCTCGGCGTGCTCGACGCTTCGGAGTGCTCGCCGACCTTCGGCTCGCCGCCCGAGCAGGTGCAGGGCATCATCGCCGGCGGCACGGGCGCCTTGGTGCGCGCGGTCGAGGGCGCCGAGGACCGCACCGCGGAGGGCGAGCGCGCGATCGACGAGCGTGACGTCGGCCCACGCGACACCGTGATCGGCCTCGCGGCCAGCCGGCGAACGCCGTTCGTCGTCGCCGCGCTCGCTGCGCGCGCGCGCCGGGGCGCCCGCACCGCCTACGTCACGTGCACGCCGCGCGCCGAGTTCCATCTCGACGTCGACGTTGCGATCTGCCCCGAGGTCGGGCCCGAGGTGCTCATGGGCTCGACGCGCATGAAGTCGGGGACCGCGCAGAAGCTCGTGCTCAACATGATCACGACGTCCGCGTTCGTCCGCATCGGCAAGGCGTACGAGAACCTGATGGTCGACCTCATGGCCACGAGCGAGAAGCTGGTCGAGCGCAGCCGGCGCACGGTGATGACGGTCACGGGGTCGACTACGACGATGCCGCTCGCGCGATCGAAGCCGCGGGGAAGAGCGTGAAGACGGCCATCGTGATGCTCAAACGGAAATGCACGCGCGACGAGGCGGAGCGGCGCATCGCGGCCGCGGGCGGCTTCGTGCGCGCGGCACTCGAAGGAGGAGCCTGATCATGCTCGTGTGCACGGACGCGCGCCGGTCGCTTCACTCGAGGACGCGTCGACTCGCTGTCGCCGGCGCGGCAGTCTTGGGCGTATTGATCGCGCTCGGCTCGTGCGCGCCGAAGGCGAGCGAGGAGGTCGTGTTCTGGCAGTTCTGGCCGACCGAGGTCGTCCAGCCGCTCGTCGACAAGTTCCAGCAGGAGCACCCCGGCGTGCGCGTGCGGATGGAGCAGCTCACGTGGCAGAGCGGGCTCGAGAAGATCACCGCCGCGATCGCGTCGGGGAACGTGCCCGACCTGTGCGAGATGGGATCGACATGGATGCCGCGCATGCTCGAATCGGGCGCGCTCGTGGACTGGAGTGCCGGCGTCGCCGACCTCAAGCCGCAGCTGTTCGGATGGTCGCTGTGCTCCGTGGGCGACGCCACGTTCGGCGTGCCCTGGGTCGTGGGGACGCGCGCGCTGTTCTACAACAAGACGCTGTTCGCGAAGGCCGGGCTCGATTCGACGAAGCCCCCGGTGACGTGGGAGGAGCTGCACGCCGATGCGGAGGCGATCCAGAAGCTCGGCGGCGGCGTCCACGGGTACGGCGTCAGGCCGGCGAGCGCTACGTGCTGTTCAAGAAGTTCATGCCGTTCGCCTGGGGAAACGGCGCGCAGGTGCTGTCCGACGACCTGTCGCAGGCGACGTTCGATTCGCCGCGCACGCGCGAGGCGCTCGAGTTCTACGTCAGGCTCCGCTCGGTCGGGATCGTCGAGCACCAGGACGTGCTCGACCGCGAGTTCAAGGAGGGACGCCTCGGCCTCCAGGTGTCCGGCGCGTGGCTGCTCAAGTCGATCCCGCGCGACGCGCCCGGCCTGCGTTACGGCGTGGCGCTCGTGCCGCGGCCCACGACCGATCATGGCACTCACGCGTCGTTCGCCGGGGGTGAGGTGCTCGTCGGGTTCAAGGCGTCGAAGCACAAGGAGGCGGCGCTCCAGCTCGCCCGCTTCCTCGTGCGCCCCGAGAATGCGCTCGCGGTCGCCGTGGCGACGAAGAGCGTGCAGCCGGCGACGGTCGGCGCCGACACGAGCGCCTACTACCGCGAGCATCCCGACGAGCAGGTGATGCTCAGGCAGTTCGAGACCGCGGTGCCGCCCCCAACCATCCGGCCTGGGTCGAGATGGAGGCCGCGATCGAGGACGAGGTCGAGAAGGCGCTGTTGGATCAGAAGACCGTGCCGCAGGCCGGTGGCGGACGCGCAGGCGAAGCTGTCGGAGCTGGTGCGGAAGCGATAGCGCATGCGCGCCCATTCCCGTGCGACGGCCTGGGCGATGGTCTCGCCGTGGATGATCGCGTTCGCCTTGTTCGGCCTCTACCCGTTCGCGTTCTCGTTCGCGGCATCGCTCACCGACTACTCGCCGATCCGGTCGGGACGGCCGCGCTTCGTCGGACTCGACAACTATGCGCACGCGCTCACCGACCCGACGTTCTGGAGCGCGCTCGGCAACACCGCGTTCTTCGTCATCGGCACGATCCCGCTCACGACGGCGCTTGCGCTGCTCCTCGCGCTCGCGGTCCAGCCGGCGTTCCGCGGCCGCACGCTGTTCCGGGTCGGCTTCTTCATGCCGAGCGTCGTGTCGGTCGTCGTGATCTCGCTCGTGTTCAAGGGGCTGTACGCGCCGGCGGGCACGCTCAACACCGTGCTGGGATGGTTCGGCGTGCCGGCGCGGTCGTGGCTGCTCGAGCCGTCGGCGGCCCTGCCTGCGATCATGGCGATGGACGTGTGGTCGGCGAGCGGTTACTACATGGTGATCTTCCTCGCCGGTCTCGAGGCGATCCCGCGCGACCTCTACGACGCGGCGCGGCTCGAGGGGCTCGTCGTCCTGGGACACGCTCGTCCACATCACGCTGCCGCTGCTGCGGCCGACGCTCCTGTTCGTGCTCGTCGTCAACACGGTGCGCAGTCTGCAGATCTTCGCCGAGGTGTTCGTGATGACGCGCGGCGGCCCGCTCCATCGCACGACCACGATCGTGTACGCGCTGTACGAGGAGGCCTTCTACCGCTTCAATCTCGGCTACGCGAGCGCGATCGCCTACCTGCTGTTCGCCATCAGCCTGCTGCTCGCGTGGGTTCAGATGCGCGTCGTCGGCCGGCCCGTCGAAGGCACGTCGTGAGCGCGCCGGCCGAGTCCGCTGCGGTCGCCGAGCGGGGCGTCGTGTCGCCGCCGCCGTGGGGCGGATCGATCGCACGGTGGCTGTGGCTCGGGCCCGCTGCTCGTCACCATGCTCGTCCCGTTCGCGTGGATGATCGCGATCTCGATCGCGCCGGGGGCCGGCGAGTCGCTGGGTCGCGCGCTCCGCGGCCCATGGGGCGTCGACAACTACCGCGCGCTGTTCGGCTCGGCGAACATCGCGCGTTATTTTCTGAACAGCGCGATCGTCGCGGCCGCCGTGGTCGCGCTCAACGTCGTGACGGCGGCCCTCGTCGGCTACGTGCTCGCACGCCGGCGCGTGCCGGGCGACAAGGTGTGGATGCTCGGGATCCTCGCGACACTCATGCTGCCGAAGCAGGTGCTGATGATCCCGCTCTACCTCGTGCTGGCGCGGCTCCACCTGCTCGACTCCTACGGCGCCCTGATCCTGCCGTTCGCGGTGGACGCGTTCAGCATCTTCCTCGTCCGCCAGTACGTGCTGTCGCTCCCGATCGAGCTCGAGGAGGCGGCGCGCGTCGACGGCGCCTCGGACTGGTCCATCTTCCTCCAGGTCGTCGTCCCGCTTCTCAAGCCCGTGCTCGCGGTGGTGGCGATCCAGTCGTTCCTCACCAACTGGAACTCGTTCCTGTTCCCGTTGATCTTCGTCGACTCGGATCGCCTGCGGACGCTGCCCGTCGGTCTCGCGCTCCTGGGCCAGACCGAGCACAGCGTCGACTGGGGTTTCATGATGGCCGGCTCGACGCTCGCCTCGCTGCCGGTGCTCGCCGTGTTCGTAGCGTTCCAGCGGCAGATCCTGTCGGGCATCCTGGCGGGGGCGGAGAAATGAGCGGCGGAGGGCCGATCGTGGACGATGCGTTCGGGCGGATGCGCGGGTATCTCGGACGCTCCGAACACCGGCTCGTGGGCCTCATGACCGGCACGTCCGCGGACGCCGTCGACGCGGCGCTCGTCGTGCTCTACGGCGACGGTCCGACGCCGCGCGCCGAGCTGACCGCGTATCGCGAGACGCCGCTCGAGGGCGGGCTGCGCCGCGAGATCCTCGAGGTCGCCGCCGCCGAGACGATGCCGCTCGAGCGCGTGATGCGGCTCGACGCCGCGCTCGGCGAGCGCTACGCCGCCGCCGTGCTCGAGTTGCTGGCCGCGGCGAAGGTCGAGCCCGGCCGCGTCGACGCGATCGGCTCGCACGGGCAGACCGTGCGGCACCTGCCGCGCCACGTCGGCGGCGGCATCGCGCTCACGCTCCAGATCGGCTCGGCGTCGATCCTGGCCGAGCGTACCGGCATCACCGTCGTGTCGAACTTCCGAGCGCGCGACACCGCCGCCGGGGGCGAGGGAGCGCCACTCGTCCCGCTCGTCGACTGGTGGCTGTTCCGCACCGGCGAGGAGTCGCGCGTGCTGCTCAACGTCGGCGGCATCGCGAACCTCACGCTGCTCCCGCGCGACGCGGGCGCTCGAGGATGTGCTGGCGTTCGACACGGGTCCGGGCAACGCCGTCCTCGATGCGCTCGTCCGGCTCGAGAGCGGCGGCCAGAGCGACTTCGACGACGGCGGCGGGCGCGCCGCGCGGGGCCGGGCCAACGACGCGCTGCTCACGGAGCTGCTGGCGGATCCGTTCTTCGACCTTCCGCCGCCGCGCCTCGACGGGACGCGAGCAGTTCGGTCAGGCCTATGCATCCAAGCTCGCCGAGCTGGGGACCGCCATGGGCCTCCCGCCCGAGGATCTGCTCGCGACCGCGGTCGAGCTGGTCGCCGCCTCGGTGGCCCACGCCGTCGAGAAGTTTGCGCGCCCCGCGCGCCAGCGTCGACGTGACCTACGTGAGCGGCGGTGGTGTCCGCAACACCGCGCTCATGGCGGCGCTCGCGCGCCGCCTCCGGCCGACCCGGGTCGCGCCGCTTTCGACGCTGGGCGTCGAGCCCGCCGCCAAGGAGGCGCTCGCCTTCGCGCTGCTCGCGCACCGCACGCTGTGCGGCCTGGCCGGAAACGTTCCGGGGCGACGGGCGCGCTCCACCCGGTCGTGCTCGGACAGGTGACGCCGGGGAGGCGCGGATGAGCCGCCTTCGACCCGGTGTACGCGCGAGGTTGTGGCAACGCCCGGTCTCGTTCCTGGCGACGCTCGCGCTCGCGCTCGGCTCGTGCGCGCCCCCGCCTCCGCCGGTGAGCGCGCCGCCACCGCCGGTGACGCCGGCTGAGTCCCAGGCACCGGCGCCGGCAGCCGCGCCGCCGCAGCCGCCGTTCGCCCTCGACGCCGAACCCGCCATCGACGTCGGCGTCGCCTGGGATCTGGACAGCCTGACGATCGCACGCGACGCGCCTGAGCGTCGGGTGGTGGGCGGGCGCTGCCGCCGGCACACCCACCGGAGTCGGAGAGGCCATCAGTATCCGCATGACGCCCAAGGGCGTCGCCTACGAGTGGGAGAGCGGCGGCGAGGTCAATCCGTGGCGCTCGGCACCGACACGCTGTGGGTGGGCGATCCGCGGCCGGACGAGGAAACGGCCGGCGATGTCGTGGAACGGCAAGACGTGGCGGGGACGCGCCAAGGTCTTCGCGAACCCGCGTGGCCGCCTGACGCTGGCGTTCCGCCTGCCGCTCGAGACGTATCTGCTCGGCGTCGTGCCGGGCGAGATCGGGCGCTAACGCCGGAGCTCGTCGAGGCCGGGCGCGCTCAAGCGGTCGCGGCGCGGAGCTACACGCTCTTCTACCGGGGCCGGCGCGGTGCCGAGGGCTTCGACCTCTACGGAACGGTCGAGGACCAGATGTATGGCTCGGTCGAGAGCGAGAAGCCGCTCGCCACCGAGTGCGTGACGAGCACGCGCGGCGAGATCGCCATCGCGGACGGACAGCCGATTCGTGCCAACTACTGCTCGACGTGCGGAGGCATCACCGCCGACGTGTGGGAGGCATGGCCGGCCTCCGGGCTGTCCGTACCTGAAGAGCCACCGCGACGACGGGAAGTCGGGCGCGTACTGCGCGGACTCCCCGCAATACCGCTGGAAAGAGGAGTGGACCGCTTCGGCCTTCGTGCGCACGATCGAGCGCTACGCGCCGGCCGAGGCGTCGCGATCCCGCGCGGTGGGCTCGGCGACCTGATCGACGTGCGCGTCGCGGCGCGCTCGCGTTCGGGCCGCGTGTGGCGCCTGGTGGTGACGACGGCGCGGGCGGAGGTGACGATCCCGGCCTACTCGCTGCGCCGTGTCGTGCGCCGGCCGGGCGAGAGCGGCGCCATCCTGCGCTCGAACCTGTTCAAGATCGACGTGCGCCGCGATCCACGCACGCGCCGCGCGCTCTGGCGGTGGTGGCGAACGGGGCGGGCTCCGGGCACGGCGTCGGCCTGTGCCAGACCGGGTCGCTCGGGATGGCAAGCGCGGGAGCCAAAGGCGAGGCCATCCTCGAGCACTACTACTCGGGCATTCGGCTCAAGCGGTTCTATTGAGAGCCGCGATTTTCGCGCGCGAAACCGTTGACACCCCACGGGCCAGCGCCTATCCTGCCGCGGCTTCGGCGCACGGCGTGCGGCCGTCCGTGCACGCTGCGAGTGGGGTTGTAGTTCAGTTGGTTAGAACGCCTGCCTGTCACGCAGGAGGTCGCGGGTTCGAGTCCCGTCAACCCCGCCATTTCACTCGCCGAGGCTTCTCGCCGGGGCGGCATCGCCGGGTCGATTTCCGCGGCGCCGTGAGCATCCGCGCCGCGCTCGGCGAGCCGCGGAAGACCCGTGGCCCGAGCGCTCGCGCCTCCTCCGGCTCCAGGCTCCAGCGCCTCGCGAGGCTCCCGGCAGACGTGCGCTCCGTTCTCGCGTCGGCGGGCCCCACACGACGCAAATCCAGGTGGATTCTGGTCTTCGCGCGGCCGATTTCTCCATTGACGGGTGGGAAGCGCTCCGTATACTGCCGATGCTTTTTCCGCACCGCGGCGCATCGCGCGTCACGACGTCGCATCCAATGCGCGCGGCGGACGACAACGACCAGCAAACCGCGGGCGGCGTTCGCCCGCCTTCGGTGATTCGACGAGGATGCCATGAAGAAGAAGAAGGGTCTGCCCGGAGACGAAGAAGTCAGCGGGATGGACAACGAAGCCGACGACTACGAGGACGAAGAAGAGGGCGATGACGAGCTCTTCGACGACGACCTCGCGGATGACGACGTCGACGACGATGACGATCTCGAGGACGACGAGTTCTCGGATGACTACGAGGAAGAGACGTACGAGGATGAAGATGAAGACCTCGACGATTTCGACAACGGCCGTGACGACGAAGAATAGGAAGGGATCCTCCGAATGGATTTCGGGACATGCTGGGCACGCGCTGGGCGCTGGCACCTTGGAGGTGGCTGACGAGATGGTAGGCTTCGGGCCTCACCTCATGCTGGACGGGTACGGTTGTGACAAGAAGAAGCTTCAGGATCTGAATCTGGTGTACCGGATCCTGGACGATCTCCCGGAACGCATCGGCATGACGAAGATCATGCCGCCCTATGTGTTCAAGTACAGTGGGGTGAAGCCGGAGGACTGGGGCCTCTCGGGCTTCGTGCTCATCGCTGAGAGTCATGTCAGCATCCATACGTTTCCCGAAAAAACTTCGTGAGCGTCGACATCTTCTCCTGCAAGCCATTCGACGCGGAGCTGGCGAGCGCATACCTCGAGAAGGCGTTCGAGATGGAGAAGGTCGAGAAGCGAGTTCTCGATCGCGGCACCGAGTTCCCGAAGGACATCAACGGAGCGACACGGCTGGTCCGTGCCGAGCGCCGGCGCGCCGCGCGTCCGGTTGCACGGACGGCGTAGGTCCGTCGCGACGATCGTGGCCCTGTCCGCGCGAGCGGACAGGGCCTGTTGTCTGTGGGGCCGCCCACGACTCCGCGCGACGCGCCGCGGCGGCGGCGCCCGTCACACCCCGAGCGTGATCCCATGACCCGACCCGACTGGCCCACCGGCCTGGCGCTCAATTTCGGCGGACTCGATCTCGAGCACTCGAGCCTCGAGCGCTCGCGTGCGGTCGTCCTTCCGGTTCCCTACGACTTCTCGACCTCGTACCAGGGCGGCACCCGATGGGGACCCGAAGCGATCCTCGCCGCGTCGCGCAACATGGAGCTGTGGGACGAAGAGCTCGGCGCCACCTACACCGCCGGCATTCACACGATGCCAGCGCTCGAGCCGACGGCGCTGGGCCCCGAGGCGATGGCCGCGCGCGTCGAGCGTGCCGTCGGGTGGATCGTGGACCAGGACAAGCTTCCCGCCGTGCTCGGCGGGAGCACAGCATCACCGCCGGCTGCGTGCGCGCGATCTCCCCGCGCCGGCCGGGGCTCTCGGTGCTCCAGTTCGACGCCCACGCCGACATGCGCGACGAGTACCTCGACTCGCCGTACAGCCACGCGTGCGTGATGCGTCGCGATGCGCGAGCTCGTTCCCGCGGCCTCGGTCGGGATCCGCTCGATGAGCGAGGAGGAGGCCCGCTGGCTCGAGCAGCATCCGGCGCCGATGTGGAGTACGCGCCGATTCCGGGCGCTCGGTGGGGACTGGACGCCGATCCTCGCGGCGCTCACCGACGACGTGTTCGTGACGTTCGACGTAGACGCGCTCGACCCCGCGGCGCTGCCCGCGACGGGCACGCCCGAGCCTGGCGGGCTCGACTGGTTCGAGGCGGTCGATCTGCTGCGCGCGGTGGCCGAGCGCAAGCGGATCGTTGGCTTCGACGTCGTCGAGCTGGCGCCGATCCCGGGACAGGTCGCGTCCGACTTCCTGGCGGCCCGTCTTGTCTACCGGCTCATCGGCCTCGCGCTCGGCCGTCGTGGAACCTAGGACGCGCGCGCGTCTCGTCCTGCGCCGGCACGAGGACCGCCGGCTGCGCGGCGGACATCCGTGGGTGTTCAGCAACGAGATCACCGACGTCGAGGGTGATGTGGAGGACGGCGGGCTCGTCGACCTCGTCGATCATCGCGGCGCCTACTTGGGCCGTGCGCTACTACAACCGCCGCAGCCTGATCGCGGCGCGCGTGCTCACGCGCGGGCGCGACGAGATCGACGCCGATTTCTTCGCCAAGCGCCTCGAGCGCGCGCGCCGCTTCCGCGAGGCCGCGCTTCCCGGCGAGGACGCCGTGCGCCTCGTCTACGGCGAAGCCGATCAGCTCCCGGGCTCGTCGTCGACCGCTATGGCGACGTGCTCGCCGTGCAGATCCTGACGCTGGGCATGGAGGTGCGCGCCGAGATCGTTCGCGAGGCGATCGAGCGCGAGCTCAGGCCGCGCGGCGTCGTGCGCGTGGCGGACTCGCCGCTGCGGACGCTCGAGGGTCTGCCGCTCGCGCGCGAGATCTGGTGGGGCGAGGTGCCCGAGCGAGTCGAGGTCGCGGTCGGCGGTTTCCGCGTCGAGGCGGATCTCGTGCGCGGGCAGAAGACCGGTTTGTTCCTCGACCAGCGCCTGAACCGCGCGCGCGCCGAGGCGCGGGCGCGCGGGCGCCGCGTGCTCGACATGTTCTGCTACCAGGGCGAGTGGGCGATGCACGCCGCGCGCGGCGGCGCGACCCACGTCGCTCGCCGTGGATTCGTCGGCGCCTGCGCTCGAGGCCGCGCGGCGGAACCTGGAGCGCAACGGGCTCGCGGACCTGGTCGAGCTCCGCCGCGCCGACGCGTTCGAGGCGCTGGCGACGCTCGAGCGGGCGGGCGAGCGGTTCGGGCTCGTGATCCTCGATCCGCCCGCGCTCATCAAGTCGCGCCGCGGCGTGGCGGCCGGAGCGCGCGCGTACCGCGAGCTCAACCGCGCGGCGATGGCACTGCTCGACGAGGAGGGCGTGCTCGTGACCTGCTCGTGCAGCCATCACCTGGACGACGTGATGTTCCGGCAGGTCCTGCTCGAGTCGGCGCGCGGGGCCAGGCGTCCGTTCCGCGTGCTCGAATGGGCGGGCGAGGGACCCGACCACCCGCAGCTGCTCGCCGTGCCGGAGACGCACTATCTCAAGTGCGCGGTGCTCCAGTCGCTGTAGTGGGGGCAAAGGCTACGACGTCGGCTCGGGCGGCGCGTTGCCCGACTTCTTCAGCTCGTCGAGGTAGTTCATCCGTAGCTCGGTGAGCACCTGCTGCGAGCACGCGCGCCTCGTCGGACTCGAGGTTCCCGCGCGTGCGCGCCTCGATCGACGACGAGCGTGTCGATCGTGTCGCGCGCGACGTCGAGGTTCTTCTCGATCTTTCGGCTGATCGGGTTCATGAGCTTGCCGAGCGCGATCATGCCGCCTCTGCTGGAGCCCGAGCACGAGCTGGAGGAACAGCGCGGCCTGACGCGACGGAGGGGTCGTCGGTCACGAGGCCTTCTCCCGCGCGGCGGCCGCGTGCTTCGCCTTGGCCTCGTCCCACAGACGCGTCCAGCTCCTCGAGTCCGACGTCGCTCGGCGTCTGCCCGCGCTCGGCCAGCGCCGACTCGATGTGCTGGAAGCGGTCGCGGAAGCGATGCGTGGCGCTGCGCAGCTCGCGCTCGGGATCGACGCCGAGCGTGCCGGGCGAAGTTGACGACCGAGAACAGCAGGTCGCCGATCTCGCGCGCCAGCGCGGGCGACGTGTCGGCGCCCAGTTCACGCGTTCGACCTCGGCCAGCTCCTCGCGGATCTTGGCGAGCGCGCCTTCGCGCCGTCGGGCCAGTCGAAGCCGACCGCCGCCGCCTTCTCCTGTACGCGATAGGCCGCGACCAGGGCCGGCAGGCCCTTGGGCTGCTCGCCCAGCAGCGAGCCGCCGCGCCCGCTCGGCCTGCTTGATCTCCTGCCACTGCCGATAGGCGGCGTCGCCGTCCGCGACCGTCGCGTCGCCGTAGACGTGCGGGTGGCGGCGGATCAGCTTCTGCGCCGCGCGCTCGAGGCTGTCCGCGAGCCCGAGCCGCCCGCGCTCGCCGAGCAGCTCGAGGCAGAAGATCGCGAGGAACGCGAGATCGCCCAGCTCCTCGGCGATGTGCTTCGGCGTCGCGGCCGATCGCGATCGCCTCGGCCGACTCGACGGCCTCCTCGGTGAGGTAGGGCGTCATCGTCTCGAGCGTCTGCTCACGATCCCACGGGCACCCGTCCGGGCCGCGCAGTCGCCGGCACACGGCGACGAGTTCCTCGAAGGCCTTGAGCTCGCGTTCGGTCACGCCCGCAGAATAGCGGAGGCCGGATTCGCGCGGCAAAGACGCTCGGCGCGTCGCTTCAGGCGACGAGCCCGCGCGTCGTCCGGCGCGTCAACGTCCCATGGGGCCCACGTCGGGCTCGAGGCTCCGACACCGGGCTGGCGAGGTAGGCCCCGGCCTCCTCCATCGTGCGAAACACGGCGACCCGCTTGGTGCTCGCGCGTCGAGGTCTTGGCATCACCGGTTTCCGCTGCTGGGCTGCGGTGCCGGTGTCTGCAGGCGTCCGCGAAACAAGCGGACGAACGCCCACGCGAGCAGGAGGAGCAGCGCGAGCACGACGAGCGGCGCGACCAGCGCCACGACCACGATCAGGATCGACACGCCGTCCTCGACCACCGACAGCACCGGGTTCGCCGCACCCATGGTCACCGCCGTGCTGCCGATCCGCGCCTTGGCCTTGGCCGCGTGCACCGCCGAGCGCTCCGGCGCCGAGCGCCAGCGCGACGATCTGCGCCCACGGCGCCGGCCAGTGGACGAGCACGCGCGTACGCGCCGAGCGCCGCCGCGATCGGGCGCAAGAACGTGCCGATCGCGTCCAGCGCGTGATCCACGACCGGGAATCTTGTCGCCGACGATCTCGACGACGGTCGCCGTGCCGAGAGCACACGAGCGCCGGGGTTGCCGGTCGAGCCAATCGGCGCCGGGCTGGAGGTGGATGAGTCCGAAGCGGCCCGGCGAGCCCGATGGCGAGCAGCGGCAGGAATGCGCGCAGTCCGGCCGCCGCGGCGATCGCGATGCCGGCCGCGAGCGCGAGCACGAGCGTGAGCGTCTGATCCAACGCGAGTCCTCCGTCCGCTAGGTCGCGCACGCGCGCGGAGATTCCGCGCACGGCGCGCTCGCGAGCTGTCGCTCCCGAGGGGCGTGGCTATGCTACCAAGTCCGCGACGCCGGAGCGCGCCGCGAGAGGTCGACGCCCACGGGAGGATCCCACGATGCCGATGCCCGGTTTCGACGTGGGTCGAGGTCGATCTCGACCGCTTCGCCGCGAACCTCGCCGCCGTGCGCGGCGTCGACGGCGCGCGCCGCGGAGATCCTCCTGGTCGTCAAGGCCGATGCCTACGGTCACGGCGCGGTCGAGATGGCGGAGGCGGCCGAGCGCGAGGCGTGCGCGCACCTCGGCGTCGCCACGCTGCACGAGGGCATCCAGCTTCGCCAGGCCGGCTGCCGGCTCCCGATCGTCGTGCTGTCGCCGCTGCTTCCGAGCGAGATCGACGAGGCGATCGCGCACGACCTGAGCCCACGGTCGTGCGATCGCGCGTTCGCGCACGCGCTGTCCGAGGCGGCCGAGCGGCGGGCGCTCGCCGTGCGCTGCCACGTCGAGGTCGACACCGGCATGGGCCGAACCGGCGTGCGCGACGAGGAGGCCGAGGCGTTCCTCGCCGAGCTGTACGCGCTGCCGGCGATCCGCCTCGCGAGCCTCTACACGCACTTTCCCGACGCCGACGGCGAGGACCTCGACGTTCGCGCACGAGCAGGTCGCGCGCTTCCGCGCGCTGCTCGACCGGCTCGCGGCGCGCGGCATGCGGCCGCCGCGCGTGCACGCCGCGAACAGCGCCGGCACGCTGCAACGTTCCCGACGGCGCGATTCGACTGGCTGCGCGTCGGGCCTGCTCGCCTACGGACACCTGCCGCCGACACGCGCGGCGCACGCTGCCGCTCCAGCCGGTGATGTCGTTCAAGAGCCGGCTCGTGCAGGTGCGCGACCTGCCGGCGGGCACGCCGATCAGCTACGCGCGCACGTTCATCGACGCGACGCGCGTCGCCGCATCGGCGTCGTGCCGGTGGGCTACGGGCACGGCTACTCGTGGCTGCTCTCGAACCGCGGCGCGATGCTGGTGCGCGGCGCGCGCGTGCCGATCGTGGGCCGCGTCACCATGGACCTCACGATGGTCGACCTGACCGACGTGCCCGCGGCGGCGGTCGGCGACGAGGTCGTGCTGTTCGGCGAGCAGGGCGACGCAGCGCTGCCGCTCGAGGAGGTCGCGCGCGTGGAGCGAGACGCTGCCCTACGAGATCATGTGCACGATCGGCAAGCGCGTCACGCGCATCTACGTGCGCGGCGGGCGACCGGTGCAAGCTCACGTCGCTGGTGGGCGAGAGCGCGGAGTGGGCGACCAGGCGGCGGACCACTTCCGGATGCGCGCGCAGGCTGTCGCGGCGGCGCGGCGCGCGCTGAGCGCGTGCGCGTCGTTCCTGATCGTGCTGGACGGCGTCGGGATCGGCGCGCTGCCCGACGCCGCGCGACTACGGCGACGCGGGCAGCCACACGCTGCGGCACGTCGCCGAGCGCGTCGGCGGCCTCGCGCGTCCCGACGCTCGAGCGGCTCGGGCTCGGGCGGCTCGTGTCCGCTGCCCGGCGTGCGCCGCGCGTCGTCGCCGAGCGGCGCGCGCGGACGGCTCGCCGAGCGCTCGCCGGGCAAGGACAGCACGACCGGACACTGGGAGCTGGCCGGGCATCGTGCTCGAGCGGCCGTTCCCGACCTATCCGCACGCGCTTCCCGCGCGAGCTGCTCGATCGCTTCTTCGAGCGCGTCGGCCGCGGATGGATGGGCAACGTGGTCGGCCTCGGGCACCGGAGATCATCGCGCGACTCGGCGAGGAGCATCAGCGGACCGGACGACTCATCGTGTACACTTCGGCCGACAGCGTGTTCCAGATCGCGGCGCACGAGCAGACGGTTCCGCTCGACGAGCTGTATCGCCGCGTGCACGATCGCGCGGGGCAGCTGACCGGTGAGCACGCGGTGGGGCGGGTGATCGCGCGGCCGTTCGTCGGGAGCGCCAGGCGACTATCGCCGGACGCCGAACCGTCGCGACTTCTCGCTTGCCGCCGCCGCCGGCGAACGCTGCTCGACCGGCTGATCGACGCCGGCCATCACGGTGGTGACGGTCGGCAAGGTGGACGACCTGTTCGCGGGACGCGGCGTCACGGACGCGCTGCACACGCGCAGCAACGCGCGAGGGCGAGGAGATCCTCGCGCGATCTCGCTGCGGCGAGGAGGCGAGGGCTCGTGTTCGCGAATCTGGTGGACTTCGATCAGCAGTACGGGCACCGCAACGATCCGGCCGGCTTCGCGCGGGCGCTCGAGGCGTTCGACGAGCGCCTGGCCGAGATCCTCGCGCACCTGCGCAGCGACGAGCTGTGCCTGATCACCGCCGACCACGGCAACGATCCCACCACGCCGAGCACCGACCACTCGCGCGAGTACGTGCCGCTGCTCGTGGGCGGGCCGCGCGTCCGCGGCGGAGCGGGATCTCGGCACGCGGCCCACGTTCGCCGACGTCAGGGCCACGATCGCCGAGCTGTTCGGCCTCAGCGGCGCTTCCGAACGGGCGCGACCTTCCTGCGCGAGATCCGGGTATGAGCCCGCGGTCGAGGAACGCGCGCCCGCGAACGACACGGGCGCCGATCCGGTCGCGCGCCACGTCGGCCCGCAGCGCCTGCTGCGCGAGGCGGAAGCGGCGCGGCGCCAGCGCCTACGCGCCGTACTCGCGCTTCGCCGTCGGCGCCGCGCTGCTCACGCGCAGCGGCCGCATCGTCCACGGATGCAACGTCGAGAATTCGTCGTTCGGTCTGTCGATGTGCGCCGAACGCACGGCGCTGTGGAACGCCGGTGACCGAGGGCGAGCGCGAGTTCATCGCCGTGGCCGTGACGGCCGGACCGGGGACTGCGGCATCCCCTGCGGCGCGTGCCGCCAGGTGCTGCACGAATTCGCGCCCGACCTGTGGGTCTACTGGCGCGACGTTCGCGGGCGCATCATCGGGCGCAAGCTCGAGGAGTTGCTCGCCGAGCCGTTCCGGTTCGCCGATGCCGTGGCTCACGGCGCGGACGCGTGCGCGGCGGGTGCCAAGCGCCGAGCCGTCGCCTCGCGCCGATCGAACGGACGCCGCGGCGCGCTGCCGCGCGTCTCGCCCCGCCGTCGCGACGGCGCGGCGGGATCGTGAGCGCCAGGGACCGTGCGTTGACCCGCGATCCCGACGAGTTGATCGACGTCATCACGCGGCGCGTGATGGAGGAGCTGTCGCGCCGGGATGCGCCGAGTGCGCCGTCGTCATCGGCTCGCGCGCCGGCGACCCCGGACGCGCGCGCTGCCGCGGCGTCCCACTCGACGGGCGACGCGCAGGCGCTCGACCTCGCGACCGCGGAGCGGCTGCGCCTCTTCAGCGTCTCCGGTGTGCGCGGGCCCGAGGAGACGCGGGCGCTGCACCAGGCGGGCGCGGCGCGTGTCGTCGCGACGATGGGCTACTGCCCGGCATCCGACGGGCTCGCCTCGCTCATCGACCACACGCTGCTCAAGCCCGACGCGACGCGCGAGAACATCGAGCAGCTGTGCCGCGAGGCGGCGCAGTTCTGCTTCGCCTCGGTGTGCGTGAACCCGAACTGGGTGCCGCTGTGCCGCGAGCTGCTCGCGCGGCTCCGGCGTCAAAGTGTGCACGGTGATCGGGTTCCCGTTCGGATCGCACCTGCCCGACGTCAAGGCCTACGAGGCGCGGCGCGCGGTCGAGACCGGGCGCCGAGGAAGTCGACATGGTGATCAACATCGGCGCGCTGAAGTCGAAGGACTACGCGCTCGTCGAGCATGGACATCCGCGGCGTCGTGCAGTCGGTCGGCAAGCACACCATCGTCAAGGTAATCCTCGAGACCGCGATGCTCACGCGCGAGGAGAAGATCATGGGCTCGACGCTCGCGAAGGCGGCCGGCGCGGACTACGTGAAGACCTCCACCGGCTACGGCGGTGGCGGCGCGACCGTGGAGGACGTGCAGCTCATGCGCGAGACGGTCGGCCCCGACGATCGGCGTGAAGGCGTCGGGCGGGATCCGCACGAAGGAGGACGTCGAGGCCATGGTCGCCGCCGGCGCGACGCGCATCGGCGCCTCGGCCGGCGTCAAGATCGTGCGCGGCGAGGCCGTGGAGTCAAGGGCTACTGATCGCCGTGCTCGATCCTCGCGAGTTCCTGCGGGAGAAACGCGAGCGCGGCACGCACCGTCCCGAGGATCTGCGCGCGTTCATCGCGCGCTTCGCGAGCGGCGAGTTGCCCGACTACCAGGCGAGCGCGTGGCTCATGGCGGCGTTCCTGAACGGACTCGACGACGGCCGAGACCGACGCGCTCACGCGCGCGCTGCTCGAATCGGGCCGGCGCTTCGACTGGCGCGACCTCGGCCGGCCGGCGGCCGACAAGCACTCGACCGGCGGCGTCGGCGACAAGATCTCGCTCGATGCTGGCGCCGCTCGTCGCCGCGTGCGGCGTGCTCGTGCCGATGGTGTCGGGACGCGGCCTCGGGCACACCGGCGGCACGCTCGACAAGCTCGAGTCGATTCCCGGCTTCCAGACCACGCTCGGCGCCCGACGCGATGCGCGCCGCAGCTCGACGCGATCGGCGTGGTGATGGTGGGCCAGGGGCCGGATCTCGCGCCGGCCGACGGCAGGCTCTACGCGCTGCGCGATGTCACGGCGACCGTCGAGTTCGAAGCCGTTCATCGTCGTCGAGCATCGTCAGCAAGAAGATCGCCGAGGGCGCGCGGCGCGATCGCCTACGACGTGAAGTGCGGCAACGGCGCGTTCATGAAGACGCACGAGCGGGCGCGCGGCGTTGGCGCGGCGCCTGGTCGACGCGACGCCGGGCGCTCGGCGCTCGGGCCGTCGGCGCTCGTGACCGACATGAGCCAGCCGCTCGGCGTCGCCGCCGGAAACGCGCTCGAAGTCGCGCGAGAGCATCGACGTCCTGACGGGCGACGGGCCGAGTGACGTGCGCGTGCTCACGCTCGAGCTCGCCGCGCTCATGCTCGAGCGCTCGGGCGCCGAGCGCGACCGGGCCGCCGGTCTCGCGCGGGCCGCACGCGCGCATCGACTCGGGCGACGCGTGGGAACGGTTCGTCGCGATGGTGCGCGCGCAGGGCGGCGACGCCGCCGCGGTCGAGACGCCCGGGAAGCTGCCGCGCGCACCGCACGTGCTCGACGTGAAGGCCGATCGGAGCGGGGTGCTATCGGCGGTGCGAACGTTCGCGCTCGGCGAGCTGATCGTTCACCTCGGGGGCGGCCGCGTCGCCAAGGAGGATGACGTCGATCCGCGCGTCGGCGTGCGGGTGCTGCGTCGCATCGGGGACGCGATCGCGTCCGGCGACACGCTGGTCGAGGTTCACGCGGCGGGCGACGATCCTGGGCTCGCGGCGCGCGCCCGTGCGTGCTTCGTGATCGAGGGCCGCGCGGCCGAGCCGCCGGCGCTCATCCTCGAGAGGATCGACTAGGGAACGGAGGCGTGCTCGGTGGGCGCCGGCGCCTCGTCGGGTGGGTTCGCCACCGATCGGTTCGACGGGCCTCGCGACTGGAGCGGCGGGCCCGGATGCACCGTGCAGTACTCGGTCGGTTCGGAGCCCTCGGTGAACGTCTCGGTGGTCAGGTTGGGGCAGGCCTCGGTCGCGAGCAGACCCGTCTCCGCGCAGATCTCGCGCGACACGACGCCGGCGGGAACGGGAAGTCCTCGACCGGGCGGCCGCGCGTGGCGCGCGATCATGAAGTCGGTCCACGCCGGCAGCGCGGCGCGCGCGCCGGTCATCCCCGACCCGATCGTCTTCTTGACGTCGAAGCCCACCCACACGCCGACACCAGGCTCGGCGTGTAGCCCACGAACCACGCGTCCATGTACTCGTCCATCGTGCCGGTCTTGCCCGGCGGCCGGGAGCGTGAAACCGCATCGCACGGGACGGGCGCTCCGGTGCCGTGGTCCATGACGCTCTGCAGCATCGACGTCATCACCCCCGCGGTCTCCTCGCTCAGCACCTCGGTCGGGCGCGGCGAGTTCTTCTCCAGCACGTTGCCGTTCTTGTCCTCGACCTTGAGGATGTACAGCGGCTCGTTGCGGATGCCGCGGTTCGCGAGCACGCCGTACGCCGACGTCATCTCGAGCAGCGTGACCTCGCTGCTGCCGAGCGCGAGCGAGAGGTTCTGGCCGAGCGGGCTCTTGATCCCCATGCGCCGCGCGTAGCTCGCGACCAGCGACGTGCCGACCTTCCGCAGCAGCTTGATCGCCGGGATGTTGATCGACATCTGCAGCGCGTAGCGCAGCGTCACGGGTCCGCGGAACGTGCGGTCGTAGTTGCCGGGCTGATAGAGCTTGCCGTCGGCGCCCGGGAACGAGACCGGCTCGTCGACCACGATGTCGGTGGGACGGAAGCCGTTGTCCATCGCCGCCGTGTAGACGAACGGCTTGAACGCCGAGCCCGGCTGGCGTCGCGCCTGCGTCGCGCGGTTGAAGTTGCTCTGGTTCCAGTCGCGCCCGCCGACGAGCGCCCGCACGTAGCCGTTGCGCGGGTCGATCGCGACCAACGCCCCCTGGAGGTACGGCGTCATGAGCGACACGCGCATGCTGTCGACCGAGCGGCACGACGAAGTTGGCGTGCGTGACCTTGAGCTTGAGATTCGCCTCGAGCGCCGCTGAGCTGCTTCTCGACCGCGCGCTCGGCCGCCTGCTGGAGGTCCGCGTCGAGCGTTGTGTAGACCTTGAGCCCGCCCTCGTAGACCGCGTTCGATCCGTAGCGCTCGTCGAGGTGCAGCCGCACCATCTCCGATGAAGTACGGGGCGCGATCGTTGCTGTAGCGCTGCGGCGTCACGCCGAGCGGCGCGCTCGATCGCGTTGTCGTACTCGACCTGAGTGATCGCCCGGGTCGCGAGCATGTTGCGCAGCACCTTGGAGCGCCGCGCCCGCGCGGCCGCGGGCGCGCCGGCGCGGCGAGTAGACGCTCGGGTTCGCCGGCAGGCCCGCGAGCAGCGCGCACTCCGACAGCGTGCAGCTCGCCGATCGGCTTGCCGAAGTAACGTCTTCGCCGCCGCCTCGACGCCGTACGCGCCCTCGCCGAAGTAGATCTGGTTGAAGTACATCTCGAGGATCTGGTTCTTCGAGTAGCTGCGCTCGATCTCGACCGCGAGCGCGATCTCCTTCGAGCTTGCGCGTCAGCGTGCGCTCGTGCGTGAGGAACAGGTTGCGGGCGAGCTGCTGCGTGATCGTGCTGCCGCCTTCGGCCCTGCGCATCTGCAGGACGTTCGACACCGCGGCGCGCCCGACGCCCCACAGGTCGACGCCCCAGTGCGAGTAGAAGCTGCGGTCTTCGGTCGACAGCGTGGCGTTGACGAGGTGGTGCGGGATCTGGCTCAGGCGGACGGGCGAGCGGTTCTCCTTGAAGAACTCGTGGAGCACGCGTCCCTTGGCGTCGTAGACGACGGTCTTGATCGGCGCCTGAATCGCCGACAGCTGATCGGGCCGCGGAAGGTCGCGTCCCAGCCAACGCACGACGCCGAACACCGCGCCCGGCGGAGCCGAACACCGCGACGACGACGACGATGGAGAACAGCTTCCACGGAAACCGCGCGGCGGCGCGGATCGGCGGGATGTGTCTGAGGGAGGGTCTCGGTCAAGGTGCTCCTCGAGTCAGGGAGCCTACGGAGCGTACAGAAGCGCGGTCAAGGCACCGCCGACCCGTGTGTCGGGGTGCCTCCGGATTATCGGCGATTTATGGGATGCGCGACACGTCGGACCCGCGAATTCCCTTCACATCACCTTGTCACCTGGACGTGCGGTTTGCCCGGGCGTTTGCCGCCCCCTCGCGCCGATCCTAGTATTCGCGGCCCCATGCCCCTTCGCACGAGCTCCGTGGGCCTCGACCTGACCCCCGAACAACAATTCGAGCTGCTCGCCCGCGGCACCGAGGAGATCCTCCCCGAGGGCGGACTGCTCGAGCGCCTGCGGCTGCGCGCGCGTGAGGGCAAGCCGCTGCGGGTCAAGCAGGGCTTCGATCCGACGGCTCCGGATCATCCATCTCGGACACTGCGTCGGGTTGCGGAAGCTCCGCCAGTTCCAGGACCTCGGACATCAGATCGTGCTCATCGTCGGCGACTACACCGGCATGGTCGGCGACCCGAGCGGTCTCAGCAAGACGCGGCCTCGGCTCGCCGAGACGGAGGTCGAGGCGCAACGCGCGTACGTATCTCGAACAGTTCTGCCGCGTGCTCGATCCGTCGCCCGCGCCGCCGCGGCTTCCCGTCGAGGTCCACCGCAACGGCGAGTGGTTCTCGCGCATGTCGTTCGCCGACGTCATGCGCCTCGGGTCAAGTACACGTTGGCGCGCCTGCTCGAGCGCGACGATTTCGCCAAGCGCTTCGCGGCCCGGCAGCCGATCAGCATCCACGAGCTGCTCTACCCGCTCATGCAGGGCTACGACTCGGTGGCGATCCGCGCCGACGTCGAGCTGGGCGCGCACGGAGCAGAAGTTCAACCTGCTCGTGGGCCGCGCGCTGCAGGAGTGCACGGCCAGCCGCCGCAGATCGTCCTCACGCTGCCGCTGCTCACCGGGCCTCGACGGCGTGCAGCGGATGAGCAAGAGCCTCGGCAACTACATCGGCGTCACCGATACGCCGGCGGACATGTATGGCAAGGTCGATGAGCCTGCCCGATCACGCGATGGATTTGTATTGGCGGCTCGCGACGGACGCGTCGCCGCCGAGAGTTCGAGGAGATCGCGGCGGCGCTCGCCGATCCGTCGATCAATCCGATGACGATCAAGAAGCGGCTCGCCCGCCGCATCGTCGGCATGTACCACGGCGCACGCCGCGGCAGAGAGGGCCGAGCGCGACTTCGAGGTGCAGTTCTCGGCGTGGCGTGCCCGATGACATTCCCGAGCTCGCGCGCCACGAGATCGCAAGGCGATGCCTCCGGGGCAGAAGGCTCCGACGGCCGTGGACGTCGCCGTGGCGACAGGGATTCCGAGTCGCGCAGCGCGGCGCGCAGGCTCGTCGATCAGAAGGCGATGCGCGTCGACGGCGGAATCGTCGGAGCGCTGGGACCAATCCATCGACCTCGATTCCGAGCACGTGATCAAGGTCGGCCGCCAGATGCGCCGGTACCGGCCCAATGCGGGCTGAACGTGACGGGTCGCTGACACGTCGGCTCCTCGCTCGGTGAGCCATCCTCGCGCTGAAACGGTGCGCCGGGACCGGGGATCAGGCCCCAGGAAGCTCCGTTTTCCCAAGGTCGCGGGGGTTGACATCGCTACCGAGCCCCTATCTTGCCCTTGCTGCAGGGATACTACCTCTCGAAGAAAGCAGTTGACGTTCCTCAACAACCAGAGTACATTCCGCGTCCGCTTTTTCCGTAGGGAAGAAGCGTAGGCCGTTCACGCTCTTTGAAAACTGAATAGCGCACGTGACTTTGAAAGCCCGGCGAGGCTCCTGTTCCGATGCGATGTTGCATCGGTGCAGAAATTCAATTCCTTGCTTAAAGATCCGTGTATGGGGCTAACGCCTCGGTACATGTTTCTCCGTTTTTAACTACCACGGAGAGTTTGATCCTGGCTCAGAACGAACGCTGGCGGCGTGGATTAGGCATGCAAGTCGAACGCGAAAG
>ERZ1370068.5772-contig-4782_pt1 | contig 59743 bp, 107 predicted proteins | sample MGYA00561227_ERZ1370068 | MGnify/ENA primary metagenome ERZ1370068 (study PRJEB38410, sample SAMEA6850437) | metagenome | study: Metagenomic assessment of the ecological functions of the soil: analysis of the soil microbiota associated with the... | reverse complement strand
TAAGAAATTGAAGTTATACGCTCCTGCTCCACCTTGACGGCGATCGACCACGGCCGGCCCCGCAGGCTTCACCGTGGCCCGGTCACCCCACGAACTGACTTGACATGTCGTCACCCGCGGGTTCGGTCTCGCTGGCCAGCTTCACGCTGTTTCAAGGCGGTTTTGCGACGCTCACCGTGCGTACGACTGCCCCTGCCAACTCGGCGACCGCGTCCCCGCTCGTCCTGCCGGCTGAGTTCGGTGCACGACGTCCGGTCGTCGTGGGTGAGCCGTGCAACGCGTGAGACCGCGCTGAAACCGGCCGCATTTCTCCAAACACCGGCTCGCGCCACCCGCCGGCGCTGGCCCGCCAATCGAACACGTACCTGTTCATGCGCCAAGGCGCCCGCGACCTCGACGTCACTGTCACCCTCGGGAACGCCGGCTAACCTGATTGCCGCGCACTTCAACCTCGTTCGACCCGGACAGGCGGAGCTTCCGCCGAACACCCACATCCAACCAGCGCACCCGGGGTCGACTCACGTCACTGGATCGTGGAGTGCAGATCCAGTACGCCAAGCCAATACGGAATCTGGCAGCTTCACCCCCGAGTTGTTAAACCCGGCATCGGGGCGACCCTGCCGCAGGCCTAGGTCCACGCATGGTGGCGGGCGAATCAGGCGCGTCGCCGCCCGCAACGTGCCTTCCAGCCCGCGGACTGTGGTGAGCCGGACGGCCGGACTGCGATATTCATCAGTATGCGACCAAACACGGACCGGCACCACAGAGCGCGTACTTTCAGAATCCGCGGACCGCCGACGGTGATCGGCCGGTTGTCGCCACCTAGGCGGCAACGAGTTGCACCTTTTCTACCAGGTTCATATCACCGTCCCGCCATGCCGTCCGAAACCGTTCCTGCGTGGATTGTCCTGACCGATGCGTCTCCACTGGACCGGCGCCCTCGCCACCGCACCGACCGAATTTCGATGTCATGCCGCTCGACAGTCCCACAGCGCTCAACGCACCGAACAACCCCGCGATATCAGAGGCCGACTCGCAACAGTGCCACTGCGGTGCACACCGCCTGACCATCGCCTACTGTAGGGCGGCGTTTCCAGTCTGGTCGGACTGTTCGCTGGACGGAGCGAGCTCGGCAGCGAGCATGCGCGCCCATCCAGGCCTGCGGATTTCGCCACCGACTTCACGTCGAAAGCACAGGAGATCCGCTGTTGGCCACCGTCCGGGCCGATGCCCCGGCCAGTCTGACTCACACTGCCGCCCGGAACCCGCGCAACGCTCACCGTGACGCTCAAGCCCACTGGCGTTGATCGCACCACTGTGCGGAATCCTGTATGTCGACACTCCTTCGCAGACTCCGGCGCGGCTGGTCTGTCCGCCGGCCGACGAGGTCGCGCTATCCCCTTACGCACATCGATCGGCTGCCGAGCCCAATCCACGCTCGGCGGCTTCGGCCGCACCACAATGACACAGCGCCCGGGTATCGATAAGAGCCGCGGTAGCGTTCGCGATGCGCGTCAACTGCGGTGCCAGGTCTCCGTACTGAACTTATAAGCCCGACTGCCGCATGCGGAAAGGCAGTGACGCGATAACGAGCGGAACGACTGTTGGTCTTGCGTCGCCTGCGGGGTGGGCCAGACGTCTGGCGCGGCCCGGCTCGGCAAAGGAGCCGGTCACGGGGCCGACCAAAACGTCATGACGAACGAGACGCCCCGCCCGATAGCCGGGCGGGGCGCCATCGCTTGCCGCGCCGCCCTAACTCTCGTACTCGGCAAGCTCGGCGCCCATCGGTGAGGGCCCGCGTGGAGCGTTCCGGTGGTTTCGACGTTGCTTAGTCGCAGCCAGTCACACGCGCCACGATCCGGCGCCCCCGCCGCTCACCGCTACCGCGGCCACGATCAGGGCGATGAGCGGGATTACCGGCCCACCACCAGCCGACCCCAGGCGTTGAGCACCAGACCGAGTAACACTCGCGCCGCGCAAGGTAGGCGCAGAGCAGGTTCTGCATGCCTTCACCGGCGTGGCTTCGGAATCGAGCGCGACGGCCGAGACGTTGCTTAGCTGGTGCCCAGCGCTGGCATGAGCATCAGGCTCAACGTGGTGAGCATCGATGCCCGCGATCGACGGCTCAGGCATGCGATCGCCGGGCCACCAGCTTGTGGACCGCTTCTTTACCGCGACGTAGGGCGCCAGCGCAGCCAGAACGACACCGCCACGGGCGCGTTGCGCTCCCTGCGCTCAGCTGCGTTCTCTGAGTGCCGCGCGCGAGCCGGTGAACTGGCCAGATCACGATGACGCTGGCACGCTCCTCCACCGCGCTCGACAACGCTCCAGCTCGATCACCAGCGATGGAGCCTGCGGCAACCCCAGGCGACGACGCCCGCGCCGCCTGACCGCTCCACCGTCATCCGTGACCAGGCTGAATCCACGACAGCGCCACGACCTTGCGCTGCCGTCACGCTCGCCAATCGGTATCGTGCATCGCCGCCGGCGACTCGGTCGCCAGCTCGCGCAACCTAGTGCGGCCGATGATACGGAAGCGGGGTGCGTGGACGGCCTTCAGGGTGACTCAAATTCAGATCGGACTGCATCAACCCCCTCGACGCAAGAGTACCAATCCGTCGTCACCGAGCCGTCGTGCCTCGGCACGTCCACGGCATAGTCGCGCCGCTGCCGACGCCAGCTGCGCGACCTGGGCGGCGTCTGGCTTTGCGGGATCCTCAACGTCGGCATCGACAATTGGCGGCCTGACCGAGGCACACACGGTCGCAATAGAATCGCGCCCAGCGCTGTTCCGCGCTCCCCGGTGGCGGCCGCCAGGCCTGGCGGCACGGACGCCGCATCCGTGGGCGTAGACCTCGCCCGGCGCAGATCGGTACTCGCGCATCGTGGCCGCAACGGCGTGCGCCCTGGGGGACCCGGGCCTGCACCTACCACCGAAGCGAGGGGGTGCCGGGGCAGGAGAGGAGTGGCGACCAACCGGCGGCGCTGGGGCACTGACGACGGAGTCGTTGGGCAGATGAACCGTTTAATCAACAGATTGTTCGAGAGAGCGCAGCAAAGCACCGCTCAACTTAGCCGCGCCCCTGCTGCAGAGGCATTGATGACGACCGCCAATGCCCGGAGTTTGGCAACGTCTCCGCCTGTCCAGCCCATCGGGATCGCGGAGCAAAACTCGGATTGCGACCTGTCTGAGCACCCTCCCGCTCGGGCAGGCCGCCTGACCCGTCCCTCCTGTGCCTAAGGCCACCGGACCAGGCGACACAAATTTCGACCTACCCTGTTATCGGTTGCACAAAACGCCGGCGACAACTACCTGCCAGGTGCCGTAGCCGGGACGACTGGCGCGCGGTGCCGCAGGCAGCAAATCCGTCAGACACTGTGCAAGAGCGGTTGGCGACCTCAGGTGCGGCAGTGCGGAGCCATGCCCGCCTCACGTTCGGGTGGTTTCGAAGGTCGTGGTGAGCTCGGCGGTTGAGCTGCCGCCTACCCAGATGTCGAAGGTGGAGCTGTCGAGAACCCAGTTCCGAGCCGTTGTGCTCCAGTAGCGTCGCTGGTCGGGACCGATCGTGAATTGCACGCGCTGTGAGGTGTGCGCTGGCAGGCTCACGCGCTGGAAGCCTTTGAGTTCGCGCACGGGCCGCGAGGCGGAGCCGTAGCGCTGGCCGAGGTATAGCTGCACGACTTCCGCGGCTGCTCGATCGGAGCTGTTGGTCACCTGCACCGATACGGTGACAGTTCCGTCGGCTGGGATCGGACGGTTGATCGACGGCGAGATCGGAATAGCTGAACTGGCCATAGCTCAAGCCGTACCCAAAGGGGAATAGCGGTGTGCTGGGCTCATCCCAGTAGCGGCGAGCTTGGATTGTCCGGCTCATGTGATCGGGTGTGGCTGTAGATGATGGGCACCTGGTCCGACGGCTGCGCGGCCAGCTGAATGGCAACTTCCCGCCGGGTGAGACCTCGCCGAACAGCAAGTTCGACGCGGCGGCGCCGCCCTGCGTTCCGGGATACCAGATGTCGAGGATTGCCGGCACGTTCTCGGCGGCCCAGCACAGATCCACCGGCCGACCGTTCATGACCAGCAACACCGTCGGAGTGCCGGTTCCGACGACGGCCTGCAGCAGCTCGAGCTGACGTCCGGGCAGCTCGAGCGATGAACCGCGAGGCGGCCTCGCCGATCATGTTCTGCCATTCGCCGGCGACCACGACCGCGACATCCGCGTCGCTGGCCAGGTCGACGGCGCGGCGGAACTCGGCCTCCTCATCGAAGCCCGGCGCGGTCCTCGGGCCGGTTGCCGCCGAACATGTCGAACATCGAGGCGAACACCCGCTGCGCGACCCGGATGCCGGCGGCGTAGTCCACCTGTACCCGGTTCCCGACCTTCCGCCGTATGCCGTCGAGGACGGTCACGGTCTCGTCCAGGTCGAAGTCGAACACCCACGGGACCCAGGGTGTCGCGGCGTGAGTCGGCGAGCGGTCCGATCACCGCGACAGACGTGAGGCTTTCGACGTCGAGTGGCAACAGGTCGCCCTCGTTTCGCAGCAGCACGGCGGACCGTTCGGCGGCGACTCGCGCCACCTCGCGGTGCTCAGGATCGCCCAGCACCGCGCGGGCGTCGTCCTCGTCGACGTACAGGGTTGTCGAACAGGCCCAGCCGCAGCTTCGTCTCCAGGATCCGTCGCACAGCCGCATCCAGTGCGGCTTCGCTGACGGCACCCGTTTGCAGCGCCTCGGGCAGGTGCGCATACGCCGGATCGGATATCGCCATCTCCATATCGACACCGGCGGAGATGGCTCGCGCGGCTGCGTCGGTCAGAGTCGGCAGCGAATCCGTGCGTGACGAGATTGCGCACGGCGTTCGCGTCGCTGACCACGAATCCCGGAAGGCCCACGCCTCACGTAGCACCTCGGTGAACAGCCACCGGGTTGCCGACGCCGGGATCGCCGTTGAGGTCCATGTATGCGGTCATGACGTTGCCCGCGCCCGGCCTCAACGGCGGCGTTGAACGGCGGGAAGTAGGTGTTCCACAGCTGCGCGTCGGAGAGGCTTGACCTCGTCGTAGTCGCGGCCGCCCAACGCGCGCGCCGTAGCCGGCGAAGTGCTTGGGGCCGGCGATGATGCGGTCGCGCTGCCCGATGTCGGCGCCTTGGAAGCCGCGGACCTGCGCGACGGCGACCGCCGCGCCCAGGAACGGATCCTCGCCCGCGCCTTCGACCATGCGTCCCCACCGCGGATCCCGGGCGATGTCCACCATCGGGGCGAAGGCCCAATGGATGCCGACGGCGCGGGCTTCTCGTGCAGCGACCGCCTGACCGCGTTCGATCGTCTCGAGGTCCCATGACGCTGCCATCGCGATCGGTACCGGAAAGATCGTGCGCAACCCGTGGATGACGTCGAAGCCGAACAGCACCGGGATGCCGAGGCGATTACCGGCGAGCGCTGAGCCGCTGTAGTCGGTTGATCTCGGCCGGATCGGTCACGAACAGCAGGGATCCGACCTCGCCCCGCCCGAGCGCGTCTTCCACCATGCGCGGCTGCGCATCCGAGTCCATGCCCGAGCGCCGGGCTCAGGTCGCCGCCCCTGCCGGCAGGCGGAAGTAGAAGTACTGGGTCAGCTGCCCCGCCTTCTCCGCCGGGGTCATTCGGCTGATCAGCTCGTCGACCCGGGCCTGGATTCCGTCCACGCCGTCACCGTGCTCTGATCTGTCGTGGGTCTGCCGGCGTTGCTTCGCTCACATGTCTCTCCGCTCTTGGTCCGGATGCATAGGTCCCTACCGAGGACGGCCTACTCCCCATAGCAGCACACCCGCGAACGCAGCGGGCTGGTATCGATGTCGTATGTCGCACCGTGAGGGCAGTGTTGGTCATGATGGGAGCGGCGAGCGCTGTCGACTCGATGCCACTCCAACCGTCGGGGTTCGCCGATGAACACTATTCAGACTCTCCTTCGGGCACGATTAGCCTCGCCAGACAGCGGCGCAACGACGCGGCAGACAAGGAGTGAGCACGATGAACGTGAACCTCGAAGTGGTCAGCATCCCGGTGTCCGACGTCGAGAGGGCGCTGGAGTTCTACCGCGACCGGCTGGGTTGGCGAGTCGATGCCGACATCAAGGCGGCGGCGACGTTCCGCGTCGTGCAAATAACCCCGACCGGCGAGGGCCACACGTCGATCGTCGTTCGGATCCGGCATCCCGATGGCTCCGCCCGGGTCGATGCGGCATCTGGAGCTGGTGACGTCCGACATCGTCGCCACCCGTGAGGAGCTGGCCGAGCGCGGCGTCGAACGTGACCGAGGTCTACCACGGCCCGGGCAGCCCGTTCTTCCCGCAGGCGCGGATTCCCGGCCCCGACCCGAACCGCGCCAGCTACAACTCATACGCCTCGTTCGAAGACCCGGACGGAAACGGCTGGACCCTGCAGGAGATCACCTCGCGCCTCCCGGGCCGTGAGCCTGGCACGTGACATGTGGACGGGGCGACCGTCATGGCGACGCGTCGCCCCGCCGGCACTACGGTCGCATGACCGCGACCAAGCAGATCGCCGGCGAAGAACGGCGGCGAAAGGATCACGATGTCTGAACTCCACTACGACACCCTTCTGCTTCGCCGAGAGGGAAATGACGCGGGATGTTGCCCGCCGGCGACAACGAGGACCTGCGTTGGGTCGCGAACTCCGCGACGTTGATCTATGGAGACCAGGACGCCGTGCTGGTCGACACCTTCATGACCATTGGCGAGAACCAGCGCCTCGTCGACTGGGTCAGGGCGCACGGCCGCAACCTGACACACATCTTCCTGACCCACGGCCACGGCGACCACGTCTACGGCGTTGGCCAACTGCTGGAGGCGTTCCCCGGCGCCCAGGCGGTGGCAACGGCGGGAACGGTGGCCGAGGCACGCCGCGAGGCGGGCGACGATTACCGCGACGGCACTCTTCGGCCGGCTCTTCCCCGGACAGATCCCGCTGCCGGCGATTCCCACCGAACTCACCAGCGACACGATTGCGGCTCGAGGATCACGAACTACGCGTCATCGATACCGGTCACACCGACACGATGGCGACGAGTGTGTTGTGGTGCCCGAGCCTGCGGCTACTCGTGGCCGGCGACGTGGTCTACAACCGCACACACATGTACCTCGCCGAGACCAGCACCGCCTCGCGGCGAGAATGGATCGCCACGCTCACCAAGCTCAGGACCTCGACCCGCTGCACGTCGTCGCCGGCCACAAGCAACCCGACGGCACCGACGACCCGACCGACATCGACGAGTCGATCCAGTACCTGACCGACTTCAACGACGCCGAGACCCGGACCACCACCCCGACCGACCTGTACCGGGCTGTCCTGCAGGAGCATCCCCGACGCGCCAACCCCGGATCGGCTCTGGGGCGCAGCCAAGATCGCCAAGGGCGCGTAGCCAGGAAGCCGACCGGCCAGCGCATCCCGATCACCGCCGCCTGACCGGACTGCCAGAGAGGCGCACTCTGCCGGGAAGGAGTTCTGCGATGACAAACCAGGCCCAGTGCGTTCTCCAGCACTTCAGTCTTCGGGTTGGAAGTAGTGGTCGATCGCCCAGTGCGATAGTTCAACGCCGAGTTCGGCTGGCGCCGCGTCGGCGGAGCGGAAGTGGATGCCCAGCCAAATCCGGGCATTCACAACGTCAACGCTACGTCGCTGCCGGTGTCGTAGTGGCGGACAACATTCGGAACCGCAGGTCGAGATCAGCGACGAGTTCAGGTGCCGGGTGTGGGAACAGCGCTTCCAGGCTGCCGGTCACACTCGCGGCGAACGAGTTATATCCGCTCGGGTACTCCGGGTACGCCGGAGTCGTGAGCAGGGGCGTCCAGGTCGGATCGGCGATCGTCGCAGGGTTGCCGTCGGTGTCCGCCAGGCTGATGGCCGTGATCGGTCGCCAGAAACCGTAGTCGTATTTGGCCCGCCACACCGTGATGATCGCGTCAGCCACGCTCATGTCGGCGCCGGCGAACATCCGCGCGGCGTCGACCAAGTCCAGGTTCCGCAGCGTCGCCTGGTCGCGCAGTCGCGGCGCTGAATTGGACAACCGGGTTGCCGGAGAAGAACAGTGCGGTGGCAGTCTGCTGGCGTCCGAGCGGTTGAGCGCTGACCGAGCCAGATCGCTTCACCTCGATGAAGTCGCTCGTGTACTGCGACGAGGTGAGCGCCGGCGGTGGAGGCGGCGCGAACTGGAACGGGCTCCGCACGAGCAACGGCGTCACGAATCCGAGCCACGGATCGAGCATCGTGGCACGGGAATCCGGGCGGCGTGGGTCGCCAGACACTGGGCGCCGGTGGGCTGGGTGAAGATCGGCGCGTCACGTCCATCGTGCGCGCGCAGCGAGATCAGATTGTCGGCCGCGCGGATACCGAAGGCGATGCCGTTTGTCTGGCCTTTCCGTCGGGAATTCGCGCCAGCGAACTGGCGTAGGCCGCGTCAAGTGTGGCTTCGGGCGTACAGAGAAGTAGGCGACCAGCACTCGTGGGCCGCGGCTACGGCCTGCCGCCTGAGGCGAGCTGGGATGCGGCGCGCGCTGGTCGAAGCGGTACGGCTCGTACCGCCCCTCGATGCCGACTACGGCGTCATAGACGGCTGCCTGGAACGAACCCCATGATACAGGCAGCGCCTGCCGGGGTGTCCCGTCAATTGGCGTGTCGCCGACCACTGTGTTGACCTGGCGATCTGTAAGTTTCCACTCGGAGATTCACGCTCGCGTCACCGCGCAGTGAGCTTCGCCGCTGCAGTTCCGCTCGTCGCCGGAGTTCAGCGGCCAACGGCCAGGGAGTAACGCGGCTGCAAAGCGGCCAGAGGCGGCGCCTGAGAGAGCACATGAGCGGTTCCTTTCTGGCGAGGCCGTCAGTCGGGCTAGGCCGCCGGGATGCAATCCGGATGGAGGACAGGCGGTGGCGAACAAGCGAGCTGCGGCTATTCCGTGATCGAAGCGGCGATGATCTCGCGGAGCCCGATGGCACCGCCATGGGCGTGCTGCCGACGATGTGGAACAGCGTGCGGTTTCCGTTCGCGGGGGCGCTGGCGGCTCGGTGCCGTTCCAGTAGTCACACGAAGCCCATCGACACTCGGATGCCCTCGAACAGCGTGGTCGGGTGCCGCGGGGGGCCAGGGATGCGCACAGCTGACGGTGATACTCCCGGTGCTGCCGTCGGAGTAGCCGGACGGTCAGGAACGCCAAGCCGGCGCGGGCTGTTGCGGGGTCGCCGATCAATCTGTCAGTCCAGCGGCGGCTGCACCAGGCGCGACCTCGAAGCTAACGAAGTTGGTGACCTGGTAGGTGCCTTGTGCGGTTGGTGTGCCGGCTGGGTCGAACGTCTGCCAGGTTCCGCCGCCGGTCACGTGACGGTCACCGACTTTCCTACCGGCGACGAACGCTGCCGCTGCCGGTGAGGCTGATCGTTTGACCGTTCTGGGCCGATCGCCAGACGCATGTCCGCCCGCGCTGATCGTGTGTGGGCGGCGAAGTCGATGCTGATGATGTCCCAGCGAACTTTGGGATGCGGGCCGCTCGGCGCTGGCAGCTTCCGGTGACCAGCGCACTGCCCAGGAACACCGCCAGCAGCAGCACGGCAAGCGCCGCGATTGAGGATCTCTTCTTGACTTCATCTCTTGCCTTCCTCCTTATCGTGGCGGGCGCAGCCACGATGCTGAAGTGGCCGTCAACGAGAATCTCGTGGAATGTCAGCCCGGAAACCGTCAAGACGACGGTCGCGCCCGGGCCGCCGTCGGTGATCGTCACCGTGAATTCCCGGTGTTGACCGGCACCCAGCCCGGTCACCGTTGCCACCCCGTGAAGCAGCGCGGTGTCGCCATCGACGCCGCAGCGATGGTGACCGGTCCGGTCACCATTGCGTTTGTGGTGAATGTGCCGCTACCGGCGCCGGTCGGCGTCGGCGGCGCCAGGGCCAAACATTCGAAGTCTCCTGCGTTACCGGTCGCATGAAAGTGCGACCGTCGTGGTCACCGGTAACGGACTCATACCGCCAGTGCCCCCTTCGATGATCAGTTCTGCCGGCACCGGCGGCCCGGTGATGGGCGGCCGGCGTCGTCGACGTCGCCGAGGCGGTCTGGGTTACCGCTGCTGCGGAGATCCACGACAGACGCAGAGCGATCAACCCCGCCGCCATGATGTCGAGCGGTAGCGCGCCCATAACGAATTCATGGCCATCACCTCCACATCGCCGGCCGTATAAAGGACAAACACGCCTCCAAAAGAAGGGCGCCGGGTGACCGAGCGGCGGAAGCGACCGCTTGCTTCGTGGACAGCGCAGGTTTGCCTCGTGCCAATCCGCGCGGCGGCTAGCGGCGCGTCGCTGGATCACTGCGAATTAGTGCACCACGGCCCGGTCGAAGTCTTCTTGGCATCCAGTCGGAATCCTCTTGGAAGCGCCATCTCACCGCATTCGCGGTACGGTCGGTGCAGTTTGGGAGGGACGCGGGTGCGAGATGGCCGCGGCGGCAAGCAGTGACAGGCGAGGTCTCCAGTACGGCGTGCTCGGCCCCCTTCGGGTCACCCGCTCGGGCACACCGCTTCCGCTAGGTGGGCCGCAGCAACGGGCAGTTCTCGCATTGCTCCTCGTAGAAGCTGACAAAGTCGTGTCGGTCAGCCAGCTGGCCGACGCGCTATGGGGTGATTGCCCCCATGTGCGGCTGATCACGACAGTTCAGACATATGTCTTTCATCTTCGGGAGGTTCTCGAGCCGGGCCGCCGTCGCGGCGCTCCGGCCCGGGTGCTGGTGACCGAGTCAGGGGGCTACCGGCTGCAGGTCGGCGACGGGTCCGTAGATGCCGCTGTGTTCGAACGACGGGTGCGCACCGGTCAGGCGATGCTGGCACACGGGGCATTCGCCGAGGCGGCGGACTGAGCTCGAGCGGGCACTCAAGCCTGTGGCGTGCGGCGATGCGCTTGCTGACCTCGCGCATTTTGCGTTCGTCCCGTCCATTTGCCCGCCGATTGAGGAAGTCCGGCTTTCGGCGATCGAGTCGAAGATCGACGCCGAGCTCGCCGCTGGGCCGACATGTATCCGTGGTGCCCGGAACTCGATGAGCTAGTCGGTCGACACCCACTCCGCGAACGGCTACAGGCGCAACGGATGCTTGCGCCTCTACCGGAGTGGGCGGCAATGCGACGCGCTCGCGGCGTATCACGGACTGCGCCAGGTTCTCGATGAAGAGTTGGGCATCGAGCCCAGCGCGCCGCTGCAGCAGCTCCATCGAGCGCGTCCTCGCGCAAGATCCCGACCTGGCCTGGGACATCCGCCACCGGCGCCAGCCGGCGTCGACAACCCGATGCCGGCTGCTACCCATGCAGTCGACGACCCCGTATCCGACGCCGCGGCCAGACGCTGGCGGCCGACGGCGTCGCCTGTCCCGGCGGTGGGTTATCGCCGGGGCTGTCCTCGCCGCGCTGGCCTCGGTGGGCGCGGTGTTCCGCGGTCGTGATTGGTCATTCGCCTGGCTCTAGCGGGCCGGCGCCGCCCGCGAACAGCGTCGGCATCCTCAACGCCGACGGCAGCCTGCGCAACGAGATCCCGGTCGGGCAGGGCCCGGACGGGCTGGCGTACGGTGCGGGCGCAGTGTGGGTGAGCAACGGCAGCGACGGCACGTGTCCCGCATCAACCCCACACGCGTGCCGTGGTGCAGACCATCAGTGTCGGCAGCTCACCGACGGCGATCACGATCACCGGCGAGGACGTGTGGGTCGTCAACGGTCGGTGACGGCACCGTGTTCAGAGATCGACGCGCTGTCGAACACGGTGGTCGGGCAACCGATACGAGTGGGCAACCTCCCAACGGCAATCGCTAGCGGGCCAAGTGGCGTGTGGGTCGCCAACACCGCCGATGACACCGTCTCACGCATCGATCCGGCAACCGGTGCGGTGATCGAGCCCGATTGCGGTCGGCGGACAGCCCGACGGCATCGCGGTAGGACCGCAGACGGTGTGGGTCGCCAATGGCCAGGACGGCACCGTCTCACGAATCGATCCCCAAACCGGAAATGTGGCGAGCCCAATCGCGGTCGGCGCCGGTCCGGAAGGGCATCGCCGTCACCGATGACGCCGTGTGGGTAGCTAACTCCGGCGAGCAGAGCGTCGATCGGATCGACCCCAGAAGCGGGGACGTTGTTGCGACCATCCCGGTCGGCGACGGCCCAAACTCGATCGTTGCGGAGCGTGCGAGCGGTCTGGGTCAGCGACGAAGTACGACAGCACTCGTCGACCGGATCGACTCGGCTAACAATCGCAACACGGCCACGATCACGACCGGGAGTTCGCCGCGCGGGCTGGTGCCTGGTCGACTCCAGCCCCTGCGGTTGCCTTCTGTGCCTTCTCAACCGCCGCGCACCGTGGCGGAACGCTCACGGTCGAGACCAGCTACCTTCCCGGCGATCAGGGCATCGACCCCGCCGGGGACCGAGGTGGCGCCCGACGATCATGGCGGAGCACATGGTCTACGACGGTCTGGTCGCACTACGTCAAACCGGCGGCGCCGCTGGCGTGAGCCTGGTCCCGGATCTCGCCAACGACTGTGCCGCGCCCGACCGACGGCGGCCGCACCCTGCACATTCACTCTCCGCGGCGGCGTCCGGTATTCGACCGGTAAGGCCAGTACGGCCCGATGGACATCCGCCGCGGCGTTCAACGCGTGTTGACCCTGAGCCCAAGCGCCGCCAAAGGCTATTACTCCGCCATTGTCGGAGCCCCGAGATGTGTATCCAGCCCGCCGGCGTGCGACCTGTCCCGCGGTGTTGTCACCGACGACGCCACGTCAAGCGTGATCTTCCCACCTCACCGCGCCGGATCCTGACTTTCTGTACGAGCTGAGCAGCCACGCGGTCGCGACCCGCCCGGCGCGCCCGGACGGCACGACCGCCAGTCCGCTGCCTGCGACTGGGGCCGTACATGATCGCCGACTACCGACCGGGCGAGGAGCTTCGCCCTGGTGCGCAACCCGTACTTCCACCAGTGGTCATTCGCCGCCCAACCGGCTGGATATCCCGACCAGGATCCGCTGGCTACGTGCACCCGGTGGCAGCAGCAACGTGGCTGACATCCTGGCCGGGCGCGCCGATCTCACCGACCTGCAGTCAGCTACGCCTCCCCGCAAGACGTCCTCACTGACTTTGCCCGAAGCCACCCCACGCAGCTGCGCCGCGTACGGGATGACCGAGGTCGCCGAGTTCCTCAACACCCGCGTCCCGCCGTTCAACGACGTACGGGTCCGCCGAGCCGTCAACTACGCAGTCGACCGCGCCCAACTCACCACGCTGTGGGGTGGCAGCGCGGAAGCGACCCAGTCCTGTCAACTTCTGCCACCGGGCATGCCCGCCTACCGGCCGTACTGCCCCTACACCGTCAACCCGCAATCCGACGGCGCCTACCACGGCTCCAGACCTCCATGCCGCGCAGGTACTCGTCGCCGCCTCAGGCACGACCGGGACGCCAGTCACGGTGTGGGGCACAGCCGGCGTCAGAGACCACGCAGTCAGCGAATACTTCACCAGCCTGCTGCGGCGTCTCTCGGCTACCGGGCGAGCCTGCACGAACTGGCTAACTACAACGCCTACTTCGCGAAAGTCGCCGACTCCCGCAACCGGGTTCAGATCGGGAGCGAGCTGGTGGGGAGCCGATTTCCGCCCCTCCACGTTCTATCTGCCAATGCTGTCCTGCAACAGCTACCAGCCCATGACCACGAGCAATGACAACTACAGCGAATACTGCAGCAGATACGCGGACGAACTGGCCTCCCAGGCAAGAGCTATCCAGGTCGTCGACCCCGCGGGTGCCCGACGACTATGGGCGCAGGTCGACCGCACCGTAACCAACGAGGGCACCCTATGTCTCGATCATGACCCTCAGGAATAGCGCCCTGATCTCCACCCGGCTGCGAAACTTTCAAGCGAATCCGGTCCTCGGACCCCTGTTCGACCAAGTCTGGATCCAGTAGCTCGCGAGGTTGAGCGGGCGGAATTTCTGAGCCTGCTGGGCCGACTGGGGCGGCGTGACTCTGCCCCGACGGAACGAGGCCGCCCGCCGATGACCCACGAGACGCTGGCGGAATGGAACGCCATTGGCAACGTCCATATGTCAGGACAAACGTGACCTGATCCCTCGACCGGCAGGCCATTCGGCGCACGCAAACGAAACGCCACGTGATCCCGCACTGACTGACCACCCCGGAGGGGCCTCCGACCTCTGGCAGACCTTCCGCGACCGTCGCGAGGGACGTCGCGGACCTGTGGAGCTCGGCTCGGCAGGGATACTTGTGGGTGTGGCGAGTTGGCAGGAGCAGGCACGATCGTCGCGGCGTGCCTTCATCCGCTCGCATCACCCAGATCGGGGTGGAGATCCAACCTTGTTCGCGACGGGACTCCGAGCCTGGGACAACGTGCTGAACGAGCCTCCGCCCCGCGTCGTTGCGGTGGCCGCGAAGCCGTGGCCGCGGGCGTTGCTGACTGCACTGGCTCGACGCATGCGCAGGTCGCGCCGCGATGCCTCGCGTCCGCTGAGTTCGCGCGGGCGCAGCGCCCGCCGATGTCGCGCGGTCACGAGGCGGCAATCCCTAGGCAGCGGATCGCCGCTTCGAGCAATTTTGCGCGACTTCATGACCGGATATATGTGTTTAACGACGTCGATACGGGTAGCGTCCACAACGTCATGCGTTACCACTCCTTCGTTTCGTTCGAGGAGCCAGCAATGACCCAACCGAATGTGACAACCACGCCTCGTGAAACGTCCTCGAGGCACTTCGAGGCCTGCGGAGACGGCCATCGCCCCGACGAGAGCGACTCGCCTGGTCTAGGCGGCGATGAGGGCGGATAAGCGTGGCGCAGGGCGTCGTGCAGAAGATCGCTGGCATGGCATGCCGGGAGATCGCCGGAGTTCATGCAATGGGCTCCGGCGGGCCCAGGGCCTTTGGCGCTATTCGAGAGCGGATTCCAGGTAGCTCTGGCCCCAACGTCTCGCAGGGCGTAGGCGTGGAGGTCGGCGAGACTCAGGCCGCGATTGACCTGGACATCGTGGTCGAGTACGGGGCCAGCATCGTAGATCTCGGACGGAGCATTCAACGTAATGTCAAGCAGTCTGTGGAACGAATGACCGGTCTGGAGGTCGTCGAGGTCAATGTGGCGGTCGACGATGTTCATCTGCCCTCCGACGAGGAGGGAGAAGCCCACGCGCGTGTCATGACAACGGCTGAGCGAGCGGACGGCCCAGATACCGCAATTGTCGACGGTATCGACGTGGATGCCGTGGCCAGCGCCGTGCGAGCGTGCCCTGGCGTATCGGACCTGGTCGATGGCCGGTTCGGGGACGCCACGTCGTATCTGCCAGGTCGGCGCGTGGCCGGCATTGCCGTTAGAGGAGAGACCGTAAGGGTTTCGGTGCGAGCCAAATGGGGCGTGCCAGCCAGCGACCTGCTCGATCAAATAACCGCGGCCCTCGCGCCATCCCTGGCTGATCGGAGAATCGAGCTCGTCGTCGCCGAGATCGACGATCCGCCGCCTCTCGCATCACCGGAGCCATTCGGCAGCAACGCGCCTTTGCCATCGGCTGTCGATGCCGTCCGCTCGACCAATCCATCCAATTCCGCACTCACGCCGGCACCGCCTCCACCTCCGTGAGACGTACGTGCACCGGATATGGTGAATGGGAGTCCTCGTGAACCGTGTATCGCTCGCTACTCTTGTAGGACTAATCCTCGGATTGGCGTTAGTTTTCGGCAGCTTCGGTGATATGTTGATCGTCGCTCTCTTCGGCGCCATCGGCTACCTTATCGCCAAGTTCCTTGATGGTGATCTAGATCTGTCCATGCTGCGCGGCCGAGCCGAAAGTGAGCGATGACCGATTCCGCGCCGGCTAACGCTGGTCCGCCCGGCTCGACGATATCCACCCAGGTGGAATCGCGAGGCCAAGGCACCCTATCGATAGGTCGAAACGAGCTCGGTTCGATCATCATCCGCGATGGCGTGGTGGCGAAGATCGCTGCCTGCGCCGCAGTCGAGATACCTGAACGCCGGCGCTGCGGCCACCCGGGTTATGGGCCGCAGAGTACCTGGCGGCGGTCGTCTGGGCTGCGCGCGACCGATCTCGAGGCGCTGCCGAAGACAACCGCTGAAATCGATGGCAAGCGGGCGTTTCTATCGGTCAAATTGAGCGTTCGCTGGCCAGCGTCCGTTCCGGAACACCACGGCGCAGGTCCAGCAACATGTTCGGGAAGCGCGTGGAGGAGCTGACCGGCCTAACCGTGTCCGAGGTGCGTATCACTGTGGCGGACCTCGTGACCAGTATCGCAGCCACCTCCCCGCGTCAGATAGCAGGACGACATGCGCATCGTGAACCGGCTGCTCGCTTTCATCGTCGCTGTCGCGCTTCTGGGTGTCAGCGTGATCGTGATCGTTGAAGTCATTGGTTACGCCATCAATGGCGAATCGGTCCTTGTGCCATGGATGACGTGGGAACAGCTGGGCCGAGCGCACGCACTTCAACAGTACGGTGATAAAAGTACTGGTCAATCATTTTGATTGTCGCAGGTGCGATTCTGCTGATTGCAGAACTCAAACCGCGTCGCGTGACCCGCGTTGGTCTGCAGTCTGATAGCAGAGCCACGGAGACGGCCATTACGACAAAAGGAATAGCAGCGGTGGCGAAGGCGGCAACGTCCGAAGTCGACGGCATCGGTGACTCGTCGGCGTCCGCGTCGCGCCGTCGCGTCTCGGTAACGGCCACATCCGCCACGAAGGAGAAGACCGACGCTCAAGTCCTGACCGCTCCAGTGACGACCGCCGTCCAGACCCGCCTTGACTCGTTGGACATGCAGCAACAGCCACGATTGTCAGTGCATGTCAAACCTCGGAGGCGCTGATGCACGCTGATCGAACCAATCGAGTCGCTCTCGCTATTCTTGGTTTTCTACTGCTCGCGGTCGGAGTAGCTGGCTTGGTCGCGAGCTTGGGTGGTTTCGGCACGGAGTTCGCCGAGAAGACGCTGTTCACCAATCGCGTGTCCCGTTATTTCGAGAGCACGGGAGCTGGCTCTGGCCCGTCATCGCCGTCGGGTGTGCCCTGATTGCCCTGATCATGCTGCGCTGGATTTACGTGTTGATTGCCAGCACAGATCCGCGCGGACGACATCGTGATCAGAGGTGACCACAACGGAGGACGAACGGAGTTGCGGCCGGGCGCTCTCGCCGCAGCATTGCGCGACGAGATCATGACATACCACGGCGTGTCCTCCGCGAACGCTCGAGTGCTCGGTGATCCTGGCAACCTGCGACTCTTTCGTCGCCGTCGCGCGTCCTGACGACCGCCGACATCCCCGAGCTGAGGCGACGAATCGAAACGCAAGCGCTTGCCCATGCTCGCCAGGCGATAGGTAAGCCTGACCTGCCAATTCGAATGCATCTAGACGTCAGTGAGGCTGAGACGGCGCGCGTCACGTAGCCGGTTGCGTCGACCGACTGGGCCCGCGCTTACTCAGGCTTTGAGCGTCTCGCCCGACTTGGCTCAACTTGGCGCACAACGCATGCCCCATTTGATCAACGGGATTCAGTCGCGATGGAATGGTCCCGCCCACCGTCTTGTGCGGTCGCTACGCCTGGTCTGGTTATGCCGCCTGGTTGAGGCTCGAGCTGAGCTGACGACGCATTTTGATCAGATCGCCACCGTCGGCTGCGGAGTCGAAACGCACGCCGCGGGTAGCGCCGAAGTGCTCGACGAAACTCACCCGGCCCACCGGCTGGCACCCGTGCCGCCGCCAGAACGACAGGGCCGGACGTTGGCCGCGACGACCGTCACCTCGTACTCATCAGTGGAATCAGCCGGCGCTCCAGCTCGTCGATAAGCGCCGACCCGACTGCCACGGCCGGTCTTCCCCGGCGCGCCGTAGAGGCGGCAAAGCTCGGCATGGTCAGCCTCGAAGCGGAAGTCGAGGAAGGCCACGATGCGGGAGTATTCCGTTGCGACCAGCAAGATGCCGCCCCCTGACCTGACGTCCTCGAGCAGACGGGTGAACGCCGGGAGCGGTGCAGCTCTGCGCTATCACGGCCTCAGTGACACCAGCGTCCATCATCGTTCGATAGGTCTCGCGGTAGGCACTCGCCGCCAACGCAGCGAGCTCGGCCACGTCGTGCCCGGTCGCGTCTCGCACGGTCACCGTCGCGGTCATTGATCTCTCCTCTCGTCTCACCCTCGGCACGATTTGCCGAGGTAGTCATGCCAAGCAGCTTCGGTCACAACGACGTCGAGTCACATCGGCCACCTAGTCGATGCAACGGATGATCGCGGCATCCACCGATCAGCGACCGCAGCTGGAGGCACCGGTCGGCGCCCGGTGAACCTGGTGCACACCGCGTGCCCCGTTGATCAACGGGACTCCGTCGCGGTGGACCATCGCGCAGGCCATCACGCCGACGACACGGACCTCGGACGGAACGGTCCCTGCCGTGCCTAGCGCAGGGTGCGCCCTGAAGTGGATCCGGCAGCGTTGCCAGCTGGCTCCCAGCAGGGTGGAGGCGACGGCGGTTTTCCAGCCCGGTGTGCGCGTCGGAGATGACCAGCTGGACCCGTGCAGGCCGCGGGCCATGGGTTACTCCCCATCCTCACGGATCGGAGCGCCGCTACGAAACCAGGTCAATTCGGCGTGTCGGACGAGAGGATAGTGCGACACGCCGTCCACGCCGATTGCTGGCCGCTGACCCAGGTACCGGTCAGCGGCAGCCCGCAGATCGAGTCCGTACGGTGGGCGGTGCCTGGCGAAGCGCGTGGCGGAGCTTGGCCTGCTCGCGGAGCTGGCTGAGCTGAGTGCGAATCCTGTTGATCATGACGTCTCCCTCAATCGGGAATATGTGTTGACAAATGAAGGATGGGCGCCGCGCGTCGAGTCCCGTATCCGCCAAGTGGGCTCCTGCTATGGCGGATGCTGCGCTCCCCGATCAGCTGGGCAGCGACGGCCAGATCGTGGACACCCAAGCGCAAAGTTGCGCGATCCGCCGCCCCGGCTCAGCTCAGGGAGGAGTCACGGTAAGTGCACTCGTCGGACCCCAAGCTGCCCGGAAATGCGCTGCAGATCGTCGCGAGCGGAGACGCTTCAAGATCAATTTAGTGCGCAAATCCAGCCGGCTCAGGCCCCTGTAGGACCCAAAACACGGGTGTTCCGCCCAGCCATGCACCAACCGTGACCCAAGTCAGGTCTCAGGGTGAATCGCGAGTCGCGATGTCGAGGAGCGCGATGGTGACGTTGTCGGGGGCGCCGGCGGCGATCGTGGCCTTCCACAGTTCGAAAGCCGCCCGGCCTGCCGTCGTGATCGCGCAGCACGGCCGTGATAGCCGGGTCGGTGATGGCGTCGGTGAGGCCATCGCTGCAGATCAGGTAACGAGCGGCGTCGCCCAGGGGCTGGGTCACGAGGTGCGGCTCGATCGGGGCGACGTCCCAGCTGCCGCCTAGCGTCTGGGTGAGAATCGGGCTGCGGATCTGTCCGCGCGCGGGCGCCTCGTTGTCGTCGACGCTCAGCTGGACCAAGCCGGGGTCGTCGAATCGGTAAACCCTGCTGTCGCCGACATTGAAGACGATCACCGACTGTTCGGTCATGGCCACCCCAGCGATGGTGGTGCCCATCGTGTCCCGCTCCGGATCCCGGTCGGCGTCGGCGTATATCGCCTCGTTGCAGGCGAGCAATGCGTCTCGCACCGCGGCCTCGGTGCTCAGGTTGGCTGCGGCTCGCGCCAACCAGCGCACGGCCAGGGCGCTCGCCTCCTCGCCGGCTGGATGACCGCCGAGGCCGTCGGCGACAGCGACGACAACCGGGTCGTCGATGGGCAACCACAGGGTCTGCGGCGTCAACGTGGTCATGGCGCACAGAGTCCAGGGACCAGCAACCAAACTGTCTTCGTTGTGCTCCGAACCAGACCGTCGTGGCTGAGCGCGGATACGCTCACGAATTTCATTTCCTCCGTACCCCGCATCTCATTCCACTCCGGCGCCGACCGGCGCCAAAAGGCCGACCCGAAACAGTCAGCATCACCGAAACCACGCGAGCGGGCGGCGGGACCACATTTCTGCGGTGCCGGTCTTCCGGCGGCGAATTTCGCCGACCGGCGGCTAGTCGTCGAGGATGTGGTAGACGATGTCGTCGGTCGATCGGGCGCCACGCCGGTAGGTATCAGCGAAGCCGCCTTCCCCGTCAACCCGATCGGTACGGCGCCACTCGTACGCGCAGACCCGGCGCCGAATGCGCCACTGACCGTCGCGGAGTTCGAAGCGGTCGACATACCGCAGCCCGGCCCACATGTCGGTTGGATAACCAGCTGGGTCGGTGTAGCGGTGAAAGGCGACCGCGTAGGTCCCGGACCGCGCGACGTCGCGGCTGAGGTCGACATCAATCAACATGTTGCCCAGGAAGTGCGCGGTCCGCTCGAAGCGGTTCAGCGACTTCTCCAGGAACGTGATGAAGTCATCGACCCCGCCGACGAACGATCCGTGATCGATCGGTGCCAGTCCGGCCAGTAGCAGGAGCGCACGAGTTCGAAGTCATACCGGTCAACACCGCGGGAGTAGCTAGTCAACACCCGTTGAATGGCTCGCTCGGCGAGCAGGAGTTCAAGGTCTTCGGTCATGGCTTCTCCCCGAGAATGGGTTACTGGTGAGGATGTCCAGTTATCCTCCCAGCAGGGCGGCACCGCCAGAGAGGCGTTCTGGTGGTTCGAATCCGATGCTCGGCTGAGATCGGGGTGAACTGATGAGCAGTGGTCGTGACGTTGACGTTGTCGTGGTGGGGATCGGGTGCCGCAGGGTTGTCGGCCGCCTTGTCTGCCCGGGAGCATGGCGCTCAGAGCGTGGTCGTCGCCGAATCTGAGGGCGGTGGGCGGGTCATCCCGCCTGTCCGGTGGGCTCACGATGGGGGCTGGACGCCGCTACCAGCGGGCGCTGGGCATCGAAGACGATCCGGAGTCGCTGTTCCACGACTACATGCAACTGAACCAGTGGAAGGTCGAGCCAGCGGTCGTTCGCCGGCTCGCCGAGCTTTCCGGTCCGTCGGTGGAATGGCTCGGGGACCTCGGTGTGCAGTTCTACGACCAGCTGGTGTTCGGCGGTGATGAGCGGCTGCCGCGCGTGCACCGCCCGGATCGGTCGCGGGTCAGGCGGTCGTTGACGTGCTGTCGCATCACTGCCGTGAACAGGGCGTCGAGATCGCCCTGGGCCGCCGTATCGACGAGCTGCTCGTCGAGGGCGACGCGGTCGTCGGCGTAGCCGTTGGCGACGACACCATCACGGCGGGAGCTGTCGTGGTCGCCACCGGTGGGTTCGGCAACAATCCGGAGAAGTTGGCCCGCTTCTTCCCGGCTGCGGCCGACACCGAATGGGCCTGGTACATCGGGGCTCCGGCTCCCGCGGCGACCACCTCGATCTGGCGAATCAGGTCGGGGCACAGCTGACCGGATTCAATCGCGGGCTGCGACTGCTGCATGCGAACTTCGCGAAGATCTACGAGGCCTATCTGCCGGGCTGGCTCACGTTGGTCAACCGGTGCGGGTAGGCGGTTCTGCGACGAGACCGCCCCGTACGGGATCATGGATGGGCTCATCCAGGACCAGGACGATGTCGCGTTTGCGATCTTCGACCAGCCCGCCCTGGACGATGCCACGGCAGCCGGTGTCGCCCGCTACAAGCAGCAGGTGCCAGGGTCGACGAAGAAGCAGAGTCCCCACTGGAACACCGACATCGTCGATGCCATGGTCAATGAGGGCAAGGTGCGCGCGCGGCGACGATCGCGCGAGTTGGCTGCGGCGCTGGGGCTACCCGGAAGATCATTTGCAGGCGACCGTGGAGCGGGTGAACCGGTCGGTCGACAACGGCGAGGACGTCGATCTACCTGAAGGACCCCAAGTTTCTACAGCGGATTGCTCGGGCACCGTTCTACGGGGCCGAGATCCGGCCGGCCACGGTCTGCTTTACCTCATTCGGCATGCGAATCGACCGGGATGCGCAGGTGCTGGGCGAGGCCGGTCCACCGATTCCTGGGCTGTTCGCTGCCGGTGAGAGTGTCGGCGGGGTCGTGGGACCGCGCTACGTGGGGAGTGGGAACTCCTACGCCAACTGTGTGACCTTCGGCCGCATCGCGGGCGCTTCCGCCGCGCGTGCAGCCAGCGCTCGCGACGGATCTTCCCCTCGCCAGCAGGCCGGAGGGAGAAGGCTGATGGGTGCCGTAACTGCAGGCGTTGATCACTGGCCAGGAGGCGGTGGAATACCGGCAGTTCGATGAGATGCCCCCGTCAGCCGGGTGCGTGACGATCGACATCCGGCTCTGCGGGATTTGTGGGACGGACATCGCGTCCTACCGGAGCGGGCACATGCATAGTCCTGCTGTCTGCGGCCACGAATGGGTAGGCACGATTCGTGACATCGGCCCAGGAGTTCGGAACTTCGACCCGGGCGATCGTGTTGTCGTGGCAGTTCCTCCAGCCTGCGGACGCTGCCCAGAGTGCCGAGCCGGGATTGCTGAGTACTGCCGATCGGTGTCCGCGATCGCCCGAGGCCGGGATCCGCTAGCGCCGCCACATGGCGGCTTTGCTCGAAGTATCACGGTGGCGGCGGATCGTGCAATCCACGCCCATCCGGATCTCAGCGATGAGGAAGCGGCGCAGGTGGAACCGTCGACGGTCGCCTTCCATGGCGTTCGGCGTAGCCGGATCGGTATCGGCGACACGGTAGTTGTGCAAGGTGCCGGCCCGATTGGCTTGTTGGTAATGCAATTCGCCCGCGCGGCGGGAGCTGGACAGGACGATCGTCGTCGAGCCATCACCGGTTCGTCGCGTTTTGGCTGCCGACCTCGGCGCGGAAGTGACGGTCGCTCCGGACGAGGCCGCGGCGGCAATTCAGGATCGGACAGCTGGCCTCGGCGCGGACGTCGTTATGGAGTGCGCCGGCGTCCCGCAGCTGTTACAGACCGCCGGTCGACATGTGCCGATCCGGCGGAGTCGTGGGCCTGGTCAGCTTCCTCGCCCGGCCCGCCACTATTGATGCCGCCCGCTGGCTGGCGAAGGAGATTACGGTGGTGGCTTCCAACGCCTTCACCCACGATGACTTTCGCCGGAGCATGACTTTCCTTGCTGACGGCCGGGTACGGACCAAGCCGCTGCATACCCGGACCGTCGCGCTGCACGATCTGGACTCGACGCTGCGGAGCTCTCCGCGGCCACCACCGACGACATCAAGGTCCTGGTCAGTCCCGAGTCGTCATCCGCCAGCCAGGGCGTGTCCCGTAGTCCCTGCTCGTCGCGAGCGGTGGTCGGGCGGCGGTTGGCAAGGCGGAGGACGAGGCTGTGGCGGAGTCGCTGCCGAGGACGACAACGCAGCCAGAAGGCGCCGATCCGACGCCGCGCAGCAGAGCGTGGGATTGCGGACACGCCCTAGTGTCGGCGCTCGCGGACGGCCAGTACGGATGTCGCTGACATACTGCGCATGTGGTGGCAGCCCCGCAGATCAGGCCCGGAGGCTCGACGAGGCTGGCGCGATCGGCGTACTGACCCAGCGGTGTACAGCGCGGGAGGATGGACCGACGAGGGCTACGACGTGGAGCTGCTTGATGCGCAGGCCCGAGTCGAACACGCCACCCTGCTAGTTGCCGAACGGGAGGGTGCGGTCGTGGGTACGGTCACCATGGCCGCTGCCGGGCACCCCGTTCGCCGAGGTCTCCAGACCGGACGAGGCCGAGATTCGGATGCTCGCCGTCGACGAGGACGCGCGTGGCGTCGGCATCGCCAGCCGGCTCATGGACGCCTGCGAAGCGTGCGCACGTGAGGCTGGCTTGGCTCGGCGTCGTGCTGTCGACCGAATCGAGCATGCCCGCTGCGCACCGCCTGTACGAACCTCGTGGCTATGCGCGCGGAGTCCAACCGGGACTGGGCGGTACGCGGATTCCGACTCTTCGTCTACCGGCGACCGCTCTTAGCGCGCTCGTCGGGCTACCAATAGCTGGGCTGCGCAAATCAGCAGGCCGTATGCGTCCTGGGCGAAGCGCGCAGAGTAGCGTCGTTTCCGGCGAGGTTGCCGTTGACCAGTGAGGACGTGGAGCGTGGCGGGGTCAGGCGTGGTTTTCTACACCGTCATCTTCAGTTGCTTGGCGGTCCTGTTGGTCGTTGCCGGCTTGGTGGTCATGTCCCGCAACCGCAAGCAGCGCGCAGCCGAGAGGCGGCACGAGGAGTCCGCGGCCCACGCAAATCGTCAGCAGCGTAACGCGAAGCGCGCTCAGTCACGCAAGGCGCGGCGCAAGCGGAGCTGAACCTGGGGCTTCCGTCAGTAGGCGTCGGAGCGGCGGATGGCGGCAAGGCGGCGCCCGCTGGTGCACGTACCCGGCGTCCACGAACCAGCGCATGGAGTCACTCGAGCGCGGCGCGAGCCGGACGAGGCGCATAGCCCAGTTCCGAGCGGGCCCGCGAGTCGTCGAAAGCCAGCGAGCGTCGTGGACATGCGCGCAGCCTCGAGCGGGATGTGGCGGGCGCCGTAGCAGCCGTCCCTCGACGATGTCGGAAAGTATCGCTGCGGCCAGCACAGCCGCGTGCGGTACCCGAAGCCGAGGCGTGGGCAATCCGGTGATCGACGCGAGCTCGGCCAGAATCTGCTGCAGGGACAGGTTCTCGCCGCCGAGGATGTAAGTTCGTCCGGCAGCGCCGCGATCGTGGGCGAGGAGGTGACCGCCCGCGACGTCGTCCACGTGCACCACGTTGAGCACCGTGTCGACGTACCCAGGCATGCGTCCGTTCAGGAAGTCGACGACGAGGCGGCCGCTCGGCGTCGGGGCGCGATCGCCAGGGCCGAAGGGCATCGTGGGCTGTACCGAGCGACACGGGCAGTCCTTCGGCCGCCGCCCGCAGCACCTCAGTGCTCCGCGACGTATTTGGATCGCTTGTACGGGCCGAACAGGTGGCGCAGGTCCGGGTAGTCGGTCTCGGTGGCCGGCTGTCCGCGAGGCACGGCGGCGAGCCCGATCGTCCCCACGGTGCTCGTGTAGACGACCCGCCGCACGCCGGCCATGCGCGGCCGCGGTCAGCACCTGGCGAGTGCCGTCGACGTTCACCTCGTAGAACAGCTGCGGATCACGGGCCCAGAATCGATACAGCGCGGCAACATGGAATACCGATGTGCAGCCCAGAGATTGCCCGCCGCATGTCGGCCGCGCTCCGCACGTCGCCCACGACTCGCTCGACCGCGAACGGGTCGAGGCCACCGGCGTCCGCCCCGGGTTCAACGAGCGCGGTGACCTGCCAACCATCGCTGAGAAGGGCGCGGGTGACGGCAGATCCGATGAATCCGGTCGCGCCGGTGACCAACGCACGGCGCTCGGACTGCATCACCACCGCTGGATGCGCGCTAACGCGAGCCCGTGGCCGGAAGGAAGCCACTCATCGCGGCGTCGGACGAAGCGCCCTTGAGATCAGTCGAGCGCGCCTCGGAGTTGCGCCGACGGCCGAATACGAAGTAGGCAAGTCGGCGCGGCCCCGAACGAGTTCACGGCCACCAGGCCGGCCGCCCATGCCCGTTTCGGACCGCGCACCCGCTTGCCGGCCGACGCTTCAAATCGGCGAGATGCCGCCGCCTTCAAGGCACCGTCGACGGCCGCGGCGGCGATCAGAAGCCGGCGATCTCGCTCGCTGAGATCAGCTCCACCGCCGACTGACTCTGCCAGCCATCGCGCCTCCGGTCGCGTCGGGCAGCTCTGCTGGGCTGCTCTTGATGCGGACCCTACCGCCGCGCGCCGCGGGAGGTATCGCGCGTGCTTCTCACAAGATCGCGATCGGGTTGACTGGAGACCCGGTCGCGCGGGATAGCCGCAAAGGCGCGATCACACAGAGAAAAGACCAACGGCCCGCTTGCTCGCACGTCGGCGCGAGGTCATGAAATTGCAAGTAGTCCAGCAAATGCAGCCCGAGTGCGTTGACCGCGAGTACATGCACCGGGAAGTCGACACCGTCAACCAGGCTCGGAGCAGTGTCGTTGTTGCCGTCGCTGCCCAGCACCGCCACCCGTCGTTCGACCATGAACTCCAACGCAGTGGGGTGGAATCCGGCCCGTGCATCGGCTGCATCCCACGGGCCGAGTGCGGTCCGGCGATGGCGATGCCCGACGCGCACGAACAGCAGGTCGCCCTCGCCAACCGCTACCTTCTGGGCCGCCTCGGCCCGCGTGAGGGTCGTCGGCAGATACGTGTTCGCCTGGCTCGAGCCAGGACCGGCCGGACAGCCGGGGAACATCGAGCAGGACACCGCGGCCGACGATCCCGTTGCGGGCCACGCTTGATCGACAGCTCCGACGCGCCTGACGAGGTGATGCTGTCCGCGGGCACATTGTTGTACAGCAACGCCCGATAGATAACGTGGCACAAGGCGTCGATGTGACTATCTGCGTTGCCGTGGATATTCATGGCCAGGCGGTCCATGGCAAAGGACAGTCCCGTGCGATCGGCCTGGTCCCCGGCCGGGCTGGTCATCTCGTGGACGCACGGGTCGGGGTTGTCGAGGGTCACCTCGGTCTCGATGGCAGCACCGAGTGGCGCCGTGCGCCCGAGCCGAACCTCGCTCGCCGCTGCCAAAACGTGGGCGGGTGTGATGTGGTTCAGCGCGCCGCGCCGGTCAGCCGGGCCCCAGGCAACCGTGCGCTGCAACCTCTGGTAGAGAACGTCGAAGTCCGCCGCGCTCATGACCGGTGGCACTGCTCCGCCTGGTGTCGTCATGGGTCCCTGGATACCCCCCTTGACCTAAGCAGCCGCCTGCGACTGTCCTCCGTCGAATGCCGTTTCGCGCTCGCGGCCAGTATTTCAGCACATCGGCAGATGTGCGTGAGCGTTGGCGAACCATCCCGGAACCGTCAATTTCTGGGGAGGTCACAGTCCTCGGGGCAAGGCAACAATGAGCTGGTGATTCATCTACGAGTGGTGAGCCCGCCCGACGTCACCCAGACCCTGATGCCCGCGCTGCAAGCCGATCCCACGGTCATGAATCTGACCGTGCTCACCGGCGCGGTGAGTAATCCGGACGGTGACGCGCTGCTTTTCGATGTGCCACAGGGTGCCGCCAATCAAGTCATAGGGCGCCTGCGCGATGGTGGGGTCGATCAGCGAGGCTCGATCATGCTGGAGAATGTCGACACGTCGATCTCGGCGCTCGCCGATCAGGTGTCTGCTCGCCGCGGCCGGTTCCAGCAGTTCACGCCGGTCTGGGCGGAGATCGAATCGAGGATCGGGCTGGAGGGAACCTACCCGCCCAGCTGGTTCACGCTGCTCGTCATTGCTGGGCTCATCGGGGCGGTCGGCATTCTCACCAACTCGCAGATCCTTATTGTCGGCGCGATGGTGGTCGGCCCGGAGTACGGCGCCATTCTCAGCCTCTCGTTCGGGGTGACGCGCAAAGATTTCTCTCGCGTGGCGCGCAGCGCGACAGCGCTGGGCATTGGGTTCGCTCTGGCTGTCGTCGGCGCCCTTCTGCTCGGCACTAATTGTGCGTTGGGCCGGTCTCGAGTCCGCGGCCTACGCGGCGGGAGTCCGGCCAGTTTCCAACCTGATCAATACCCCGAACTGGTTCTCGTTTATCGTCGCCGCGCTCGCCGGCGTGGTTGGCGTTGTTTCGCTTACTGAAGCCCGGTCGAGCACGCTCATTGGCGTGTTCATTTCGGTCACCACCATCCCGGCGGCGTCGGACATCGGGGTATCCGCGGCATTCGGCAGTGGGAGCGAAGCGTGGGGTCCACTCTGCAGCTTCTCCTCAACGTCGCCGTTCTCACCGCCGTTGCGATTCTGGGTCTCCCGGCCCAGCGAGCGTTATGGCGAAGGTTGGAGCGGCGAACCGCCGAGGCGCAGCCCAGGCGGCACCCTGCTCAGGGGCCGCCTTGATCTTCGCCGGTTTCCGCATCGTCGATGTCGAGTGCCGGGGAGCTCCGGACCGGCCTCCGTCTGTTCGCTCGCCTCGGTTAGCCCCAGGAGCCCTGGCAACCGGCGCAGCCGACAGGACCGTAGACGGTAACGGTGCCGACGATTACCAGGAATGTCGCCGGTAGCAGCTTGTCAGCACCGGAGATCCCCGCGGTCGCCAGCGGAGGACCGAACGTGGCCGCGGTGGAAGCGGCGACGATGCCCCGAGGATCCATCCAGCCGACGAAGGCGCGCTCACGAATCGATAAGGCCGTGCGCAACGTTGCGGTGGCTGCGACCAGGGACGGACCAGGAGCACCAGCCCGGCGATCAGAACCAGTGTGGGTCCCAGGACGGCGCGGACCGAGGTCGTGGTGACGGTGGCAGAAATGGAGATGAACAGTAGTCCGATCACCATCTGGACGACCGTCTTGAAGAAACGTCGATCTTCGGGTAGGTCGATGCCGGGCAGGTTGGCCAGCGCCACCCCCATCACGATGGCAGCGATCAGGCCGGTGTCGTCGCGCCTGGCATCGCACGAGGGCGGCGGCACCGATGACCGTTGCCACGATGGCCTGGGTTGCCAGCACGCCGGTCAAATGGACCTTGCTCAAGAGCAGCCACAACACCGCTGTCCCGATCACCCCGCCGAGGAGGCCGATCCCGATACTCCGCAGAAATGAGAGCAGCTCCGCACCATGACCGAATTCGCACGTGCTGCACGAGGCCTTGGAACAACACGGCGCCGATGATGGCGCCGATCGGGTCGATCGTGAGGCCCTCCCAGCCGAGGATCCGGGAGACGCGCTGCCCCGGCCGGGCCGCCTCCAATAACGGCGTCACCACGGTCGGACCGGAGACGATGACAATGGCGCCCAACATGATCGCGGCCCGACCGGAAATATCCAGAAACAGCCAGGCGAGCACGGCCGCCCCAGCGAACGTGATGGGGATGCCGAGAAGGAGGAGGCGACGCACTACCCGCTGGCTGTGACCCTCGAGCTCGCGAAAATTCAGGTCCAATCCGCCATCGAACAAGATGATGGCCACGCCCAGCCCAACGAGCGGTGAAAAGGCCGATCCCAGCGTCTTTTCGGGGTTCACCTCGGTGATGTAGTGCCCCGCGATGAACCCGACGGGAAGCAACAAAACGATGGCGGGTAGCCGAAACTTCGCGGCTACGATCTGACAGCCCACGGCGAGGATCACGGTGATCCCCAGGCCCAGGACAATGTCGCTCGCGCTCACCTGGCGACGCCTATCCTGCGATCGTCAGCGCGCCCGAACCCGCGAACGCCGCTCCGATCCGATCTCGGCATGGCTCATGGTCTCCAGATGACGTTCGGCCCCCTGGGACATCGCCCGAGCACTAGCCATTCATCCACCAGCCCGACGCTATTCGCCGCGCCGCTTCGTTCAGCAGCGCGATGGCGAGTGGGCACTGATCGGCTTCCGCAACCTGGAGCCGGAAGGGATCTTCGCTTTCGAAATCCTCGATCCCACTAGAGCAGGCGCCGGTAATCAACTACCCAGGCTGTGGACTTGCGGGCGGTCGCGCAGAGGGCAACGATCACCCCTGAAGGTCCAACTGTCGAGGAGGATGCCACGTGAGCGTCTATCGCGTCACCGAACTTGTCGGCACGAGCACCCAATCCTGGGAGGACGCTGCCACAACTGCAGTCAAGACAGCGCAGCAGACGCTGCGAGACCTGCGGGTAGCCGAGGTAGTCGAACAAGACCTCACCGTAGACGGTGACGGCGGAGTCATTTTCCGGACCAAGGTGCGCTTGTCATTCAAGTACGAGGGCAATCAGTAGCCACCAGGTAGCTACCGGCCGAGCGGCGCGGCGTCGGGGCTCACGCGTCGAGCTGCGCCGCAAACCGGCTGGCCACGGTCAGGTACTCCTCGATCATGTCGGCGACGACTTGCCGGGCTGGCCGCACCCGGTCGAGCAACCCGACACCCTGGCCGACGAAGTAGGTCGCGAGCTGCTTGGACCCGCTGCCCTCCCGGGACGCTCCACGGTTGATCCGCTGTTGTGCCGTGGCGATCAACATGGTCTGCAGCGGCATTGGTAGTGGTTCGGGAGCCGTTGGAGCGTCCCACTCGTCGGTCCACGCGCTGCGCAACATCCGGGCTGGTTTGCCAGTAAGCGATCGCGAGCGCACGGTGTCGCTAGCGGAGGCGGCCAGCATCTTCTTCTGCACCGCCGGATCGGTCTCTGCCTCGAGCGTGGCCAACCACACCGATCCGCACCAAACACCGTCGGCCCCGAGTGCGATAGCCGCCGCCATCTGACGACCGGTTACGATTCCGCCCGCTGCGAGTACCGGCGTCGGCGCGACCTCACGGACGACCTCGGGTACCAGAACCATGGTCGAGATCGTTCCGGCATGACCGCCAGCTTCCGTGCCCTGCGCGACGATCAGATCGACGCCGGCCGCCTTCTGTCGTCGCGCGTGCTCGGTGGTACCGACCAGCGCCGCCACAACGACGTCATGGGCATGTGCCCGCTCGATCAATTCTGGCGGCGGCGGCCCCAGGGCGCTCGCCACGAGCCGGATCGGATGCTCGAATGCGACGTCGAGCAGGCTGGCCGCCGACTCAGGTGACACGCTGATCGACACGCTCTGAGCGGGAACGTGCTCCGGCAGCTCGGGAACCTGGTAGCGCTCCAGAAGCTGGGCGACGAAGGTCTGATGTTCGGCCGGAAACGACGCAGCGGATGCGGCCCGCCATCGTCCGCGAGCGGCCGCGCAAATGTCATCGGTAGCAGCAGGTCGACACCGTATGGCCTTGCCTTTCGTCTCGTTGTCGATCCAGGTGAGGTCGGTCTCCAACGCAGCTGGGCTGAGCGTCGTCGCACCTAGTACGCCGATACCGCCGGAGTTGGTCACGGCGGCAACCACGTCGCGGCAATGGCTGAACGCGAAGATGGGTACGTTCATGTCCAGGCGGTCGCAGATGTCGGTCAACATGTCACTCCTTAGCTGAGTTCGAGGCTACTGCGTTCGGCGGCGCGTCCGCCTTGCCGCGGATCCGGCGGCCTGACCCTCTACTCTGCGGAGTAGCGGCGGCCAGCGCAGCGCGAATGGACCGGCCGACGATCGAAATCAGGACCCAGGACGGCTATCGAGCGCCGTCCGTGACGGCGAAAGGATCACCTGTGAGCAAGGCGTTTGTGGAGCTAACCGGAGACATCGCAGAGGTGATCATCAGCGCGCCGCCGCTCAACTTGTTCGATCTGACCACCACCGCCGACGTCGAGGTGGCGCTCGCGGAGACCGGCGCGCTCGTGCGCGACGGGCGGGCGCGGGCCGTCATCCTCCGCGGCTGAGGGCGACGTCTTCTGTGCTGGGGTCGATGTCCATGAATTCCAGGGCCTGAGCTCCTCGGAGGGCGCTGCGTTCATGGCCCGGTTGCTCACTCTTACCCAGTCCATGGAGGCGCTGCCAGTGCCAACGATGGCCGTGGTTCATGGGCTCAACCTCACCATCGGCTTCGAGCTCACCCTGGGCTGCGACCTGCTGTGGGCGGCTGAGGAGGCCTCGTTCGGCTTGGTCGAAGCGACGGTCGGACTGACGCCTGGTGCTGGCGGCACGCAGCGGCTCGCGGCGCGGGCGGGTGTCGCCCGAGCCGCTGAATTCGTCATGACCGGCGATGTCTATCCCGCCCGAGAGCTGCAGGAGTGGGGGTGGTCAATCGCCTCCGACCGGCCGCAGATCTGCTGCCCGAGGCTCGGGCGTTCACCAGCCGGCTGGCGGCTGGGCCCACCGTCGCGCTTGCGGTAGCCAAGCGGCTCCTGCAGGCCACCCGCGATCACGGTGTGGCGGCTGCCGATGCGCTAACCCCGCGGGAAACCGGGCCGATCTTCGCCACCCGCGATGCCGCGGCCGGATTCGCCTCGCTGCTCGAGAAGGGACCCGGGCAGGCGATATTCGAAGGACGCTAGGCGTGACACGCCCTAGCGTCGCGTGTCTCGGTTTTCGATCACCGAGGACGTCGCGGAATGCACGTCGGCCGCGATCCGCGCGCCGATCTCGGGATCGGACTCATACGGCAGGTAGAGCGACATGCGCGTCATCACGTCGCCGAACCGGCGCAACAGTGTCCCGGCCACTCGATCCGGCGCGTCGACGACCGCAAATGCGTTGAGCACGTCGTCATCGATCAGGCCGCCCATCTCCTTCCATCGACCTTGCACAGAAAGCTGATGCAAGGTGTCGCTCAGCTCGCCCCAACCGTGCAGATCGAGTACCGGCCGATATGCAGGAGTCGAACCATAGAAGGCGATCTGCTCGCGGACGCCACGGATCGCGGCGTCCATGGCTTCGGGGGCTGTTGCGGTCGCGACGAGCGGTTGGCCCGATACCTCATACCCGGCGAGGTCGGCTCCGGCCCGGGAGCGCCCTAACGCCAATGCGGGCAGCGTCACCTCGCGCAAGTATCGCTCGGTAGTGAACCCGTGGCACACGAATCCGTCGGCTACCTCCCCAGCGACCGCGGTCATGACCTCGCCGACCCCGGCCAGCAACACCTCCGGTGGTCCGTAGGGATTGGGGCCCGGGTTGAAGAATGGGGTCATCAGCGTGTGGGTGTAGAAGTCGCCACGGAAATCGAGCTTGCTGCTCGGTGTTCCAGCAATCCCAGATCGCTCGCATCGCCAGGATGAACTCCCGCATCCTGGGTGCCGGGTGCGACCAGGGCATGCTGAACCGCCGGGTGATGTGCGGCTTGATCTGTGAGCCCAGCCCCAGCAGGAGCCGTCCGTTCGATAGCAGCTGCACGTCGTTGGCCTGCACTGCGGTCGACATCGGGTTGCGAGCAAACGCGATGACAAGGCTGGTGCCGAGTTCGATGCGATTGCTCGCGATTGCGGCGAGAGCGACTGCGACGAATGGGTCGTGCTTGGTCTCACTCGTCCAGATACCGTGGTAGCCCGCAGCCTTCCGCGTTTGCCGCCTCGGTTCGGCTATCCGGCACAGTCGCAGAGAACAACGCATCGATCTTCAACCCCGATCTCCTCTCAGAAGCCGGGCAAGCTCGCGCCGCCGCCGTTTACGCGCGATCCGTTGTCCGTTCACGTAGGACGCATCTGCCGACACCAAGAACGCGACGACATCGGCAACGTCCTCCGGACGACATACTCGTCCGTACGGGGAACGCTCGTCGAGTTCCGTCGATCGGGTCAGCCCAGGACGCACGGCCCGCACAATGCGGTCGCCCATCTCGGTGGCGACAAGACCGGGCGCGACCACGTTGGTATGGATTCCGTTCGGCATCTCCTCCACCGCCAATGTCGCCGCCATCGCCTCGAGTGCCAGCTTTGCCATCATGTACGGTCCGGCACCGGGAGAGGCGCGCTCGGCTAGCACACTGGAAATCATCACGATGTCGCCGCGAGGTTGCGCGCGCAGCTGAGGCAGCAGCCGTCGAACCAGCTCGTGGGGCCGAGCACGTGGGTGCGCATGAGCCGTTCCATTTCGGCGAGGTCTGTGTTCGCCAGCGAATGACCGCGACTCGCAATACCTGCGTTGCTGACCAGGATGTCCACGAACCCGAACTCAGCGAGAACCGAGTCCACCAAGGTCTCGACCGCTGCCGGATCATCGATCGACGCCTGGAATGCGGAGGCCCGGCCGCCGGCGGCGATGATCTCTTCGACGGTCGTGATCGCGGCTGCGGCGTCACGGCGGTAGTTCACGGCTACCGCGACACCTGCGCGTCAGCAAGGCGTATCGAGATCGCCCTGCCGATGCCGCGCCCGCCGCCGGTGACGAGCGCGATGCGACCTGCCAACTCCGTCATCATCGATCTCCTCCGACACGCGGTAGGTGGACGGTGAGCTTATGACTAGCGATAGGTGATCAGTGCCCGATCCTGCTCGAGATGGGCATGGTCGTTGAACGTCAACAGGCGCGTGCCGGTGGGCCCACTGATCACCCTGGTCAGGCTTGCGTTCACCATTACGCGTGCTAGCGCGGGCCATTTGTCAGCTCGAAGTCCGAGCAGATGCGCGCATACTGCGGCGATGACGCCGCCCGATGTCACCGCCAGCGTCGTACCTGATCTTCCGGTCAACCCGTCAACCACGGCCAGGACGCGATCAATGAAGCCGTCGTGCGTTTCCGGGTAACCGCTGTCGGCAGCCATCCAGCGCGCAATCGCCTCGTCCAGCGCGGACTGGACGGTTCGGGCCCGCTCCGGCGTCGTCGCTGTCGCGAAGCTGATACCGGCCGTGTGCCCGGCCATGACACCGACGTGGTCGTATTCGTCGAGACGATCATCGATCTGCAGGTTGGATTCGCCGAGACCGATCTCTCTCATCACGATCAGTGCTGTGTCGCGCTGGCGCATCATGGCGCCACTCACAGTGCGATCGATGATCAGATCCGCGCGGGAAAGCCGGCCGCCGGTCAGCTGCGCCTGCCGGTGCCCGATGTCGGAGAGTCGGTCATAGTTCGTGGTACCAAGTGATGCCTGACCGTGCCGCATCAGGAGAAGCACACTCATATCGGTGCAACGGTACGCGACCGGCGCCGCGCCGCCACGGACGATATGTGCCATGGCGCCGAGCAAGTCAGCCAACCTAAGGTGGCTTGCGACACTAGACAAGCCGAACGCCGGACACCAGGTGGATCGCTGACGCGCGACGAGAAATGCGATGAAGGCAAATTCCGACTACGAGCCGACCCGACGGGGACCGTTGGTGGGCATCCGGGTCCTCGAGTTGGCCGGTATTGGTCCCGGCCCGTTCTGCGCGATGATGCTCGCGGATCTGGGGGCGGAGGTGTTGCGCATCGATAGACCCGACGTCTCGGCACCCAATCCCCAGCAAGCGTTGCTCAATAGGGCTCGGCGATCCGTCATGCTGGACCTCAAACACGCTCTCGCAGTTGACACAGTGCTACGGCTGATCGACTCGACCGATGATGCTTCTCGAAGGCATGCGACCACGGGTCATGGAACGTCTCGGTATAGGCCCGGACGTCTGCCTCGGCCGCAACCCGCGGCTCATCTATGCGCGCATGACCGGATGGGGCCAATACGGTCCGTTGGCCGCAACCGCCGGTCATGACATTGGCTACATCGCCCGCACCGGAGCGTTGCACGCGCTTGGCCGAGCCGGTGGCCCACCGCAGTTCCCGGCGAATCTGCTCGGCGACTTCGGCGGCGGCGGCATGCTCGTCGCGTTCGGTATCTGCGCGGCGCTCGTCGAACGAACGACATCGGGCGTCGGTCAAGTGATTGATGCGGCGATCGTCGACGGTGTTGCGTCCTTGCTGGCAATGCCCTGGATGATGGCGGCCCAGGGTCAGTGGCGGGACGAACGCGGTGTGAATCTCCTGGACGGTGGGGCGCCGTGGTACGACGTCTACGAGGCCGCGGACGGCGGATGGTTGGCCGTTGGGGCTCTCGAAGCGCCGTTCTACGCCGCCCTGCTGGCCGGTCTGGAGCTCACGGACGCTCCGGACCGCGACGACCCGGCGAACTGGCCGCAACTGCGGACGATGTTCGCAGCGCGATTCAAGCAGCGCACGAGGGATCAGTGGGCGCAGGTGTTCGCTGGCAGCGACGCGTGTGTCGAGCCGGTGCTCTCACTACACGAGGCGGCCAAGGATGCGCATCTCGCGGCCCGGCGAACCTATGTCGAGCGAGCGGGCGCGTGGCAACCTGCGCCAGCGCCTCGGTTTTCCCGCACGCCGGGTGGGTTGTCCGATCCGCCGCCGCTGCCGGGACAGCACACCGCAGAAGCGCTCACCGCCTGGGAATCGACGACGTCCAGGACCTGATACGCCAAGAAGGCAGCCATCCAAACGTGAACGCTGCATAGGACGCATGCCCACGGAACAGTTGAGCGACGGCACGCGGCGGCCGCGCTACGACCGTGCAAATTCGGATCGTGACAAGGGTCACGTCATATCGTCGAAGATCTCGAGTCATGTTTGCTACGCTTGCAATTGCAAGCAGCCAGCAAACACATTGGAGATCGCAAATGTCCGCTCGTCAAGCGCTCGTCGAGGGCGCGAAGAAAGCCACGGACGCGTCGCGCGAGCAGGTCTACTGGTACGTCGGCGCTAACGACTACTGGTACGAGCAGCTGCGCCGTCAGCCTGCTGCCCTTCAGGAACTGTCCAACAAGGTCAGCAAGCTGTCCGACTTGCGGTTGGACTCGTTGCGCACCACCGTGTCCGACACGTCGAAGAACGTCGTCAGCGCCCTTCGGAACAGCTCAAAGTTGCGCGCGACCAACGCGCGGAACTCGCGGCGCGCGGTGAGGCTATTGCGCAGGACTGGTACAGCTCGGTCGCCGCGCAGGACGCCTCCGCTTTCGCATCCGCGGTTCGTGACGCCAAGAACCCGGTCGATCTAGCGAACGCTGTTCGTAGGCTGGTACTGGAACTTCGACGCGGCTACCCCTGGGACGCCAGAGCCCGCGGCCGAGCCGAAGTCGGACGGGCCAAAGGCCCGTCCGCGCAAGGCGGCTCCAGCCGAAGTAGCTGCCTCTGTGACGAAGGCCTTCCGGCGATCTTCGCCGGAAGGCCTTCGTCGCTGTGGCGCAGGACGCTAGGCGCCGCTCACCTGGTCAAATCTCGATGCGCCCATCGCGCGCACGCAACATGGCAAGCAGTCTTCTGCAGATCGCTCTGCGACACCGATCGTTGCCACTCGTGGATCAGACCACGCATGATGATCTTGTCTGGGAATGTCTCGACTGAACTGAGCACGGCCTGATCTGGCAGTAGCGGAAAGGGCACGGTGTGGTCGGGCAGATGAATCGGTAGGCGACGTGACCTGATACGGAGGCGCAATGCACTCGAGGCGAATTGACCGTCCCTCGGCCGACGGCCTCACTTCGAGACGAAGCCAGCTCGGCGCTTTCGGCAGACGGACCAGCGGCGTGCCTTCGACAAATTCAAGGCCGTGCGTTGGCGCGACATCTGCCAGCCAACCAGCGACGACCGACGGCGCTGCCCATAGTTCCCACGACACGGGCGCGGCAACCAGCGTCGGAGGCATGCCTGGACGGACATGAACGTTGCGCGCGCGAAACTCCAGGCGCTCGATGCGCGAGACATCCCAGTGGATATCGCGGGTGACGATGTGGATGTTGCCGAATTGTCCGACCGAGCGCGCAAGATCGCTTCCGGTAATCGAGACGTCGTCGAGCGTTAGCGTCACGTCCCGACCCCATAGGCGAAACGTGCGACTACGTCCGACAACGCGATCACGCACCGTATTCAGGATTGCCGCCAGCGGGTCGATCGGGAGTATCCGGCTCGGCCGGACTGGCGATCGATGACGCCGCCGACGAGCCGTGGAGATCAGCCGCATCCAGGTGCGCGTCCAGTCCTCTGGCGTCCCCGGACCCGGCAAGGACGGCCCCATGGCCTCATCCTGTCGGTCGGATACTTGACGCGCAACGGACCGTCGCCCGGCTCTCGCGGTCGCGAGCACGGCCCAAACTCGCGCCGGACCGAGCGGTCCAGGAATAGCGAGCGGTTGCGCCGGGAACCCGACAAGACTGCAGCCCCTGACCGACAGAGCCGGTGGTGCAACGCGAGTGCCGGGGCCGGTAAGGTCCGGCGCCGTGCAGCCCAATGACCCGGATACGGCCGATCTCGTCAGCATGCTCAGCCTCACCCGGGACGACGCTGACCTGTTCCGCGGACGCTGCCACGCCGGCGCGCCGCTGCGCGCGTTCGGCGGTCAGGTCGCCGCACAGGCTCTTACCGCCGCTGGGCGCACTATTGACGCCGCGCAGTCACCGAACTCGCTGCACGGTTACTTCCTGCGTGCCGGTGATCCCCGCGACCCGATTGAATATCGCGTGGAGCGGCTACACGACGGTGGCACGTACGCCAACCGGCGCGTTACCGCGACGCAGCGCGGCGAGGCGATCTTTACGCTGTCCGCCTCGTTCAAGCGACCGGAGGAGGGGTACGACCGGCACGTTCGCATGCCCTCGGCCTCACCGCCCGAGCAGCTGACCGACCCGCTCGACGATCCCGGGCCGCACCCGGACTACGCCGACTTCCCGGGGTGGGAGTGATCTCGATGCGATTCGTGCCCCCGGCCGAGGGTTCCGGCACGCCCGGGCAGAACGAGCAGTTGGTGTGGATCCGGGCCACCCAGCCACTGCCGGACGAGCCTCTGCTTCACGTCTGCGCCCTGGCCTACGCCTCGGACCTCAGCTTGGCCTCGACGGCGGCGCTCGATCTGCAAGAACCGCCGCCTATCCGCACCGCAACGCCGCGGGTGTGGCTGGTGTCCCTCGACCACGCCATGTGGTTCCACCGTCCGTTCCGCGCCGACAACTGGCTGCTGTTCGCGACGCGCAGCCGCACGGCGGGCGACGGCCGTGGCCTGGCGACCGGCGAATTCTTCACGCGAGACGGTCGGCTCGTCGCTTCGGTGACCCAGGAAGCCCTGCTGCGCCCGATCGCCCCGCCGCGGAAACCCTGATCGGCAAGAGCTGGCGGCCGGGTTCACTCCTTGCGTTTCGCGAGCTCCTCGGTGAGTTGCGGCGCGATCGTGAACAGATCACCGACGACGCCGTAATCGGCGAGTTCGAAGATTGGGGCCTCGGGGTCCTTGTTGATAGCGATGATCGTCTTGGAGGTTTGCATGCCGGCCCGGTGCTGAATGGCACCGGAGATACCGACGGCGATATAGAGCTGCGGCGAGACGCGTGACTCCGGTCTGACCCACCTGCATCTGGTGCGGGACCCAGCCGGCGTCGACGACGGCGCGTGAGGCGCCGACCGCAGCACCGAGCGTGTCAGCAAGCTGCTCGATGATCCGGAAGTTCTCGGCGGTGCCGATACCCCGGCCGCCTGAGACGACGATGGACGCGTCCGAGAGAGCCGGCCGAGCGCCTTTGTCCTCGCTGACGTGCTCGACCACGGTGGCTGCCTTTCGCCGCGTCCGAGAGCGGGACGTCCACCTCCACCACCTCGGCAGTGCCCGGAGTCGCGGCCGGTTCGGGCGTGATCGAGTTGAGTCGCACCGCGATCACCGCTACGCCGTTAGCGAACCTTCGAGGTCACGGTGATCGAGCCGCCGAAGATGCTTTGCTCGACGCTGCCGTCGGCGTTGACGGCGACCGCGTCGGTGAGCACGCCGCTGCCGAGTTTGATCGCCAGCCGCGCGGCGATCTCCTTGTTCTCGGCGGTCGAGGACACCAGCACAGCGGCGGGCGTGGCCTGCGCGGCTACCGCGGCCAGCGCCTCGGCCTTCGGTGCGACCAGGTACTGATCGAAGTCCGCACCGGCAACCGCGTAGATGGTCGCGGCGCCGTACTCGGCGAGTGCGTCAGACAGCGCCGCGGCCTGCCCAGGACGGCCGAGCACCACTGCCGCCGGCTCGCCCAGTGACCGGGCGGCGGTCAGCAGCTCGAGGGTGGCCTTCTTGACCACGTCGCCAGCCGCGTCGACCAGCACCAACACCTTCGCCATGACCTAGCCTCCTTCGAGCTCAGATGAGCTTCCGCGACGCGAGAAACTCCGCGATCTTGACCCCGCCGTCGCCGTCGTCGACGACGACCTGCCCGGCCTGGCGGGGCGGAGCGACCGCGAACTCCACCACCTGAGCGGAGGCGGCGGCCAAGCCGAACTCGTCCGGCATCGAGGTTTAGATCAGCGACGGTCATTGTCTTAACCGGTTTTGACTTCGCGGCCATGATCCCCTTGAACGATGGATACCGCGGCTCGTTGATCTTCTCCACGACGCTGATTACTGCCGGTAGGCGGCCGCGGACGACGTCGAAGCCGTCGCCGGACAGCCGCTCGATCGAGACGCTGTCCCCGTCCACGGTCACCTTGCGGGCCTGGGACAGCTGCGGCACCTCCAGCACCTCGGCCAACATGGCCGGCAACGACTGACATCCGCGAATCCGTTGCCTCTGAGCCCGCCACGACCACGTCCCACTCGAGCGTGCCCAGCGCGGCCGCGAGCACCTTCGCCGTCTGAATCGCATCACGAACCGTGCAAGTACCGGATCTGGACACATGCACCGCGCGGTCGACGCCCATGGACAACGCCTTACGAATCGACTCAGTCGCCCGCTCTGGCCCGACCGTCAGGAGGGTGACGTCGCCGTCATGCGCCTCCCGTAAGCCGCAGCCCCTCCTCTATCGGCGAACTCATCGATGTAGTTGATCACCGGATCGACCGCGCCGCGATCGACCGTATTGTCCGCGGGGTCGAGGGTGCGGGCGCCTTCCGTGTCCGGAACTTGCTTCATCAGCACCACGATGTTCATCAGCAGCGCCGGCCCTTCCTACGAGCGTCGGGAACCTGCCGGTGAAGGCAGCTAGGAACTTACCCTAGTGGGCATCAAGTTAGCGCCCGGCCATCGAGCGCCCTATCCTACGCCGAGGCGTTGTCGAAGGGCATCGAGCTCGACGTGCAGCGATGTGGGCAGTCTCGGGCCGATCGTATCGAGCCAGCTCTGATGGCCGGGACCTCGATGCGCCATTCGATCGGGTCGACCGCGAGTGCCGGCAGCGAGTTCCGCGGGGGAGAGGTCGAGTCCCGAGGTGTCGAGCGGCATCCGGCGTCGGGGTATGGCCGACGGGTGTGTCGGTTGCCGCGGTCTGGTCTCGACAGCCGCTGCAGCGCCCACTTGAGCACGCGGATGTTGTCCCCGAATCCGGGCCAGAGGAAGCGGCCATCGGCGTCGCGGCGGAACCAGTTGACGTAGAAGATCGCCGGTAGCTTGGCCGCGTCGTGGCTCTTGCCGACTTCGATCCAATGGGCGAAGTAGTCACCGGCGTTGTAGCCGATGAACGGGAGCATGGCCATCGGGTCCCGGCGCACCAGGCCGACGTGGCCGCTGGCGGCGGCGGTGGTCTCCGAGGACAGGGTGGCCGCGAGGAACACGCCGTGCTGCCAGTCCCGCGCCTGACGACCAGTGGGACGGTGTCGCGGCGCCGGCCGCCGAAGAAGATCGCGTCCAGCGGTACGCCGGTGGGGTCGTCCCACTCGGTGGCGAGGATGGGGCACTGCTCGATCGGCGTGCAGAACCGGGCATTGGCGTGCGCCGCCGCTGGTGCCCGACTCGGGTGTCCACGACTGGCCACGCCAGTCGGTCAGGTGCGCAGGTGGCTCCTCGGTCATGCCCTCCCACCACACGTCCCCGTCATCGGTCAGCGCCACGTTGGTGAAGATCGAATGCCCAGCGGCGATCGTCCGCATCGCGTTCGGGTTCGTATGCCAGCCGGTGCCGGGTGCAACGCCGAACAGGCCCTTCTCCGGATTGAGGGCATGCAGCCGGCCGTCCGGGCCGACCCGGATCCAGGCGATGTCGTCACCCAGGGTCTCCACCCGCCAGCCTGGCAGGGTGGGCTCGAGCATGGCCAGGTTCGTCTTACCGCACGCCGACGGGAAATGCGGCCGCGATGTAGTAGCTGCGCTCCTCCGGCGAGGTGAGCTTGGCAAGCAGCATGTGCTCGGCCATCCAACCCTGCTCACGGGCGATAACCGAGGCGATCCGCAGCGCGTAGCACTTCTTGCCCAGCAACGCGTTGCCGCCGTACCCGGAGCCGTAGGACCAGACCAGGCGCTCCTCCGGGAAGTGCGAGATGTGCTTCGTGGCGTTGCACGGCCACGGCCGGTCCGCCTCGCCAGGTGCCAGCGGCGCACCGACACCGTGCAGCCCGGGCACGAACTCGCGATCATCTCCCGAGGAGCGCCATTGCCGGCGATCCGCAGCGGGTCAGTGATGTGCATCGATGCCACGACATAGGGCGAGTCGGTCAGCTCGACGCCGAGCATCGGTTCCGGCGCGGTCAACGGACCCATGCAGTACGGAATGACGTACATCGTGCGGCCGCGCATGCAGTCGCGGAACAGGCCGGTGAGCACGCGTTTCATCTCGTCCGGATCTTCCCAGTTGTTGGTCACCCCGGCGTCGCCCGGATCGCGGCTGCAGATGAAGGTGCGGTCCTCGACCCGCGCGACATCCGACGGGTCCGATCGGCACCAGAACGAATCCGGCTTCCGATCCGGGTTGAGTCGGACGAACGTCCCCGCATCCACAAGCTCGTCGGTGATCCGCCGCCACCAGCGGCCGACCCGTCCACCCACACGACCCGGTCCGGCTGGGTCAACTCAGCGCATTCCCGCACCCAGGCCAACAGCCCGGCGTGTCGTCGGGGCTGCGTCCAATCCAGGAATCATCGCAATCACACCAGACTCTTCGCGCCCCAGTCGCCCATCGACCGCGCCCGCGGCCGGACCGGGCAGAGGGAAATAGAGTGCTTAATTTAACCAGTGAACGGCCATGGTCCGATGCGGTGCGGGTCACACATTCTCCCGGCGCGGGAAGCGTTTGCCTGTGGCCGCGAGCCTGGCGGGAGTGAACTCAACGCGGCGCCATGCGGAGCGCGCCGTCCAGCCGGATCGTCTCCCCGTTGAGGTAGGCATTGCGCACGATGGTGGCGGCCAGGTCGGCGAATTCGTCGACGTTGCCGAGGCGAGGCGGGTTGGGCACGGTCGCGGACGAGGCCGGCCTTGATGTCGTCGCGGAGGAGGCCGCCGAGCATGGGCGTGTCCATGATTCCTGGCGCGATCGAGCACACCGGATTCGGGAGCTGGCCAGGTCCCGGGCGGCGACGAGCGTCATGCCGACGACGCCGCCCTTGATGCCGAATAGCGCGATCTGGCCGATCTGGCCTTCGAATCCGGCGATCGAGGCGGTGAGGCACGCAGACGCCACGCTCCCCGTCGATCTCGTCGTTCTTGGCCATGCTGGCCGCGGCGAGGCGCAGCACGTTGAACGTTCCTATGAGATTGACCGTGATGACCCGCGTGTAGATCTCGAGGGAACCCGGATCGCCACGCTTGTCCACCAGCCGGACCGCATCACCGATGCCGGCACAATGGACGAGTACGCCGGAGTGACCCGATCTCCTCGGCCGCTGCGACGGCGGCCGCCACGTCATCGGAGCTTGTCACGTCGCCCGGGGCGAAAATCGTCGTGCCGCCAAGCTCCTCGGACACGTCCTTCCCGCGGGATGACGGAAGATCCATGATCACTACGTTGCGCGCCTCGCGGATCAGTCGCCGGGCCGACGCGAGAGCCGAGGCCGGAGGCGCCGCCAGTGACGAGAGCGGTGATGCCGTCGAGATTCATCGGTGGGCTCCTTCCCTGGTCCTCGCCCGATCTGCCGGCTTCGTGGTCAGCGCATCAGCTCGACGATCGTCGCGTTGGCGAGGCCGCCGCCTTCGCACATCGGTTTGCAGGCCGTAGCGAATGTCGTTGCGCTTCATGTGGTGGACGAGCGTTGTCATCAGCCGCGCGCCGGTGCTACCCAACGGGTGACCCAAGGCGATCGCGCCCCCGTTGGGGTTGAGCGCCTTCTCGTCAGCTCCGGTCTCGGCCAGCCAGGCCATGGGGACCGGCGCGAAGGCTTCGTTGACCTCGAACGCGCCGATGTCGGCGAGGTCAAGCCCGGACCGCTCCAGCGCCCGCTTCGTCGCCGGGATCGGCGCGCTGAGCATCATGACCGGATCGGCGCCGGCCACCACGGCAGTGTGTACCCGCGCGAGGGGGATGAGGCCTAGCCGGCCGGCGTTCTCCGAGGTCGTGAGCAGCAGGGCGGCGGCGCCGTCACTGATCTGGGATGAGTTACCCGCGTGGATGACGCCGTCCGGCTTGAACGCAGGCTTGAGCGTGGCCATCTTCTCGATCGTGGTGCCGCGCCGGACGCCCTCGTCGGTGTCGAATACCGTGCCGTCCGGGAAGGCGAACGGCGCGATCTCGTCCGTGAATCGGCCCTCGTCGATCGCGGCAGCGGCTTTCTCATGTGACGCTAGGGAAAACTCGTCCAGTCTGGTCCGGGACAGCTTCCAGCGGTCGGCCATCAGCTCAGCGCCGATTCCCTGGTTGAACTCATCCACTCCGTACCGCTCGCGCAGCGATTCGGTGAAGGGTCGGCCGTACTCGGGAACCACGTTGGCGCCGATGGGTAAGCGGGACAGCATCTCGACGCCTCCGGCGATGGCCAGCTCGTAGTGGCCGGCGACGAGCCCGGCCGCAGCGAAGTGCACACTTTGCTGCGAGGAACCGCACTGGCGGTCGATGGTCGTCGCCGGAACGGTCTCCGGCCAGCCAGCGGACAGCACAGCGTTGCGGCCTACGTTGACGCTCTGTTCGCCGACCTGCTGGACGCAGCCCCAGATCACATCGTCGACCGCCGCCGGATCGATGCCGGTGCGGGCGGCGAGCGCGTTCAGGACATGTGCGGAAAGGTCGATCGCACTGACGCCCGACAAGCTGCCGTTCCGGCTTGCCGATAGCGGTACGAACCGCGCCCACGATGACAGCGTCACGACCGATGGCTCATGGTGTTCCTCTCGGTGCATCCTGAGGAAACCGTAACCGCTTTGAACGCTCGAGGTCGGGCCAGTTGCCCACATCACGTGGTTCCCTGACCCGGGCCTACTTTAGATGATCTTGGGCTTAGCGTCGCTCGGTGGCATCAACTCAAAGATCACCGCGGCGGCAGCGGGGCTAGCGCTAAGACTCTCAGCCACGCCGGACACCATTACCACCGGTTGATGTGGAGCACGCTATCCAGCGGCGCGCGCGGTGCCGGCCGGAATGTGGTTCCGGTGTAGTAGGCCGTCGGGATCAGTACGCCCTGGTGAATGCCGGCTGGCAGTTCGAGCAGTGCGGCAACCTCGGATTCGCGTTGAAGATGCAAGGTGGTCCACGCCGTGCCGAGGCCACGCGCTCGGGCGGCCAGCATGTAGTTCCACGCGGCGGGTAGCAGAGACCCCCATAGTCCGGCCTGGCTGCCGGAGGGCAGTTGCGTTGCCGGCCTTGATGCACGGGATCACGAGCACTGGTACGTCGCCCATGTGCTGCGCCAGCCACGCCACGCTGTCCCCGACGCGACGCTGCAACGGCTGCGCGTTGCGGGTCATCGGTGAACAATCGCGCCGCGGACGCGCCGGAGGCGAGATACCCCTCGGTGACCTCGCGGTAGACGTCGCCGATGCGGCGTCGGATCTCGGCATCATCGACGACGACCCAGTGCCAGCCCTGTCGGTTCGATCCCGTCGGCGCTTGAAGGGCCGATCTCGAGGCACTCGCGGATCACGCCTCATCGGCACCGGACGGTTGAGATCGAGCCGGCGGCGCACCGTGCGGGTGGTCGTCAGAAGCTCGTCGGGCGACAACGGCAGAGTGGCCATGACGCGATCATGCCAGCGGTCGGGTGGCGCTATGGCCGCGTTCAGATCTAGTCGCGCCAGGAGTACTGCGGTTCGTAGCCGAGTATCCGGCGCGCCTTGTCGATCGACAGCAGCGTCTCGTGCTCGCCGAGGTCCTTGCGGACCTCCACGCCCGGGAAAACCTTGGCCGCGAGGGACGCCGAGCGACTCATTCATCACGCTGTCGGCGTTGGCGATGATGAATACCTCGGTCCCCGTGGCTTCCCATAGCAACGCGCGACGCACCGCCTGCGCACCGTCTCTGGCGTCGATGTAACTCCACAGGTTCCACTTGCGGAGCGCGGGATCCTGCTGGAATTGGGCGAAACCCGCATAGTCGTCGGGGGTCATGACGTTCGAGAACCGCAGCCCAACCATCTTCAGCCGCGGATCCCAGCGGCAGAACTGCACCGCCATCAGCTCCTCGAGCGTCTTGACCAGCGAGTAGGTGCTCTCGGGTCGAGGCGGGTAATTCTCGTCCACCGGGAGGTATGGCGGCGGAGAGTCGAACGGCAAGCCAAGCACGGTCTCGCTCGATGCCCAGACAACGTTACGAATACCGGCGAGCCGGGCAGCGGAGAACACGTTGTACGTCGATGGCGCGTTGTTGGCGAATGTCGCAGCATTCGAGGTAATACCCGGTGCTGGAATCGCCGCCAGATGGACCACCGCGTCGACCCGTCGCTTGGGGTTGTGGTGAGCGCTTCGACGGTCTGCCCGAAATCGGTCAGGTCGATTCGGATATACGGGCAACCCTGATCCGCGGGCGGCGGTGACTGGTCGACATTGACGACCGACCAGTCGTGCCGCAGCAGGTCCGCGACGACCGCGCGACCCAGCTTGCCGCTCCCACCGGTGACAACTACCCGTTGTAGCACCGCAATCCTTCCTCACGCCAAGCTGGACGAGGGCGATCAGCCGTCCATGGCGGCGGCACGCTTGGCCACCTCCTCGGGCGTGACGTCCTCGACGTGGGTCGCGACGAACCACTTTGTGCCCGAACGGGTCCACGAACTGACCGGCGCGATCGCCGTAGAACTGATTCTCGACCTTGCGTTCCTCAGTCGCGCCCGCCTTGAGCGCACGGTCGAACACGGCGTCGACGTCGGCGACATAAACCATCACGGTGACGGGCGTGCCACCCAGCGCCGCAGGGGTCTGGTTGCCCATGTCCGCGAAGGCGTCAGCCAGCATCACCACGGAGTCGCCGATCTCCAGCTCGGCGTGACCCACCTTGCCCTCCGGAGCCGGCATTCGCAGTCGCTCTTTCGCGCCGAAAACGGTTGTGTAGAAGTCGATCGCGGCGCTCGCCCCGTCGACCGTGAGATACGGCATGACCTGCGGGTAGCCCTCGGGAATCGGATTGACGCTCGTCATAGTGCCTCCTTCAACGGACGCACGCGACACTAGACGCCATGAGACACGCCGGGAAGGGACCGGACCTTCGAACTCGGCGGTCAGCGATGGCGCAGGCTGCTATGCCTCCATGGCCTCGCTGATCCGCCGTGCGCCGTCGACGAGGATCGGGGAATAACGGGATCCGGGTGAACGGCCGAGCCGCTCGGATCGGACCGGAGATGGACAGCGCCGCAACAACATCGCCGGTCCCGTCTCGGACGGGGGCGGACACCGACGCGACGCCAGCTTCGCGCTGCCCGACCGATTGGGCCCAACCGCGTCGTCGGACCTCGACCAAACTGCGCTCGGTAAACCTCGCCTGCGACAGCACCGACGAGCGGACCGGTTCGTCGATGAGCCAAGCACACAGAACCTGGGCACCCGAGCCGGCTGTAAGCGGCAGCCGGCTGCCGATCGGCACCGTGGTGCGGAGCCCGTGAGTGCGCTCGGCGGATGCGATACATACCCGTTCGATGCCGTCGCGGCGGTACAACTGGGCGCTCTCCCACTCTCGTCGCGCACCCAGGCGAGAACCGGAGCCGCGGCGACAACAAATGGATCCGGTCGTGCCGCGGCAAGTTCGCCCACTCGCGGCCCAAGCACGAATCGCCCGTCACCGTCCCGGTCGAGCAGTTCATGGACCTCGAGCGCGACCGCCAGGCGATGCGCCGTGGCCCGAGGCAATCGGGTCTCCTCGACCAGGTCGCTGAGCGCGCACGGGCGGGCGGCTACGGCATCGAGAATGGCCACCGATTTGTCGACGACGCCGATGCCGCTACTATGTCTCACGAAGCGATACTAGCGTCTCAGTATACGAGACGCCAGGCTCAGAAGGGCGGCGGTGCCGGTGGGTAGGACCCTGGCCGAGAAACTGTGGGACAGCCACGTGGTGCGCAGCGCGCCCGGCGAACCGGACCTGTTGTACATCGACATGCACCTCGTGCACGAGGTGACGAGCCCGCAGGCATTCGACGGGCTCCGGCTGGCCGGTCGCGGCGGTCCGGCGGCCCGACCTGACGCTGGGCACCGAGGACCACAACGTGCCCACCGCTCGACATCGACAAGCCCATCGCCGATCCAGTCAGCCGGACGCAGATCGAGACCATGCGGCGCAACTGCGCCGAGTTCGGTATCCGCCTGTACCCGATGGGCGACGCCAACCAGGGAATCGTCCACGTGATCGGACCGCAGCTGGGTATCACCCAGCCCGGCATGACGATCGTCTGCGGCGACTCCCACACGTCAACGCACGGCGCGTTCGGCGCATTGGCGTTCGGCATCGGTACCAGCCAGGTCGAGCATGTGCTCGCCACCCAGACGCTGCCCCATGCCGCGACCGAAGACGATGGCCGTGACGGTCGACGGGCGCTCGCCGGCGGGAGTCACGCCGAAGGACGTGATCCTCGCCGTGATCGCGAAGACCGGAACCGGTGGTGGCCAGGGATACATGGTCGAGTACCGGGGCAGCACGTTCGAGCAGATGAGCATGGAAGGGCGGATGACGGTGTGCAACATGAGCATCGAGTGGGGGCGCGCGCCGGCATGGTCGCGCCGGACCGAGACGACATTCGACTATCTCCAAGGGCGTAAGCACGCACCTACCGGGTGCGGACTGGGATGCGGCTGTCGAGTACTGGACCAGCCTGCGCACCGACCCCGATGCGAGCTTCGACGCCGAGGTGACACTCGACGCTACGACGCTGACGCCCTACGTCACCTGGGGCACCAACCCGGGACAAGGTGTGCCGCTCGGTGACCGCGGTGCCGGATCCGGCGCAGTTCGAGGACGAAGCGGACCGGCTCGCTGCGGAGAAGGCGCTCGGCGTACATGGATCTTCAGGCTGGCACTCCGCTGCGAGACGATCTCGGTTGACACGGTGTTCGTCGGATCTTGCACAAACGGTCGCATCGAGGATCTGCGTTCCGTTGCCGAGGTCATCAAGGGTCACCGGGTCGCTGAAGGCGTCCGCATGCTCGTCGTACCTGGATCGATGCAGGTACGCGACGCAGGCCGAGGCCGAGGGACTCGATGCGAGATCTTCCGAGCCGCCGGAGCGGAGTGGCGTCAGGCCGGTTGCTCCATGTGTCTCGGCATGAATCCCGATCAGCTCGCTCCGGGCGAGCGCAGCGCGCTCAACGTCCAATCGGAACTTCGAGGGTCGGCAGGGCCGAGGCGGACGCACCCATCTGGTGTCGCCGCTTGTCGCGGCGGCCGACGGCGGTTACCGGCCATCTGTCGCCAGCCCAGCGGACCTGGTAGAGGGATCCGCATGGAGAAGTTCACCCGGCACACCGGCCACGCGGTACCGCTGCGCCGAAGCAATGTCGACACCGACCAGATCATCCCGGCGGTGTATCTGAAGCGGGTCACTCGCTCCGGGTACGAGGACGGCCTGTTCAGCGCGTGGCGCGAGAACGAGCCGCGACTTCGTGCTGAATCAGAATCGCGTATTCCGGTGCGACTCATCCTCGTGGCCGGTCCAGATTTCGGCACTGGGTCCTCCCGTGAACATGCGGTCTGGGCGCTGATGGACTACGGATTCAAGGTCGTCATCTCGCCGCGGTTCGCTGACATCTTTCGGGAGTAACTCGTTGAAGGCCGGTCTGCTCACCGTGCGTTGTTCCCACCTCGGCCGTCAGCCTGCTCAGCGACGCGGTGGAGGAGGATCCGTCGATCGATGTCACGGTCGGATCTGGTCGAGCGGACGGTCAGCTGGGCGGACCAGAACTATCGGTTCGAGATCGACGACTACGGCCGCTGGCGGCTGCTCGAGGGCCTCGACGACATCGATGCGTCGCTCCGGCACGTCGATGACATCGCCACCTACGAAAAGACCCGGCGGCCGTGGCTACCCGCCGTTTCTTGATCTCCCGGCGGCCACCAGCGCGGTATTCCCTTACCCTGTAGGCGCATTTTCGAGTGCTGAGCTCGTCCAGACCAGGCCGTCGGGCTTCCTCGCGCTGGATCACTGCGGTCCGGTGAACGAGAAAAGTGCTGCGACACAAGCGGATTGGTTTGTCGTTGGGCGCAAAACCCCTACCGTGAATCGTGACAATCGGCCACTGACGGCCGAGTTACATGACGGTCCAGGAGGACACGTGCCGCAGCAGGCAGAGTTCATCGAGGAGCTGGCGGGTCGGTTGCAGACGGACAAGAAGCAGGCCGGCATGATCCTGGATACCGTGCTCGATTCGATTTACGGGCACGTAGCGACGGGGAGAAGGTCGCTGCTGACCGGCTTCGGCATCTTCGAGAAGCGGGATCGGGCGCGCGCGATGGCGCGCACATCCCGCCACCGGAGCTCGGTCCGGGTGAAGAAGACGTCGGTGCCCGCGTTCCGTCCAGCGTGCCGAGTTCGGCGATCACCACAGTGGTGCAGCATTGAAGGTCGACCAGAGTCGGCTGCGGCAGAAGGAAGGCGGCGCCAGCCGCCCGGAAGTCGACAGCAAAGGTCGCGAGCAAGGCTCCGCCAGGAAGGCGCCGCCCGCAGAAGGCCGCCACCAAGGGCTCGGGCAAGAAGGCTCCGGCGAAGAAGGCTCCGGCCAAGAGGCTCCGGCAGAGGGCACCGGCAGCGGAGCCCCGCTGACCTCATCGTCGGCCTGCGGGCCCGCCAGCACCATGGGCTCGCGGCCGATGGCGTTTCGCGGATCAGCGCACGGCATCCTCGTAGTAGTCGGCAGTGACCGAGATACCGTCCGCAGAAGGACACGACCCACATAGCTGCCTTCCTCGTCAGGGAAGGACTCGGCCGCACCCCGAAGGCGCCACGACCTCGAGCTAACGCGGAATCGCTTCCCCTGGCTGGACGCACGGTCGATGGTCTCGGCCTTGATCAGCTCCCGGAGCTCGTCGAGCGCCCGGACCGGATCGGCAAAGTAGGACTCGTCGAGAACACCGGACGGATCTCGATCGGTAGTCCGAGGAGTCGGCCGTCGGCTCTACGGTCTGCGCAGCGGACTCGGTCAGCCGAACGATTTGCTCGGGGCGAAGCACGGACAGACCGGGCCAGGCGGCGCCGCCGGCGACCCTCGCTGTCCAACGGGCGCTGGTCTGTCCTCGCGGGCCAGTTCGCGCGTTTGCCGGCTTCTGCATGACGGGATCACAGCGGGAGGACGGAATCCGGCACCGGCGTCTCGGCGAACCGGTCGAGCATCTCTCCCGTCAAGCGGATAGCTGAGTAGGTCGCGGGCCGCTCCAGGTCCACCCGCCTCATCGGTCGACCTCTGGCTGGCCTCGAAATGGCCGCCGCGGTGATGCATCGACCAGAACGCTGACCGACTTCGACACGCGGCCAACGCGGTATCCGCCCCGGCCCAGCCGCCGCTGAACCGCGACCGGGAGCCGATTTCCTCGCCGACCTCGCGGACTGCGGCCAGGCGCAGCGGTCTCGCCGGGCCGCAGCTTGCCCTTGGGCAGCGTCCAGTCGTCGTACCGGTTGCGGTGGATGATCGCGACATCGACCGCCGACGGCGTCGCAGACGACGCCGCCAGCGGCGGCGATGCCGTAGCCGACCTATTCGGCGCGTCCACCGAGCCGCCGCATCAGGAACTCCTGGTAGTCGACCTGCCTGGCTCCGCCGAGGCGGACCCATCGATCATCTGCCTGTAGCTCCCAGGCGGCGGTGTCTGGGGAAAAGGCGGCATCGAGGCACAGTCGTAAATTTCTGGTCGGTCGCGGCTCGGTCTTCACGCGGCACAGGACCTCGACCCGGCGATCGAGGTTGCGGTGCATCAGGTCGGCCGAGCCGATCCAGTACTCGGGCTGCCATCGTTCGCGAAGTAGAAGATCCGGGAGTGCTCGAGGAACCGACCGAGGATTGACTGCACAGTGATGTTCTCGGACAGCCCAGGGCATGCCGGCCGGATGGTGCAGAACGTCGCGCACCACAGAGATCGATGCGGACACCGGCCATCGACGCTCGGTACAGCGCATCGATCGTCAGCTCGTCGACCAGGTGGTTGGTCTTTATCTGTGATTCGGGCATCCTGCCGTGTTGTTTGTGCAGGATCTCTCGCTCGATGCGCTCGATCAACCCTGCGCGGATGCCCGCGGGGCGCTACGAGGAGCGATCGGTACGCCGTCTGCCGCGAGTAGCCGGTGAGGACGTTGAACAGGTCGGTCAGATCGGCGCAGATCGCCTCGTCGGCGGTAAACAGGCCGAGGTCCTCGTAGAGTCGCGCGGTCTTCGGGTTGTAGTTGCCGGTGCCGACGTGGCGCGTAGCGGCGAGATCGTCCGCCCTCCTGGCGCACCACGAGCGCTGTCTTGCAGTGCGTCTTGAGCCCGACCAGGCCGTAGACGACGTGGCAGCCCGCGCTGCTCCAGTGCGCGCGCCCATTTGATGTTGGCCTGCTCGTCGAAGCGCGCCTTGATCTCGACCAGCGCCACGACCTGCTTGCCGGCCTCGGCCGCGTCGATGAGCGCGTCGACGATCGGCGAGTCGCCGGACGTGCGGTACAGCGTCTGCTTGATGGCGAGGACGTGCGGGTCGGCGGCCGCCTGCTCGATGAACCGCTGCACGCTCGTGGCGAACGACTCGTAAGGGTGGTGCACGAGCACATCGCCGTCGCGGAGCGTGGCGAATCACGCGACTTGGGTGTCTCGCCCTCGACGAATCGCGGGATGGGTCGCCGGCACGAACAGCCGGGTCCTTCAGCGCCGGGCGGTCGACGCTCGTATACCTGCCACAGCGACGACAGGTCGAGCAAGCCCGGCACCCGGACGACGCCATCAGGCTGGACGTCGATCTCGCGCGTCAGCAGGCTCGAGCACCTCGTCGGTCGATGTCGCTCGGCGACCTCCAGTCGAACCGCGGGGCCGAATCGCCGTCGAGCGAGCTCACGCTCGAGCGCCTGCAGCAGGTCTTCGTCGCGGTCCTCTTCGACCTCCAGATCGGCGTTGCGCGTCACTCGAAAGAGTGTGGTGTTCCACCACGGTCATTCCGGGAAACAGCACGTCGACAGATGCGCGGCGATCAGGTCCTCCAGCGGCAGGAACTCCGCCTCCTGCGTGGATTTCGATACGACCACGAATCGCTGGACGTTGTTGGGGACCTTGACTCCGCGCGAATCTCTCCAGGTCGCGCTTCGGGATCGCGGACCAGCACGCGCGAGATTCAAGGAGAGCCCGGAGATATCGCGAAACGGATGCGCCGGATCGACCCGCTAGCGGCGTCAGAACCGGAAAGACCTTGGACCGGAAGTAGTCGCCCAGCCGCCGACGCTCTTCCTCGTTCAGGTCGGCCCAGCGCACGATCCGGATGCCTTCGGCCAGCCAGCGCGGGTTGGACATCTTCGAGGAAGCAGCGGGCGTGCCGGATCGGCCAGGCTCTCGAATTGCGCTCGGCCAGCTTGGCCAACGTTTCCCGCGGCGACGGGCCGTCCGGGCGACGCCACCTGCAGGCCCATGTCAGCGCGGCGCTGTAGACCGGCAATGCGCACCATATAGAACTCGTCGAGGTTGCTCGCGAAGATTGCGAGGAACTTCAGCCGCTCCAGCAAGGGCTGCCGCCGGTCTTCGCCTAACGCGAGCACACGTGCGTTGAACGAGAGCCATGACATCTCGCGGTTGCTGAACCGATCTGGGGGAGATCGAGAACGGCTTGGGCTGCGCGTTCCGGTTCCAGATCGCCTCCGGGAACCGAGTCGGCGGGATCGATCGCCGACGAGGCTATGGATGACACGGCGCGGCGAACGAGTCATTTCGTCATCATGCACCGCGCGTGTGAGTCTGTGGTGACGGATCGGGTGGCAAAGCCCGAACCGAGGCGCTCGGCTTGCGACAAGTCCTCCGCCGTGTCGACATCTGTCCGCAGGCCCGGCGCCTCCGGAGATGGCTACCGCGTCGACGAGCATGTCGCGCGGCAGAGCCCGGACCGAACGCTGGGCGCAGGGGAACTCCGGCGCGGGCGGTCAGCAACGTCGTTGCCGGTTCCCGCCGCGTCGGCCACGAACGCGCGGGGGATGATCGGCCGCATCGGCCAGAGCCGCCGCGAGCTCTTGCGAGCGCAACGCGGGAAGATCTCCCACCAGGGCAGCGATGCCGTCGGCCGGCCACCGCTGGGCGGCGAACGACGCCGCTTCGAGACGCCCCTGTTGAGCCCGGGGACGGACTGGACCAGGTCCGCCGTCGGGTCACCACTTCCCGGTCGGCGACGATTAGCACTCGGGCTACCGTGGCCGTGTTTCGCGCGGCGTGGGCTGTATCCCGACGCATTGCCGTGACGAGCCGGGCATGCGCCGCATCGTCGGGAGAGGCCGCGGTCAGCCGGCTCTTGGCGTTCGGCAGCGCCTTGACCGGGATGATCACCGTCCACTGCACGTTCGCCTCCGTCGCAATACACCTCCAGAAGAACGCCACACCTGTCCGTGGGGACACCGCATCGTCGCCCCACGCGTCGCTCTTGCGATGTGCTCTGGCTTCGCCACGCAGGTGACGTCCACGCGGACCGGCATCGTGGAGTGGCTGGCGTCGCTCAGAATGACACCCTGGAGTGGTGGTACGTCATCGTAATCACGGTATGCGGCGCGAACACCGAGGGCCCAGGTATCACGCGTCGGCGCCGAGCAGGTTCGGTCGTCCGGGCGGTGGATCGGTCGCACGACGACTGCCTCGGCCCGGTCGGCATAGCGCCCGAGCCAGAGCGGGTCCTCGGCGACCCGCGGGGAGTTCATGTCGGCGCCGCGCGACCAGCCCGCCGGCCATGATCTGGTACGGCGCGGCCACGGATCGCACCTTCGATTCCCAGGACGGAAGTCTACGAGCGTGCTACGCCTCCATGACGACGTGCGGCAGACTGCACGACAACCGACCTGAGGAGACGCGAGTGCCGGGCAGCCGCGCCGCACGATCTCGGCCGAGAAGTCTCTCGCCCTGGCTGAGGTTCATCGTGGTGGCTTTGTACCTACCATTGAGCGCGCTGTTCAAGCTGCGGTGGCGTGGCGTCGAGAATGTACCCGCCGCGGGGCCGGCGATCCTGGTGATAAATCACGTCAGCTACGCCGATCCGCTTGTCGTCGCTAGGTACGTGTACGACGCGGGCCGGGCACCGCGGTTTCTGGCCAAGCGGGAGTCTGTTCGACTCCTCCCCGTGGTCGGCGCGGCGTTTCGCGGGACCGGGCAGATCCCGGTCGACCGAGGCACATCTGCGGCGCGACAGTCTTTGAAGGAGCAGTGGCGGCGCTCCCGTCGCGGGAGATCGTGATCGTCCACCCTGAGGGCACCGTGACCCGCGACCCGGAACTGGTGGCCCATGGTCGGCAGAACAGGTGCGGCCAGGTTTGCCCTCCTCGCGCCGGATGTTCCGGTCATCCCGGCCGCACAATGGGGCGCGCAGTTTGCCGTTGATGTGTACGGCAAGCGGTACCGGCCGTTGCCCCGAAAGGAGGTGACGGTCATCGCGGGACAACAGCGCTGGACCTCAGCCGGTTCCAGGGCGCCGAGCCGAGCGCGGAGACGCTGCGGGAGATGACCGACGTCATGATGCGCGCCATCTGCGAGCTCGTCGGCGAGTTGCGAGGCGAGAAACCACCTGTCGGGCCGTTGTTCCGGCCGAGGACCGGGCGGTCGACATGACCAGGGCCGCGGTGCTCGGCGCAGGTTCGTGGGGCACGGTCTCGCCAAAGTGTTGACGGACGCCGGCAGCGACGTCACGTTGTGGGCTCGACGCCCTGAGCTGGCTAACGGTATCAATGCCACACACGAGAATGCCGACTATCTGAAGGGTTTACTGCCGCCGGAGCGACTCACGGCCACGCACGAGGCGGCGGAGGCGCTCGGCGGCGCGGATATCGTGGCGCTCGCCATTCCTCGCAGACGCTGCGGGCGAATCTGCAGGACTGGACGCTGCTGCTCCTGCCGAATGCAACGCTGGTCAGCTTGATGAAAGGCGTCGAACTAGGACCGCGAAGCGGATGAGCGAGGTCATCGCCGAGGTGGCGGGCGCACCGGCCGAGCGCATCGCGGTGGTTTCGGGCCGAACTCGCGCGCGAGATTGCGCAGGAGCAACCAACTGCGACGGTCGTCGCCTGCGCCGACCTGGAGCGGCCACGGCGGTGGGCCACGCGTCGTTCACGCCGTACTTCCGCCCGCGTATACGAATACCGATGTCGTTGGCTGCGAGCTCGGCGGCGCAGTCAAGAACGTCATCGCGTTGGCGTGCGGCATGGCTCAAGGGATGGGTTTCGGTGACAACACCGTCGCATCGTTGATCACGCGTGGTCTGGCCGAAACGGCTCGGCTGGGCGCGGTGTTCGGCGCTGACCCGATGACGTTCGCCGGGCTGGCCGGGCTCGGAGATCTGGTTGCGACGTGCTCGTCGCCGCTGTCGCGCAACCGAACGTTCGGTGAGCGGCTGGGCCGGGGCGAGACCCTGGAACAGGCGCAGCAGGCGAGTCGCGGTCAGGTGGTTGAAGGCGTCAAGTCGTGTCGATCGGTGCTGGAGCTCGCTGACCGCTACGGCGCCGATGTCCCCATCACCCGGAGCAGTGGAGGCGGTCTGTTTCCGAGGGACGAGCCCCGCCGACATGGTCAGCGAGCTGATGCAGCGGGCCATCAAGCGCGAGTAGCGAGCTGCCTAAGGCTGCCTGGCCCGACCCGCCGAGGTCCCGTCGCCATTCCGGGCCATTCGCGACGCACCAGGCGGCGCTGGCATGATTGCCATGGCGTGACCGGTCGTCGGATCCGCGTCGCCGTCGTCTACGGCGGCCGCAGCAGCGAGCACGGAGTATCGGTGGTATCGGCGGGCAGCGTCATGTCCGCGCTAGATCCGGAGAAGTACGACGTCATCCCGGTCGGAATCACTCGACATGGTGGCTGGGTGCTGACCGAGGTCGATCCGGAAAAGCTGCAGGTAACCGGGCGGACACTTCCCGAAGTCGAGACCGGTAGCGCGGTCGTGTTGCCAGGTGACCCCACCGCAGGGCGATTGGTCGTCTTTGAGCCCGGCGCCGGCGTGCGCGTCCTCGACGCCGTTGACGTTGTTTTCCCGGTGCTGCACGGGCGATTCGGCGAGGACGGGACGATCCAAGGACTGCTCGAGATGGCTGGCGTGCCCTACGTCGGACCCGGCGTATTGGCCAGCGCGCGGTCGCCATGGACAAGGAGTTCGCCAAGAAGCTGTTGCGTGCCGAGGGGCTGCCGCGTTGGCGACTACGCGGTGCTGCGGCGCGGCGATCTGGTATCGGCGATCGACCTGACCGCACTCGGAATGCCGGTTTTCGTCAAGCCGGCCCGGTCCGGTTCCAGCGTGGGTATCACGAATGTGCGGCAGCCCGCAGATCTGGCGGATGCCGTCGTCGAGGCACTCCGGCACGACGACAAGGTGCTTGTCGAGGCCGCCGTTCCGGGCCGCGAAGGTGGAATGCGGCGTGCTGGAGAGGCGACAACCGGCGACCTATGGCCAGCGTGCCGGCGGAGATCAGGTTGGTCGGAGATCACGACTGGTACGACTTCGAGGCAAAATACCTCGACGACGCCTGCGAGTTCTGACGTCCCAGCGAGGTTGCCGGCTGACGTCACCGAGCGGGTCCGTGACCTCGCTTGTCGGGCGTTCGTTGCGCTCCGACTGCGCCGGGCTCGCCCGCGTCGACTTCTTCTGTCCGCACGGATGGAAGCGTCGTGGTCAATGAGGTGAACACCATGCCGGGGTTCACGCCTATCTCGATGTTCCCGCGCATGTGGGCAGCGACCGGGGTGGACTATCCCCAACTGGTGGACCGGCTGATCACTGCCGCGCTGCGCCGGGCGGGCCGGTAACGCCTCGACCCGGACGGAAATGCTCTCGCGCCAGAGGGCGCCACGGCCATAGCCGTGGCGCCCTTCGCTTCCCTTTAGCGGATGGGTGATTGATGGCGCGGACGTTGTGCGCGGCTGCCGCCCAAATCAGGCGGCGCGGGCAGCGGAACTCAGCTCTCGCTCATACTCGGCGACAAGGTCGTCGACAAGATCCCTGGCGGTTCTCCGCGATGAGCTCGTTGACCCGGGTGGTGTAGTACTCCTCACGTTCCGGCGCGAGGGAGAAAGCTGATGTCGGCAGTGCCGTCCGCTTCGGTCGGGTTGGAAGTGGCAGCGCGCTCGGCGAGCAGCCGGTCATGGTCAGCGACTAGCTCGGCAACCAGGTCCTCCCGGCCGAGGCCGAGAAGGCGGTCGATCTGGGCTGCGTAGAACTCCTCGATTTCTGGGTTGGTGGTGTTCGGTTGGGTTATGGATGCGTTGACGTCCATGACAACCAGCATCCGGACGAAATGTGACGGCCACATGTCGTCTTAGGCGATCTATCAGGATCACGCCAAGCTGGCGTGCTCTGCGCTACCGCCGCGGCTAGGACGGCCGGTGCGCACATCAGTTTCGTCGTCCGGGGTTGGGGTTTGCCTTCCTCCGGCACGGCGCAGGTGGGCGGCAACCTGGGGCCGCGATCGCCGCGCCGAGTGTGGGCAACGGCATATACGACTGCTTGCGTGGTACCGACACTTCGACATAAACGGCGCGGTCGATCGAGGTGAACACGTCCGGTGATCGCCGCGGCTGGTCCGGAACCAATAGACGTCCCCGACGAGAATGGCAGGGGTCGTGCTTCCCGGCGTTAGATCGGCCGGCCGATTGACGCCACAGCGCAGGATGATCGGTGGGTCGCCCCACGCGACAGCGCGCTCGGTTTGGATAGTCCGCGGGAGAGTGGGCCGAGCTGGAGCGGCAGCCCCGGATATGACCTTGGCGCAGGTTGCCTCGACCCTGCTGTTCGCGGACGGCGGCGCCGCGCTGTCGTTATCGGGGGCAGAGCAGCCGCGCCGCCGCTGGAAGGTGATGCACTGGCCGGCGCGGACCGGGGCTTACCTCCCAGCGCGAAAGCGAGGACGACTGCGACGGGGACGGCGACCGCAGTCGCGATGAGAGCATTGCGGCGAGTGCGGGCGTCGATGGCGTACCAGCTACAGGTGAACGACCGGGCAGGTCAGGGTCCGGGTGATTCCGTCGACCGCCTGGATCCGGGCGACGACCAGCTTGCCCAATCTGTCCACGGTTGGCGCCTCGGCGCGCACGATGACGTCGTAGGGCCCGGTGACATCCTCGGCGGTCGTGACCCCGGAGATGCCCGCGATCTCAGCCGCGACGGCAGCGGCCTTGCCCACCTCGGTCACTGGATCAGGATGTACGCATTCACCGGCTGGCCACTAGTCATTGTCCGGCGCGTCCTTCCTCATCGTCATTGCGCCAACGGGTAGAACGTAGCGCAGCCGGTAGTACACACTTCGGCGCAGGATATCCGTCACGAGTGAGGACGCGAGATCACCGTTTCCGACGTCGGCGAGTTCGGCCTCATTGCCCGAGTGACCGCGGCGCTGACCCCTGCCGAGACGACATTGGTCGGCCCCGGCGATGACGCCGCCGTGATCCGCGCGGCCGACGGTCGGGTCGTCGCCACGACGGATCTCCTCATCGAGAACCGGCACTTCCGCCGTGACTGGTCCAGCGCCACGGACGTCGGCCGCAAGGCGGCGGCGACGAACTTCTCCGACATCGCGGCCATGGGCGCCCGCCCGACCGCGCTCCTCGTCGGATTCGGGACGCCGCCCGACTCAACTCTCGCCTGGGTCGACGACCTGACCGCTGGACTCCGCGAGGAATGCGGACAAGTCGGCGCAGCTGTCGTCGGGGAGTGACGTGGTGGCAGCTGATTTGATCACCTTGGGGTGACCGCGCTCGGCGACCTGGACGGGCGCGACCCTGTGCTACTCGATGGCGCGCGTCCGGGAGATGTGGTCGCCTTTGTCGGCCGGCTTAGGCCACGCGGCCGCCGGCTACGCGATTCTCTCTCGCGGGTTCCGCTCGCCGGTGCAGCTGGTGAACGCTCATCGGCGCCCGGAGCCGCCCTATGCGCAGGGCTCCGGCGGCGGCCGACCGGGGCGCGTCGGCTATGACGGATGCGAGCGATGGGCTGGTGGCTGACCTCGGGCACATCGCTGAGGCGAGCGGTGTTCGCATCGACATCCATGCCGGTGCGGTGCCGGTCCCGCTCAGCTGCGTGACGTCGGCGCCGCGCTCAACGTCGACCCGTTGTCGTGGGTCTTCACCGGTGGGGACGACTTCGCGCTCGTCGCCACGTTCCCGCCGGCACGCCGCCGCCGGAAGGGTGGACGGTTATCGGTGCGGTGGCCGATGGGCAAGCAATACGCAACTGAACGAAGTACAAC
>ERZ1370068.11259-contig-9889_pt1 | contig 59751 bp, 101 predicted proteins | sample MGYA00561227_ERZ1370068 | MGnify/ENA primary metagenome ERZ1370068 (study PRJEB38410, sample SAMEA6850437) | metagenome | study: Metagenomic assessment of the ecological functions of the soil: analysis of the soil microbiota associated with the... | reverse complement strand
CAGTTACGTATTGCTCAGCACCGGCGCGGCTACTGAGAACCAGCGCCGGCCCTGGTAATCGATGGAGAACGCGTTGAGACCGGTCTGGTTCGAGCGCCGCCGCGAGCGGGCCCCGATGGCTGATACCCGCAGCAGCCAGCCGTCCGTCTCGACCGCACCTGGCCCGCGAGCAGTGGCGCGGCGCCTCGCGCACATGGGGTTGTAGTCTGTCTCATCGGATAGAACTGCCGGAGGACCGGCGGCCCGGCGGCTTGCGGAACCTCGCGTCCCACTGCGTGGGCTCGTAGTCACGATCGACCGGAAAGGATGGCGCTGTGATTACCGACGGTCCCTGCAACGTCTTCCATCGCGTCGCCGTCTCGCATGGCTTGAGCAGCCCTGAACCGATCGGAACGAACACAACGTCGAACACCCGCTTGTCTTCATCGCGTAGAGCGGAATTTCAGTAGTCCCGCTGCGAGCCATCCTCGCACGGATTGAAGAAGACCGCTGCACCTGCAGGATAGTAGACGCTGCCCCAGTATGTGATGGGCTGGCCCTCGAGATACCACCGCTCGCTCTCCGCGGTGGACGATCGGCGCGCGAGTCGGTCGGTGCGTTGCCTGTGCCGAGCGCGTTGCGCACAGGCATCAGCAGGACGACGCCATCCAGCACCCAGCCGAGTGCTTCGGACTTTCCGCGCAGAAAGCGCGCGGATGGGACTCCTCGGCCTGCTGTCCCAGCGCGCCTCGTCAATTCCGTGATCCTCATGGATGCACCCTTCGGCCCACAGTCCCTTCTTGCGCCAGTAGCGCGCCAGGCCCCGCCACGAATAGTCCAGCCGGCCCGCGCGGCTGTAGTGGCCGGCCTCCGTTTCGCCGACCCTCCTCCGCAATTCCTGGACCGCCTCTTCCACGAACCGCTCCTGACGCTCGTCGTCCGTGAGCGCAGGGTCCTGCAGCAGGAGGTCGGACGAGCTCTGCTCCACAACTGGATCCGCTCGGAAGAGCCCCTGAAAATGGGGCGCGCGACCGTGGAACGGACCGAAATGGGTCAGGAAGAGCGTGTCCGGATCCCACGCCAGAATGAGGTCCGCACTCTGACGCCAGGCCTCCACGATCGATGTCGGGCGGGGCGTGCCGGAGGCAGAATATAGTTGCCCTGGCCGCGCCTTATGCCGGCGGTGTCCCCCACGAACGCGATGCGCGCTGCCGCGGTCGAAGTAAGCTGACGCGGTGCGAGTGCATGGCCCGGCGTGTATGCGACTCCAGGGTGTGCCCGGCGACGGCTGATCTGCTCGCCGCCGCGGAGAATCCGGGACTCGCGGAGCCGCCGCCGGCCTCATCTCGCCCCAGAGGCGTTCCATGTCCGCGCCATAGAGACGGGTGGCGCTGGCCACCAGCCGGGACGGGTCGACCATGCGGCGCGCCGCGCTCGTGGACGAAGCAGCTCGGCGTGCGGGGCACTCCTCCATCAGCACGCCGGCGCAGCCCAGCGTGATCGAGGTGGATGTGCGTCAGCAGAATCTGCCGGATGTCCGGACAGTCTGATGCCCTTTCCGGCCAGCTGCGACGTCAGCGTTTCCGGCGAGCGTGGTGGACGGCCCGGATCGATGAGGGCGGCGCCAGCCGGCCGATTGGAGAATCGCGGTCGGCGATGATTCCCGGCACGGCCGAGGAAGCTGCAAGATCGACGAAGTCCATGCCGGCCGACAGAGTAGCTCATGTGCGGACGAGGTAGCATCGGCGTAGTGGGAACGGTGTCAGGCTTGCGGCCGCCGGCGTTGGCAGGCTCACGTCAGCTTTCACGCCGCGGCGGCCCGCCCTCGCGGCGCATGGCGCTGCCGCAAGACCGGCGCCGTAGGCCTGGCGCCGAGCAGCGCGCCGAGCCCAACGCCCTGCAGGGATTCTGGGTGCCTAGCTCAGCTGGCCCCTGACTGCTAAAATCGGAACGATATCCATGGCAGAGAGCGAGCGCCAGGCGGGAGGCGAGTCCTCGACCGGACGAAGCACGCAGACGCATGAGGCCCGAGATGTTCAAGGCTTGTCGCTGCTGAACGACGACTACACGACGATGGACTTCGTCGTCGAGATTCTCGAGGACGGTCTTCCACAAAGCAGCCCGCCGAGGCGTATCGGATCATGATGGCGGTGCACACCCAGGGCAGAGGCCTGTGCGGCGATCTACCCGCACGAGGTTGCCGAAACAAAGGTGGCGTTCGGTCGTCGAACGCGCCCGGTCGAGCGGTTTTCCGCTGCTCGCGGCGATGGAGCCCGAGTAATCTCAGAACTGGACGCGCGCGAACCGCGTCGCACGAATATGTTCAGCCCAGCTCTCGAAGTCGTGCTCACGGTGGCGTATCGCGAGGCGACGTCTCGGCGATCATACGCACCTCGACGCTCGGAGCACCTGCTCTACGCGCTGGCGCACGATCCCGACGGCGAGCGGATTCTTGCGGCCTGCGGCGCCGATCTGCCGCAGCTCCGGCAGCGATCTCGACCGATACCTCGACGAGCACGAGTCGAGCAGTTCACGCGCGGCCAGCAGAAGGAGCCGGAACAGACGCTCGCGTTCCGCCGCGTGCTGCAGACGGCGGTGCTGCAGGTCCAGAGCGCGCGGCCGCCAGGAAGTGCAGTCGGGCGACGTGCTCGCGGCCACGCTCCAGCAGCCCAAGTCCTACGCCGCGCGAGCTCCTCGCGGCGCAGGGCGATCACACGCCTCGACGTCCTGCGATTCATCTCGCACGGCATCAGCGAAGCGTGCCGCCGTCGCCCACCGGCGCCGTCGACGCCTCAGAGGCGCGCCGGACGCGGATGCCGCGAACAGGCGAGCGCGGGCGGCGCCTCGTCGCGCGATCCGCTCGGCGGCGTATGCGATCAACCTGACGAGCGCGCGCGCGGCCGGCGTGAGCTCGATCCGCTCATCGGCCGCGCGCGACGAGCTCCAGCGCACGCTCGAGATCCTCTGCCGCCGCCGCAAGAACAACCCGGTGTTCGTCGGCGACGCGGGCGTCGGCAAGACCGCGCTCGCCGAAGGCCTCGCGACGCGGCTGCTGCAGGACGACGTGCCGGATCTGCTCGAGGGCGCCGAGGTGTTCTCGCTCGACACCGGCGCGCTGCTGGCCGGCACGCGCTTCCGCGGCGACTTCGAGGAGCGGTTCAAGGCGGTCATCAACGCGCTCGCCGAAGCGGCCGATGCCGATCCTCTTCATCGACGAGATTCACTCGACCGTCGGCGCCGGCGCGACGACCGGCGGCACGATGGACCTGGCGACGCTGATCAAGCCGATCCTCACGACGGGCGAGCTGCGCGTGGTCGGCTCGACGACGCACGAGGAGTTCAAGCACATCGAGAAGGATCGCGCCCTGGCGCGCCGCCTCCAGAAGCATCGCGATCGACGAGCCGAGCGATCCAGGAGACGGTGAGGATCCTCCAGGGCTCTCGATCGCGCTACGAGGCGCACCATCGGTGCGCTACACGGACGATGCGCTCGAGGCGGCGGCGAAGCTCGCCGCGCGACACCTGCGCGACTACCGGCTGCCGGACAGCGCCATCGACGTGCTCGACGAAGCGGGCGCGAAGGCGCGTTTGACGCGCGGCTCGCCGGTCCCTGGCCGACGCCGGCGACGGCGGCAGCCTCCGGCGACGCGCGAGTGGACGCGGCGGCGCCGACGTTCGAGCCTCCGCCTGCGATCTCGGCGCCGGTGGAGATCACGGCCCACATCGAGAGTCGTCGCGCGCATGGCGCGCATTCCGGCCAAGCAGGCCTCGTCCGACGGACCGCGACCGGCTCGCGCAGCATCGAGGAATCGCTCGGACGCGTCGTGTTCGGGCAGGAGGAGGCCGTCCGCACTGGTCGCGCGCGCGATCAAGCGCTCGCGCGCCGGCCTCGGCCAGCCGGATCGCCCGGCCGGCGTGTTTCCTCTTCACCGGTCCGACCGGCGTCGGCAAGACCGAGCTCGCCGAAGCAGCTCGCGATGCATCTCGGCAACGAGTTCATCCGCTACGACATGAGCGAGTACATGGAGAAGCACGCGGTCGCGCGGCTGATCGGCGCGCCGCCCGGCTACGTCGGCTTCGAGCAGGGCGGCCTGCTCGTCGACGCGATCCGCACAGCATCCCTGCACGCGGTGCTCCTGCTCGACGAGATCGAGAAGGCGCATCCGCGACATCTTCAACATCCTGCTGCAGGTGATGGACCACGCCACGCTGACCGACAACAACGGCCGCAAGGCGGACTTCCGCCAGGTCGTGCTGATCATGACGTCCAACGCCGGCTCGCGCGAGATGAGCGCGGGGAGCATCGGCTTCGGGAATCCAGCGCGACGTCCGCGCGGCGTGGACGCGCGTGCCAAGGCGCGCACGCAGCGATCGAAGCAGGCGATCGAGCAAGATCTTCAGCCCCGAGTTCCGCAACCGCCTCGACGCGATCGTCACGTTCGATGCCGCTGTCGCCGGCGGTGATGGAGACGATCGTCGAGAAGTTCATCCTGCAGCTCGAGGCGCAGCTCGCCGAGCGGCGCGTCGGCGATCACGCTCGAGCCCGAGGCGCGCGCGTGGCTGGCCAGAGAAGGGCTACGACCCGGTCTACGGCGCGCGGCCGCTCGCCCGCGTGATCCAGACCGAAGTGCGCGATCCGCTGACCGACGAGATCCTGTTCGGGCGACTGGAGAATGGCGGCACCGTCACCATCGCGTTGAAGCTGACGGCGCGCTGGACTTCGACTATCAGCCGGCGAGCACGCGCCCGCACCGGCCGCGTAAGAGCCGCTCCTGAAAGCAGGCTGTCGGCACTACCCCGCGGCGCGAGCGAAGCGCCTGCGGCCCGGCGAGCGAGCGTAGCGAGACTGAGCCGAGCGCGCGGGTGGGGCCCCGCGCGCACTGAGCGACGAAGCTGGCAGGTCGTGGGGTGGGGCCCCACGACAAACCAAAAATGTCCGACGAACACGACATCCCCGTCAGAGGTCATCGATCGCCGGTGGTAGGCGACCAATCCCGAAGGGACCGCCGACCGCGAAGCGTCTTCTGCCTCTGGCTGAAGCCGACGTCACGTCGAGGAGCTCGAGCGCCAGGTCGCCGAGAAGGACAAGCAGGTGCAGGAGCATCGGCAGCCACCGCCAGGCGTCGAGCGAATTCGAGGAAGCGAGGCTGCGCCTTCGCCGTGAAATCTCGAAGGACGTCGAGCGGGCCAGGCGTGAAGTGCTTCGCAGTGAGATTCTCGAGGTCGTCGACAACCTCGATCGCGCTGTCGATTCGGCCCGCCAGGCGCAGTCGGTCGAGGCCGTCGTCCAGGGATCGACGCTCGTGCGGCGGCATTTTCTGTCGAAGCTCGAAGGGCCTGGGGTGACGCGGATCGAAGCGTCCGGCCAATCGTTCGATCCGCAGCTGCACGAAGCGGTCACGACCGTCCCGACCTCTTCACCCGAGCAGGACGGGTCGTTCGTCGGGATCGTCCGTCACGGATACCGGCGTCGGCGCGGACGTCAGCTTCGGCCTGTGACGCGCTCGCCGTCGCGAAGGCGGAATCCTGACTTGAACGCGTCGAGCTTCCCCTTACGATTGAGCTATGCCCATCTTCGAATACTCCTGCAAGGACTGCGGTACGACAGTTCGAGGCCTTCGTGACCGCCGACCGCACGCCGTCGTGCCCTGGCTGCCAGCCAGCGAGCAAGCTCGCCAAGCTCCTCTCCAGCCCTGGACTGGTCGGGCGTCGGGGCGCCTCGCGCCGCGTCCTCGCGGCGTGCCTGCGGGCGGCTGCGGACGCGGGCGGCGACAGCTGCGCCTGCCGCATGAACTCAAGCGCTCCCGCGTCAGCCCTACAATTTCGTCACCATCCCACGTTTCCGTCTCTTGACAGCCCGGCGCACGCCTGGACAGAGCTTGCGCAACACCTCCTCGCTCGTCATTTTTCTTGGCGGCGGGCGCTGCCGGAACACCCCCTTATGACTCACGCGACGGAAGTCAAAGCTCTCACGGACAAAGTGTTGAACATGGCGAAGGCCGACGCGGCCGAGGTCGATTTCACTGGCGGCGAACGCTCCGCCACGCGCTTCGCCAACTCCAACGTCACGGCCAACATGGTCCAGTTCGAACAGACTTTGACGCTCACGCTCTACGGCGGCGCGAAGACCGCATCCGTCCACGCACGCGAGAGTTCGATGACGACGCGCTGAAGGAGATGGTCGAGGACGCGCAGAGAAGAAACTGAGACGGCGCGGGACAGCCCGGACGTGCTGCCGCTCATCGAAGGTCCGCAGGATTACATCCCGGTCGACGCGGCGCTTCCGAGCGGCGTGAACTCCGGCCCGGCTGACCGCGGCGCGGATGGTCGAGCAGAGCCTCGACATCTGCCGAGAAGAAGGGCGTGGTCGGATCCGGCTACATTCCGAAGACGTATCTAGACCACCTGCAGCGCGAACTACGAAGGGGCTGTTCGCGCACTACCAGTCAGCGGAAGCGGGCTTCATCCTCACGTGCCGGACGCCGGACGGCGGCGGCTCGGGATGGTCGGGCATCACCGGGCGTCAGCGGACATCAGCCGCATCGACGCGGCGCAGCTCACCGAGATCGCGCGCCGACAAGGCGCGTCAAGAGCCAGAAGCCGCGCGCGATCGAGCCGGGCCGCTACACCGTGATCCTCGAACCGCGCGCCAGCGCGCGGTTCCTGTCGCTGATGATGTGGGCTGTTCAACGCGCGCACGGCCGAGGGTCCGGTCGGCAGCTATTTCAGCGGCAAGCAGCGCGGCACCACGAAGGTCGGCGAGAAGCTGTTCGGCGACACGGTGACGATCAAGAGGCGACATCGGCAACCCCATCCTGCGGCAGACGCCGATCGGCACCGACGGCATGGCCGCGAACCCGCGTGACCTGGGTCGACAAAGGCGTGCTCAAGAACCTGTTCTACGACCGGCGCCTGGGCGAAGCGCCAGAACAAGGACGCACTCGCCGACGAACACCGAACATGAGCCTGGTCATGGAAGGCTACGGACACCACCGATGGAGCAGATGATCAAGTCCACGCAGCCGCGGGCTGATCGTGACGTTCTTCTGGTACATCCGTCCGGTCGACCAGCACGACGCTGCTGAATACCGGCATGACGCGCGACGGCCTCGTTCCTGATCGAGAACGGCGAAATCGCCGGGCCGGTGCAGAACTTCCGCTGGAACATGTCGCCGCTCGTCGGCTTCAACAACGTGACGGCCGTCGGTCAGGGCTGTGCCGATTCACACCGGCGAGAGTCGATGACGGGCCGGGCACGGCGCTCGTGCCGCCGGTCAGATCGAAGACTTCTACATGACGTCGGTGTCGCCGGCCGTCTGAGCCTGGAGCTGGACAGCTGCATCGAGCCGGACAGCTCGAGGTCAAGGCTGATGACGCCGGCTCGGCTGACGAAGCTGGCAGCTGAGCTAGCTGGCCTCAGCGGTAAAAAGCAATGAAACGCCGGGATTTCGTCAAGACGATGGCCATCTCGGGCATGGCGGTCGCCGCAAGCGATCTCGATCGGCGATCTGATCGCGCAAACGCCGCAGGGCAAGGTGCTCCAGTCCAAGTTCAAGGGCTCTGCTGACATCGCGCTCGGCGCAGGCCAAACAGGCTGGGCTGCACATGCGCCGACATCCGCTTCACGCGCGCCACGAACAGCGGCGTGAACGCGAACGGCGGCAACCGCGACTTCGACGATCTCGGCGGCTTCGGCGGCGGAGGCGGGCGGCGGCGGCGGCGGCGGGCGGCGGCGGCGGCGGACGCGGCGGCGGCGGTTTGGCGGCTGGCGGAGGCGGCGAGCCGACAGTCCGCGACCGCGGCGCGGCCGGCTTCGGCGTGCGCGTGATCCACAGCGGCGTCTGGGGCTTCGCGAGCAGCCCGATCGTCACCGAGGACGAGATCAGACGCATCACGCGTCATCGCGACCGAGGTCGCCAAGGCCAGCGCGATCGCCAAGCAGCGCCGACGTGAAGCTCGCGCCGGTGCCGGCCTACCAGGAGTAGCTGGGCGACGCCCATCAGAAGGATCCCGACGACGGTTCCGCAGGAAGAGAAGCAGGCGCTGCGTCCAGAAGGTCGTCGACCTCGTCGTCGAAGAACGAAGGAGGTCGCCAGCGTCAACGCCGTCGGTGCAGCTCGAACACGAGTGGAAGCACTTCGCCAGCAGCGAGGGCTCCTACATCGAGCAGGAGACCTGGACGACCACGCCGCAGTTCACCGTGACGGCGCGGAAGGACGGCGAGACGCGGACGCGCATCTTCACCGGCGTGCCGATGACCGGGCGGCTGGGAAGTCGCCGAAGCCTCCGAGATGGTCGAGAACGCGGAGCGCATCGCCGCCGAGGCGGTGGAGTTCTGCACCGCCAAGCCGGTCGGAGATGGGTGTCAAGGATCTGATCCTCACGCCGTCGCACGCGATGCTCACGATCCACGAGATCGTCGCGCACGCGACCGAGCTCGATCGCATCCTCGGCTACGAGGCGAACTACGCCGGCACGAGCTTCGTGAAGCTGACCGACGTCGGCAAGCTCGAAATACGGCTCGAAGCTGTTCAACGTCACCGCCGACCGCATCGATGCCCGGCGGCGTCGCGCACGATCGGCTTACGACGACGACGGCGTGAAGACGCAGCAGTGGCCGCTCGTGCGCGAAGGGCATCCTGGTCGGCCTGCAGACCAACCGCGAGACCGGCGCACTCATCGGCGAGAAGGCGAGCCGCGGCTGCACGTCCGCCAACTCGTGGCGCGACTACCCGTTCCTGCGGATGCCGAACGTGCACGTCGAGCCGGGCCCGGCGGGATCGCCGACGCCGGCGAGATCATCGCCGACACGAAGGACGGCGTGCTGATCGACGGCCGCGGCAGCTACTCGATCGACCAGCAGCGCTACAACGGCCAGTTCGGCGGCAACGCGTTCTGGGAGATCAAGAACGGCAAGAAGCACGCGCATGGTGAGCAACGTCACCTACAACGCGATCACCACCGACTTCTGGGGCAACCTCGACGCGATCTCCGGCAAGGAATCGTGGCGGATGTTCGGCACCGGCGGCGACGCCAAGGGCCAGCCGACGCAGACCAACAGCATCTCCTCACGGCCTCGCCCTGGCTGCGAGAATCCCGCAGCGATCCCGGTCGGCGCGGCTCATGCCTGACGGTCGGACGCGTAGTGGTTGTGATCAGGATCCGGAGGATGAAGATTCCGAGGTTCCGATCCCTAATCCACACCGCTCTGCGCTCTTCGGCGGCCGTGCGCTAAGCGGACAATTTTTCAGGAACTAGCAGACTCTCGACCGGCGACCTAAGCCGACTGGGCAACCGCCGGCAGCGACAGCCGACCACCGACTGATAGACCGCCGGCTGACTTGACGACGCCGCGGCTTCATCGCCATCATCATCCCATCGATAGACGATGGCCCACCAACCAACCAACACCCGACCTGCTGCCCGGCACGCTCGACATGCTTCTGATCCTCCGCACGCTGCCGCGGAGGCGAGCTGCACGGAAGTGCGGCATCGCCGAGCGGCTCCGCCAGGCATCCCAGGATGTCCTCCACGTCGGGAGAGTCTCGCTCTACCCGGCGCTCCAGCGTTCCCCTCCCGAACGGCTGCGTGAAGGCGGGGATGGGACGATCGGAGGAACAACAGGCGTGCAGCGCGGGCAGATTGCACGCTGACGGCGGCCGGCCGGAGGCGGCTCGGCGGCGAGCGTCAGTGAGTTCGATCGGCTGATCGGGGCCATTCAACGAGTACTCGAAACGGGCTGACGGATCCAGTCCACTTCGACGAGCTGCCGGCTGTCGCGACTCGTCGTGCCAGTCCAGGCGGTGCCGGCCGGCATCGTTCCTGCCTCGCCGAGCCGCGCGCGTCGATCCGATCGCTAAAAGGTGAAGCAACTGAAACCTGGAACCCCGGAGCCTCTGGAACTGTTGGAACCCGACCCATGCCCTCCATTCTCAACCCCGCCTCCTGTTCCTCGTCCGCCACCGCCGGCTTGAGGCGGAGCTCAGATGAGGAGATCGATTTCCACCGGGCCAGGCGACAGGGAGACGCTGCGGCAAGCTGGCCTGTCGGCGGAGGCCTCCCTCGCCGCGCGTCATGCGCTCGGCAACGTCACACTGGCGCGCGAGGATACGTCGGATCGTGGATCGCACCGTGGGTTGACAGTCTCGGCAGGATGCTGGCGTACGCGTTGCGAACGGTACGCGCGCCCCGCCTTCGCTGCCAGCATGGTCCTCGTGACTGCCCTGCGGCATCTCCGTGACGACGGCTGTGTTCGGATTGCTCGAGCGGCCTCGCGTCGCGGGCCTGCCCGTGCGCGAGCCTTCACGACTCGTGTGGTTTGGCTCACCGTCGTTCTCATACCCGGTATTCCAGCGACCGGCGCGCGATCCGATGGGCTCTTCTCGGGGTTCTTCGCGTGGAATCTCGAGCGGCGGCACGTCCAGTGGCAGGGAAGCGCTCGGAACCGATCGACGTGCTGACGGCAAGCGCCGGTACTTCTACGACACGCCTGGGCGTCAAAGTCGCCGCGGGGCGGACGTTCGGCGCCGGGGACGACAACATCGGCGGCGGACTAGGCGGCCCGGTCGCCGTCATCAGCGACGGGTGCTGGCGACGACGCTTCGGCCGCGATCCCTCTGCCATCGGCGCAGGATCGTGCACATAAACAACGTCGCGTTCACGGTGATTGGCGTGACACCTCCCGGCTTTTTGGTGTCGCTCAGAGGTCTGGACCGGGAATCACCATTCCGCTGACGACGCTGCAGACCAGCGACTCACTGGCTCGACGTCGTCATCGTGGCTGCACATGATGGGCCGTTTGCGCGACGGCATGACGCTGAAGGCGGGAACACGGTCCTTCAGAGCATCTGGCCGGCCATGCTCGAATCGACCGCGCCCTCGTCCATGCCGCGGGAGCGCCGAGCGGCATATCTGGGCCACACCACCGCACTGGAGCCTGGCAGAGCCGGTTTCTCGCGCGCGTGCGCAATCAGTTCAGGGCCCCTCTGGGTACTGCTCGGCCTGGGGTCTGTTTGTCCCGCGACGCCGCGTCGCCAGCGCGGCGAGCCTGCTTCTGGCGCCAGGGCTGACCCGGCGCCGTGAGATCGCCGTCGCGCCTGGCTGGAATCGGCGCCAGCCGCGGCGCGGTCGATCCGGCAGTGCCTCGTCGAAGCGACGGTCTGGACCGCCATGGGCAGCGGCGCTCGGGATCGTGCTCGCATCGTGGAGCGCCGGCGCGCTCGTCTCGGCGATCTCGACGTGGCGGGATCCGATCGCGCTCGACGTCGCGCCGAATCGCGCATCCTGCTCTTCGCCTCCGGGCTGGCACTGCTGACGGCATGGCTGGGGCGCGACTCCGGCGGCCCTGCTGGATGACCAGAAACAATCCCAACCAGGACATGAAGACGGGTCAGGATGCGAATCCGGTGCTGCAGGCCGCCGATGGCCCCTGGGAAGCTGGCTCGTTGCCGGACGAGGTCGCGCTGACCATCGTGCTGCTCGTTGGCGCCTCACTCTTCGTCAGGACTCTCTGGCGCTCGTGTCGCAGGATGCCGGCTTCGATCGGGACAACATCCTCGTCGTCTCTGCGGACGCCGGTGGCCGCCGGATACAAGGAGCGGGCGTCAGTTGACGTTCTACGGCGACCTTCGGAGACCGGTTTGTCGCGAGTGCCGGGCGTGCGGGTCGGCGAGCCTCTCAGTTGTATCCACCGATCTCGATCGACAATGCGCCAGTGGACTCAGCCTATTGCCATCGACGGCGCTGCAGTCACTCCAGAGAAGCGAGATCAATCAGTTCATTTCAACGCGGTGTCGCCCGGCTACTTCGCGACATTGGGAATCCGCCTCGTCGCCGGAAGAGATTTCGAACGGCGAGACGACGGGCGATGCGGCGCCAGTCGTGATCGTGAACGAGTCGCTGGTGCGCAGATTCTTCGCCGGACGGCCGGAGCCCTCGGCCGCCGAATCACGATGGGAGCGGAACGACGGGACGAGCGCGCGATCTCGAGATCGTCTGGCATCGTCGCCGACGCCAGAAGTACCAGCGGCTGCAGGAAGCGACGCGGAGCATTGCCTATCTGCCTTCGGCGCAAGAGGGTCTCGTCTCGGCGACTCCCTCTCGTGGCCGGAGGCGAGGTTGAGCAGGCCGAGTTCAGCCGATCACGCGGCAGGTCATGCAGGAGATCGGGATGATGGATCGACGCGTTCCAGTCCGGCTGCCAGACCGTCACCTGATCGCATCGACGAATCGCTTGTGCGGGAACGCGGTCGTGGCGCGCCTGTCGTGGTGTTGGGACTCACCGCTCTCCTGCTCGCGTGTGCAGCCGTTTACGGCCTGCTCGGTTGCACGGTATCGCGGCAGCGCAAGGAAGATCGGCGTGCGCTTGGCGCTTGGCGCAAAGCGTAGCGCTAGTCCTCGGGCAGGTCCTCGAGTCCAGTCGCTGGTGCTGGCGGCCGTCGGCGGTGTGGCCGGTCTCGTCGCCTCGTTCGCGTCTCGGCGGCTTCGTCCGTGCGTTGTTGTTTCAGATAGAGCCGTCGAATCCCCGCAGCGGCGTTTGGCACTGCTGTCGTCGTTGCCGTCGCTGGCCCTCCTGGGCGCGGCGTTGCTGCCCCGCGCGGCGGGCGCGGCGACGGTCGATCCCATCGCCGCTGCGCGCGACGAGTAGAACCGGGTTCGCATATATTCATTGGATGTTGTCCCGTCTCGGCATCATCCTCGTGCATCGTCCTGCTGCCCCCGGTCGCGCATACGCAGGAACCCACGCCGATTCGTGGGTTCGTTGGAGCGAATATCGCCGCCGAGCGCGATCTCGAGCACCGATTTCAGGCGCTGCCCAGCCCCGACAACCTCTCGCGAATACATGCGGACGATCCTCGCGTGAGCCGCACCGTACGCCGGCGCCCTCGGCAGCAGAAGGTCGCCGGACTACGTCCTCGGGAAGTTCAAGGCGTGGGGGCTCAACGCGCAGATCGAAGAGTTCGAGTCGTTGATCCCGTATCCGACCGAGCGTGTCGTCGAGCTCGTGAGCCCGGAGCGGTACGTCGCAAAGCTCAGGAGCCGCCGCTGTCGACGTCGACGGCGATTCCAGCGACGCCAGGGCAGCTTCCGAGCTTCAACGCGTACTCGGCCGACGGGGATGTCACGGCCGATCTCGTCTACGTCAACTACGGCATCCCCGAGGACTACGAGCAGCTCGCGAAGCTCGGGCGTCGACGTCAAGGGCAAGATCGTGATCGCGCGCTACGGCCAGAGCTGGCGCGGATCAAGCCGAAGGTCGCCGGCGAGCACGGCGCCGTCGGCTGCATCATCTACTCCGATCCGCAGAGACGACGGCTACTTTCAGGGCGACGTGTATCCGGCCGGCGCCTAGCGACCCGAGCAGGGCGTGCAGCGCGGCAGCGTCATGGACATGCCGATCTATCCCGGCGATCCGCTGACGCCGGGCTGGGCGTCGGAGCAGGGCGGCGCAAGCTCGAGCTCGAGCGACAGTCGAAGACGCTGCTGAAGATTCCGGTGCTGCCGATCTCGTATGGCGATGCGCTGCCGCTGCTCCAGCAACCTCGAAGGGACCGGTCGCGCCGGAGGCCTGGCGCGGCGCGCTGCCGATCACGTATCACGTCGGCGCCGGTCCGGCGAAGGTGCACCTCAAGCTGGCGTTCGACTGGCAGCGAGCGCCCGCTCTACAGACGTCATCGCGCGCATCGACAGGCTCGCAGTTTCCCGACGAGTGGGTCATCCACGGCAATCATCACGACGCCTGGGTGAACGGCGCATCGGATCCCGACGAGCGGCAATGTCGCGCTGATGGAGACAGCGCGTGGTCTCGGCGAGCTGCTGAAGAGCGGCTGGCGGCCGAAGCGGACGATCGTGATGGCGTCGTGGGACGGCGAGGAGTGGGGACTGCTCGGCTCGACGGAGTGGGTCGAAAAGCATCAGGCGGAGCTCGCGACCAGAGCGGTCGCCTACATCAGCAGCGACGGCACGGGCAAGGGATGGCCTCGTGATGGAAGGATCGCATTCGCTGCAGACGCTCGTGAACGAGGTCGCTCGCGACGTTCAGGATCCCGCGGGCTCCGGCAAGAGCGTCCTCGAAGCCAAGCGCGCGAGAGAGATCGATCAGGCACGATCTGACGACGCACGGGCAAAACTGCTGCATGGCGACCTGGCGATTGATGCCCTCGGGTCCGGATCCGACTACACCGCCTTCCTGGATCACCTCTCTATCGCGTCGCTGAACCTCGGCTTCGCTGGCGACGGATCTGCAAATGGCGTCTATCACTCGATCTACGACTCCTACTACTGGTACACGCACTTTTCCGATGGCGACTTCTCTCACACCGCTGCGCTGTCCCGAGTCATGGGAACTGCGCTGCTCCGCCTCGCCGGCGCCGATATCCTGCCATTCGAGTTCGGGAGCACTGCCAACACGCTCGCTCGCTACGTCGACGAGCTGCAGAAGCTGTCCGACGACGCGAAGGCCGGCGTGGATCTGAAGCCGCTGCGCAAGTCGATCGATGGTCTACGGACCGCCGCCGAAAGCCATGAGTCAGCCCTGGGCCGCGCGAAGCAGGTCGGAGAGCGGAAGCCTCGCGGATCTCGAATCGCACGCTCTACTCGACGGAGCGAGCCTTTCGCTACGAAGCCGGATTGCCGCGTCGCGACTGGTTCAAGCACCTCATCTACGCCCCGGGCTTCTACACCGGATACGGCGTGAAGACCATCCCCGGCATCCGCGAGGGCATCGAGCAGAAGCAGCTCGACGAGCCACGCCAGTTCGTTCCAATTGTCTCTGTCCGCGATCGATCGACTGCGCGCAGACGTCGAGAAGGCCACGGGCCTCGTGAACCGCCTCCTCTCGGCAATGATGCGTCGATGACCCTGGTCACTCATCTTGACAAACTAGAGAAGCGGCGTATGCTGCTGCTTGTCTAGTTTGCCTAGAGTTGTGGCTGTACTCCTTGCGCCTGATCGGCGGTCTACGCGGACTCCTTCGACGACGGCAGGTCGAACACGAGCTCGACGCGGAGCTGCGCGAGAGTTTCTCGAGGCAAGCATCGAGGAAAGGATGCGAGCCGGCATGCCCCCGGGGCGAAGCCACTCGGGCGGCGCGCCTGGAGGTTGGCAGCATGGAAGCGGTGAAGGATCGCGTCCGCGACGCCGGGTGGGAATCGGCGGTCGAGAGCGTCTGGCAGGACGTCCGCTATGCCGTCCGCGGGCTACGGAGATCGCCAGGCTTCGCCATCGTGGCAGTTTCGACCCTCGCGCTTGGGATCGGGGCGACGACCGCCATCTTCAGCCTGCTGCGACGACGGTCATGCTCCGATTCCTCCCGGTGAAGGATCCGGAGTCTCTGGTGCTGGTGGGCGGTCCGCAATACCCCGTCTTCCAGGCCTATCAGGCACACACCAACATCTTCACCGATCTGTTCGCCACGAGCGGCGTGACTTCCTCGACGTCGAAGTCGAGAATGGCGTCCGCGAGCGCACGGACCTGTCGCTGGTGTCGGGCGGATACTTCTCGACGCTTCGGTGTGCAGGCCGCCATCGGTCGCACGTTCACGGCGGACGACGACCGCACCCCTGGTGCGCACCACGATTGCCGTCGCCAAGCTTATGGCTACTGGCAGCGCCGGTTTCGGCCGCGACGCCGCCGTTCTCAATCGCGTCGTCCGCATCGGTGGCACGCCGATCACGATCGTCGGCGTCGCGCCGCCGGGCTTTTCCGGTGAGCAGGTCGGCGCTGCGCCCGGGTTGTGGATTCCTCTGACGATGTGGGCCCAGATCGTGCCGGGCGGAATCTGCTCGCGAGCCCTGGGCATGGGCTGGCTCCGGGATCGTCGGGCGCGTCCGGCCGGGCACGCCAACACTCGGCACGCAGCCGGAGCTCACCGCGACGTTTCGCCGCGTCCTCGGCGACATCTTCGGACCGAATCCTTTCGGAGGACGCACGGCGCGACATCGCCGGAGGCGACTCGTCAGGTTTCAGCCCGCCGCCAGAGGCCTGTCGAGCCTCCGAGCGCGATTTGCGCGCCCCTCCAGCTCCTCATGGGCGCCGTCGTCTCTGGTGCTCCTCATCGCCTGCGCCAACATCGCAAACCTCCTGCTCGCACGCGCCGCGGCACGACGACGCGAAATCGACGTGCGCCTCGCGCTCGGGATGAGCCAGCCACGGCTCGTTCGTCAACTTCTGACCGAGAGCATGGATGCTCGCGGCACTCGGCGGCGCCGCCGGCGTCGCGTTCGCGTGGGTGGGCACCGACGCGCGCTTCGACTGATTTCTTCGGACGGGTCACGGCTCGTTGTTCCCGTCGCGATCGACGCGCGCCTTCTGCGGTTTCGTCGGGTTGATTTCGTTGGCGACAGCGATCCTGTTCGGCCTTGCGCCCGCCTGGCAATCGGCGCGAGCCACTACGCATCGCGACGCTTGGCTCCAGACGACAGGCCGGCGACGTCAGTACAGCGGCTCCGGGCGAGTGCTCGTGATTGCGCAGGTGGCCGTATCGCTGGTCCTCTTGACCGGCGCGGGGCTGTTCCTGCGCGAACGATGTCGAACCTCCGCGATGTGCGATCTCGGCTTCGTGCCTGAACGGCTGCTCGTTCTCGATGTCAATCCGGCGGTCGGCAGGCTGCAGCGGCGCGAGAGCCATCGCGCCTACGCGCGTGAATTGCTCGAGAGAATCAGCGGCCTGCCGGGCGTATCGGGTGCCAGCGTCTCTGAGAATGCGCTGCTGATGGGGAGAGACGGCAGCACGAACCTCGATGCATCCAAGGGGCTTCCCCCAGGGACCGGATGGTTACCCCCGAATGCACTGGGACATCGTCGGACCCCGGCATTCTGCGACGGTCGGAACGGCGATCGTGGCCGGACGCGACTTCGACGAGAGACGGTGCTGGTTCGTCCAGCGTGATCGCCATAAACTGAAGAGGCCTCCCGCAGGTTCTTCGCGGGAGTGGATCCAATCGGTCAGACGCTGGTCTGGGGCGGGGGTGACGGACAACAGTGGGCTCACCATCCTCGCGGTGACGCGCGACGTCAAGTCGAGCGGCCCGAGAGACGAGCCGCAGATGCGGTTCTATCTTTCCGTAGCTCAGATGCCCACGATCCGGCCGAACTGGATTCTGGCGAGCAATCGCTTCGTCGTGCGGACCGCGGCGAATCCCGCGGGCTGGCACCGGCCCTCCGGCAGTCAGTGATCCGGACAGAAGATCCGCGACTGTCCATCGAGAGCATCGACATCGGGACCGATCTGGTCAGCCGCACGCTCGTCCAGGAACGAATGGTGGCGATGCTCCTGGTCGGCCTTCGGGATGCTTTGCGGTCGGCCTGGCCTGCCTGGGCTCCGTACGGCCTGCATCGCCTATCACGTCGTTCAGCGCACGAGCGAGTTGGGGCCTCGGATGGCGCTTGGTGCTTCCAGCGCAGCCACGTGCTGTGGGGAACCGTCCGCCAGGGTCTCCAGTGGACGGCGGCCGAGTCGTGCTCAGGATCCCGCTCGCGCTCGTCGCCTCTCTCGCGTTGCGCAGGGTCTGCTCTTCGGGCTGAGCGCGACGGACGTCGGCGTCCTGATCGGCGCGGCGGGCGTGATGTCCGTCAGCGGGGATCCTCGCGGCATACGTCCCGGCACGACGTGCCTCGCGCGTCGATCCGTTGATCGCTGCTGCATGGAGTAGTGGCGCGGGCCGGTGGATGCGGTGCGCCTGTCAGGCCCGCGGTCCGTCGTAGCTTTAGCAGGCGGAAGACGCCCCAGCCTACATCACCCGCGAACCACGTCGGTCAGGCTCCAGACATCCCTCGGTGCTGTCTGAACGTCAGGTTGAAGCGTCCGGGTCCCGCTGCCGTGTGGCGCCGTCCCCGGCAGAATGCGGCGTGACGCCGTGGAAGCGCAGCCCTCGACGGCCCGCCCATGACGACCACATCTCCCGAGTTGAGCATCAACGGCCGCGTCGGTTCACCTTCTCGTCACGCCACCGATGACGAAGCGTAGCCAGTGTCGCCCAGCGACACCGAAACGATCGGCACTCCGGCCTCGAGCGTCTCCCGGCTCTCGTCCGCGTCCCGGTGCACACCCAATCCTGCTCGCCTCCGTGTAGAAGTTCACGATGCAGATGTCGGGTGCGAACTGTAACCCAGCATGCGAGGCTGCGTCTACCGCGATGGCCGCGAATGCCGGAGGAATCAGGGGCGCCGGCAGACTGTCGTGGTCCGAGCGTCGAGGCTCGTGCAGTTGTGCGTCTGAGCGTTCCAGTGGCGGCCCAGACACAGCATCCCGACACTCATGGGCCGTCCGCCGCGGACAGTCGGTGTGCACCATCGGCACCGGGCCGTCTGCGGAGCGCGCGACACTCGGTCCACAGCAACCGCTGAGTCTCGGCGTTCAGCTGGTTCTGCAAAGAGATACAGACCTGGAAGAAGAGCGAGCATGGCCTCTCAGTCACTGAATCACCGTCCTAATGCATGCAGCGCGATGCCAGCCGCGACGGTGACGTTGAGCGAGTCGACCGGGGCAGCCATCGGGATCGTGACTCTATCGTCAGCGGCGGCGAGCGCCGCATCCGTCAGGCCAGCCCCTTCTGCGCCAACCAGCGGCGACGACCCGACTGTGCCGATGAGAGGCGAAACCGCTCGATCGGGATTCGCGTTGGCCGTGCGGCGTCAGCGCCGCTACCGCCAGCCGTGCGAGCGAAACATGCCGAGCGCGCCGGGCCATGGCTCGGCACGATCGTCCAGGGGAGCTGCAGCACTGGCGCCCATCGAAGTACGGAATTGCCTTGCGATACAGCGGATCGGCGGTCGACGGGCTGAACGAGGATGCCGCTGGCACCGGAAGGCGGCCGCAGTCCTGAAGAGACCACCGACGTTGTCCGATTCCCGACGGCTTCGAGCGCGAGCAGCACGCCTTCGCGCTCCAGCCAGGAATCGATCGTGGCAACCGGCGGTGGCCGGCGCGCGAGTGCAAGCATCCTCTGTGAAAGTTGAAGCCCGTGACCTGCTTCATCGTTCCCGCGGCTGCAGACGAGCACCTCAGCGTCAACGGCCTCGAGCCGCAAGGCCAGTGCGTTCGTGGCGGACGGCGTCAACAGGATCGATTCGATCGTGAAGCGCTTCTCGCGTCCATCAGCCGTTCGACGACGAGCCGGCCCTCGGCGACGAACAGTCCGCTCGGACGAAGAGCCACGCTGCATCGCCGACGCGCGAGCACGGAGCAAGCCGCGGATCGGTCGCCGAGGTGAGATCGTGCATCCGTCACACGCCGTCGTCTCGTTGCGCGATCGCCGGCCGATCAACCGGCACGCGTTACGGTCCTGCGGCTGCGGTGCGCGTCCAGCACGTGCTGGCCGAGGCGCTTGCTCAGGAAGACTTTCGATTCGCCGATGTCGATCGGATGCGGCACGAACCTGATCACGTCGAAATTGAGCTGCGCGAGCGTGCTCCGCATCTCGTAGAACTTGTTCTTCGTCTTCGCGATGATCTCGTCGAAGCCGTTGTCGATGGCCCAGCTCTCCTGCTCTTCGGTCAGCGCGCGGAAATGGCCCTGGCCGCGCCAGTCGCTGCGCGTTCCACCTATCCACTGATAGAGAATCCGGCGACCATGGAAGTCCACGCAGTCGTCGAGTTGCGACGACAAGGTCCGCGAGCTTCGGATCGCTTTCCGACCGCTCGAAGCTCGTGGGCGACCTTGAAGGATACCGGCATCACCGACGACGGATCTTCCGGGAGGAAGCCTCCGGCCATGAGGATCTGGTGATCGCGATCGCCCAGACGGGTGATGACCTCGCCGCCGACTTCTTTCTTGGGAAATCGAGGAAAATACTCCTCGATGTACTGATCTCCAACGCCCCCTGGTGCAGCCCGTACTGTTTGATCAGGCATTCCACGGCCCAGTGATATACCGTGAGGGCGCGCGCGACGCTGTGACTGTGACGAACCGGCCCGAACTCCTCGGTCAGGAGGACTCCTCCGGATCGGAGACGGCCCCCTTCCAATCGGCGTTGATGCACGCATGGAGCAACTGGTCGCGCCGCTCGCCCATTTGACGCAGCTTGGCGCGGAGCAAGCCTTCGCGTTCGTAGCCGGCCTTCTCGAGGACGCGTCGACTGACCCCGCGTTGTCTGCGAGGGGCAGCGCGAAGAGCCGCAGCAGCTGCTCTTTCGCGAACGAGATAGTGAGTGAGCATCTGGAGCCGCCTCGGTCGCGATGCCCGCCCCCAGAATTCCTCACCGAGCCAGTAACCGACCTCCGCCGAGTAGCGCTCGACGTCGCTGCCCCCTCACGTAGCCGATGCCACCGACCGCTTCCCTCCGACGACAATCGCGAAATTGGCTGGCGCGTCGCTCGCAGCCGCGTGAGTCAGGAAAGCGAACGCGTGCGTGCGCGTGTAGGGGTGCGGAAATCGATCCCTGAGGTGCTTCGCCACATTGAGGTTGTTCGCGTCGCACGTGAGCGATGCGACATCGCTCTTCGCCCATCGACGAAGCGTGCACCGATGGCCATCCAGCTTCAGAAGAGGACCTTCCCCGGACGCGCAACCATCGCTCGGCCTCTTGAATCCCGGGCAGGCCCTGCTCGACGAGCCGCCAGAAGCGTCGAGAGTGATTCTGCTGCCCGCAGGTGCATCAGCTCGTGCAGGAGGACGTAGTCGTGCGGATTGCGGGTGGCATCTGCACCAGACGGAAATTGAGCGCGATGTTCCCTCCCGCGCCAGGAGCCCCAGCGCGAGCGCTGATTCCGGATCGAGACGCGGCCAGGCCTCGGGTCGTGCTGCGCGGCGAGCTCACGGAGCCGTGGCTCCAGCTCCTGTCGAGCCAGTTGCCGCAAGTCCAGTTCGATGGCCGCCCGACGTCTATCGTCGTTCCGCGCTGGAGACCCGGCGATCGCCATAGACGATCGCAACACCATCGGCCTCGGGCGTGATCACGATCCGACTCGCTCCCCGCGCAGCCAGACCTCGCTCCCGTCCTGCCATTCGCGAGCACCGTGCTCCTGGAGCACGCGCCGGCGTCGCGTTCGATCCATCGACGCTGCCGTGCGACGAAATCGCGGGCTTCGCGCTTGGACCCCCATCGCGGCCGGCGGTTACCCGGAGCGAGCCGTCAGGACGGATCCGAAGGATGGTACCGGCGGGCACGCGGAGGGCGCACGAAGTCGATCCGGTCCGGGTCGGCGATGGATCGATGGTCGGTGCGGTGACACCGTGCGACGATGGCGGCGCCGCAACTGCGGCGACGTCAGGTCCGTTCTGGCGATCGAAGAGTGGAAGATCCAACTGCATCGCCGGTCCGCAAATCATATCAGGCTCCTGGCCTCGCTCCGCGGCGATTGGCGATCGCGAGATCGCGCCTGCGGAGGGAAGCCGCTTCATCACTTGGGGATTGTCGGACGTCAGTCGCGCACACTCGGCCCGGGAGTTTCAGGACACGCGTGAGGAGTCGATCGCACATGCGATCCGAGATCACGCATCGAAGCGCCACGCGGAGCTTCCGCGTCCGTCCCCACGATGTACTGGCCCTCGGCGATCGTGCGGCGAGCGCGTGCTCGATGACAGCGGACGTCACGTCGTGGCGGAGGGCCTCCGCCGCTCTGCGGCGGCGGCAGCGTGACGGAAGGCGGCAACTGCCTGACCGTAGTCGCGGTTCATGACAGCTTCGTACGCGAGGGCTCCGCCGCGACTCCCCGTCGCCCGGCTGGACCAGATCGGCGTGGCGATGCTTCCGGGCTCGAGGATGGCTACGTGGATCCCCAGGGCTGAAGCTCGACCCTCAGACAGTCAGCGACGGCCCGAGCGCGAACTTCGAGGACGCAGTATGGAGCAAGAAACGGAGTCGCAAAACGTCCGCCGATCGATCCGATGAAGACGATGCGGCCGCGTGAGCGCCGCAGGAATGCGCAGGAACGCCTGCGTCACGGCAATCTGCCCGGTGACGTTGACCTCGAGATTGACGACGCAGCGCGTCGAGCGGGACCGTACTCGAGTGACCGGCCACGCCGATGCCTGCGTTGTTGACCAAGGCCATCGAGGCCTGCATCGCCGCCGCTGCGCTCGAGAATCGAGCTGACGCGACCCACCGATGCGCGGATGCTCCCTTCGTCCGCCACGTCAATCATGACGGGCGTCAACCGATCGGAGCTGCCGGCCTTCAAACGCGCGCCGTCCTCTCGCGTCTCACGCCTGCGAAGACATGTATGGCCCCGCGCGTCGAGCCATCGTCGCGCACAGCCTCGCCGATGCCGGTGGACGCACCTGTAATGAGGAATTGCATGCGGGATTGTAGCGCCGAGTCGTCCTACGAGACGTCGCGCGCTGTGCGAATCGTCATCAGTAGGACAGGTTCGGAGACTGTCAGGATCCATTCCAGGCGAGCTGGCAATGCGTCCGGGTGGCGACAATCGAGCAGGACGACCAGCATCTGCTTGATGCCACATCGGGACCCCAAATTCGTTCACGACGGGCGGGACTCGCGCTTCCGCAATTCCGCCAGAACATCACGCCGTTTCATCTTTTCCGCCCAGGCTCTCGGCGTGGCCCACGATTCGGCACTCGGCTTCGACAGCACGTGCCGCCCCGGTCCATGAACAGCCTCACCAGCTCGATCCGACCCCAGCGACATGCCCAGCCGAGCGGCGTGTTCTTCAGCAGGCCGTCGCGCATCGTCCAGACGCGCTCCCGCGTCGAGCACGATCGACGCAAAGCCACTCGATCGGCGGCGTCAGTCAAACCACCGCGCGACGCGCGCGATGTGGTGCAGCAGCGTCGCGCCCCATTTGCTCGGGACGTTCGGGTCGGAGCGATCCAGCGCCAGACGAAAGCGCTCCATGTTGCGCCGCGCGATCGCTTCGGGGCCGCAGATAGAGCGCATTTTCGAGGATCCCGTGCCAGCGCGAATCGTCTGCGCTGCCAGTCAATCCGTTCGAGGGCCATGCGCACGATCTCCGGCGACGGACATCCAATGACGCTCCACAAGAGATCCTGTGCGACGCTGGAGTCCGGCCCGGTCAGTCCTCGAGGCGTGCGGCCTGCCGCATCGTCCGCCAACATCGCCGCAGCCCTCGAGACGAGACCGAGGTCGCGCCCACGAACATGGGCGTCAGCTTGCCGCCATGCCGCTCGAGCAGCCCGATCATCGCGTCGTCCTGCCGAGAGTACGCCAACGACGGAGCCGAGCTCGCCGCATAGACGTTCGTGTTGGGATTCGCGCCATGCTCGAGGAGGATCTCCGCCATGGCGAATCTACCGGCTCGCGCACCCTCGCGCAGAGGCTCGCCCAGGTCGGGACGGCTTGAGGCCCGCGACCCCCTCCCGGATTCGTCAGGGTCGAGCCCGAGCTCCAGCAACAAGCGGAGGATCTCCGGGCGGCCCGAGCTCACAGCATGACTGACCAGCCGAGGCTGGCTGGCGAGCGCGCCTTCTGCGTGGCGCGCCTCGAGCCAGCTGACGTCGCCTGTGCTTGATCGCCCACCGTGCCGTATGTTCCGCGCCGCGGCCGAGGAGCATCTCCGCGACTCGTCAGCGACGTCACGGATCGCCTCAACTGAGGCGTCGCGCGTCTCGCTCGTCCCCAACCACATCCAACGGTGTCTCGCCAGCGGTCGTCCGCGCGTTCGGGTCTGCGTCGTGACCGAGCAGTGCCACGCGGTCAGACGCTCCCAGAGGCCAGCGCGGCCGCCCAGTGGAGCGCGGTCCGCCATTCGATCGGACGTGTGGATGAGCGCAGGATGCCCCTCGAGAGCCGCGATCATCGCTGTCTGTCGCCGCGTTCGATACAGCACCAAGCTCGACCGACTCATCTTCTGCGATCGCTGCAAATGGTGACGATGCACGACGGCCCTCTTCTTCCCGGATGATGGCAACGATGTCCGCATAGCCGCGCTCGGTGGCGAGTGTCAGCGCGCTCGTTGCGTCGCGGTGCGGATAGATGCCCTTTCGTGGATCGGCACCGCGCTGCATAGAAAGCGCACCATCTCCGGTTGTCTTCGCAGCACGGCATGATGGAGCGCCCGGTGCTCGTCGTTCGCCGCGGTATCCAGGTTCACAAGCTCAGGGCGGGCGTCGATCATGAAGCGCACCGTCTCGAGATCTCCAGCGCGAACGGCGTCCATCAGCCGGCTGATGGTGACGCCGTCCACGTCACGCCTCGAGCCTGGGCCAGCTCGAATACCCAAACGATCGCGCCACGACGAGCTGAGCGTCGTGCAGCGCGAAGCGTGCCGCGTCGGCTCGCTGATAGTGGGCGTTCACCTCGGCAACTGCACCCGCGTCGTCAGCGACGAAGGCCTTCAGCAGCTCTTTCGCCTGGCGCTTGAGCTGAACCGAGATCGGGTCGGTCCGGAAGCGTGCGAACAGGTGGGTGTTTCGGTCTCGTCATGATGAGACTCCTTTCCCGGCTGCGCGTTTGCGTCAGCCCGCGCCCGGTGTCCGCTTACTCGGGCAGAAAAGAGTTCATCGAAGCGACAGGTTCTGGAGCTTCTTCAGGGGGACTCAGTCCTTCCCGCGGACACGGAAGCGCCCTGATGCGCCGTTCGGAGCATAGCCGGACATGGGTGTCAGGGCAGGTGGGCACGCCAGCACGGGAGATCGATCTCCACCAGATGTGGCATCGATGGATGAGAGCCGTCCGGTGATCAGCTTGCTCGTTGCATGGACGACGACGCATCACAATGAAAAGCTTGTTGTTCGGAACAAAGGAGGTCCAGATGGCGAAGGCGAAGAAAGCGATTCCGGAAGGGTTCCACACAGTCACGCCGCATCTCATCATGGAGAATGCTGCCGAGGCCATCGACTGCAGTAAGAAGGCGCTCGGCGCCGAGGAAAGAGCGCGCAGCGTCGGTCCCGACGGCAAAATCATGCACGCGGAGCTCCGCATCGGCGACTCAATCATCATGCTCAACGACGCGATGATGGGCGGCAAAGGTCCCCGGACACTGGGCGGCTCACCGGTGTCGCTCTGGGTCTACGTCGAAGACGCCGATGCGCTGTTCAAGCGCGCTGTCGCAGCGGGCGGAAGGTCCCGGCCGGCCCCATGGGGACCATGCGCGGACCAGTTCTGGGGCGATCGCTGTGGAACTCTTCAGCGACCCGCAGGGCTTTAGCTGGACGATCGCGACACGCAAGGAGGATCTGACTCCGCAGGAAATCGGACAGCGGCAGGACGCCTTCTTCAAGGGCAGCACGCGCACAGCTGACAGGTTCAGAATCGTCGCCTCGCCGGCTCGAGCCGGCGAGGCGCAATACGCGAATCAGACGTCTCACTGCTTCGGCTGTGCCGTCGGTGGGAGCAGGCCGTTCAATCGCAGAGTGACGACGCGGCGGTCGAATAGTGATCGGCCCAGTCGTTCGCGATAGTGACTTCAGAGCGCTGCCTTCGCGATTGGCCCGTGCGCCGACCGAACATGCTGGCCTCCTCGCCGAGCTGCGCATCGGTGACCTTCGATAACGACTCGGTGGCAGTAGTCGAACGATCGCTTGATCGCGGCGACCAGGGAATCCTTCCGGTCCGTGCCCGCCAGCTTCTTCATTTCTTCGGGCGTCATCGGGCGCCGCGGTGCCGGAAATTCCGGAGCAGAGGGCGACGTTCGTCTGCACGATGTAGTGCGATCAACTGTCCGAACGTCATCTGCGCGGGCGTGGGCTGATATCCGTACTTCTCCGCAGGCAGGAGCTCCGCAGCCGCAACGAGGTTCTTCGAGCTCCGGGCGAGGCATGGTCCGCACGGTATCGCCTCTACCGGATTGGCCGATGGCTTGAACTCCTGCTGGAAACCGAGAGCCCCCGAGCTGAGGGTGAGTGCGAGCGCGAACGTCGTCACGAGTTTCATCCAGCCCTCCCGGTGCTGATCACGATCAGAGTCGTCAGGTTTATGAGACCACTTCTAGCCATACCAGGAGCGTTTCACTCGTTCCTCAAGGCCACCAGCGGATCCACGGGCCATGGCACGACGCGCTGGAACGTAGCTGGCGGCAACGGCGACGAGCGTGAGGAAACCGGCCACGACAGCAAAGCTGAACGGCGTCTGTGGGAGTGACGTTGTAGAGCACCGTTTTTGATGAAACGGGTCGTTGCGAACGCGCCCACCAGGCCGAGCACGATGCCGATCGCGGCCAGCCGGCACACCCTGGCCCAGTGATGAGTCGCAGCAGAACGTCGCCCGCGGGCCGGCGCCAAGCGCCATCCGGACACCGATCTCCTGCGTGCGCTGCGAAACGGAATACGAGAGCACGCCGTAGACGCCGACGGAGGCGAGCAGCAGCGCGACCGCGCCGAACGTCGAGAACATCCAGCCGAACAGCCTCGTCCTGCCAGAAGCTGCGTTGCCTCAAGTCTTCCATCGATACCACCTGGAAGATCGGCAACGAAGTGTCCGCGCGATGGACCTGCTCACGCGCCGCTGACGCGACACGCGTCGGATCGCCGGTGACTCGAATCGTCAGACCGGTATTGAGTGCCGGGTCGAACGAATACGGCACGTATGCGGGCGGGCGACACCGGGTCGGGATCGTTCCTGAAAATTGCCGGAAATCGGCGATGACGCCGACGACGGTGAACCAGTTCGGCTGCTCAGGAGCGGTCAGCCTGGGAAGCGCGTCGGCCGAGGGGATCGGTGTCTCCCCACACCTGCTTCGCCATCGCTTGATTCACGAGCGCAACGGGCGTTCCGGGTGGTCTCCTCGGAATCAGATCCTCTCCCGGCCCCGCAACAGCAAATGCCGAGCTGTGCTTCGGCGGATCCTCGCGTGTCGTCGGCGACAAACCGATCGACGGTTCCTTGCCACGCTCGAACGGTCTTGCCCTCCACGAGAACCCGACCGCCGCCGCCACCACGGCCGGCCAAGCGGCACGAAGCTGGAGGCAAAGGCCGACCTCGACGCTCTGCAATCTCCTGCACCCGATGCGCAATGTCCTGACGCGGCGGTCTCGCATCGCGCTGCCTCTGTATGTTGCGCCCGGGCAGATAAAAGCGCACGTCAGCAGCGGCGCTGTATCTGAAACCCGCCTTCGCGTTCTGGAGGTTCACGGGAAGCCCTGACGAACAGCGAGGCGCCAATCAGCAGAACGAGGGACATCGCAACCTCGGCGACCGACGAGCGCGTTAGCGAATGCGGGCGCGCGCGCCGCCCGCGTAACCGCGACCGCCCTCCTTCAGGCTCGATTGCAGGTCGGGACGCGCCGCCTGCAGCGCCGGGGGCAAGGCCGAACACGACGCCCGTCAGCACGGGACACGCCAATGGTGTAGGCGAGTGTGCGACTGTCGAGATTCCAGTGGATGAAATACGGAATCGAATCGGGCGGGGACTCCACGATAGATCAAGTAGATGCCGACTCTGGCGAGCAGCACGCCCAGCGGCGCGCTCGCGATCCCGATGAGGATCGCTTCCGTCAGCAGCTGGCGGACGATCCGCCAGCGGCCGGCACCGAGCGCGGTGCGGATCGAGATCTCCCGATACCTGACCGAAGCGCGGGCCAGCAGCAGGTTCGCCACGTTCGCGCACGCGATGAGCAGAACCAGCGTCACCGCGCTCATCATCGCGAGGATCATCAGCTCCACCTGGCTCGGCAACATCCACTCCCGCAACGGGCGCACGAGCGCACTCCACCCCTCGTTTTCAGTGGGATAGACCGCTGCAAGACGCAAGGCAACGCTTTCGAGATCGGCGCGCGCCTGTGGCAACGTGACGCCCGGCTTCAATCGCGCGAAGATCTGGTTGTTGCGCGCGTCGCGGCGCGATTTCTCCTCGTACGGCGCCAGTGGCACCCACAGCTGCTGCGTCTCGGGAAACTTGAATCCCTCCGGCATGACGCCAATCACGGTATGAGGCCGTCCATTGACCGAGATGGCGCGGCCGATCACGCCTCGATCCGCGCTGTAGCGCCTCTTCCAGACATCGTCCGACAGGAGCACGACCGGTTCGGCCCCGGCACGGTCGTCGTCCGACCGAAGTCACGCCCGAGCGCCGGCGGCGCATCCCAGGAGCGCGAAGAGATTGAACGTGACGGCGGCGCCCCGATAACGCTCCGGCTCCGTTCCACCGTCCACAATGGTCAGGCTGCGCACCTGGAAGGCCGCCAGCCCTGAAAGGCCGTCGTCTGCTCGCGCCAATCCTTCAAATCGGCGAAAGACACAGTGGATCGGTTGATTCTCTGTTTTGGGTTGGTTCCGTTCAGAACAACGAGCCTTCCCGCGTCCGGAAATGGGAAAGGCTGGAGCAGAACGCCGTCCACTACGCTGAAAATGGTGCCGTTAACGCCAATGCCGAGCGCCAGACACAGCACGGCGACCACGGTGAAGCCGGGGTTGCCGGCGAGCGCACGAAAGGCGTAACGGAGGTCGTGAAACACCTCAGTCGTCGGTCGGGGGTCGGCGGTCTTCGGTCGGCAGTCTACAGCCGGAGTCGGCAGTCTACAGTCGGCAGGCCGGTCCGCAGTCGACGGTACTGTCCGCAGTCAACGGTCCCTGTCCGCAGCGACCCGATTCGGTCTTAGACGGTCGGCCGAGCTAATGTTCGCAGCCAACGCTATGAGCCGCGTCTCTCGTCAAAGGTCGCTCGGGGGTCATAGAGATGATGAAACGACAGGGATTCATGATTCTGGCGCTGGTGGCGCTGGCGGAGCTTCCGGGCTGGCGCGGCAGGGTCGGGTGGTGGACGACGGGTGGTGCCGGGAGTGACAGGGAGGCGGGGACCGCCAGCAGGCGTGCGAAGTCAGGAATTCACGGTCCCGGCCGGCGCCGGCCAGTTGAGCGTGGATGCCACCCCCAACGGCGGGATCCAGGTGTTCGGTTCGGCCCGGGGCGACATCGTCATCCGCGCCAAAGTCACGGGACAGGCCGACTCGCAGGCCCGAGCGCGCGAGATTATGGCCGGAGTGCGCGTGGACGCCGCGGCCGACAAGATCTCAGCGGACGGCCTGCAGGGGCTCGACCGGCACGAAAGCTGGTCGGTGAGCTACAAACTGGCGGTGCCGACGCAGACGTCGCTGCAGCTGAAGAGCACCAACGGCGGCATCTCTATCGAAGACGTCGAAGGGCGGCTCGACTTCACGACGGTCAACGGCGGCGTCAAGCTCTCCCGGGTTGGCGGCGAAGTGCGCGGCCGCACGAGCAACGGCGGCGTTGACGTGGATCTCGACGGCGCAACATGGCAGGGCGCGAGGGACTCGATGTCGAGACGAGCAACGGCGGCGTCAAGATCAAGAATCCCCGAGCAGTATTCGGCGCGGCTCGAGGCCGGCACCATCAACGGGGGATCAGCGTGGACTTCCCCCTCGCCGTGCAGGGACGAATCGATCGCGAGATCGTCACCAACATCGGCGCCGGCGGCCCGGCCATCCGCGTGCACACGCACAACGGTGGCGTGAAAGTATCCAGGAAGTAGGCCTGGACGCCGGCCCTCAGGTCGGATCGATCTACCTCCAAAGGCCTGAGCAGGGGCCGGCCGATCACGGGCCGGCCCGGCCAGGGGATCGACATCAGGATCACGATCAGCGCCAGCGTGAAGAAGATCAGCGCATTGCGGTGACGCCGGGCCGAGTCGGTGGCTCCGCGAATGCGCCGCTTCGCCGACGTGCGCCAGCGCGATCGCGATGATCATTCCGACCGGGTGCTCCACGGTGTAGAACCGGAGTCCCGCATTGGCCATCGCGGCGCCCATGTGCCGCATTCTTCCCAGGTAATCGGGCTCAGCCCGAAATAGACGATCAAACCTATCAGCATCTGCAGGTCGAGCGCTCTAATCAGGAACCCGGACCCGAGATCGTCCGCGCGCTTCCATTGGCGGCCTGTGGCCACGCCTGAGGCTGCGCGGGCGATCGCGAGCAGGGGCAAAGAGGAGGATGATCCAGCGGATCACCGAGTGAATTGCAAGCGCCGCGTTAGCATACCCGACCACTGTACACCAGTCGCGAGCCTGGACCCTTCGACCGAATCCGGTGTCTGATAGTCCATGCTCGAAGCGCGCGGCCTCACGAAGTACTACTCGGCCATTCCGGCCGTGCGCGACGTGAGCTTTCGCATCGCACCGGGCGGCGTTCTCGGCATCCTCGGCCCGAATGGTTCGGGCAAATCGACGACGGTGTCGATCGTCACGGGCCTGCTCGAGCCCTCCGGCGGCGCGGTCTATTACAACGGCCAGGACATCCGGAACGACCTGCTGGGATACAAGGCGCAGATCGGCTATGTCCCGGAGGAGGCCATCCTCTATACCCACCTCACCGGTCCCGGTAGCATCGTCGCTCGTCGGCCAGCTCCGCGGCCTGTCGGATGTCGTGATTCGCCGGCGCACGGATGGCTTCCTCAAAATCTTCGATCTCCAGGACGACGTGGATGCGCCAATGTCGGCGTACTCAAGGGCATGCGTCAGAAGATCCTGATCTCGGCCGCGCTCCTCCACGACCCGGCGGTCGTCGTGCTCGACGAGCCCAATTCCGGCCTCGACGTGACGACGACGCTCGTGCTGAGAAGCCTGATACAGGCGCTGGCGGCCGAAGGGCGCATCGTTGTCTACAGCTCCCATGTCCTCGAGAGCGTGGAGCAGGTCGCAAGCGACGTCGTGATCCTGCTCGACGGCCGTGTCGTCGCGCATGACTCGATCGCGAGGCTCAGGGAGCTGATGCAGGCGCCGTCGCTCGAGAGCGTCTTCCGGACGCTCGTGATCGAGACGGACATCGACCGCGTCGCACACGATCTCGTGGACGTCATGCGGGCGTGAGGGCGGTCTCCGTGCGGGTTCTAGAGGTTCCAGGGTTCTAGGGGTTCTAGAGTTCCTAGGGTTCTAGGGTTCTAGCAAGGTTCCAAGGTTCCCGCGAGCGCCGAGCACCGAACGCCGAGCGCCGGATCCCGGATCCCGGATCCCTGATCCCGACACAACACTATGAGACAGGTCAGGCTCCTCGCCCGGACGTTCTTCGTCAGGCTGTTCGAGAGCGACCTCATGCCGCCGGGCCTTCCGCAGATATACGCTCGTGATCTGGAGCGTCGTCCTCGTAGCCACGCCCGCCCTGACGCTCCCCGGTGTCTTCATCCAGAAATACACGCGTCTCTGCTACGAGCCCGGAACGCTCGGCCCAGCCATTGCCACCGATCGTCTCGTGCTGTTGACGCTCGCCATGATCGCAGCCGGACTCGTCGCGATCGTGGTCTGGGGAGAACGCGCTCCCCGACCGGCGTGATGCCCGAATCCTCGGCGCCCTCCCAGTATCGACGCGGGCCTTCGTTACCGGGCGCCTGCTCGCGCTCGCACAACTCTTCTCGCTCTTCTTCGCCACATTGGGGCTCATTCCATCGGTGTTCTTCTCCGGCATCGCGGCCGCGTACGACGAGCCGGAGGATTCGTCGGGATGAGCATCGCGCAGCTCGCGGCGGCGCTCGCGTGGAGCGCTGACGACGTTCTGCGGGGTCATCGCCTTGCAGTGCATCGTGATCAGTTCCCTGGGCCGTGCGATGGCTCAGCGCGCCGGCCGTCGTCATTCAGGTGCTGTTCGCGATCGCGCTCGTTCAGATGATTGTGTTCCTCCCGTCGCTGGGCCGCTCGATGAAGGACGGCAACCTCGCTCCCGACTGGCTGTCATCGCCTGCGGCAGCGATGCTGCCCTCGGTGTGGTTCCTGGGTCTGTTCGAAGTCCTGACTGGCCTCGGCGGGCGCAATGCGTTCCCTCTTGCAGGTTGGGCGCTCGCCGCAACGAGCGGCTCGGTGATTGCCGCCGTTGCGCTGCTACGCCCTCAGCTATCCGGCGTTGGCCGCGCAGGCACTCGAAACAGCGCCGCCGGACATCACGTGGTCCGGTCGCTGGCGCCGCCGTGCATGGAGGCCGTCCGATTCGCGCGCTGGGTGGACCTCGAGCCGTCAGGACGGCGGTCCGCCAGTTCACGATCAGGACGCTGTCCTGCAGCCGCCAGCACCGCACGCTGCTCGCGCTCTATCTTGGCCTCGGGCTGGCCGTCGTCGTGTCGTCGATTCTGCCGCTGGCACTGCAGCGAGGAATGGCGCGCGTTCGCAAGGCCCGGAGTCTCGATCCTGGCGGCCCCTCTCGTCCTGATGTTCGTGGCGCTCGTGGGAATGCGCGTGGCGTTCGCCATTCCGGTAGACATCAAAGCGAACTGGGTGATCAGGCTTCGCGAGCCCGGCGAGATCGTCGCTGCGATGGACGGCTCGTTCACGGCAATGCTGGCGTGGGCCGTTTCGCCGTTCGTCCTTCTTGGCGGGATCAGCGCGGGCACTCTCTGGGGCTTTGGTGCCGGGGCAAAGCATGCGATCGTGACGGCGCTCCTGGGATGGCTCTCGCGGAAGTGCTGGTCCTGCGCCTGTGCAAGATCCCGTTCACGTGCACGTACTGCCGGGGCGGTCGGAAATCAAGACGCTCTGGCCCCTGTATTTCACGGCGTTCACGACATTCACGTACTCGATGGCCGGACTCGAAGTCGAGTTGCTTCGCTGGACGCGCGGGTTTGCGTGGTTCATCGTTCTCGTCAGCTGCGCGGCGGTCATCGCTCGCGTCGCGCGTCGCCGATGGCTCGCCGAACAGCCAGGCCTCCGATTCGCCGAAGAGGAACCGGGCGCACTCTTCGAGGGCTTCCACCTCCAGTGAGGGGGCTGGCAGCGGGCCAGCGACGTGTTCGGCCCGATCCCTGATCCTAATCCCTAATCCCTGATCCACGATCCCGCCAGCAGCTTCTTGACACTAGTATCAATCTGATACTAATCTGCCTTGGTCGATGCCGCCCACTCCAGACTCGCCGGAGAGATCGACCGCCACCTGCCGCTCAAGCCCCTCGTCTTCCAGATCCTGATCGCCCTCGCAGACGACGAACGCGTCACGGCTGGAGCCTCGTGCGCGACGTGCAGCAGCGCGGAGAGGGGCTTCCGGCGGATCATGCCGAGCAGCTTCTATCGCACGCTTGCGAACGATGCTGTCGCAAGGCTTCATCGCGGAATCGCGCGAGCGACGTCCGGCCGCCGACGAAAGACGACGGAGCGGCGGCGCTACTTCCGCCTGACGCCGCTCGGCGCGCGTGTCGCGGAGGCAGAAGCCAAGCGTCTGGAAGCGCTCGTGCTTGAGGCACGCTCGAAGCGCCTGCTGGCGAAATCGAGAGGGTGAGCATGTATCGCCTGCTCCTGCTCGCGCGTTTCGAGGCGGAAGTGCGCCGCGAGTTCGGCGCCGACATGGCCGTCCGTTCGAAACGCGCAGCGTCGAGCGGTGATGCGGGGTGATCCGGGCGACGGCCTTGCACGCTTCTGGGCGAGCGCCATTCTGGATGCCGCCCTTCATGGAACGGCGGAGCGAATCTCGGCCGCCATCGCCATTGTTGTTCGACCAGGGCTTCAGCTTGAAACGTGGAGGTTGTGCATGCGCCGCGTTCGCACACGATCTGGAAGCATGCGGTGCGGCTCCTCGTCCGCCAGCCTGGCGTGACGATCGTCGCGATCATCGTGACGCTGGCGCTCGGTATCCGGAGCCAACGCCGCCATCTTCTCGGCTGTGGACGCGATCCTCCTGCGCCCGCTGCCGTATGAGGAGCCCGATCGGCTCGTGATGATCTGGGAAAAGAGGCGGGCCCGGAGGGTGTGCTCGACAAGCTCGTGGCGGCGGCGGATTGCATGGACTGGGCTGCGCATGAACACCGTCTTCGATTCGACGGCGGCGTTCACGCCCTCGACGGTCGATCTCACGGGCACTGGCGAGGCGGTGCGGCTCAGCGCTGGTCTGGTGACGCCCGGCGTTCTTCGATGTGTTCCGGATCAGGCCGCCGCTCGGACGCACGTTCGCGCCTGCTGACGGAGTCGTGGGCCGCCATCGAGTCGCCCTCCTGGGATACGGCTTGTGGCTGCGCCGCTTCGGATCGGATCCCGCCATCGTCGGCCCGCCACTCCTCGCGCTCAACGGCATTCCTCACGAAGTGATTGGTGTTCTTCCGCCTGAGCTTCGAATCGCTCACGATCCGACGCTCGAGATGTGGGCGCCTCTGGCATTTTGAAGGCACGGCACAGCCTTTGAGCCGCGACTCGCGCAACTTCTTCGTGTATGCCGGACGCATGAGAGCCTGGCGTGACCTTGCAGCAGGCCCAGTGGAGATGGATCGCCTGGGCGATCAGCTCTCGAGGCAGTACCCCGAAACGAGGCAGCACTTTCACCTGGGATCCTGGGTGTCGAGCCTTCGCGATCAAGATCGCGGGACCGATGCAGCTGTCAGCGTCGCTCCGATCGAGGCAGCCTTCGGTCCGGACTCCTCCTTTTGCTGGCGTCGGTCGCGTTTCTGTGCTGTTGATCGCCTGTGTCAACGTCCGCCAACCTGCTGCTCGCCAGGGCGGCCCGGGCGCCGGCGGGAGATGGCGGTGCGCGCCGCCATCGGTGCGGGACGCCTCGGCTGGCCGCTCAGTCGCTGACCGAAAGCCTCGTGCTCGGCCTCGCTTCCCGCAGCGGGATCGCCGGTCACGTTCGTCCGGAGTAAGCTGGTATCAGCGGCTCTCCGGGAGCTCACCCCGAAGGAGTCCAGATCGTCGGCCTCGAACACCTCGCCCTCGACGGCCGCGTGCTCGGGTTCGCGTTTCTGCTCTCGGTTGCGACCGGGCTCGTGTTCGGGCTCCCTGCCCTGGCCTTTCAGCTGGCGAAGCAGGACGTGAACCTGGCCCTCAAGGACGGCGGACGCACCGCCGGCGCGATTCGACGGCGCCTGCGCCTCGCTCTCGTCGGGTCCGAGATCAGCCCTGGCATCCCTGCTCCTGGTTGGCGCAGGACTCACACTGCGAAGCTTCAGACGTTGCTGCGGGCGCAGCCCCGGGTTCGCACGCCGACAGCGTCTGACATCTGTCGTAGCGCTTGCCCGGCGCCCCGTGCCGGAGGCCGAGGCGATCGTCTGCCGCAGTCGGCCAGCTCGAGGCGCGTTTCTCATCGATCCCAGGCATGCGCGCGGTCGGCGCAACCTCTCACCTCCCGCTCACCGGCCAGGACAGCCGACGCGGCATCATCGTGGAGAGGGACGAGTCGGGCCGCCGGACGCGCCGACGCGCGCGCTCGCGGTGCGTCACGCCAGGCTATTTCAGAGCGATGGGGATTCAGCTCGCGTCAGGGCGGTTCTTCTCCTGACGCCGACCGCGCAGGAGCCCCGTTCGCGGCAGCGATCGTCAACGAGACCATGGCGCGGAGCTACTGGCCCGGCAGGTCTCCTGTCGAGTCTCGCGTCCGATTCACGGGCACGAATGAGATTGCGAGAGGTGATCGGCGTCATCCCGGGACGTCCGGCACTGGGGGCTCGATGCGCAGATCGAAATCCGGAGTATGCCGTGCCGCTGGCGCAACTCCCGGTGTCCGGCCTGAGCTTCGTTATCGCGGCACAACAGATCGATCCCGGCTCGCGCGCGGGCCCTCTCCGCAGGCGCTTCCCGCCTTCGATCGAAGCCTTCCGCTGTCGAAGGTCCGCACGGTGAGCGACGTCGCGATGGGATCGGTTGGTGCGCGCCGCTGCGCCGCGATGGTGCTCCTCGCCGCGCTTCGGTGCGCTCGCGCTGGCCGCTGCGGCGGCCGGCATCTACGGCGTCATGGCGCACCTCGTGGCCCTGCGCGCCTCGAGATTGGCGTCCGGGTGGCCGCCGGCGCAAAGCCGGCGGCAGCTGATGCGACTCGTCCTGCGGGAGGGGCTGCTCCAGGCCGCCCATCGGTTTGACGATCCGGGCTTCTCGCGTCCGTTCTCGTGATGCGCGCGTTCCGAAGATGCTGTGCGAGAGTCAGCCCCATGCCCAGATCCATTCACGCTGGCTGCGGTAACGGTCGTGTTGGTGGCACCGCCGAAGCAGCGGCGTTGACGCGATTCCGGCTCGGCGGGCAATGCGAAGTGGATCAGTCAGGCGCTCAGGCGGTAAGGGCCCCGGTTCTCGGAGTTCTGGGTTCTAGTGGTTCTAACGGTTCACGGTTCTGCGAAACCTAGGAGCCGAGAACCATCCGCGTCAGTAGTGGTCGACCGTCACCGCGTAGTTGACCGTCGCCACCTGATTCCCTGCGTCGTAGACCATCACACCAATAGCTCCCTGCGTCCAGCGTCCCGGAGAGTTGCGCCGTAGAACCTGCCTGCGTAACGATCGAGCCGTTTGTGAGCAGCGTGCAGGCCGAGTCGGCGAACGTTCCGACGCCAACACCCATAGTCAGATCGTCGAGGGTGGCCCCGCTGACGTCAGGATCACGTTGACCTGACCCGCCCGACAGCGTGACGCTGAATTGATGAAGATCCTTTCCGCCCGGCGTCGACGGTGCCGCTGAAGCTGTCGCCGATCGCGGCGGTCGTCGGTGACGTCGCAGAGCTGACGGCTGGACTGCTGCATCCCGCAACCTGACCGCAGTGACGCCGAGAATCAACGCCCCAAGGGTGCGTCTCATTTGCTGCCTTTCCCTGCATTTCCGCCACAGAATTCTCCTCGATTGCCCGCATTCTGCGAGCACTCGTGCGACACAATGCACAAACCGTGCTTTCACCGGAGGCGCCCTTGGCTGAGCATCGGGATCTCGTCCGTGAAGGTGCTCTCTCTCAGGTGCTTCGCCAGGGCCGCGTCCGTCAGGCCGCGGAGGTGTTGGAGTTCCGGGACACTAAGCGTGACAAATCCGCGACAGCGCCGGTGCGGATTATCGTGTGGTCTTACGGTGATCTGATCGTCAGGTGACGAGAACCGCCCTGGTTGGAAGATCGCCCCGCGGCGCCTACAATGCCCGTCGTGTCAACCCCGAAGCCCCCGTCGTGGAATCGGCGCGAAGTGCTGCAAACGGGTGCCGTGGTGGCCGGTCTGCGGACACTTGCGGGCGCCCGCGGCGGCGGCTGCAGGTCAAGTGGTCGTCGGGCAGCGAAGCGCCAAGACTGAGCGCCCGCACAGGCGACCGATTGCCACCACCACACTACGACCCTCGATATCCAGTCGATCCGATATCCACCACTGCGACCGGGCGAAAGCCCTCGTAGAGGACTACCGTGCGCTGCAGCGCCGCATCGGCACCACCCGGAATGTGATCGTTCAACCGTCACATCACGGAACCGACAATCGTTGCGCGCTCGACGCGCCTACGACGTTCGGCCAGGCCGCACGAGCGGTGGTCGTGGTCAACGAGACCGTCTCGGACGCCGGGCTCAAGCGGATGGATCGTCTCGGCGTGCGCGGCATCCGGTTCCACAGCCCGTTGCAGGCCGGCGCCGCCGACGGCGGCCATGATCGCGCCGCTGTCGAGCGGTACACGACTGCTCCAGGTGGCACATTCAGATCAATGCGCCCAGCGGACAGGCTCCACAGGTTGCATGCCGACCGATCTCGAGCGGTGCCGACGCGTCGGTCTCTGATCATCTCGCGCACGCAACCACCGATGGCGTGAAGCACCCGCTCTTCGCGCGTGCTCGGCCTTACTGACAAGGCAGCACTGGCTCAACTTTCGGGCGCCTAACCGATACCCAGGTCGGGGCCACCGACGTACGCGGACTCGAGCGCGTCGCGCGTGCGACGCGTCAAGGCCGACGCAGAGCGGCTCGCGTGGGGCAGCGATTGGCCGCATCCGACGGAGCGGCAAGAAGCAACTGCCGGACGACGCGGTGCTGTTCGACCTGCTCCTGGATTGGGCCCCGGACGAGCCGCGACATCGGTTCCGGTCGAGACCCGCGCAGCAGTACGGTCCTCCGTGAGGACCTGTGCGCGACGACCGGGGACTAACGCGCCGCTGGACGCGAATTTCTGTGCGGAAATCCCCGCCCTCGCGAATGACGACGAGCTGGTCAGCGTCGACACGAGGGATCTTCTCGACGTCCCGTTGGGCCAGCGTATCGTCGTCGGCGGATGTCACAGTGCCCAGGCGGTGCGGGCGACGGTCGGTGGTGGTGTCAGATTGAGCCGTCACCTCCTGCGCTCGAGTGCGGTCGCCGTATCGAGCCAGCACGCGTGCGCCAATTGCGCCCATTCGACTCACGCCGATGAGCAGCTTTCAGCCAGTGACCATTGCGAGACGTCGCGGCTTCGGTGCGTGTCAGCGGGATCGTTCTTCAGCCGCTCGAAGATCGCGAGCTCGTTCGCGGCGAGCACCTTCTGCCCACGTTCTGTAAAGTAGGCCTGCGCCAGCCGGTAGTGCGGCTGCGACTGGTCGGGGTCAGTTGTATCGCGCGCTGGAGCTCCGGAATCGCGCTTCCTGTACGCGTTGTTGTTCCGAGAGGAGGGTCCCGAGCCTACGAAACCCTTCGATGAGCTTGGGGTCGAGCGCGACGGCTCGTCTGAGCAGCGTCTCGACACGTTCGCATGTCCACCGGCGTGGAACCGGCGGTGCTGCCCTTCCACAGGTTCAGCGCGTAGTAGAGATTGGCGAGCGCGTTTGCGAGGCCGCGCCTCGACGAAACGACCGAGGCGCTCGGTGACCTCCGCCTCCCAGCTCCGGGGCCACGCCGTACATCTCTCCCAGGAACTGGTAGGGACGCGGATCCGAGGGCGCGAGATCGGCAGCCTCGGCAAAACGACTCGACTGCGGCCGCGTGACTGCCCTCGTGAATACTGCGCAATGCCCAGGCCGATGTGGAGCCGCGCCGACTTCGGGTGCCGTTCACGATCGCAGCGGTGAAGACCTCGGTCGCGAGGCTCGAACGCGCGCAGCTGCAGCGAGGTTGTTCCCCCAATCGAACAGGTGCTCCTCGGTCGCGTCCATGTGCGCAGCGCGCGCTGATACTCCTCCGCCGCGGCCACGAGGTTGCCGCTACGCTCCTCGATGTCGCCGAGAAGGTTGTGGGCTCGCCCGTGTCCTTCAGGGTCAACGTGCGGGTCGACCTGCTCGCGTGCCGCGCGACAGTTTGCCTGTCTGGAGCAGGACGAGGGGCGAGGTCGTAGCCGTTGGCGTATTGAGAGGGATCGATCGCCTGCGCCCGTTGAAGATGCGGAAGCGCCGCGTCCAGCTTGCCCTTGCTGCAGATAGAAAGATGCCAGCGCCCGATGCGCCTCGAAACTGTCCGGCTGCTGACGCGACGGCTTCGAGCAGGCGGCGTTCGAGGTCCGCCGACGCCGAGGTGGGTTTGGAAGACTGCTTGGCGGCGGAGAGGATTGCGCGATCGCTATCACGGTCCGGCCCGACGCAGCGAACGCCAGAGCGATAGACAGCGGACAGGCCGGGGAAGTCTTCACGACATCGACAAGAAGGGGCTACAGGCTGCCGACCTCGCGACCTGCAACCTGTGGAGCCCCTTCACCACTCAGGTGTTCTACCAGTAGATCTTCGCGCCCAGCTGGATCTGCCTCGGGGTGTTGCGCATGCTCGTGATGCTCGCGAAGTTCCTCGCGTCCAGGAAATCCAACGATCCGGGCAGGTTGAACGCCGGCGTGTTCGTGACGTTGAACGCCTCGCCGCGGACCTCGAACTGCCGCTGGCCGAAGATCTTGAACTGCTTCGCAAACCCCATGTCCAGCTGCCGCAGCGGCGGCCCGGTCACCTGGCTGCGCTTGCCGCCGAGCGGGCTGAAATCGGTCTGACCGATCGTCGCACACCGGACTCGGGTTCGCAAAGCGCGGCCGGATTGTAGAACTGCTTCACGTTGTGGCTGCCGGCGTACGGATCGCCGACCACGAGCGCGTAGCAGCCCGTTCCGGATCCTGTCGCCACCGCGCAGTTGATCGTCTGCGCCTGCCCGCTGTAGATCGACAGCACCCAGTTCGTGCGCCAGCCGCCGAGAATCGCTCCGTTGTCCGGGCAGGTCGTAGTTGCCGCTGAACACGAAGGCGTGCTTCGTGTGGAAACCGGAGAGCCCGATGTCGTTCTTCAAGTCCCATGCCGTTCAGATCGGGCCCGCGAAGGCCGCCGACGCCGCCGCCGGACAGCGAGTCACCCGCGTTGGTCTTGCGCGTCGCTCAGCGTGTAGCTCACCAGGAACTCCAATCCGTTGTGCATACCGGCGGCGGAACTTGGTCTGCAGCGAGTCGTACGAGCTCTCGCCCACGGTGCGCACGAGCAGCGATCCCAGCGCGAAATCCGGCCAGTCCACGTACGGGTTCCTGGTTGGTGCCTGGCGGCAGCGAGCACGTTCACGTTGTTCATGCCGGTGAACGTCTCGAGATTGCGACCCCGTGTGCCGACGTATCCGACCTCGATGGAGTGATTCGGAAACACGTCGGTCTGCAGGGTCACGTTGTAGTTGTGGTATCTCGGCGTCTTGTAGTCGAACTCGACACCTCGCAGCGTCAGGCCGTTCGCGTTGACGTTCACCGGATCGAGGACGATCCGATCGCGGGCATCGAGGCCCGACGAGCGATCCGTCAGCGCAGTCGAGCTGGTGAGGTCGGCGTTCGGCGACTCGTAGAGCGAGCGTGAACTGGAAGGGGTAGTTGTAACCCAGGCTCGGGTTGCCGCCACGGTTCTCGAAGGCACCGTAGTAGAGGCCATACCCGGTGCGCACGACGTGCTTCTCGCCGAGCTTGTACGCGGCGTCGAGGCGAGGCGCGAAGTTGGTCTTCGGCATCTTGCCGAGACCGCTTCCGAACTCGTCCGTGTAGACCAGCTCGATGCCGTCCTTCGCCAGGTTGCTGACGAAGCTCGCCGACAGCGGCTTGTCCGTTGCTCCGCCGGAATCAGATACTGCGTGCGGCGGTCCAGGCACCATGTTGGACTGTTCCGACTGGCGCTCCTGTTCGCGGCTGAACCAGTCCCAACGAAGGCCTGCGTTCACCGTCAGTTTCGGTTCGACACGCGCCAGCTGTCCTGAGCGTAGGCGCCGTGATAGGTCTTGAACGCATCGACGGACCCGAACGGAGAGACGCGGATCGCGTTCATCCCGCCGGAATAGTCGACGCCGCCCGGCACGAGCGACGGGATCTGCGAGAGCAGCAAGGCGCGCCCGTGCCGGTGGTGCCATCGGTCTGGTTGACGACCGACGTGTAGCGGCCGTCCCAGTTGTACTCGCCTCGCGCGTAGGGCGGCTGCGTCGAGCCGAAGAAGATGTCCTGGTAGATGTAGCCGCCCTTGAACGTGTGCGACTTGTACACCTTCGTGAGGTTGTCGCTGAACTGCGCCGTGTTGCTGAAGCGCTCGCTCACGACCCAGCCGGCGTGACCGAGCTGCGAGCAGACCGCCGATATTCAGCTGTGGCAGGCCGCCATTGCCCGTCACCTGCGGCACGCCAGTGATGCCATACTTCGCCGGCAGGTCGGTCGATGTCGTCGCCGTTCGGCTGCAGCCGGTTGGTGTGCTCGCGGCTGAGGCCGAATCGCGCCTCGTTGATCAGCGTCGACGAGAACATGTGCGTGTGGCTGGCGGCGAAGCCGTGCACGCGCACCTTCTCGTCGCCTTCGGCTGAACCCGCCGCCATCGCGCATCGCCTTCGAACGGTGACGGGCGCGACCTTGTGATTGTCCGAGAAGCTGTAGCGGGCGAAGAAGCGATCGTTGCCGCTGAAGTTGTGATCGACCCGGGTGTCGAACGCGTGCGTGTCGTCGTTGTTGAGCCGGTTGACGGTGTAGTTGTTGTTCAACCCGGCCTGGTTCGGCCTCGGGATAGAGCTGCATCAGCCGAAGGGCGTTGGGATCGATCCGGCCCGCCGGGAATGCGTGTTGCCGGCGAACGGATCGCGCACGAAGCCGGTCGTGCGTGGCGACGAGCCCGGTCACCGGATCGACCTGCCCGCACGTGACGCTGCCGCGTCGTCGCCGGATCGAAGACCGTGCCGCGCGGAAACGATCGCCCGAGGCACGTCGGCGCCGACGGTTGCCGCTCTGCAGCGCGATGAGGTCCGAGATAGTTGGTGAAGCCGCTCGCGCGCTGGAGCCGCGGTCGGCACCGTCGTGACCCACGTGCGCGCCTGCTTGATCAGGCTGCCCTCGTAGTCGGCGAACCAGAACGTCTTCGATGCGTGATCGGCCGGTCCGCCGGCGGTGAAGCCGAACTGGTTCGACAGGTACTCGCCCTTCTTGATGTTCGCGCGGTTGGCGAAGAAGTCGTTGGCGTTCATCGCGTCGTTGCGGTAGAACTCCCACGGCGCTCCCGCGCAGCTGGTTCGATCCCGACTTCGAGCGTCGTGTTGAGCACCGCCCGCCGGCGCGCCCGTACTCGGCGCTGAAGGCGCTCGTCATGATCTTGATCTCGTCGACGGCGTCGATCGGCGGCTTGACGATGTAGGCGACGCCGCTCAGGAAGTCGACGTTGCTCGTGTTGTTGTCGATCCCGTCGAGCAGGTAGTTGTTCTGCGCCGGCCGGACGCCGTTGGCGGAGAACATCAGCGCGCGCGCGCGCCTGGCTGCGGAGGCACGACGCCGGCGACCAGACGCGCGAGGATCGTGTAGTCGCGGCCGTTGATCGGGAGTGTTCTCGATCGTGCTCGACTTCAGCGTCTCGCCGACCGTGCCGTTGCCAGTCTGGAGCAGCGGCGCGACTCGCCGGTCACGACGACCTCCTCCGCCACGCCGCCGGGCTGGAGGGAGAAGTCGACGACCGCCGTGTCCTGGATGGCCGACGGGGATGCCGCGCCGCCACCGCCCTTCTTGAATCCTGGAAACTCGACTTCGACCGTGTAGGCGCCCGTGCGGATCGGCGTGAAGATGAACGTGCCGTCCGCGCGGCGTGACCGTGGAGAGCGTGAAGCCCTGACCTTCGTGGGTGATCGTGACCGTGGCGCCGGGAAGCACCGCACCCGACTGGTCCTTGACCGTGCCCAGGAGCGTTCCCGTGTCGACCTGGGCGACTCGCCGGTGCCGCCATCAGGCACCGACATCCACACGTCAATTGCGAACAAGGGGCCCCTGGCGAACCATGCCTTGATGCGCATTCCGCCCCCTCTCGACCTGCGTCGAACCTGGCTCTGCCGGCTCCAGCGTCTGGTAATACCAGTTCTGATTTGCGACGAAGCCTCAGCCCTGCCGCTCGACGTTTTGCAAGCCTAACCCAGAGGGCTATCCTCCCGCGCGGCAGACGCGCTGTTTGTCGTCTGCCGTCAATCGGGGTAAGCTCCAGTCCCTTCGGAGTGGACAAGCCATGAACCGGCGAGCGTTCATTCAATCGTGTCCTGGTCACCAGCGCACGCAGCACCTTTTCGGGCAGCGGTTTCGCCGCCCAAGCTCAGGCGGAGAGACGCCGCGCCAGCTGGATCATTCCCACGAACAAACCGGATCGGTTCAACCTGAAGGTGATGGCGCTTCAACCCGATGCCCGCGCCCGACTCTGAAGGCCTGGGGAGCTGACGATTGAGGGCCTTGCCGGCGAGCCGGTTCGCTCTGAAGGCCGCCGACTCTGGAGCCGGCTGCCCGCGCGTCGCCCAGAGCAGCCGGCTGAAGTGCGTGCAGTGCTGGTCGGGCCGCGTGAACTGGGAAGGCTTCCGCGCGCAGGATCTCCTGAAGCTCGTTCAATCCAAGGCCGATCCCGAGTGGGTCCGTGTCGACTGCGCGGACAGCTACTACGACTTCGTGAAGATCGACGACCTTCTGCACCCGCGCACGCTCTTTGGCCTCGGGATGAACGGCGAGGCGCTGAGCCCCGAGCATGGCGCGCCGTTGCGCCTCGTCGATGCCGGCGAAGCTACGGGCCATAAGTCATCGAGCTGATCACGCAAGCTGACCTTCGTCGACCAGGCGGAATGGGCCTCGGTCGCGGACGGATGGCCGCACTCACTCGGCGAGCGGCGACATCCTGCCCGGCGTCGATCACTCCGTTCGAGTTCCCGGACGAGGTGCGCAAGATCGCGGGAGGCGAGATCGTTGAGTATTGAGCGCGCCTTCCCCGGCGTCCTCCGGCGGCGTGAAGCGCTCCGGCGTGATGGCGGCCTCGTCTCGCGGAGTGGTGGCTGCCGCGCCGGGTCTTTCGCGCAGCCGGCGCCTCGATCCAGATAAGCCCGACCGCCGTGTCATCGTCGTGACCTTCGGCGGCGGCGTGCGCTACGAGGACACGCTGGCTCCGGAGGATGGGTGAACATCCCCATCTCGCCAACGAGATCGTTCCACAGGGTCTCGTGCTATCCGGTCGCGCTGCTACGACGGCATCACGGGTCACTTCAACTCGACGGGCGCGCTGGTCGACGGGCATGTCGCCAGGAAGTGGACGCCTACGGCAGCGAGGCGCCGGTGACGCCCGACGATCTTCGAGCTGTTCAGGAAGGAGCACGTGCTGCCTCCTGAAGAAGCGTGGGTCATCGCCACGAACAAGAGCTTCGGCCTGATGGGCGGCAGCAAGCTCCGGGCATTCGGCGACCTCGTACTCGGCCAACGTCGTCCTCCCGAAGCAGCTGCTGATCGAAACGATCAAGTCGGCGGTGAGCACGAATGCGGGACCTGGTGTCGAAGACCGCGCAGGCGCTCGCCGAGCGGATGATGCTGGCGCTCGACGAAGGCTACGAGGGGTTCGGGTGGAAGGTGTTCGAGTCGGGCCGCTCGCTGGGCGCCGAGCTGAAGGCGAGCTCTCGCGAAGTCGCTGCTCGACTACTTCAACGACCCGACGGTCCCGACGAGCGGCGACGAGCTGACCTTCTTCATGACCAAGGAGATCATGAACCGCCTGGCGCCGTCGCTGCGTGGTCGTCAACTTCTGGGACATCGACATCGCGCACTACGGCGCTACTCGCTCTATCTCGAGGCCATCACGGCGGACCGATCGGCTCGTCCACGAGCTGTGGCAGCACGCGCAGTCGCTGCCGCAGTATCGAGATCGCACGACGCTCGCTGGTCGTGCCGGAGCTCGGACGGGACGGCGACGTGGCAGGGAACGGATTCGCCAACCACCGCAGCGGCGACGAATCGTGCCGGCGCGGTCTGGCTCGTGGCCGTGGGCGCCGGCGTGCCGAAAGGGGCGGGGACGGAGCGTCCGATTCGGACGACGGACGTCGCGCCGACGGTCGCGGGCATCCTGGGGTTCAAGATGCCGGAGTGTGAGGACGAGCCTCTGGCAGAACTGGCGTTCTAGATCCCGTCAGAGGCGGCTTCGACGCAACTCTTTCTATGCAATCTGACGCAGGACTCGTCGGCGACGCGGCGGCAATTGCGCGAGCGTACGCGGAGCTGCTCGCCAGACTGCGGCGACGGTCCACGCGTTCATTGTCCTGGAGCTTCAGAAGTGGCCGACGCGCTGTTCGCAGCCGAGCAGCGTGTACCAAACCGCGTTGCTCGACGAGTCTCGCCCGCTTGCTCGAGGCCCGACCTCCAGCAGGCGACCGCCGGCATCACACGCGTCGAAACGGAAGCCGGCTGCGACAAGATCGCCCGCGGGAATCCTGGCCGTTTCCAGGATGAGGCGCAGGCGCTCCTGCGCAAGCGCAAGCTTCTGCCGGACTGGCGTAAAAGAGATCGATGCCTTCTTCCAGCAGGTTGGACCCTGCGCTGAAGCCCACCCTCTATCCTCCGGACGCGCCGCGTCGGCTGGTCGTCCAGATTCACGGCAGCGGCATAGGCGGTCCAGACGGAGAAGCTGTGGCATCGCTTCAAAGGGACCGGCTTCCGAGTTCCCCTGAATCTCGAGGACGCTCGAGGTCCAGAGACATTCCTTCGAGGACGTTGTTCGGCGCGGCAGACGGCCGCACCGCCGCGCTGTTTTCGGCGCTTGAAGGAAGCTGAACGCTCCAATCCCCTCCATGCCTGGGTCGTGGAATCGTCGGACGCGCTGCACGAGCTGTGCAGTCCCGGCACGTTCGGTGACGCGCTGCGGGCGCGGCCTGAGTTACGAACGTCTGGAGAACGTACCGCGACGAACTGACGCGCGCGCGTACAGCAAGATCCAGAGCGGGGTCGAAAGCCCGCAAGCCTTCGCAGCGTATGCCCGTGGTTTGAAGATCGCGCCGGCGCCGGATGCCTTGCTGCACTCCAACGGCGGTGCTCCAGGCCTTCGTGCGTGATGTTCTCGCTCACGGGCAACGGCACGCTCTTCGTGAACAACACGTTCGTCGAGTGGGCGGCCGTGCAGGCGCTTCGCCGCGCGCAGCCGCGCGTCCTGGTCACCCGGTCATGGAGTTCGCGACAAGCTCAAGCCGTTCAGCAGCCTGCTGCTCTTCTCGCAACCGCGCGAATCGGATCAGATCCCGTTGATCGAGGATCCCCTCGGATCCTTCATCGACGTCGAGCAGCTCTCGTACTACGTGTGGCTGAATGCGGAGAAGAGCGCCGCCTACCGGAAGAAGACGCTGCACCTGTTCCTCGCCGAAGGCGTCGACGAGATGCTGGCCATCCGTTCCGACATGACGGGCCCCGCATCAACCCTCTCTCACCCAGGCTTCGCTTGCCGGACGTGTGCGCGACGATGGCGCAGTGGTTGGGGGTCTCTACCGGAATCAGCAGGTAGAGCGATCAGCGCGATCGTCGGGTAGGCACGCGGGCCCGGCGCATCACTACACCGTCATCACGACGCCGCTTACGCCTGGCGCCCGGTGCTCGCCCCTCTGTGAGCAGGGCGAAGCGGCCGATCACGTCCTCGTGCAGGACACGCATCAGCCGTCGGGTCTCTTCGTCGCCGGCGCGGATTTCTTCACGGAACTGCCGGTTCACTTCTTCGTGCAGGACGCGCATCAGCCGCCGGGTCTCTTCGTCGCCGGCGCGGATCTCTTCACGGAGTTCCCGCTTCACCTCATCGTCCAGGACGCGCATCAGTCGTCGGGTCTCTTCGTCGCCGGCGCGGATTTCTTCACGGAGTTCCCGCTTCACCTCTTCGCCAGCTGTGCGGATCTCCCTGCCGGACGGCAGAGAATTCATCGTGCATCTCGGTTCGGAGTTGCACAATCTGCGACTCCACCCGGTCCATCCGTTCAGGAAGCCTCTCCAGGTTCGCCACGCGTCGCTCCAGCCGTTCCACTCTTTCAGTCGTTTGCGTCGCCATCAGCAGCACTCGGCGGCCTTTGTTCGGTGGCGTTCACCGTTGACCGCTCGAGTGGAGACTGGCGAGCTGCTGCCGGACGACGATACCATCGTCGTGCCTCGATCGCGCCCGCTGAGTGACGCGAGCGGCTCCGGATTCTCTAGCCACCGGGTTCGTCGTGCAGGCAGGTTCGGCTCGCAAGGTCGCGCGTTTCACCAATGTAGAATTTCACATGCGCCGCATTTTCTCGACGGTTGTTCTCTTTCACTCTTCTGCTCGCCCGCATCTTCTCACAGCTCCTCTGCTACTCCGCACCCGAATCGTCGCCTGGGTTCAAGCCCGGGGACGACTACAAGCTCGCCGACTTACGACCAGGCGATCGACTACTTCCGGAAGCTCGACGCGGCAAGCGATCGGCTCACGCTGGTCGAAACCGGACGGACGTCATGGGCATCCGTGAGTACTTCGCCCTCGTGTCGAGCTCGGAGAACCTGGCCAACGTCGAGAAGATATCGCCAGATCGCGCAGCGCGCTCGCGCATCCGGACGGCCTGCCGACCGATGCAGACGCGCATCGGCTGGCCCAGGAGGGAAAGCGCGTTCGTCCACATCGACGGCGGGCTGCACTCGACCGAGGTTGCCGGGCGGCCAGCACACTCTGCAGCTCGCGCACGACCTGCTGGCACACGCGGACGATCCCAAGATCAAACCGATCTTCGACAACGTCATCCTGATGCTGTGGCCGTCGATCAACCCGGACGGCCAGAACATGGTGGCCGAAGTGGCACATGCGGAAATGTCGGCACGTCATTCGAGACGCGCGCCGCTGACGGAGCTCTATCAGGAATACGTCGGCCACGACAACAACCGCGACGCCTACATGCTGAACATGGTCGAGTCGCGCGAGATGTCACGGGCGTGGCGGCACTGGGAGCCGCAGATCATCTACGTGCACCACCAGTCGTCGCCGTTTCCAACGCGCATCTGGCTGCCGCCGTTCGCCGAGCCAATCGCGTCAGCGCGTGCCGTGCGCTGATGTCGCGCACGGTGAACATGATCGGCATGGGGATCGCGCGCAGCCTCGAAGAGCGCGGCCAGGTCGGCGCCGACGCACATGGGGACCGGCTTCGACGCATGGTATCCGGCTACTGTCGATTACATGCCGATGCTCCAGAACATCAACTCGTTCTGGACCGAGACGGCGTCTCATCGCTATCGCCACGCCACACCGCTACACGATCGCCGACTACCTCCGCGCGCAGTATCGCGGCGACTCAGATCGGAGTCGCTCATCGGAGCCCATGGCTGCCCGGCTGGTGGCGGCTGAAGGATGCCGTCGACTACATGCTGACAGCGTCGATGTCCGTGCTCGACTACGCGACGAAACACAAGGAGGAACTCCTCTACAACCGCTACCAGGCCGGCCGCGATCAGATCCGTCGATCACGAGCAGAATCCCCCCGTTTGCTGCATACGTGATTCCGCAGCAGCAGCGGGATCCTGTCGCGCCCGTGGAGCTGCTGCGGCGGTTGGCCTTCAACGGCGTCGCCGTCAGTCAGCTTTCGGCGCAGGCCGTGATCGATGGCAGCGAGTGTACGCGCCCGGGACGCGGATGATTCCGATGAACTCAACCGTTTGCCGAGCTTGCGCGCCAGATTGCCTGAAGCTTACAGCGTATCTCCTGACCTGCGCGCAGTATCCGGAGGGACCGCCCGATCAGCCGCACGACGCGGCGTGGTTGCACGCTCCCGCTGCAGATGGGCGTCAACGTCATCGAGGCCGAAACCCCGCTGACGCCGGAAGCCAGGACCGTGATGCAGACGTTGGGGCCCGGGCGCGACGGTCGTCGCAGACGGTTCGACGGAGGACGCCGCGCCATTCGACAGAGCCCTCGGGTCTCGGCTTCGATACGAACCCGTGGCCGCGGCCATCGTGCCGCCGCTCGGAAGGGTCACGGGCACGGGTCCGGCGGTTGCGATCGATCGGGCGCGGAGAACAACGCGCGTTCCGCGCCGTGAATGCCGCCTGGAGGCTGGCGCCGAAGTGCGAGTCGATGCCGGAGGACGCTTCGTAGTGACGGGCATGTCGGAGCCGCGCCTGCGTCGACCGCACAGTCCTCTCGCCCTGCAAACAGAGAGGGACTGCCCCTTCCGGCCCGGAGCTGGCGCGGCCGCGCATCGGCTCTACCAGCCCTGGAACGCCAGCATCGACGCCGGCTGGACGCAGTGGCTCCTCGGAAAACTACGGTTTCGATCCTTCTCCGCCGTCCGGCCCGCTGATGTCAAAGCGGGCGGGATCAAACAGAGGTTCGATGTGCTCATCCTGGCGGACGGGAACACGCGATCGATCCTCGACGATTCCAAACGGGATCGGTGCCGCCGCCGTTTCGAGGGAGAGGATTGGCGCCGACGGCGCCTCAAGCTGATCGATCAGTCTTCGTCAGGGAGGGTGGCACGCTCGTCTGCCTGAACGGCGGCAGCAACTTCGCCATCGCGCAGCTGAAGCTGCCGGTGAAGAACGCGGCGACGGAGCTCCGCCGGCAACAGTTTTTCGCGAGCGGCTCGCTCCCGCAGGTCACGGCCGATTCCGCGCACCCGCTCATGGCCGGTCATGCCGGAACGGACGACCGTCTTCTTCGACGGCAGCCCCATCTTCCTGCCGCTCGAGGGCTTCTTACGGCAGCGTGCTCGCGAGAGTGATACCAGACCGAGGGATCGCCGCTGCTGCTCGGGCTATTTGATCGGAGAGAAGTTTCTGCAGGCTGGGCCGCTGCGCTGGACGTGCGACTGGGCGACGGGCACGTCGTGTTGATAGGTTTCCCGCCCGCAATGGCGAGGACGCAGCCGTTCGGAACGCGTTCCGCATGCTGTTCAACGCTGCGCTTTATACCACGGCGCCATCGCGGCAGCGCGGCCAACGGGGTACGCCCAGGGATTCTGGAGCTCGCCGACGACGGCCGGCGCTCGATGAGCGAGGCTCCAGTCGACGCGCCCGCCTCGACGGACGACCGGTCGGGACGCGCCATCCGCCTGATCGTCTTCGATCTCGACGGAACGCTCGTCGACTCGCACAAGGATCTCGCAGCAGCCGCCAACGCACTCGATGCTCGAGCTCGGTGGCGCGCCGATCACGGAAGAAGCGGTCGTCCGGATGGTCGGCGACGGGGCGAGCCGCCCTGGTGCGCCGCGCGCTCGCTGCCTCTGGCCTGAAGCCGGACACGCCGAGCGCGCCTCGATCGGTTCCTCGCCATTTACGACACCTGCCTGTTGGATCAAACGAGGCCGTATCCTGAATGGTCGCAAACACTCGAGCAACTTGCAGCGCGATACCGACTCGGCGTCCTCACGAACAAGCCGACGCCACGCCACGAAAACGATACTCGACGGCCTGGACCTCTCGCGCTTTTTCCAGCACGTGGTCGGCGGCGACACGCCGTTCGGCCGCAAAGCCTGATCCCGCCGGCCGTGCGGCACATCGATCGACGCCTCGGGCGCGTCGGCAGCGTCGACGATGTTCGTCGGGGACTCGCCTGTGGACCGCTGAAACCGCCCGGCGCGCCGGCGTTCGGATCTGTCTCGCGAGGTTTGGTTTCGGCTACACGTTCAAGACAGGGGATCTCGAGGGAGATGAAGTGATTGTCGACGACGCGAGGGAGATTGGGGGAGGTTCTAGGGTTCTAGGTTCATCAAGGTTCCAGGGTTCCAAAGGTTCGGCTACGAGGTTCCAGAGTTCAAGTGCTCAAGCTGGAGCATGAACAGCGCAACTGCCTGAACCTTGACCGAACCAAGAACCCTTGGAACCTCAGAACCTCTAGAACCGCTAGAACCCTATTCTTCACGCCTCTGGCAGCTCCAGCCCGAACCGCTCAGCCATCCGGTAGAGCGTCCGGCGATCCACGCCCATGACTGCCGCCGCGCGGCTGCGGTTGCCGTCCACGGCTTTCAGGACGTGCATCAGATACCGTCGTTCGAGCTCGTCGAGCGACGGAAGATCGCGTGAACAGCCCTGCCTCGAGCCCGGGCCCAGCGATCGGATGGGCAGCGGAAGATCACCCGACTTCGATCACGCTGGCACTGGCTGAAGAGGACGAGACGTTCGACGGTGTTCTCCAGCTCGCGAACGTTCCCCGGCCAGCTGTAACCGCTCAGCGCTTCGACGGCCTCGGAAGCAATCTCGATCCGGCGTCCCGCCCGGGCACACGCTGCGTCGAGGAACCGCGTCACGAGCAGGGGAATGTCCGTGCGGCCGCTCGCGCAGCGGCGGAACGACGATGACGATGACACTCAAGCGGTAGAAGAGATCCTGACGGAAGCGACTGGCAGCGCAACCTCGCGCTCGAGATCGACGTTGCTGGCGGCCACGATTCGCGCGCGCGAGGTTGACGACGCGCGCGGCGCCCACGGGCCACACCTCCTGATTCCTCGAGCACGCGCAGCAACTTGACCCTGCAAGGCGCTCGAGGTCTCGCCGATCTCGTCCAGGAACATCGTCCCATCGCGACGCCTGCTCGAACGAGGCCGCGCCGATCGCGCGACGGCGCCGGTGAACGAGCCACGCGTGTGGCCGAAGAGCTCGGAGTCGAGGAGCGATCTCCGCAATCGCGCCACAGTTGACGGCCACGAACGGTGCCGCGACCGCCGGCGGCCGTGGCGCGTGGGATCGCACGCCTGCGACCAGTTCCTTCCTGGTGCCGCTCTCGCCCTGGGATCAACACCGGGACTGCAGAACTCTGCGGCCCGCGCTATCTGCTTGTAGACCTCGAGCACTCCGGCGCGCTGCGGCCGAGGAGCCCTTCCGTCGCGATCCGCGATTTGCGGCGGAGGCACGCGTGTCGCCGTGCGCCGCCTGCGCGAGCGCCCGCTCGACAGTGGCCTTGATTTCGCCGATGTTGAACGGCTTGCTGACGTAGTCGAAAGCGCCCGCGCGCAGCGCCTCGATCGCGCGTCTCGAGCGCTGCCGAACCCGCTGATCAGCACAACCTGACCCGCGGGCTGGTTCGTCTTGAACTCGCGAAGGGAGATCCAGCCCAGAGGACCGCGCGTTCAGGTTGATGTCCGACACGATCAGATCGAACGGCCGCCGCGCCACGAGGGCGCGTCGGCAGCAGTCGGATCGTGCGCCGTCAGGATCTCGCGATCCGGCTGCGACAGCAGCTCCGTCATGAACGTGCGAGGTCTCGCGGTCGTCGTCGACGATCAGAATGTTGGGCATGGCACTACTTCCAGCGTGCGCGCACTGAACGTCCGTGCTTACGCATGCGGCGCCACGGGCTCCGCTGCATCCGCGCCGCGTGGGCACGTAGTGCGTCGCCGGGAGATCGACCGGTGAAGACGGCGCCGCCGTCAGGCCGATTCGATACACCAATCGTACCGCCGTGGGCCTCGATGACGCCGCGGGCGATCGCCAGCCCGAGGCCGGTGCCGCGTCCGTAGGGCTTCGGTGGTGACCCACGGCTCGAAGATGGTGGGGAAGCAGCGCCTCGGGCACGCCAGGACCGCTGTCGGCAACCTCGAGCCGCACTCCGTCGTCGAGCGGCGCGAGGGTGACCGTCAGCGACCCGCCTTCGACCATGGCGTCGATGGCGTTGGTGATCAGGTTCAGCAGCGCGAGCTCGAGCTGTGCGGAATCCGCCTCGATGTGCGGCAGCTGTGGCGCCGCATTGACCGCGACCGCCACATGATTGCGATCGAGCCGCGGCTGTGCGATTTCGAGCACCCGGTCGATGAGGGCGGCGGGCTCGACCCTCGCCCTCTGCACGGTGCGGCGGGCGCGGTCGAGAAGGCCGCGCACGGCCAGCGTGACCTGCTCTGATCTGCCTTTGCATCATCTCGAGTCGCCGCCTCGGTTCGCGTGTCGAGCGAGGGGTCCGACAGGAGCACCTGAACGTAGCCGGACACGAGATTGAGCGGCGTACCGACCTGATGCGCGACGTTCGCTGCCGCCTGCCCGACGGCGGCGAGCTGCTCTGCCTTCGCAAGCGCCTCGCGCAGGTCGAACACACGCTGATACATCTCTTCGATCTCGGCGTTGCGCTTCCGCAGCTCGGAAGTGGCGTCTCTCACCCGCGTCTGCAGCGACTCGCTCAGACCCTCCATTTCCGAGAGCATGCTGTTCAGGCCGGACACGATCGCACCGATCTCGTCCGGCCTCTCGACCTCGGCGCGCGCCCGAGATCCCCGCCGGCCACCCGCTGCATCGTCTCGCGGATCCCGCCGATCCTCCTGTGCACGAGGCGACGAGCGAGCCAGTCGAGGAGCACCGTCACGATCACGATCGCGGGCAGCATCACGTACAGCGCAAGAAGCCGTCCATCGCGCGCGACGCGATCCACGGCCGTCGTAGAGACCGTCACGACGACCGCCATGGGTCCCCTGGGGGCAACGAATGGCACCGCGACGAATCGCATTGCACTCGACCCCTCGTCGACTTCGTCGCCCAGCGGTGATCGCCCGTTGGGCGGCCTCCATCGCCGGACGTCGCTCCTCCGACGACGTGCTCAGGACCGTCTTCGGCGCCTGGCCCTCCAGCTCGATGACGGTAATGGCGCGAACGGCCGGGTTGACCTCGAGGAATTCGTGGAGGACGCCGCTCTCGACTGCGGTGTCGTCCGCGCCGCAGCTCGAAGTCGTCGGCAACGGCACGCGCGGTGATTCGCGCTCCGCCGATCAGCTCGCTCTCCATCCTCGCGGTGAACATCCGGAGCTCGAGGAAGGCAGCGGCGCCCACGACGACGGCGACGATGAATCCGACCAGCAGAGACAGCCGGGTGCGGAGGAGAGCGGACGGAGCAAACGCGCCACAGCATGGCGCTCCTGCCCTCGCGCGATGCCCTCCGCCACGTCCACGTTCATGAACTAACTCCCTCGCCCGGTGTGGGTTACCTGATGTTACCGCGGCAGAGGCGCCGCGGCACGCCTGTTGGTTCTGTGCAAGGGGCGACGCGTCCGATGGACGGGCGCCCGAAGCACGAGAAGAGCCGGAGGAGAGAGGACCCATGCGTAAGTTCGTACTGGCCTCGAGCGTTGCGGTTCTCCTGGCGACGGTCGCCGGGGCTGGTCCGTCGGCCCAGACGAGCACCAACGGGAAGACCGCCGCAACCGCGCCGGCCACCTCGAAGGCGCTCTCGGCCACCGGGAAGATCGTCGGATTCGACAACGCCACCAAGACCCTGACGCTGTCGACCGCGAAAGGTGAAGAAAAAGTTCGTGCTGGGGTCGAGCGCCCGGCTGCAGGAAGGCGCAAAGACGATTACAGCCGCGAATCTCTCGGGTCTGGCGGGCTATCAGGCGAAGGTCCGCTACACGGCCTCGGGCAGCAACAAGGCTGCCGAGTCCGTGATGGTGTCCGGCGGCGCCCGCGCGAAGTCGAGCAAGTAGACACGCGCTGACGTCCACGTGCAGGCGAGCGACTCCTCCTTCACCCCGCTCGCCTGCACCGGACAATTCTCACCGGGGGGCTTCGCCCCGCCGGACCCCCTACGCCGTCGCTCGCGGGGGCCCTGCGCCCGCGCCGTTCCGGCGGGCGCTCGCTGCGCTCGCGCTTCTCTCCGCCACTTCCCTGGCGCGTTCCTTCCACCCTCGAGCCGTGGCGAGTATGCTGGGCGTGCGCTGTCCGAGCGCGAGTGCTGCTCGCAAGAGCCTGGCGGAGTGAATCGACGCGTTTCAACCATCCTCATCTGCCTGTCGTTTGCGGCATCGCTGACGCCGGCGCGGACCGGCAGGCTTCGCCCAGGGATCCACTTCCCCATCCGCGCCTCCGTGGAGCGGCTCGTTCGTCTCGAGGGTCGAGGCGCTCGCCCTGATCCAGACGCTGAACGCCGAGATCCTGGCGAGCACGAGCGCGACGACAACGCTCGAGAAGTGGTGCCGCGATCACCATCTTGCCGAGAATCCACAGATAGTCGCGCACAGGACGACGCGGCGCCGAGCAGCCGCCGACGACGGAAGCAGCGGGAACGTCTCGAGGTCACTCACGACGAGCGTGTCAGGCACCGACGCGTGGAGCTCGCGTGCGGAAACCGGGTCCTCTCCGTAGCGGACAACTGGTATGTGCCGAGTCGCCTGACGACGGATATGAACCGTCACACTCGATACGACCGACGCGCCCTTTTGGGAAAGTGGTGCGTACCGCTTGCGCCTCTTCCGAGAACTTTCGCGGCGAGGATGCTCTGGCAGCCACTGCCCGAGGGATGGGAAAGCCGGTCGACCGCAGCGCCGCAAGGATCATTCGGAGAAGCTCGAGATGCCTGACGCCCTCTTCGAGCACAAGGCTGTCCTATGCACCTCACGAAACCGCCCGTTCGCCGAGGTCGGACGAGCTGTACCCAGCGGGGGATCCTGGCGTTCCCGCAACCGCGCTAACGTCCTGACACGAGTCGCCTCCAGCTCCGGCCACGAGATCAGACGCCGGCAACGAGCTCACCTTTCGTAGGATTCTCTCCTGGCAGAGGCCGACTGCTTGATCAAGTAGCGCTCGCGGATCCGCCCAGAAGAGGGACCGCAGCTCGCGCGAGGCTGGCGGCGCCGCCGTAGCTGATCGACGAGCACAGGTGCTTGATCATGTCGCGGACGATCGTCCGCGCGGAGCCGCGCGCCGGCACGCTGATCTCCATGCCCTCGGCACCGAGCGCCTCGAGCTCGACCGCGATCGGCGTCCTCGACGTCGAGCCGATCGCGGATCGCTTCGAGCGAGGCCATGCCGCGCAGCACCTTGAACGGGACCTTCACGGTCTTCTGCGACTCGGGCAGGAGCACGGACTTGTGCACGATCTCGCCGGGCGCCTCCTCGGTGCCGGCAAACGCGCTTCCGAGCATCGTGCAGTCGCCGCCGAACAGCAGCGCCTCGGCGATGCCGCCGTGCCGCCGGATCCCGCCGTCGGCAATGATCGGCGACGTCGCTCGTCGCCGATCGCGAGGCGGCACTCGACGAGCGCCTGAATCTGCGGCACGCCGAAGCTGGTCGTCATGCGCGTCGTGCAGCCGCCGCCGGGCCCGATTCCGACCTTGATGCCGTCGACGCCGCGCTCCAGCAGAAACTGCGCGCCTTCGGCCGTGCGCGACGTTGCCGGCAATCATCTCCGACGTCGCTCGAAGCGCTTGCGGAACTCCGCCATCGCGCTCGCCATGACGACTCGAGTGGCCGTGCGCGATGTCGATGACGATGACGTCCACTCCGGCGTGCATCGAGCTCGGCGGCGCGCTCGAGATAGTCGCCGGTCGCGCCGATCGCGGCGCCCGACGCGGAGCCGGCCCTGCTCGTCGCGCGTCGCGAACGGCGAGGCGCCGCTGGCGCAGGAGGTCGCGTGCGGTTATCAGCCCCAGCAGCGCGCCGTCGTCGGCGACGAGCGGCAGCTTCTTGACCTTGCGATCGATCATCAGCTGCTCGGCGTCCACGCAGGCTCAACGGGCCTCGATGCACGACGAGCCGATCGATCGGCGTCATGCGATCCGACACGCGCACGTCGGCGCCGTTCACGAACCGGACGTCCCGCTCGGTCAGCAGACCCGCGAGCCGCCGCTGCTCGTCCACGACGACGAGCGTGCCGACGCGCGAGCGTGCGCATCAGCGCCGTCGCCTCCGCCAGCGAGCTGCGACGGCGACACGCTGTATGGATCGGTGATCACGCCGTGCTGCGTGCGCTTGACGATCTCGACCTCGCGCACCTGCGGCTCGATCTCGCCCGGCCGGAAGCCGCGATCGATGATGCCGATGCCTCCTTCTTCGGCCTGGACGATCGCCATCGGCGCCCGCGTGACCGTGTCCATGTTGGCCGACACGATCGGCCGCTTCGAGCCGTGATCCGTGCGAGAGAGACGGCACGACAGATCGATGGCCGCCGGATCGCGCCGCGCGAGCACGCTGTGCTGCGGCGCCAGGATGAAGTCGTCGAACGTGCACCCGCGGACCAGATCCAGAACCGCACGCCCGGTGCGCTCGTCGACCTGTGGGAATCGGGAAGTCATTGAAACTATCGTAGTCGGAGAAGCTGGATCGAATGCCACTATCCGCTATCGAGACCGTCCTCCGCGAACGCGCTGACCGGAACCTTGCCGGGGCCGAAGCACAGCTCCGCTTCGCGCCATCCCCGGTGCGGCCCGACTGGCGTCCAGGCGAGCCGGGCGAGAACACCCGCACGGCCGCGGTGTTGCTGCTTGCTCTACCCGCTCGATGGCGGCGTGGGGAGTGCCGCTCACCGTCCGCGCGAGCGGGCTCGCGCGGCATGCCGGTCAGATCAGCCTGCCCGGCGGCGCATCGGATCCCGGAGAAACGCTCGTGGACACGGCGTTGAGGGAAGCGGCGGAGGAGATCGGGGTCGACGCGTCAACGGTGCGCGTGCTCGGCGAGCTCACCGCCGGTGCACGTCATCGTCAGCGGCTTCACGCTGCATCCCGTGGTGGGCGTCAGCGACGTCGCGGCCGGCCTTCGTTCCGGCGCCGCACGAAGTCGCGGAGGTTCTGGAAGTGTCGCTCGACGATCTGCGGGACGCCTCGCGAATCCGGCGTGGAACCCGGATCCGCGAAGGCGTCGCCGTCGAATGCCCCTACTTCGATCTGCTCGGGCACCAGGGTGTGGGGCGCGACGGCGCATGGTGCTCGGCGAGCTCATCTACCTGCCGGAAGACGAGCGCCAGCTGTAACCCGCCAGCTGGAGCGACCCGACCGGAGCCGGATCTGCTTGTTTGGCTGCGGCGTCACCCGCCGAGGTACGGCTTCTTCGCGACGAACCCCTTCGGGAATTTCGTCTTGGCGTCCTCGTCGCTCACGGCCGGGACGATGATGACGTCCTCGCCCTGCTTCCAGTCCGCGGGTGTTGCCACCGAGTAGCACGGCGGTGAGCTGGAGCGAGTCGAGCACGCGCAGCGAGCTCAGCGAAGTTGCGGCCCGTGCTCGCCGGATACGTCAGGGTCAGCTTGACCTTGTTGTCGGGCCCGACGATGTAGACGGAGCGAACCGTCATCGTGTCGCTGGCGTTCGGGTGGATCATGCCGTAGAGATTCGGCGACCGTCCGGTCGTGGATCGGCGATGCATCAGGGAAGTTCACGCGTCTGCCCGGTGACGTCCTTGATATCGCCCTGTCCACGTCTCGATGGCGATCGTCAGCGGATCGACGCTGAGGCCGATGACCTTCGTGTTGCGCTTGTCGAACTCGCGGCTTCGAGCGCCGCACAGCGGCGCCGAGCTCGGTCGTGCACCGGCGTGAAATCTCTTGGGAGTGCGAGAACAGGAACCGCCCACGACTTGCCCTTCCAGTCGTGGAACGACGATCCGGTCCCTCAGTGGTTTCTGCGGTGAAGTCCGGCGCTTCGTCGCCAGTCCGACGACATATCGACCTCCAAGCCTTACGTGTGTGTGCTGAAGAGGGTGCTTCCTGCTTGGTGGCGGCCGGGGCTACGCAAGACGGAGGTGGCGGAAGACGGAGATTCACAAACGGAGGAACGAGTCCACGAACGAACGGAGAAGACAGGACGGCTCGCACCGCGCGCAGCGCGGCAGCATCGAGGCCTGGCAGGCCCGTAGCGCGAACACGGGAAGTGCAGATAGGGCGTGCCGGGGCCGCACACGCCGGCTGCAAGCGTCCGGTGAGCAGCGGCGTGACGGTGGGCGCAAGCCGCTCTCCACGGCCCCACCGGCTTGTGCCCATCGTCACGCGTCCACTCGACCGCTGCGCGCGGGCGCTAGCCATCAGAGTCAACCGCTGCAAATCCTCTCCGTTCGTCCTCCGTTTTCTCCGTTCCTCCGTTTGTGATCGTCTCGGACGTCATCACCTCTCGGAAGACTCTATTGCCTCCGCATACGAGATGTGCTCATATTGCATCGCCATATGAGTAATCCGGAGAAGAACACCATGGACGACTCCGTGCGTGGGCGCAGCGCGTGGCTGGGCTGTTCGGAAGAAGCCGTCGGCAGAGCGAGCTGGCGGACGAGATCGAGAGCCACCTCCAGACCACCTGGACGACAATCTCGCCAGGGCTGTCGCCCGGGCGGCGCGGCGGCGTACGGCCGTTCTGCAACTCGGAAGCCCTGGGCGCTCCGAGAACAGTGCGGGACCAAGCCGGCATCCCGCTCGCGAGAACACCTCTGCCAGGACCTCCAGTATGCCAGCGCAGCTTCGAGCTGGCCGGAGCTTCGCCGGCGCTCGCGGTCCCGGCGATAGCGGTGGGCGTCGCCGGGCCGACGGTCATGTTCAGCATGGCCAAAGCCTGGATCCTGGATCCGCTGCCCTTCTCGGACCCTGAGGCGCTCCTCGACCTGCGCGATCTCGACTCCACGGCGTCCGGCGACGCGCAGGATCGGTGCGCCCGGCGGATTTCCTGGACCTGACCCGCACCGCCCGATCGCTGGACGTTGCCGGCTATCGCCAGACGCAGTTCCGCGTCACGGGATCGGGCAGGCCGAGCGCCTCCAGGCGCTGAGGTCACGCCCACCTTCTTCACGCTCCTTGGTGTCCGTCCCGCCACAGGACGGCTGTTCGACACGCGACGGCCACGCCGGTTCGACGAAAGTGGCGATCGTCTGGCTGCCAATGTGGCGGGAGCAGTTCAACGCCGATCCGGCGATTGCGGACGGACGATTCACGGCTCAAGGCGAGGATCACGTCGTCATCGGCGTGCTCCGGAGCCGTTCCAATTCACGTTGATGGGACGGTCAACGTCTGGACGGCTCTGTCCTTCACGCCAGACGAGGCCACGGACCGCCGCCGGCGATCCGCTGCTCGGCGTGGGCCGGCTCTGCGCGAGGGGCGGACCTTCGGCAGGTGCGCGCCGAGATCGCGCGGGCATCGCAGGCGATCTGTCGAAGGCCATTATCCGGACACGAACGCCAGGCGCAGTATTCCAAGTGATCAGACTCGCGGAGGAGATCAGGATGCACCACGACATGGGTTTCCTGGTGCCTGTCCTCTTTGCCATGGTCGTGTGCGTTCTGCTCGTGGCCTGTGTGAACGTCACGAACGTGATGCTCGCGCACCAGCGCGAGGCGCCAGAAATGGCGGTCCGGCTCGCGCTAGGCGCCTCCAGGGCGCGCATCGTCCAGCAATGGCTCGAGCAATACACGTAACCT
>ERZ1370068.3804-contig-2906_pt1 | contig 59771 bp, 72 predicted proteins | sample MGYA00561227_ERZ1370068 | MGnify/ENA primary metagenome ERZ1370068 (study PRJEB38410, sample SAMEA6850437) | metagenome | study: Metagenomic assessment of the ecological functions of the soil: analysis of the soil microbiota associated with the... | reverse complement strand
GGTTACGTATTGCTGGAAATACCGCTGACGGGCATAGGTCGAATTCCGGATCGTGTCCCATCCTCCTGGATAGCTAATGATGCCTTCCTGCCCTGGTGGGTGACGGCGGGAAACGCGGCGTTCGGAGCTCCCAGGGATCACGATGATCGGCGGAGAACCGGCGATACTTCAGCACATCCCCTGAACTGGAGAGAGGAAACGGACATGACAAGACAGGTTTCGCTACGGGCTACATCCGGGGCGCTGAGCGTTCGCGAGATGGTGAGCTTGCGCGCCAGGCTGAGGGCGCGCGGATATTACGGTGCTTTCTTCTCCGAGACCGTGCTCTGCAACCGCGATTGGTCACGGCGATGACGGCCTTCGGTCTGGGCCACCACGAACATCACTCCTGGCTGCACTCAGGTCGTGCGCCTCGCAGCCCGGTGGTCATGGCTCAGAGCCTCGCCTCGTGCCTGACGAGCTGACCGGCGGCCGCATGGTGCTGGCGCTCTGGCGCGTGCACCGACAAGCACGCGCGGCCGTCACGGCCTTCCGGCCAACCCCGCGCTGACTCTTCGCGTGAATGCGGAATGCGTCCGGCTACCCGGCCGGGGGCAAGGTCACGTACAAGGGCCAGGGCGGTGGAGCTCGACGGCGTGCGGCCTGTCCCCAATCCGCCGCGCCCGCGCATTCGGTTCTGGTTCGCCGCCATGAGCCGGACGGCCTTCGACTGGCCGGGCAGCTCGCCGACGGGGTTCGCTGGACGCCCACACCTCACCGAGTACGTGCGAACGCCGTCGCCATCATCAAGGACGCCGCGCGAGAAGCCGGTCGGGACTGGCCAGCGGGCAGGATCATCTCGTTTTTGCGGAGGACTCGCACGACGACGCCGTCGTGAGGCGGTGCGCTGGGGAGGCTGCCAGCCGCTTCGAGTCCCCCAATTTCCAGGCTGAGACGAACGGCGGCTTGCGGTGGGGCGAGCCGGCTATCGACCCGGCGGATTTTCCCATGCTGCGGAAGCGCGGTGGTGACGCGGTTGCCGGCGCAGCCAAGGCCCTGGCCCCGACGGATCGAGGAACACGACGCGACGGGCATGCCTGGCAGCGTCGCCGAGCGCGTGCAGCGCTGGCCGAGGCTGCGATTGCCATCCGCTCCCAGGCCCTGCATCAGGTCGCATATGCGCATCCGTATCTTGCAATTGCAGAACAATTCACCGCGCAGCGCTTCGCGCGGGCCTGTCGCCGGCAAGATCGTTCGGCGATGATCGCTCGTGAGGCGCCCAGGCAGCGCTGGTGGTGGCTGGTCGACGCGCTCAGCTGCCGCGATCCGCCCGCGGCTGGTGGTGATTCAGTTCGAGTCGGCGAACCACACCCCGCCCTTGACTGCCGTGGAGCCTGATCAGCTCGACCATCGTGTCGCAGCGGGCCGCGCGGTCCGACACGAACATGGGTGCCAGACCTGCCCGAGAGCAGTCCGTGCCGCCACGCTGCGTCGAACTCCGGCCCGAAAGACCTCGCCGGTGGCCCGCCCGGCGACGCGATGGGCAGCATGTAGCCGAACTCAGTGAGGCACACGTACTGGGTCCAGTCGTCCATGGTGGCACGTGGGTCTACACCAGCGTGCCCTGGCCACGATCACGCATGATGTGGCCTGGCGAACGTAGTCTGCTCTCCCGCCTCCACGAGGAAATCGACGGTGTGCCGGGAGAAAGCCTCCCTGAAGGAGCGGCGGAAGCCGCGCGGCTGTCGCCCGGTGGCCTTCACGATGCTGTCGAACGCACGAAAAGACGGTCCGCTCTTCCTGCGGGTCAGCTGGTTGATCTTCGTGCATACCCGTGGTGCGCGGATCTGGAAAAGCCTGTGCCGGCAATGAGCGCGTGATGGTTGTGGATATTGCTCCATGCACCAACCTGCGGGAATGAAGAACGTTCGGCGGGAAGGCCATGCTGCCGAACGCATCGACGATCCGCGGCACCGCCACCTCGGCCCGTACCGGAGCTGGACGCCATGGCGACGCGGTTGTGCGCCGTGTCCAGGCCAGATGTGGAGCAGGCTCTCCGCGTCCATGTCGAACGAGAAGCTCACCGCGCACCGGTATCCGTTCGCCACCTGATAGGATTCTCGATCATCGCCCGCTCCTCTTCTCTGGTCAGATGAGCGTTGCGCGACGCCAGTCCGTTTCGGCGTCGCGGGTTCCCATCGTGTCGAGCGCGCGGCCTTCAAGAAAGCGGTGCCGGTTCGGGTGACTGACCGCCGCCGTGTCATAAGCTTAGGCGGTAGTCGCCTATGGTATCGCGGGCAGGCTGGAGTGGGGAGACTCGCCGAGCGGCGGTGCGTCCATCCGCTCAGGCACCTTTCGCCTCCATGTGGCTGCTGCGCCGCGGTCAATCGCGCGAGGGAGCCATCCCGCCAGGAGTGAGGACGCGGCCACCCGCCACCACCTTCTCGCTATCGATGTGACGTCGCGTGGCGCTGATCGGCAGTGAAAGCATGACGGCGAGCTGGCGGATCCGGCCGGCAATCCACGATTGCCTGCAGATCGACCAGCACGCAGATCTGCCTTGGGCGTCGGGGTGAGACCAAGGTCGTCGCGCAGAGACTGTACGCCACCGAGGTGGCGGCGTGGAAGCACGTCGGCCATCCGGTGGCGCGGATGTTTTCGGCGGAGATCCGGCATGCGAGCACGATGGCCCAGCGCACTTCCTCGATCATGTTCTGGGGCACCGTATCGGCGCGATCCCATGTTAACGCCGGGCGTGCTGGTACTTTCCGAAGTCTTCCAGTATGTGACGGCGGCGAACGGCGTCGTGGGCAGTGCGCCAACAGGGTGCCCGGCGCCCAGCCATGATCGCGATATCCTTTCCGCAACCCTCGCAGCCACGAATGCTCTCGTCGATGAAGAGCGCAATCGGCGAGGTGCCGTCCGCCAGCCAGCTGATCTCGATGCGCCCACTGATAGGGGTGATGCCGCGGATGGCACCGATTCAGAACCTTGCCACCGTCGGGCAGAACGGTGAATGGAACAGCTCGCGCGCGTTTGTTGGTCGCGCATTCTCCGCAGCTGGTGCCGATCTGCGCCGGCGATCATGCTGGATAGCCGCCTGGCTCGGATGTTTTTATGGACCCCGCCTGACAGTCGCCTGAACTGCTGGTCGGCCGCCGGTTGTTCCCATTCGGCGTACCGAGCAGATGGGACGACGCACCACCCACCGCGACGAGGCGCAGCTGGGCGCGAGCACGCTGCAGCCCGCTCCGGGCGATCAGATCGAGATCCAGCCCGTGGGTAGTCGCCGGAGATATCGACGAGGTGGTCACGCCGGAGAGGAGAAGTCACAGTAGCCGCCTCCGCGCAGGCGAGCCTGCCTTCGTCGTCCGCTGTGGCGCTGCACGCCTTCGAACAGGCCAGACATGCCATCTCGGGAACGCCGTGCCTCGCGAATGCCGCGATAGCTCGCTTCGTGACCCGGGTGCGCGTGGACATTGACCAGCCCCGGCATCACCATCAGGCCGCGGCCGTCGATTGTTTCATCGGCGGCCCGGATAGCCCCGGCCCGTTGAACATCATGTTATTGCCGGCGAAGACCACGTTGCCGCAAGCTGAGAGACAGTGGCGTCGGGGCTCAGCGATCCCTACTTCGCCACTACTCCAGTCCGCAGTTCCCGACCACATTTGCTCCTGGTCATCGCGTTCCTCCCCGATTACTGGTCTCAGCCGCCCCGCAGTGCAGGATGTTCCTCCTGCTACCGCCGCACGACGCGTACAAGTCTCCGCGATCACCATGTTGGTGCGCTCCCAGGCGTGGCGCAAGTTCCCACAGACCGATGGTAGCCGTTGTCATCGCGCGCCGATCCTGCCGCATACGCCAGGGGCAGGTCAAACCCGACATGGAGAGGATGGTTGCCGGCGATCAGCGTACTGAATGGTCGCCGTGGTCCCACTTTGCTGACCGAATAGTGGAATACCAAGCAAAGCAAAGATGGGAAACCCGAGGGTGCTCCATCACAGCACTCTTGATTCCCATCGTAGGATAGATAGACTAGTCATGAGCGTAGTCAACACTAGCCCCCTCCGGCGGCGGTCGCCCCTCGGTGGCCCCCGTCTCCATGATGTAATCTGCCAGACTCGAGCACTGGCCCCCAGAGCCGCTGCCACAGAGCACATGCAGCGGCCTCGCGGGTCGAGCGAGCCGGCCCGGGTGAGCGGCATGCTAGGCCAGACGCACCACCGCCGTCAATCGGCCGGCGGACCGGCCGAATCAGCACGAATGCGCACCTCGCGGCGCAGGCACGACGGCGTCCGCCGCGCCCGCGAGCCGATCCGATCAGGACGCGGCGGCGCCGGACTCGGGTGGGGCGGGGCCGGGACTCTGCCCCGAGTGGCGAGGGCGAGGTGCGCGAGGATCTTCCGGATGACCGCGGGATCGTGCAGCGTGGCGATCAGGCGCAGGCGGCCTCCACACTGGGCACACGCCAGCACGTCGATGCCGAACGCCCGGTGCATCAGGGCGGCCCAGCTCCAGGCGCGCGGACTGGCGCTTCACCCTGGTGCCGTCCGGACCTGCGGCCAGCGGCGCCGTCGAGGCCGTGGGCTCGGGCGCCACGCGTCCGTACGCGACCACGCGCTCGCGCCAGCGGGCGCGCGGGGCCAACACGCCGTGGCAAATCAGCAGGTTGGTTTCCGGCCGCGGCGTCATCGCCGCCAGACGCTCCAGGAATTCCAGCGGCTCGAACACCAGCTCCCGCGTGCCGTCGTGCCACGCCGTCTTCAGCTCCAGCGCGACGCGGCCGTCGCTCCGCAGCCGCAGCCGCTCCTGCGCGAAGGGCGGACGCAAGACATATCGGCACAGACGCTCCAGCCCCGCCCGATCGTGCGCCGACACCCACACGTTGGCGTGCAGGTCGAACCCGTCCAGGTGCGCCTGCCGCGGCCCGCGCGACGTCACGGCTCGCCGTGTCGCGCGCGTCGCCGAGCCGCCGCACCCGCGCCCCCGCGCGTGGGCCCAGCGCCACGCGCCCCTGCACCGAGGCCCCGACGATCCCCGCCAGCACGGGGGACTCGTCCGCGAGCCGATCCGCCGGCCCCGTCGCGTCGTCGGCCGGCTCCAGGCCGTGGCGCACCAGCAGCCGCTGCACCCGGTGGCGGATCGTCGCCAGCGCCGCCGCGACCTCGGCGTCGCTCGGCCCCGGCGCCGGATGAAACGCCAGCGCGCCCCCGGGCGCTTCGGTGAACACCCGTCCAGCACGAGGGTGTGAAAGTGCAGGTTCACGTTCAACGCCGCTGCCCGCGCGCTGCAGCGCCGTGACGCATGCCGGTCTGCCCGCCGGCAATGCCGCGCGCCCGAGCGCCGCGCGCGTACACGTCGAGCAGCACGCGCGTGTACACCCGCAGCACCGCGCGGCTCAGCCCGTGATTCCACGCCATCTGGTAGCGGAGCCGATACGGCACCGTCAGCACCCACTGGCGCACCGGCACCCACGGCAGCACCGCGTCCACCAGATGCGCGGCGCGCTCCGTCATCCGCCGGCCCCCGCAGCTCGGACACCACGCCCGCCCTTTGCACGAAAACGGCAGCAGGTGCTCGCGCCCGCAGCCCTCGCACCGAAACCGCGCCACGCCGTGCCTCGAACACGCCGCACAGTCAGGAACTCCCGGAACTCGCGCTCGACGAACTGCGGCAGGCCCGCGCCGTCGCCGGCCTCCGCCACCGCGCGCAGGAAGGCCTCCAGGTGCTCGGCGATGACCTGGTGGAGCACGGTGTGCTCGGCGTCGCGGGTGATACATGCTACGACACGCCATGCCCTGGCAGCGTCCAGCGTCCAGCCCGATGCTCAAAGATTGATACCGCCGGCGCCACGTCCCCACCAGACAACGGCACGATATACCGCTCGAACGACCCCCTGCCCTCTTCCGCGTCTTCGGTGCTGCCCCAGCCCCCGTCCTCCTGCCTCCTTGTAGAGCCGTGACACCATCGCCCTGTGCCTTCTTACGAGTCATTCGACCGGCTGGCCACCAGCGCGGCGGGATCGGCGGCCTGCGGGCCGGCGCTCGATTGTCCACAGCCCTGGCGATGATCAGTTCAGGCCCGGTCGCCTCAGATCGGCCAACATCGACAGCATTCGCCCGCGGGTCCCCGCCTGTCGCCGAGGTGAGGTTGCTGGCCCCGATGGGCCGAACTGGGTGCTTATCCGACCCTGCCGCCGCGATTTTCGGGCGAAGGTAAGACGCTTGTCCCAGAGCTTATGAAACGCGGTACGCGTCGAACGACGGACCTGATGAGACGACGCGAGCGATGGGCACCGCCGCGTTGATTAGCGTTTCCCGCAACCTCGCCATGAAATTACGAATCAGTTGCTCTACCACTGAGCTACCCCGGCGTGTCCCAGGACCACCATTGTGCTGCGGCGAGGGCGAGTATAACAAGAATTCACTCGCGCATCAGCGTCTCGATCTCCTCGCGATGGGCGCTGAAACCCAGAAAGACGCGCTCGTCGATGAGCACGGTGGGCACGGCGAGGCGGCCGGCGAGGCGGAATACCTCCTGGCTGGCCTCGGGATCGCGCCCCACGTCGCGCACCTCCACCGCTGCGCCGCGCGCCTGAAAGAATGCCAGCGCGGCCTCGCCGTCGGCGATGCCTTCCATGGTGAAGAGGAGAACCTTCTTCACGATCCTTCAACCATACCATTTCGGGCGGGCATCGGTCTTGACCCTCTCCAACGCCTCTGCTAGCATCCGCCCGCTCAACATGACGACGCGACGCCTCTCCTCATGACTCGCGCGGACCTCGTGGCCTCCATGGCCGCGGACAGCGGCTGGACCAAGGCCGCCGCGGACCGCGCGCTGCGCGCCATGCTCGCGTCGATCCGCACCTCGCTCAAGCGGGGCCAGCCCGTCACCCTCGTGGGATTCGGGACGTTCTCCGTGGGCCGACGCAAGCCGCGCAAGGGCAAGAACCCGCGCACGGGCCAGCCCATGAACGTGGCGGGCGGACGCACGCCCCGGTTCAAACCGTCCCCGGAGCTGAAGCGGGCGCTCCGCTAGGTTTTTGCTTTGGCCGGGAGCGTCGCCTCCCGGTACAATCGCTGTAGTGTTCTTCCTCGTCTCGCTCGTATCCGCGCTTCTCTTCATGGCGGCTCCGGCCCTTGCACAGAGTGACCGGCCCATGCACCTGAGCGCGGAGTCTGTCCTCGCTGCTCGCCCCCAACGGCACCGTGCTCTTCGCCAAGAACCCGTCCGAGGACCATGCGCCGGCCAGCCTCGTCAAGCTGATGACACTCTACCTGGCCTGCGAGGATCTCGAGGCGGGGCGGGCGCAGTGGGACGGGCCGGTGAAGATCAGCCGCCACGCCGCCGAGACCCCGCGCTACCGCATGGGCCTTCGCGCGGGCGAGGAGGTGCCGTTCCGCACCCTGCTCGAGGGCGTGGCCATCGCGTCGGCGAACGACGCGGCCACCGCGGTGGCCGAGCACCTGGGGGCACCGAGGAAGCCTTCGTCGAGCGCATGAACGCCAAGGCGACCGAGCTGGGGCTCCGCTCGACCCACTTCGCCAACGCCCACGGCCTTCCCGATCCGACCGGGCGGAGCACCGCGCAGGACATGGCCCGCCTGATCGGCCATCTCGTGCAGGACTATCCCGCCTCGCGGCCCTCCTGGGCGGGGCCAGCTTCATCTACCGGGGGCGCGTGCACAGCCGGCGCATTCCGCTCTTCCAGGATCCGGGCGGGGTGCAGGCGCTCAAGACGGGCTTCACCCGCGAGGCGGGCTACAACCTCGCCATCGCCGCGTGGCGCGAGGGACAGCGCTTTCTCCTCATCGTGATGGGGGCGCAGACACGCAGCCTGTCCTTCCGCGATGCGAAGCAGCTGCTGCGCTACGGGTTCATCGAGTCCGGCTTCGAGATAGCCGAGGAGCCCCGGCAGCCCACGCCACCCCGGCCCGCCGGCCGAAGAACGAACGCCGGCGCCACGCCGTGCGTGCCGGCTCGCCCCGCCGCCGTCTCCCCGCTAGGCGTCCGAACCGGCAGGAGGTCCACCATGGCCACGCCCAAGGCCTTCATCTTCGACGCCTACGGCACGCTCTTCGACGTTCACTCGGTGGTCGAGGCCGGCCGCGCCCTCACCCGCGATCCCCAGGCGCTCTCTCTCCTCTGGCGGCAGAAGCAGCTCGAATACACGTGGCTACGAACGCTCATGGGGCGCTACGAGGACTTCTGGGCGGTGACGGAAGCCGCGCTCCGTTTCGCCCTCGGGCGGCTGGGCATCGCGGCTGGAGACGAGGCGGTGGCGCGGCTGATGGAGGCGTATCTCTCGCTCGCGACCTTTCCCGACGTGGCGGGCGCGCTGGCCGGGCTGGCCGGCACGCCTCTCGGCATCCTGTCGAACGGCTCGCCGCGCATGCTCGACGCCGCGGTGCGCTCGAGCGGGCTCGCCGGCACCTTTCGCCACGTCCTGTCGGTGGATGCCGTCAGGGCCTACAAGCCCTCGCCCACGGTCTACGAGCTCGGCCCTCGGGCTTTCGGAGTGCCGGCCGGAGATATCCTCTTCGTGTCGTCGAACGCGTGGGACGTGGCGGGGGCCAAGGCCTTCGGCTACCGCACCTGCTGGTGCAACCGTCTCGCCGCGCCCATGGACCGGCTCGGCGTCTCGCCGGACTTCGAGGTCAGGACGCTCGACGAGATTCCGGGAAGCTGGGCTAGCCGGCGCCGGCGGCGCGGCGAGCGCCCGCTCGTACAGCTCGTCGGTGAAGCCACGCACGAGGAGATCGCCCCACACGAGCACGGGCACGCGGAGCAGGCCGTCCTCGTGGAGCAGCCACTCGAGCGCCTGGGCCTCGCTCACGGGTTCCCGGGCCGCGTCGCGCTCGAGGAAGCCGGTGTCCGTCTTGACGAGGAAGCGCCGCGCGCCGCGGACGAGGCGGAGGGCGCCGTCGCGGTCTATGGGATGCGTGTCGAGGGGAGGCTGTCGTACTCGACGTGCGCCTCGGCGAGGGCGCGGCGGGCCAGCTCCGAGGACGGGCAGCGGCACGTCTTGTCGTAGAGGGTCGCTCGCATATCGGAAGTGTGGTGGGCGGGAGGGCTCAAGTCAAGCAGACCGGAGCGTCCTGGAGGCGCCGGGCAGGCTCAGGACGATCCGGTCGAGGCGTGGCGCAGCCTACTTCTTGTTGGCGAGCTTCTTCTTCTTGACGTAGCCCCAGATCTTCTTGGTCATCTCGGATGGGCCGATGGGCGACGCCCCCATGACGGACTCCATGCTGTCCTTGCAACCCTTGAAGTTGATCGAGTAACCACCAAAAGCAAGCTTCTTCTTTGCCATGCTCTCTCTCCTCCATCGAGTGAGTGTGGGATTCGCCGCCCGGCGCCTCCCGGTAGGGCCGAGGGTATTATCGCCGTCTTACGAGGGAGCGCAAGGGAAAAATACAACCCTAGGGGCCCCTTACGAGGGCGCTACCGGGTGGGGGTATACCCCGGGGGTGTCGAACGCGCTAGGGGCGCCCGGCGAAGGCGGGCATGACATCTCGCGCGAACCAGGAGAGCTGCTCCTTGAATTCCTTCGGCGGCATGCCCTCGGCCCAGTGAATCATCATGTGCTCGAGCCCCGGGTAGCGCGCTTCGAACTCCCTGATCTGCTCGATCACGAGACGGGGCGGACCGCAGAGCCACGCCTTCTGCGCCACACCGTCCCGGATGCTGGGCACGCGCGCCGGGGCCCCCGGCATGCCCCACGAGCGGCCTTCCTCGTCGGCGTAGCGCACGAATCCGAAGGGCGCGAACCACTTGTAGCGCTCGTCGTGGTACGGCTCCACGCGCGTCACCGCTTCCTCCACGCTGTCCGCGAGGTAGAGGCCGACACCCCAGCAGATATCCTCGCCGAGGGCGAGGGTGCGCCCGGCCTTGGCCGCTTCCGACTGATACGTGCGCACCACCTGATCGAAGATGCGCTCGCCGTTGAGGGTCACCATGCCCTTGATGCCCCGCGACGCGATGTAGGGCAGCGTCTTGCCCGAGGCGATGGGCTGCCAGATTTCCACGGGCAGGTTGAGGGGCCGCGGCACCACCGTGATCTCCTTCAGCGGGTAGCCGCGGTATTCCACGGGCGCGGGAATGGTGTAGTGCTTGCCCCGGTGCGACCAGGACTCCTCGTTGAAGCATTTCAAGAGGACTTCCATCTGCTCCTCGAAGAGCTCCTGGTTGGCCTTGTTGTCGAGCATGGGCGCGCCGAAGGTCTCGACCTCGCGGGTGTGGTAGCCGCGACCCACGCCCATGATGACGCGGCCGCCCGTCATGATGTCCGCCTGCGCGTAGTCCTCGGCGAGGCGGATGGGATGCCACATGGGCAGCACGTTGAAGGCGCAGCCGAGCTTGAGCCGCTTCGTCTGGGTGGCCAGCCAGGTGCCGAGGAGGATGAGGTTGGGGAAGACCTCGTAGCCCTCGTGCTGGAAGTGGTGCTCGGCCGTCCACAGCGCGTAATAGCCCAGCTCGTCCATGTGCTGGGCCACTTCCTTCGAGGTCTGAAAGGCCTCGGCGAGGCGCTCGTTGGAATAACGGCGATCGTTGGCCGGCGTGCCCGAGAGCCCGACGTTTTCGAGCTCGATCTGCCCGACGTAGAGAACGGAGAACTTCGTGATCATTTCGCCCTCCAGCCTCCGTCGACGACCATGGAATGGCCCGTGATGTAGCCCGCCTCCTCGGAGGCGAGGTAGCAGACGGCCGACGCGATGTCCTCCACGGTGCCGCGACGGCCGACGGGCACCAGGTTCGCGGACCTGCTCGTCGTTCACCGCGACGCCGCGGCCGCTCATGTCGGGCACCCCGGGGCCGAGGATAGCCTGCGAGTGCCGCCGCAGGTCGGTGAGGATCGGGCCCGGGCACACCGCGTTGATGGTGACGCCGCGCGACGAGTAGACGACGGCCATCTGGCGGGTGAGGCCCACCACGCCGTGCTTGGCCGCGATGTAGGCGGCGCCACCACCCGTACCGTTGAGACCGGCCACCGAGGCCATGTTCACGATGCGGCCCCGGCCCCGCGGCAGCATCTCGGCAAGCGCGCGCTTGCTGCCGAGGAAGACACCGGTGAGGTCGATGTCGATCACGCGGCGCCAGAGGGCCTCGTCCATCTCGTCCACGTTGAAGTAGCCGTCGAGGATCCCCGCGTTGTTGACCATGATCTCGAGAGGGCCGAGGGCGGCCACGCCGCCGGTCACGGCACGGTCGAGGTCGGCGGCCTTGCTGGTGTCGCCCTGGAAGGCTTTGGACTTGCCACCGGCCTTCGTGATCAGATTCGCGGTTTCTTCAGCGGAGGCGCCGTCGAGATCGAGCGCGGCTACGGGGAGCCGCCGGCGGCGAGGGCGAGGGCGATGGCTCGGCCTATGCCGGAGCCGGCTCCGGTTACTATTGCCATCCTGTCGTTTGCTGGCATTTCTATCTGACTCTCCTCGAGAAAATGTGCGTCGATGCTGCGTGGCGGCTGCCCTTCGACCTCCCTGCCCTCTCCCCGAGGGGAGAGGAGAAGTTGTGCGCCTTCCTTTTTGACTCCCCTCACCCTGCTCTCCTGAGGAGACTGGTAGTGAGGGCGCGGGTTCAGATGGCCATTGCGTAGCCGTCGCGGCGGGGATCGGCGCCGGCCATGAGGGCTCCGGATTCGGGATCGCGCGCGATGCCCTGCCCGCCTCCCACCACCCACGACCAGTCGTCGAGCACGTTCACCTCGTGGCCGCGCTGGGCGAGGCCCGCGCGCGTCGCCTCCGGAATGCGCGACTCGGCGTCGAGGAGGCGGTCGCCGATAGACGCGCACCCGCGGCTGCCTCGATGGCCTCCTGGATGTTGAAGTCGAAGTCGAGCACGTTCAGGAGCATCTGCGGCTGCGTCTGGAGGATGCCGTACGAGCCCGGCGTGCCGACGCTCAGCGCGAAGGCGCCGTCCTTGAAGACCTGGATGGGCGACATCATGGTGCCGGCCTTGCGTCCCGGCTTGACCACGTTGGGCGAGGCGGGATCGAGGTCCATCCACTTGAGGATGTTGTTGAGAACGAGGCCCGTGCCGGGCACGGCGAAGCCCGAGCCGAAGGGCACGCCCGAGCGTCTGGGTCACCGAGACCACGGTGCCCTCCGCGTCGGCGCAGGCGAAGTGCGTGGTCTGCTCGTTCTCGAACTTCGCCGGATAGCCCTCCGCGATCTGCCCCGGCAGCTTCTGCCACTGTGCCGCTCACCCTCGCTCACCGCCGCCTTGCGCGAGTCGATGCGCGCGCGCTGGGTCGCCGCATAGGCCTTCGACAGGAGTCCCTTGATCGGCGTCTCGCCGGAATAGGCGTAGGCGAGGCGGTCGGCCGAGCCGAGCTTGATCGCCTCGATCAGGTGATGGAGGTAGTCGACCGAGTTGTGGCCCCAGCCGCTCGAGGTCGTATCCCTCGAGGATGTTGAGCGTCTCCATCATCTGGAACGCCGAGAAGGGCGGCGGCACCGAATACACGTCGAGGCCGCGATAGCCGATGTGAGTGGGCTCGCGCCACACCGGCTTGAAGTCCGCCAGATCGCGCTCGGCCAGCCAGCCGCCCGCCTCCTGGACCGCGCGCGCGATGGCCTTGGCGATCGGCCCGCGATAGAAAACCTCGCTGCCTCCTTCGGCGACCTGGCGGAAGGTGCTCGCGAGCTCCTTGTAGGTCACCACCTGCCCGGGCGCGGCCCGCCGTTGCCCAGGTAGAGCCGCTGCGCCTCGGCCGAGCGGCCGAGCTGCGGGCGCGCCTGCTCGATGAAGCGCGCGTTCATGAACGTCAGCGGCACGCCCTGCTCGGCCCATTCGATGGCCGGGGCGAGCACTCGCTCGCGCGGCATGGAGCCGAAGCGCTCGAGGGCGGCGAGCCAGCCGCCGAGATTGCCCGGCGTGGCGCAGGACTTGGGCCCGCCCGCGAGCTCGTCCTCGGTGGCGCGAGTGGCATCGGCGGCGGCGGGGGCCACGCCGATGAAGTCCAGCATGTGCCGCTCCCGGCCGCCCGCGCGCGAGATCACCATGAGGCCGATGCCGCCCGCGCTCGACATGAAGGGCTCGACCACGTTGAGGGTCGAGCCCACGGCCACCGCCGCGTCGACGGCGTTCCCGCCCTCGAGGAGAACGCGGATACCCGCCATGGAGGCGATGGGGTGGGCCGACGCGACGGCTCCGCGGCGACCCATGACCACGGGACGATAGGCGTGACGATGAGGGGGCATTGGCTCCTCCGGTCGCGAGTAGTCGCGCGCCAGGACGAAAGAAAGCGGACGACGGCTCCTCCGCCTCAGCGCAGCGTTCGGCAATGGTAGGATGGACGCCGTGCCGACGCAAGCTTCACCGCACATGCCGTCATGACCTCGCCGTTCATTCCCGAGCTGAGCTCCGCGCTCGCCGGCGCGCGCTACATCTACCTCACCACCTACAGCGCGGCGGGCAAGCCCGGCACCGTGCCCACGTGGTGCTGGCTCCACGACGGCGCGCTCTACTTCACCACCCAGCGGGCGAGCCTCAAGGCCCGGCGCATCAAGAACGACGGCCGCGTCACCGTTCACGTGGGCCGCGCGGACGGACCTGCCTTCGAGGGACGCGCGGAGTGGGTGGACGACCGGCCCGATCTCGAGGCGGAGATCCTCGCCGCCTATCACCGCAAGTACTGGATCCTCGTGCCCCTGTGGATGGGCCGCTACATCCGCAAGGGCCTCCGGACCAGGACGAGCGTGCTCGTCCGTATCCTGCCCGCGGCACGCTGAGCCCTCGGCTTGACCAGCCCTCGCTTTGGCCGTAGCATTCGCGCAGAGTTCACTCACGCGGGAGCTCGGTTCTCCGGGCTGAGAGGGCAGCAAGGTGCTGCCGACCGCTAACAACCTGACCTGGGTAATGCCAGCGAAGGGAGGCCAAATGAAGACCTATCTCACCGGCTCCAATCCCTCGATCCGCGTGCCCGTCCGCGCCCTCACCCTCAGCAACGGAGAAAGCCTCCGCCTCTACGATACGAGCGGGCCCTACACCGACCCCGACTACGCGGTGGACCTGAAGCAGGGGCTGCCGCCGCTTCGTCGCGCACTGGATCCTCGAGCGTGACGACGTCGAGCCCGGGCGGGCGGGCGCTGGGGCCTCCGGGCCAAGCGCGGGCGCACGGTGACCGCAGATGCACTACGCGCGCAAGGGCGTGGTCACGCCGGAGATGGAGTTCGTGGCCCTGCGCGAGGGCTGTCGCCCGAGCTCGTGCGGTCGGAAGTGGCGCGCGGGCGGGCCATCATTCCCGCCAACATCAATCACCCGGAGTCCGAGCCCGATGATCATCGGGCGGTCCTTCCTGGTGAAGATCAACGCGAACATCGGCAACTCCGCCGTGTCCTCCTCCATCGAGGAAGAGGTGGAGAAGATGACGTGGGCGACCAAGTGGGGCGGCGACACCATCATGGATCTCTCCACGGGCAAGAACATCCACGAGACGCGCGAGTGGATCCTCCGCAACTCCCCGGTGCCCCTCGGCACCGTGCCGATCTACCAGGCCCTCGAGAAGGTCGGCGGCAAGGCGGAGGAGCTGACCTGGGAGATCTTCCGCGACACCTTGATCGAGCAGGCCGAGCAGGGCGTCGACTACTTCACCATCCACGCGGGCGTCCTGCTCCGCTACGTCCCGCTCACCGCCAAGCGCGTCACGGGCATCGTCTCGCGCGGCGGCTCGATCATGGCCAAGTGGTGCCTCTCCCACCATCAGGAGAGCTTCCTCTACACCCACTTCCAGGAGATGTGCGAGCTGATGGCGTCCTACGACGTGGCCTTCTCGCTGGGCGACGGACTCCGGCCCGGCTGCCAGGCCGACGCCAACGACGAGGCGCAGTTCGCCGAGCTGGACACGCTGGGCGAGCTGACGAAGATCGCCTGGGAGCACGACTGCCAGGTCATGATCGAGGGGCCGGGGCACGTGCCCATGCACCTGATCAAGGAGAACATGGACCGGCAGCTCGAGAAGTGCCACGAGGCGCCGTTCTACACCCTGGGGCCGCTCACCACCGACATCGCGCCCGGGCTACGACCACATCACCTCGGCCATCGGCGCGGCCATGATCGGCTGGTACGGCACGGCCATGCTCTGCTACGTCACGCCCAAGGAGCACCTGGGCCTGCCCGACAAGCAGGACGTCAAGGACGGGGTCATCGCCTACAAGATCGCCGCCCACGCCGCCGACCTCGCCAAGGGCCACCCGGGCGCCCGTGACTGGGACGACGCGCTCTCGCGCGCGCGCTTCGAGTTCCGGTGGGAGGACCAGTTCGACCTCTCGCTCGATCCGGAGACGGCGCGCGCCTTCCACGACGAGACGCTGCCCGCCGACGGGCGCCAAGGTCGCGCACTTCTGCTCCATGTGCGGCCCGCACTTCTGCTCGATGAAGATCACCCAGGACGTACGGGAGTACGCGGCCAAGCAGGGCATGGTCGACGAGAGCGCCGCCATCGCCCAGGGCCTCCGCGAGAAGGCCGCAGAGTTCAAGAAGATCGGCGGCAACCTCTACGTCCCCAAGTCCTAGCACCCACGAAACCCTCTCCCTCCGAGGGGAGAGGGCAGGGTGAGGGTCTAGAGTCTGGTCTACTCCTTCAAAACAAACTCCCTGAACGTCTGCCCGCGACTCGCCCAGTAGTAGATCCTCTCCGTCCCCTCGCAGAGAATCGACGCGCGACCGCGGGCTGCTTGAGCGTGAGCACGCGCGCCGGCTGACCGCCCGACTGCACCCGCCCCGCCGGCCGAAGGGCAAGCACCAGCCGCGAAGGGATCATCACCTCGTCCCATTTCGACAAGATGAACGAGCGGTAAAGCCCGTCACGCCGGGCGAGGAAGACCACCGCCCACACCGACGCGCTCTTGAGAGCCTCGCCGGCCACCGCTTTGGGCTCGCCGATCCGAAGAAGCACCGCATAGTCGGCCCGGCCGTCGCCGTTCAGGTCCGCCCGCACCACCTGGTCACGCCGGTGCTCCGCTCCGCACCGCTCCACGAGGATCTCGTCCGCCCGCAGCACGGCGGCGGCCGGATGAAGGCTGGTGATGGCGTCCCGAAGAGCGGGCGGAGAGATCGGCCACGCCCGGCTGCTCTGCGGCTTCCGCCGGTGCCGCCACGCGCCACGAGAGCAGGATGCCGAGCGCGACGCCTCGTCCGGTCAGACCGATGCCCTCGAGGCTCGGCGCGTGACGGCGTCCAGCGCGGCCAGGAGTCGGCCCACATCCTCCCGGTCGTTGTAGACGTGGGTCGAGACGCGAATGCGCCCTTCCCGCCCCACACGAGGACACCGCGCTCAGCGAGACGATCAGCCAGCCCCAGCGCATCGGGATCGAGGAAGCACACGTTGCCCGCACGCTCCTCGCGAGGCTCGGGGGTGATGACGGGAAGCCGCGCTCCACGAGGCCCTGGCGCAGCTCGCCCGAGAGATCGAGCGCGTACTCGGAGACGGCGGTGCGATCCAGGCCCTCGTGGACACCGAGCGCGTTGTCGAGGACGAAGAGACCGAGGAAGTTCGGATTGCCGGCCTCGAGGCGGGAGGCGTCCGGGCGAAGGGGCATCTTGAGCGGATCTTCGAAGCCACCCCGGTGGAGCACGCTGTGCCAGCCCATGGTGGCGGGCCTCGATGTCGCCCACCCGGGTCGGATCGTAGGCGAAGATGCCCACGCCGTGCGTGGCGAGCAGCCACTTGTAGCAGCTCGACACCACGAAGTCGCAGAGCTCGCCGGGCACGGGCACCACACCGAGGGCATGGGTGGCGTCCACGGCCAGCCAGGCGCCCGCACCGCGGGCGATCTCGGCGCAGCGGGCAAGGTCCACGCGCTGGCCGGTGAGATAGCTGACCTGGCTCACGAGGACCAGTCGCGTGCGCCGGTCCACGCTCTTGGCGAGCTCGTCGAGGGAGAGATAGTGACCGCGCGTCCTGACCACGCGTGCCTCGACCCCGCGCTCCTGGAGGGCGGCGGCTGGGTAGATGAGGGACGGGTATTCCAGGTCGGCGAAGACGGCGTTGTCGCCAGGGCGCCACACCACGGACTTCACCGCCTGGTTCAGGCCCTCGGAGGAGTGGGCGAGGAAGGCCACTCGCGCCGGCTCCACACCCAGCATGCGGGCCGCGCGCGACTTGGCGCGCTCGTACACGGCGAAGAGCTGGTTGCGTCCCGCCATGCCCGCGCTCTTGAGGCCGCCCATGCGCGCGGACGCCTGGTCGTGCGAGCGGAGCCAGGGCGCCTCGCCACCGGAGCACAGGTGGGCAATCTCCTCCAGACCGACGAAGTCACTCTTGGGAATTAACGGAGTCATGGGCTCTTTCCTCAGGCGGGCCGGGTGTTGCGGGCGGCGGCACCCGCTGCGTGGAGCAGCGGCTCGGGGGTATCGGGATTGATGGAGCAGTCGGGGCCAAGGAGGAGCCAGCGCCCCTTCATCTCGGCGATCGCCCGCCGCGCCCGTCCGGCCAGCGCTTCACCCGTGGCCGAGGCGATGTAGGGCTTGGCGGGGAAGCCGCCCACGGTGGCCCGGCCGGTGCGGCGGTGCCCTCGGCGAGCGTGGGATTGCCCGGCACGGTGGCCCAGGAAAACGCGGTGACGGGATAGTCCGAGAACTCGTCGAAGAGAATGCCGTCGCCGCAGACGTGGAGGAGATTGAAGGGCGCGCCCTCGACGGCGGCGAGCACGCGCAGATCGAAAGGACGCTGGAAGCGCCGGCATTCCGCCGCCGACATCAGCGACTGCGTGGCGACATTGGTCGCGTAGAAGAGCCCGTCGGCGCCTTCCTCGACGCAGGCGCGGGCATAGCCGGCAAGGCTCTCCGCCATGGCGCCGAGGGCATGCTCGACGGCGCGCGGCGCGCTGCGCAGGAGCTCGAGGGCCTGCTCCTTGCCGCCCGTCATGAGGAAAGGCAGGACCATGAGCGGCGAGAAGATCGTCCAGATGATCGGCGTATCAGGTCCCACCGCCGCTCGGATCTTGCGCAGCGCCTCGAGCTGTTCGCCGAGCGCGCCCGCGCGCGGATCGGCGGGGGCGAGGGCCATCAGGTCGGCCTCGGTGGTGAGCGGGGCGCGGGTGACCGTGTACTGGATCGCCGCCTCGCGCGACGGGCGTAGCGAAGTCCCCACATCTCGGCGAAGCACTGGGCCCGCGATTGCGGCTTGAGGAAATCCCAGTCGAAGGTCCGGGCGAGGCGCAGGGTCTCCGTGGCGAGGCCCTCCGCCGAGTTCTCGGTGGCGAAATTGTGGAGCCAGAACGCCACGGGCACCCGGTCCACCGGCTCGCCCCGGAGGGCCGCCATCACACGCTCGCGCTTGGTCATTTCGATTTGAGCCTCAGGTCTTCGTAGGGAGCGGTGTAGGGATCATCGGGCAAGGCGTTCACCGCGTCCACCGCCACCCGGGGGCCGATGGAGACGAGGTACGCGTATTCGAGCACGGGGCCGAACATCACGCGCTCCGTGATGAGCTGCTGCATCTTGGCGAGGATCTGGCGGCGCGCCACCGGATTGCCTTCGGCGGCCTGGGCATTGAAGAGGCCGTCCACCTCGGGATAGCTGCCGTAGGCGTAGAGACCGCCCGTGACCGCGTACTGCTCGATCCGGGTGGCGGCGTTACCCGGCGCTCCGCTGCCCGCGAGGATCACGTTCTTGAGCGACTTGTCGGCGAACTGTTTGAGAAAGGCCGCCCGCTCGAGCAGGCGCAGCTTCACGCGAATGCCCACGGCGTTGAGATCGTTGACCACGGGCTCGCCGATGCCCGAGCCCGCGAAGGGCTCGCTGCTCAGATCGCCGGCCTCGAAGCCGTTGGGATAGCCCGCCTCGGCGAGGAGGGCGCGGGCGCGCTTCGGATCGTACGGATAGGGCGGCGGCCGCCAGTAGTACTCGAGGCTCTGGGGATGAAGCTCGCGGAGATCCGGCCGAGGCCCAGATACCCCGCGGTGTTGATGGCTTCGCGATTGATGGCGAGATTGGCGGCCAGTCGCACGCGCCGGTCGTGCCACGGCGACTTGGGATCCGTCTGGTCGGCGAAGACGAGCCAGTTCGTCACGGGGATCTTGGCCGCCTTGAGGGCGAGCCCCGGCGTGCGCTTCACCTCCTCGGCGATGGCTCCCGAGAGACCGTAGGCCACGTCCACCTCGCCGCGCTTGAGGGCGGCCAGGCGCGTCGCGTCGTCCGGCACGACCTTGAAGATCAGGGTCTTGATGGCGGGCTTCTTGCGCCAGTAGCCGTCGTAGGCCTCCAGCACCAGCTCGACTCCGGGCTTGAACGGAGACGAGCTTGTAGGGCCCGCACCCACCGGCGCCTTCTTGAAGCCCTCGTCGCCAACTTTCTCCACGTACTTCTTCGGAACGATCCACGCCGCGCCGGTGGCCGGCGTGCCGTAGAACGTCATGAAGTCGGGCCAGGGCTGCTTGAGGCGGAAGCGCACCCGAAGCGGATCCACGATCTCCACCGCCGCCACCTTGGCCTTGAGCAAGCCCGCACTCGCCCCGCGGTAGCGATCGAAGGAGAACTTCACGTCCTCCGCGGTGAGCGGATCACCGTTCTGGAAGCGAACGCCCTTGCGCAAGGTGAACTCGTAGACGAGGCCGTCGCGGCTCACCTCCCACGACTGCGCGAGCGCCGCCCCATGCGCGTCCCGGGCAGCGGCCGCACCAGCGCATCGTGCACCGCGTAGTACACCATGAGGGGCAGCGCGGTCCCCGTGGCATCCGCCGGATCAAAGAACGCCGGCGTCAACGACACGTGCACCCCCAAGTCATCACCCCTCCGCCCCCACCCGCTCCGCGGACTCAACACCGCCAACGAAGATCAAGGCAACGAGCGGCAGAAACCGCGAGACAACGCAGAACGCTCAAACGCATTTCGGTCTTCCTTACGTAGGACACGCGCATACAGGCCGCTCAAAAGGTCCAGATGCGAGGCGACGCCCGAAGGCCGCGGGCGAGGCGTACCCTGGTACGTTGAGCCTGCGGCCGAGGGCGTCAACGAAGCAGATGGGTCCTTTTCAGCGGCCCGGTCTACGGCGTGTCGGGGTCGATGCCGTGCTCCTTGAGCTTCTTCCTCAGCGTATTGCGATTGATGCCCAGAAGCTGGGCCGCGCGCACCTGATTGCTCTTGGTCTCGCGCATGACGGCGCGCAGGAGGGGCTTCTCCACGAGCCCCACCATGAGCCCGTGCAGGTTGGCCGAGGCCTGGCCGCGCATGCCGCGCACGCACTCCACCATCTTCCGCTCGATGATCTCCTCGAGAGAGGCGTCGGCCGTCACCCCCGCCGCCGCGGAGACGGGCCCGATGGGCAGGTGCTCGGGCAGGATCACCCCCGCCGAGGCCATGACCATGGCGCGCTGGATCACGTTCTCGAGCTCGCGCACGTTGCCCGGCCACTCGTAGCCCACGAGGCGGTCCATGGTCTCGGGAGCGATGACGCGCTCCCCCAGCGACTCGGCGTACTTCGAGAGGAAGTGCTCGACGAGGAGCGGGGTGTCGCCGCGGCGCTCGCGCAAGGCGGGCAGAGAGAGCGTCACCACGTTGAGGCGATAGAAGAGATCCTCGCGGAACTTCCCCGACTTCATCATCCCCTCGAGATCGCGGTGGGTCGCCGCGAGCACGCGGACATCCATGCGGATCAGCTCGTGGCCGCCCACGCGCTCGAAGGCCCGCTCCTGGAGCGCGCGGAGCAGCTTCACCTGGAGCTCGGGTGGCATGTCGCCGATCTCGTCGAAGAACACGGTGCCCCCGTGGGCCAGCTCCAGCTTGCCCAGCCGCCGCTCCTTGGCGTCGGTGAACGCGCCCTTCTCGTGGCCGAACAGCTCGGATTCGAGGAGCGTGGCCGGGATGGCCGCCGCGGAAATGCCCACGAAGGGCCGGCCGGCCCGCCGGCTGTAGTGATGGAGCGCGCGCGCCACCACTTCCTTGCCCGTGCCCGACTCGCCGCGCAGGAGCACGGAGACGTCGCTCGCCGCCACGCGCCCGATCGTCTTGTAGACCTCCTGCATGGTGGGATGGCGTCCCACGAGCGCGCCGAACTCCCAGACCTCCTTGAGGCCCGTCTTGAGCGAGGTGACTTCCTGGGAGAGACGGCGGGCGGTGAGGGCCCGCTCGGCGAGGAGGAGCGCCTCGTCGAGGTCGAAGGGCTTGGCGAGATAGTCGTAGGCGCCCCGCTGCATCGCCTGGATGGCCGTCTCCACCGTGCCGTGCGCGGTCATGATCACGACCTGGGCATCGGGCCGCTTCTCGCGCACCTGGCCGAGCAGGGTCAACCCGTCGATGCCGGGCATACGGATGTCGAGGAGGATGAGGTCGAAGGGCTGGGCCTCGGCTTCCCGCAGCGCGGCCGTGCCGTCCTTCACCGCGGTGACCTGGTAGCCCGCCCCTCGGAATCCCTTCTCGAGGACCCAGCGCAGGCCGTCTTCGTCGTCCGCGATGAGGATGCGGCCTTCCGCCATGCCGGCCATTCTACTCTCCGTGCCTCCGGGTTCGCTCAGTGCGCATCACTTGGTAATGGGCAGGAAGCAGGAGAAGGCCGTGCCATGCCCGGGCTCGCTCGTGACCTGCATGGCGCCCTTGTGCTCCTCCACGATGCGGTGACAGAGGGCCAGGCCCAGGCCGAGGCCGCGATCCTTGGTGGTGAAGAAGGGCGTGAAGAGCTTTTCGCGCGTGGCCGCGGAATGCCCTCCCCCTCGTCGACCACCTGGATCTCGGCCATGGTCCGCTGGCCCTGCCCGAGGTCCACCTTGGCGAAGAGGGGATTCATGCTGAGGCGCGTGACCAGGGTGAGCTTGCCCCCGTGGGCATGGCCTCGATGGCATTGCGCATGAGGTTGTGGAAGACCTGCACGATGCGATCCTCGTCGGCCATGATGGGGGCAGGCTGGGGTCGTAGCGACGCACGAAGGACACCTGGCGCGCCGCCGCCATCTCTTCGAGGAGCAGGGCCACCCGCTCCAGGAGCTGGTGGACATTGAGGGGCACCGCGCGCAGCGTGACGGGGCGGCTCAGATCGAGGAGCATCTCGATGATGCCGTTGACCCGCGTCACTTCCTTGAGCAGGACGTCCGTGTACTCGCCCCAGCGCGCCTCGTCGCCCAGCTCGCGCTGGAGGAGCTGCACGGCGCCGCGGATGGCCGAGAGCGGGTTGCGGATCTCGTGGGCGAGCCCCACCGCCATCTGCCCGGCCGCGGCCAGCGTCTCGCCCCGGCGCACCTCGGACTCGAGCTGATGGAGCCGCGTGATGTCGCGCACCACGGCCACCGCGGAGTCGATGGCCCCGCTCCGGCCCGCGAGAGGCGCGGTCACGATGCTCACGCGCACGGGACGGCCGTCCTGCCCCTCGATCACCGCCGAGGATTCGGAGCGGCTCTCGCCCGTGGCGAGGGTGTCGGTGAGATGTCGCACGAGCGACGTATCAGGCGGGAACACTTCCTTGAGCGGCCGCCCGATCACCCGGCGCGCGGAGCGACCCAGCAGCTCCTCCGCCGCCGGATTCCACAGCACCACGCGGATATCGGCGTCTACACCGACGAGAGCGTCGGGGAGCCCGGACACCAGGGCCTCGTAGTCCAGTCGCGGCATGGCCACTACGCGAGCGCCATGCCGGGATCGGCGTTCATGGTCAGGGGCGCCCGCTCGCCCGCCTCGAGTCGATCGTGGCCCGCCGCGGCGATCATGGCCGCATTGTCCGTGCAGAGGGCGCGCGATGGGATGAAGAGCTCCCACCCTCGCTCGCCGCACTCCGCCCCGAGCGCCTGGCGCAGCGCCGTGTTCGCGGCCACCCCGCCCGTGAGCACGAGCCGCCGTATGCCCAGGCGCTGCCCCGCCCGCAGGCTCTTGCGAACCAGCGTCTTGACCACGGTGGCCTGAAAGGACGCCGCCACGTCGGCCACCTGGGCCGGGGAGAGCGCACCCGACTTGCGGACGTGCAGAGACACTGCGGTCTTGATCCCACTGAAGGAGAAGTCCGGCGCGCCATCGCTCATGCTCGCGGTGGGAAACCGGATGGCGGCGGCGTTGCCACCCTGGGCTGCCAACTCGATGGCGGGGCCGCCCGGATAGCCCAGGCCGAGAAGCTTGGCGACCTTGTCGAAGGCTTCGCCCGCGGCGTCGTCTCGAGTCTGGCCCACTCGCGCATAGCGCCGCGGCGTCTCGACTACATAGAGCGCCGTGTGCCCGCCCGACACCACGAGGGCGAGGAAGGGATGCTCGGGCGCGCGCTCGTCGAGGAAGGCGGAGTAGATGTGGCCCTCGAGATGATTCACGCCGACGAGGGGAGTGCCGTGGGCCCAGCTCAGCGCCTTGGCGGCGGAGCAGCCGACGAGGAGCGAGCCGACGAGACCCGGCCCCTGGGTCACCGCGATACCGTCGAGGTCGGGAAGACCCATGCCGGCCTCGGCGAGGGCACGGCGGATCACGGGCACGATCACCTCGAGGTGTCGGCGTGACGCGAGCTCGGGCACCACGCCGCCGTAGGGGCGTGGACATCGTCCTGCGAGGCCACCACGCTCGAGAGGATCTTGCGCCCGCCGTCGAGCACGGCGGCCGCCGTCTCGTCGCACGAGGTCTCGATGCCGAGCACGATCACGGGCGAGCCTCCGTCACGCCACTCATCGCGCGAGCTGAGACACGGGCACGAGCCGCATGCCGCGGGCTTCCCAGCGCGGCACGTATTCACGCAGGAGACGCGCGGTGAGCGGATGACCGTGGGCGATCACGATGACTTCGCCGCGGCTCTCCGCCCACCACGCCACCTCGTCCCAGCGCACCCGGTCGCCCGCTTCGCCCGACGCGTGATCCACGATGACCTGACGGCGCCCGGCCCGGAGGCCCTGCGCCTTGGCTTCGTCATAAGCGACGGAGAGATTGCTCGTGAGGCCGTCCACGAGGAAGAGGCGGCGCCCCGCCATCACCTCGAGCACGCTGCGCATGCGCGGGCGATCCTCGGTCATGCGCGAGCCCATGTGATTGGTCACACCCACCGCACCGGGCACGCTGGCGAGGTGGGCGCCCATCTGCGCCTGTAGCTCCCGCGGGCTCATGGCCATGAGCAGCGCGCCCGGTCCGGGATCCACCTCGGGGAAGCGATACGGCTCCATGGGGAGATCGAGGAGGACCTCCATGCCCGCCTGCGCCGCCTCGCGGGCCGTCCACTCGGACAGCGGCAGACCAGGGAGCACCGCGACGGTCAGAGGGCGGCGAATGTCACGGAGCACGTCGAAGACGTCGCGCCGACTACCGAGGTCGTCGACGATGATGGCGACGCGCGGTGCCCCGCCAGGCCCGGAGGCGCCGGGGAGGACGAGAGGGGCGCGGCCACCTCCCGCGGCCTCGGCGGCACCGGCGCGCTCGCCGCGGGAGGTGGCGACGCGCGCCACGGCAGGCCGAAGAGGCTAGCCTCGCCGCGCCGCGCCTGCCACTGATCTAGCCCCACCACGGCGACCAGCAATACCGTGATGAGCCCGGCGAGAGCCGTCCAGACTCGCGCCGGCATGCCGCCCGATCAGCGCGCCGAGGCCTGCGGCGGCGAGCCAGCCGGACGGGTGGTCTTGTCCATGATCTTCATGGCCTTGAGCAGGTCCAGCGCCCGCTGCAGCTGCGTGTCCTTCTTGAGCTGGTCGTTCAGCCTCGCCTGCTCATCGATCGGCGGCGGGGGCACCGCCTCGCCCGGCTGAGCCGCCGGGGCTTGGGCGCCTCGACGATGATGTCTGGCGTGATGCCCTTGCCGTGGATGGAGCGGCCCTTCGGCGTGTAGTACTTCGCGGTGGTGAGGCGCAGGCCCGAGCCGTCCGACAGCGGAATGATCGTCTGCACGGAGCCCTTGCCGAAGCTCTGGGTGCCCAGCACGACGGCGCGTCCCCAGTCCTGGAGGGCGCCGGCCACGATCTCGGAAGCCGAGGCGCTGCCCTGGTTGACGAGGACCACGATGGGGAAGTCGGCGTAGGTATGCTTGCCGCTCGCCTGGAAGCGCATGTTCTGGTTCCGCACGCGCCCCTCGGTGTAGACGACGAGCTTGCCCGGCTCGAGGAACTTCTCCGCGACCTCCACGGACGAGGTGAGGAGCCCGCCCGGATTGTTGCGCAGGTCGAGCACGAGCCCCTGGATGGGCTTGGCCTTGTTGTACTTCTCCAGCGCGGTCTCGATGTCGTTGCCCGTCTGCTCCTGGAACTGGCGCAGGCGGATGTACTCGATGCCGGGCTCGAGCTCGCCGCTCTTCACGGACTGGACGCGGATCTGCTCGCGCGTGATGGTGAAGTCCTTCGGCTCCGTCCACCCTTCGCGGATGACCGCGATGACGATCTTGCTGCCGGGCTTGCCGCGCATCTTCTTGACCGCGTCGGCCAGCTGCATGTCCTTGGTGGAGATGCCCTCGATCTTCACGATGCGGTCACCCGGCTGGATGCCCGCCCGGTAGGCCGGCGTCCCTTCGATGGGGGTGACCACGGTCAGGATGTCGTCGCGCAGCGTGATCTCGATGCCGAGTCCCCCGAAGCTGCCCGACGTTTCCACCTGCATCTCGCGGTACATATCGGGGTCGAGGAAGGACGAGTGGGCATCGAGTCCGCGGAGGGTGCCCTTGATGGCGCTGTAGATCAGCTCCTTCGGCGGCATCTCGTCGACGTATTGGCTCTGGATGATGGACAGCACCTCGGTGAAGAGGCGCAGATTCTCGTAGGTTGCCGCCTGGTCATTGCTCTTGCTGGCGACTGCGCCACCGAGCGACAGGGTGAGCAGGAGCAAGACTGCCGCAACCATCCCCGCCTTCTTCACGTTTCGGAACGAGCCCATCGAGTTCTCTCCTGTCCCCTAACCTCGTGGTCTGAGCCATTGGGCGGGGTCCTGGGGCTTGCCCTGGTAGCGCACCTCGAAGTAGAGGCGCGGCCCCTGCAGCGAGCCCGTATCCCCGACCGTACCGATCACTTGTCCCTGCTTGACGTCATCGCCTTCGGCCACCTTGATGTCGGCCACGTGAGCATACAGCGTGTAGTACTCGCTTCCGTGATCCACGATGATCAGGTTCCCGTAGCCCCGGAACCATCCCGTGTACAGCACGTGCCCGGGGAAGACGGCGTGGATGTTCGCTCCCTCGCCGGCGTCGATATCTATCCCGTTCCGGAACGTCTTCGTTCCGAAGCGCGGATTCACGCGTGTGCCGTACTCCTCGACCACGCGTCCCTCGGCGGGCCATCCCAGCCGGCCGCGCATCGCTCCCAAACCCACGCCCGGCGGTGTGCTCTCCCCGGGCGCGACCTTCGGCGGCTTCGAAGTGGGCGGGGAACTTTCGCTACCCGTCGCCTCTCCTGGAGGTCCCGAACGAATGCCTCGAGTCGCCGGGTGGCTTCGCTTCAGCTCGCCGACCATGCGGTCGTGGTAGACCCGCTCGTCCTTGACCCGAGCCAGGATCGCCCGCCGCTTGGCTGCCTCTCGATCGGCCTCGGCCCGCTCGCCTTCGGCCTCGACCCTGAGGGCTGACAACTCCTTGCGCCGGGCCTCCAACCTGTCTTTCCGGTCCGCTAATCCCTCAGAAGTAACACGATACTCTCGAATCATTCGGGCGTCCACCGTGGCGAGCGTGGCCAGATGGCGCAGTCGAACGGCCTGGGCGATGGGGTCGTCACCCGACAGGAGCACGGGCAGGGCGCCCCCTGGACCTGCAACCGGTACATGGTCCGCAGGCGCTGGGCGAGCGCGTCTTCCTGGCCCGACCGCTGGCCCTCGAGCCGGACGATGTCCCGCTGGAGCTCGCTCATCTCCGCCTGGGAGCGCTGGATCCGCCCGTCGAGGATGGCCACCTGCTTGCGCTTCTCGCTCAGCCGCCGGTCGATCGCCTCGAGCTCGGAGAGGAGCCCCGCCTCGCGCTTTCGCGCGTCCGCGGCCTTGGCGCGCTCCTCCTTGAGCCGCTTCTGCGTCTGCTGAAGCGCGTGCTCCTTGTCGCCGAGGTCGGCGCTGTCCTTCTTCTGCTGCCCGACCGCGGGCAAGGTGGCGGCGAGGACGAGGAGGGAGCCAAGGGCGACCCGGAGCGTCCGGGTCACGCCACCACCCGCCCCCGGGCGAGGAGACCGCCGAGGCCACCCAGCACGGCGCCGCCCGCGATGAGCAACAGGATCTGCGGCACGGAGAGAAACACCGCGCGGGCCAGCCCCAGGGTGAGCTGGAGCAGCGGCTCGAGCCTCGGCGCGCCCACCGCATAGGCCGCCTCGAGCAACGCCAAGGCGACCACGGCGCCGAGGAGGCCCTGGACCATGCCCTGGAGGAGCTGGGGAAGACGGACCACCGCCTCGCTCGCCCCGACCAGCCGCATGATCTCCGTCTCGGCGCGGCGGACGTGGAGCACGAGGGTGGTGGCGGTGGTCACGGTGAGGATGGCGGCCAGCGCGAGCACCGCTCCCACGGCGAGACCCACCACCTGGAAGAGCCGCTGCCAGCGGGCGAGGCCTTCCACCCACTCCGCGCCGCCTTGCACTTCCTCCGACTCGGGCAGCGCGGCGAGCTGCGCGGCGAGCGCCCGCGTCGCCTCGGGGTGGTCGCGCCTCGGCGGGCGTCACCTCGAGCGAGGCGGGGAGCGGATTGCGCGGCAGGTGATCGACCACGCCTCCCTGGGGTCCGAGAGACCGTCGCAGGGCGCTCAAAGCCTCCGCCTTCCCGACATAGCGCACCCGCTGCACGCCCTCCAGGTCCTCCACGCGACGGGTGAGATCGGTGAGGGCGTCCGGCGTCGGCTCGTCCTTGAGGAAGACCACCACCTTCACGCGATCACGCCACTGCCCCACGGCGCGACCGAGATTCAACGACAGGAGCCAGAACCCGCCGAGCGCGGTCAGCGACAGCGTGATGAGCAGGATGGCGCTGATGCCCACGCGGCCGGCCCGGCGAAGGTCTACGAAGGCCTCGCTGACGATGAAGCTCAGCATGGAGGGCGATCGCGCTCGCTCATCCTTCGTCCTTGATCAGGACGCCGGATTCGAGGCGGAGGGTGCGGCGCTTGAGCTGGGTGGCGAGCCGGGACTGATGCGTGGCGAAGAGCACGGTGGTGCCCCGGCTCCAGATGTCTTTGATGAGGTCGAGGATCTCGCTCGCCATCTCCTCGTCGAGATTGCCCGTGGGCTCGTCGGCGAGCAGGAGAGCGGGAGACTTCACGATGGCGCGGGCGAGGGCAGCGCGCTGGGCTTCTCCTGGGAGAGCTGGGCGGGATAGGCCTGGGCGCGCGATGACAGCCCGACCGCCTTCAGCGCCTGAAAGGCCTTGGGCGTGATCTCGCGGCGGGGTGTGCCGAGGACGCGCAGGACGAAGGCTATGTTCTCGAATACCGTGCGGCCGGAGAGGAGCTTGGCGTCCTGGAAAACGATGCCGAGCGAGCGCCGGAGGAGCGGGACCTCGGAGCGCCGGAGCCCGGTGACGTTGAAGCCGGCGACCTCGATCTCCCCGTCCGAGGCCTGCTCGTCCGCGTAGAGGAGACGCAGGAGGGTGGTCTTGCCCGCCCCGCTCGCCCCGGAGAGCACCACGAACTCGCCCTTGTCGACGGTGAACGAGACATCGCTGAGAGCGGGCAGCTTCATCGGCCCGCCTTGGAAGAGCTTACAGACGTGGTGGAGCCGTATCATGAGGCCCCACTATTCTATCTAAGGCTTCAGACTTTCGGTAGTTTCTCCATGAGGAGCGAGTTCACCACGGCGGGGCTGGCCTTGCCCGAAGTCGACTTCATCACCTGCCCCACCAGGAAGCCCAGCGCGGCCTTTTACCCGCCTTGTAGTCCTCGACCACCTTGGCGTGCTCGGCGAGGACCTGGTCGACCACCGTGCCCAGCTCCCCGCATCGGCCACCTGCGTCAAGCCCTCGCGGGCGACGATGGCGCGGGCGCTTTCCCCGGCCACGAGCATCTTCTCGAACACGTCCTTGGCGATCCGGCCGCTGATCGTGCCGTCCTCGATCAGGGTAATGAGGCCCGCGAGGTCGGCGGGCTTGATGGGGCACGCGGCGATGGCCTTCTCGTCGTCGGGGGCACCACCCGCAGTATCTCGTTGAGCACCCAGTTCGCCACGGTCTTGGGATGGGCCGAGCCTTTGGCCGCCGCCTCGAAGTAGCCGGCGAGCTCCCGGCTCTGCGTCAGCACCTCCGCGTCGTAGGCGCCGAGGGCATAGTCCTTCATGAAGCGCGCCCGCTTCGCCGCCGGCAGCTCCGCGAGCGTCGCCCGCACGGACTCGATCCAGGCCGGAGCCAGATCCAGCGGGGGCAGATCCGGCTCCGGGAAGTAGCGGTAGTCGTGCGCGAACTCCTTGGAGCGCATGGACACGGTGTGCCCACGGTCGGGATCCCACAGGCGCGTCTCCTGCACGATGCGCTCGCCCGTGTCGAGGGCGCGGGCCTGGCGCTTGATCTCGTACTCGAGCGCGTGCTGGACGTTGCGGAAGGAGTTCATGTTCTTGATCTCGACCTTGGTGCCGTACTCCTTCGCCCCGGGACGGCGCAGCGAGATGTTCGCGTCGCAGCGCAGCGAGCCCTCTTCCATGTTGCCGTCGCAGACGTCGAGGTAGACCACGATGGCCCGGAGCGCCTTCAGATACGCGGCCGCCTCCTCGGGGAGCGCATGTCGGGCATGGAGACGATCTCCATGAGGGGAACTCCCGCCCGGTTGTAGTCGACCTGGCTCGACTGCGCCGTCTCGAGGCTCCCCTCGTGGACGAGCTTACCCACGTCTTCCTCGAGGTGGAGGCGCTGGATGCCGATTCGCCGCGACGCCCCCGCGACCTCGATGTCGAGATAGCCGTGCTCGGCCAGCGGCTCTTCGTACTGGCTGATCTGGTAGTTCTTCGGCATGTCGGGGTAGTAGTAGTGCTTCCGCGCGAAGCGGTTGTCGGCGTTGACCGTGCAATTGATGGCCAGCGCCGTCTTGATCCCGAACTCCACCGCCCGTCGATTGATGACGGGCAGCGTTCCCGGCATGCCCTGGCAGACGGGGCAGGTCTGGGTATTGGGCGGGGCGCCGAAGGCGGTGGAGCAGCCGCAGAACATCTTGGTGCGCGTGCGAAGCTGCGCGTGAACCTCGAGCCCGATGACCACCTCGTAGGCGTCGCTCATGCCGCCAGCTCCGGCTTCCGTTCCCGCCACCGGGTTGCCCCTTCGTAGGCCTTGGCCGTGCGCAGCAGCGTGGCCTCGTCGAAGGCCTTGCCGATGAGCTGAAGCCCGATGGGCAGTCCCGTCCGGGTGAATCCGCCGAGCACGGACAGCCCGGGCAGCCCGGCCAGGTTGACGGGAATGGTGAAGACATCGTTGAGGTACATCTGCAGCGGGTCGGCCCGCTCCCCCATGGTGAAGGCCACGCCGGGCGTGGTGGGGGCCACGATCACATCAACCAACTCGAAGGCCCGCTGAAAGTCGCGCAGCACGAGCGTACGCACCTTCTGGGCCTTGCCGTAGTAGGCGTCGTAGTAGCCGGCGGACAGCGCGTAGGTGCCGAGCATGACCCGCCGCTTCACCTCGGCGCCGAAGCCCGCCCCCGCGCGTGCGCGAATACATGTCGATGAGATCGCGGGCCCCCGGCACGCGCAGCCCGTACTTGACGCCGTCGTAGCGCGCGAGATTGAGGAGGCCTCCGCGGGCGCGATCACGTAGTAGGCGGCGAGGCCGTACTCGGTGTGCGGGAGCGAGACTCGCTGGGTCTGCGCCCCGAGATCCTCGAGGGTGGCGATGGCCGCGCGCACCGCCGCCTCCACCTCGGGGTCGAGTCCTTCGATGAAATACTCGTCGGGAATGCCCACCTTCAAGCCCTTCACCCCGAGGGAAAGGGCGGCCGCGTAATCGGGCACGGGCACGGGGGCCGAGGTGGAGTCCATCGGGTCGTGTCCCGCTATGGCCTGGAGCATGAGCGCGGCATCCGCGACGTCCTTCCCGAACGGCCCCACCTGGTCGAGTGACGAGGCAAACGCGATGAGGCCAAAGCGCGACACGCGTCCATAGGTCGGCTTCAGGCCGGCGGTGCCGCAGAAGGCCGCGGGCTGGCGGATGGAGCCGCCGGTGTCGGTGCCGAGGGTGGCCGCGGCGAGATCGGCGGCCACCGCCGCCGCGGAGCCGCCCGAGGATCCGCCGGGCACCCGGGAGAGATCCCAGGGATTGCGGGTGGTGAAGAACGCCGAGTTCTCCGTGGACGAGCCCATGGCGAATTCATCCATGTTGAGCTTGCCCAGGAGCACCCCGCCCGCCGCGCGGAGCTTCGCCACCACCGTGGCGTCGTAGGGAGGGATGAAGCCCTTGAGGATCTTCGAGCCGCACGTCGTCTCCACCCCGCGCGTGCAGAACACGTCCTTGAGAGCGAGGGAATGCCGTCGAGGAGACCGAGCGGCTTCTGACCGCGAATCGGGCATCCGACTCCGCCGCCTGCCCGAGCGCGGCCTCCGACGTCCGCGTCAGGTATGCCTTGACCTTGGGATCGAAGGAGGTGATGCGGTCGAGGTACTCGCGCGCGGCCTGCGACGGGGTGGCCTCCCCGCTCCGGAAGCGGGCGCCGAGCTCGTGAATGGTGAGGCGGGTGAGCATAGCTACGATGCTTCGGGCGACTCTTCGATGATCTTGGGCACGCGGAAGAACTCGCCGCTCCGGTCCGGCGCGTTCGCCAGCATGAGGTCTTGCGGGAACGAATCGCGCGGCTCGTCCTCCCGCATCACGTTGGTCATGGGCACGGCCCGGGAGGTGGGCGGCACGCCTTCGGTATCAAGGGCGCGGAGCTTGTCGATATAGGAGAGGATCCCGTCGAGCTCCCGGCGCATGCGCTCCTTCTCGGCGTCGGTCAGGGTGAGGCGGGCAAGCCGGGCCACGCTCTCCACTTCTTTCATGGTGATCTTGGGCTCGGCCACCCTACAGCTCCTCCAGGTGCGCGTACTCCAGGGACAGGCGCTTGCGCCCCACGCTCGCGAAGTGCACGGTGGCGATGACGTCGTTGCCCTCTCGCTGAATGCCCACGAGGAGCCCCTCGCCCCAGCGCGCGTGCCGGAGCTTGGCGCCGACCCGGAACGGCAGATCGTCGTCCTCCATCGCCGGCATGGGCACCGCCGCCGCCGCTCGCCCGGGGACGGCTCGGACCGCGAGGCGTTCAGCAGCACGAGCTGCTCCGTGGGAATCTCCAGGAGAAAGCGCGAGGGCTCGCCGAGCCCGTAGCCCTGGATGCGCCGGTGCAGCGCGTAGGAGAGCCACAGGCGCTGCTCGGCCCGGGTGATACCGACGTAGCAGAGGCGGCGCTCCTCCTCCAGCTCCTCGGCGTCGTCCATGGAGCGCGAGTGAGGAAAGACGCCCTCCTCCATGCCCGTGAGGAAGACGGCAGGGAATTCGAGGCCCTTGGCGGAGTGAAGGGTCATGAGGGTGACGCCCTCCGCGTCGTCATCGAGAGAGTCCACGTCGGCCACGAGGGCGATGGAGTCGAGGAAGGCCTCGAGGCGAACGCTTTCGACACCCGCGAGCTCCTGCGTCACCCCGAACTCCTCCGAGGCCGCCACGAGCTCTTCGATGTTCTCGAGTCGGGCGTCGGCTTCCGCCGTGCGCTCCGCCTTGAGAGCGTCGCGATAGCCGGAGGCAATGGCCACCTCGTCGATGAAGGCGGGCAGGGCGACGGTGGCGCGCCGCTCGGCCAGCCGCGCGATGAGACGGGCGAAGTCGTCGAGGGCCCGCCGGGCCTTGCCGGTGAGGTCGGCGGGCGCCTCGGCGCTGGCGGCGAGGAGCGACACGCCACGGGCCCGCGCCGCGTCGGCCAGCCGATCGAGAGTGGCCTTGCCCACCCCACGGCTCGGCGCCGCGATGGCGCGGCGAAAGGCCACGTCGTCCGCGGGGTTCACGGCGAGGCGCAGGTAGGCGACGATGTCCTTGATCTCGCGCCGCTCGTAGAACCGCACCCCGCCCACGATGAGGTAGGGAATGCTCGCCCGGCGGAGGGCGTCCTCCAGCACCCGTGACTGGGCGTTGGTCCGGTAGAAGACGGCCACGTCGCCGTACTCGAGCCCCTGGCCGTGCAGCGACCGCACCGTCTGGGCAACCCAGCCCGCCTCCTCGGTCTCGTCCCAGGCGCGGTAGACCTTCGCCTGCTCTCCCTCGTCGTTCTCCGTCCACAGCCGCTTGTCCCGGCGCGCCCGGTTGTTCGCGATGACGGCGGAGGCGATGCCGAGAATCCGCTTGGTCGACCGGTAGTTCTGCTCGAGCGGGATGACCAGGCAGTCGGGGAAGTCCTTCTCGAAGTCGAGAATGTTCCGGAGATCCGCGCCGCGCCACCGATAGACCGACTGATCGGGATCGCCGACCACGCAGAGGTTACGGTGCTCCTGGGTCAGGAGCTGGATGATGCGGTACTGGGCGCGGTTGGTGTCCTGATACTCGTCCACGAGCACGTGCGTCCACAGCGTGCGATACCACGCGAGCGACTCGGGAGACGTCTCCAGGAGCTTGACCACGAGGAGGAGCAGGTCGTCGAAGTCCACCCCGCCCACCGCGCGCAGCCTGTCCTCGTACAGTCGGTAGAGCTGGGCGATGCGCTCCTCGCGAGGGGAGCGAGCGAGCCGCTCCGCCTCTTCCACCGAGAGCATGTGGTTCTTGGCGTGGCTGATGCGATGGACCACGGAGGCAGGCGTGGTCTGGCGCTCGTCCATGTCGAGCTGGCGCATCGCTTCCTTCACGATGCTGAGCCGGTCCTCCTCGTCGTAGATCACGAAGGAGGGCTGGAGCCCCACGAAGCGGGCGCGCTCGCGCAGGATGCGCACGCAGGCCGAGTGGAAGGTGGCGATGAGCGGCGGCCGGATGCCGGCGGGGAGGAGGAGGTCCTCGACCCGGCGCCGCATCTCTCCCGCCGCCTTGTTGGTGAAGGTGACGGCGAGCACGTGACGAGGGTTGATGCCCTCCACCCCGAGCAGCCAGGCGATGCGATGCGCGATGACACGCGTCTTGCCGCTGCCCGCCCCCGCCAGCACGAGCACGGGGCCCTTGGTGGCCTGTACGGCCTGACGCTGGACGGGGTTGAGCGAGCCGAGGATGGTTTCCGGGTCGACGGCGGGGCGCAGCATGGAACCGTACGATATCACAGCGGAAGGGATGCCGCGGCCAAGTCAGCCCTGACCCGCGTACTGGGCCACGTTGCGAGCCAGACGAGGCCCGCAGGAGCCAGCGGCGCGAGGCGTACGCGTGCTACTCGACGGTGACGGACTTCGCGAGATTCCTCGGCTGATCCACGTCGCGGCCGAGGCGTACGGCCACGTGGTAGGCGAGAAGCTGGAGCGGGATGGCCATGAGGATCGGCGAGAGCAGCTCGGGCGCCGCGGGCACTCTCATCACGCGCGAGGAGCGGGCGGCGATCTCGCGATCGCCTTCGTGGGCGAGGGCGATGATGCGGCCGTCCCGGGCCCGCACTTCCTCGACCGTGTTCATCATCCGCTCGTACGAGGCGTCGCGCGGGGTGAGGGCGACCACGGGCATGCCGTCGTCGATGAGCGCGATGGGGCCGTGCTTCATCTCGCCCGCCGGGTAGCCCTCCGCGTGCAGGTAGGAGAGCTCCTTGAGCTTGAGCGCGCCTTCCAGGGCGATGGGATAGTGGATGCCGCGCCCGAGGAAGAGGAAGTTCTTGTAGGTGGCCATCTCCTTGGCGAGCTCGGCGATCTCCGCCTCCTGCTCGAGGGCCTGCTCCATGAGCGCGCGGCAGCTCGAGCGAGACCCTGGATGTGCTTGCGGCCGTCCTCGGCGAGGAGGCAGCCGCGGCGGCGCGCCGAGCCAGAGGGCGAGGAGATAGCAGGCGGTGAGGGTGGCCGTGAAGCGTCTTGGACGACGCCACGCCGATCTCCGGCCCCGCGTGGGTGTAGAGCACGCCGGTGGACTCGCGCGTGCAGCGCCGACCCGACCACGTTGGTGATGCCCACGATGGCCGCCCCGCGGTCGCGCGCGGCCTTGATGGCGCCCAGGGTATCCGCCGTCTCTCCCGACTGGGAGAGGGCGACCACGAGCGTCTCCGGGCCGAGCACGGCATCGCGGTAGCGGAACTCCGAGCCCAGATCCACGTCGGCGGAGAGTCCGGCCAGCCGCTCCACGAGGAAGCGGCCGACGATGGCCGCGTGATACGACGTGCCGCACGCGATGAAGAGCACGCGCTGGATGCCCGCCACGACATCGGGGTCGAGGCCGATGTCGGGCAGGACCACCGTGCCGCCTTCCGGCGACACGCGGCCGCGCAGCGTGTCGGCGACGGCGCGCGGCTGCTCGTAGATCTCCTTGAGCATGAAGTGCCGGTAGCCGCCCTTCTCGGCGAGGATCGGGATCCCACAGGATGCGGGTGGGCGCGCGCTGCGACCGGGGCGCCCGTCGAGCGTCGGCGATCTCCACGCCATGGCGGGTCACCACCGCCACGTCCTCGTCCTCGAGGATGACCACGTCGCGGGTGTGGGCGAGGATGCGCGGGGATGTCCGAGGCGAGGTAGGTCTCGCCCTGCCCCAGTCCCACCACCACGCTGCCCGCGCCGTGCTTGGCCGCCACGAGGCGATCCGGGCGTGCGCTGGGACAGCACCACGATGGCGTAGGAGCCCGTGAGCTCGCGCAGGGCGCGGCGCACCGCCTCCTCGAGTCGAGGGGTGTCTTCGAGATGCCGCTCGATCAGATGCGCGATGACCTCGGTGTCCGTCTCCGAGGTGAAGACGTGTCCTTCCGCGCTCAGGCGCTCCTTGATGGGCAGGTAGTTCTCGATGATGCCGTTGTGGACCACCACGAGCGAGCCCGAGCCGTCGGTGTGGGGATGCGCGTTCTCGTCGGTGGGGCGGCCGTGGGTCGCCCAGCGCGTGTGGCCGATGCCCACGCTGCCCGCGCAGCGGCCGCTCGCGGAGGATCGCCTTCCAGCACCTTGATGCGCCCGGCCGCGCGCCGCACCTCGAGGCCGGCCGGCCCCAGCACGGCCACCCCGGCGGAGTCGTAGCCGCGGTACTCGAGGCGCTTGAGCCCGTCCACGATGACGTCGACCGCGTCCTTGTCGCCGATGTAGCCGACGATGCCGCACACGGGCCTCAGTGCTCCTTCTTGGCGGGGCCGCGCCTGGCGCGCCGGCGGGCGACCCAGCCTTCCTTCGTCACCTGCGGGCTCCGCTCGACGGTGAGGGCGCCGGGCGGCACGCTCTTGGTCACCACGCTACCCGCGGCCACGAAGGCATCGTCGCCGATGGTGATGGGCGCCACCACGCTGCTGTTGCTGCCCACGAAGGCCCGATCGCCGATCTTCGTCTCGTGCTTGTCGACGCCGTCGTAGTTGCACGATGATCACCCCGGCGCCGATATTCACCCCGTCGCCCACCGTGGCGTCGCCGATATACGACGAGATGGCTGGCCTTGGTGCCCCGCCCGAGGCGCGACTTCTTGAGCTCCACGAAGTTGCCGACCCTGGCCGCGGGCCCACGTGCGACTTCGGGCGAAGGTGGCAGAAGGGGCCGAGCTGGGCATCCGCTTCCACCACGGAATCCGTGAGCACGCAGTACGGCTTGAGCAGTGACGCGATCGCCCAGGACGCTGTCCGCTCACGTGGCAGCCTGCGCTCACCACGCACTCGGCGCCGATGGTGCGTCGCGCCTTCGAGGACGGCGCCGGGATAGATCACGGTGTCGGGCCCGATCTCCACCGTGTCGTCCACGTAGGTGGCGGCCGGGTCGATCACGGTAACGCCCTCGGTCATGAGCCGGTCGAGCGTCCGCCGTCTCAGCGCGGCCGCAACGTGAGCGAGCTGCCGGCGGTCGTTGATGCCGAGGCACTCCTCGGGGTCGGGCGCGGCGAGCGCGTCGGTGATCGCGCCGTCCTTGGCGAGGAGGGCGATCACGTCGGTGAGGTAGTACTCTCCCTGCTTGTTCTGGGGCGTCACGCGATCCAGTGCGCTCCACAGCCGCGCGCGCGTCGAAGCAGTAGACGCTGGTGCCGATCTCGTGAATCGCCGCTGGGCCGGGGTGGCGTCGGCATGCTCGACGATGGCCACCGGGCGGCCGCTTTCCCGGATCACGCGCCCGTATCCCGTGGCGTCTGCGAGGACCGCGGTGAGGAGGGTGGCCGCGGCACCCGCCGCGTGGTGGCGCTCGACGAGGGCGCGAAGCATCGCCTCCGACATGAGGGGCTGATCACCGGGCAGCACGAGGATCGTTCCTGCCCCGTCGCCGCAGGCGCCGCGCGCCTGGAGGAGCGCATGCCCCGTGCCCAGGCGCTCCTTCTGCTCGGCATAGGCCAGATCGGGCGCTTCTCCCACCGCCGCGCGAACGGCGTCGGCCTCGCGGCCGACCACGAGCACCACCCGCGCGCCGAGGGCCCGGGCCACCCGTACCGGATAGTCGATGAGCCGGCGCGCCTCCCAGGAGGTGCAAGGTCTTGGGCCGGCGTGAGCGCATACGCTTCGATTCGCCGGCCGCCAGGATGACCGCGGTGAAATCGCTCATCGCGCCCTTAGGTTAGCACGCATCATGCCAAGCCTCCCGCGGGCCAGGGCGTCCCGTTTGCGAGCGCAAATGATCTAACCTCCTCGCGCTCACGGTCAACATGCCAAGAGCCATGTTGAGGATGAATGACAGTAACTAGTCTCGCAGATGAGACAGGAGGGTGACGATCCTGTTGGGCAATGGACACGCGAGGTCAAGGAGCTCGCCGGTCGCGGGATGGAGGAACGAGAGCCCCGCGGCGTGGAGGGCCACGCCGCCCAGCCCCTCGATCAGGTCGGGGGCAGCGCGTCTCGTCCGCTTCCGGGCCCCGTAGGTCGCGTCGCCGACCAGCGGATGACCCAGGGAGGCGAGGTGAACACGGATCTGGTGGGTGCGCCCGGTCTCGAGCCGGCACTCGAGGTAGGTGAATCCCGGGTAGCGCTCGAGGACACGGAAGCGCGTGACCGCGCGCTTGCCCGTGCCCTGGACGGGCCACCGCCATGCGCACCCGCGAGCGGGGATCGCGGGCGATGGCGGCGTCGATCACGCCCTCGTCGCGCCTGATCACGCCGTGGGCAAGGCAGAGATAGCGGCGCGACATGCTGCGGCGGCCGAGCTGCGCAGTGAGGGAGTCGTAGGCGGCCCGCGTCTTGGCGAGGACGATGAGCCCCGACGTGCCCTTGTCCAGGCGGTGGACGATGCCGGGACGGCGAGGCCCGCCCACCCCGAGATCTCCGGCGCGTGGGCGAGCGCCGCGGCGGCCAGCGTGCCCGTGGGACTGCCCGCCCCCGGATGGGTCACCATGCCGGCGGGCTTGTCCACGACGAGCACGTGGGCATCCTCGAACACCACGCGGAGGGAATCGCCTCCGCCGCCATCTCGTCCGACGGCGGTGGCGGCACGATGGCCTCGACATGCTCGCCCGGCTTGAGCCGGTGCGAGGCCTTGCGGGCGACCCCGTCGACCTGGACGTGGCCCTCGTCGATCAGGCGTCTTGATCCGCGTGCGGGACAGCTCAGGCAGCCGCGCGGCCAGCCACACGTCCAGGCGCCGGCCCGTGTCGGCCGGGCTCGCCGTGGCCGCCACGTGTCTGGCGGCCTCGACGGTCATGCCTGGGGCGGCGACGCCGTCAGCATGCGGAGGGCGAGCAGAGCAACACCCACGCTGATGGCCGAATCGGCGACGTTGAAGGCGGGCCAGTGCCATCCGCGCCAGTAGAAGTCGAGGAAGTCCACCACGGCCCCGAAGCGCGCCCGGTCGATCAGATTGCCCGCCGCCCCGCCGAAGATCATGCCGATGGCGACGGCGGCTACCGGCCCCCCTCGGGCAGGAGCCGCGTGGCGATGGTGGCCAGCACGCCCACCGCCACCACGGACAGGAGCGCGACCATCCAGCGCCAGCCCGGAGGCACCGTCCCGAGCATTCCGAAGGCGAGGCCGGGATTCATGACGAGGGTGAGGGAGAAGAAGCCGTCGATGACGGTCACGGGAACGCCCGGCGGCAGGGCGTGCAGGGCGATCCATTTCACGGCCTGGTCGAGGATCACGATGATCCCGGCCACCACGGCCACCAGCGTCATGAAAGTCCGAGAACGACCGGCAGGCAGCGCTCGCAGAGGGTGGGATGCCGGGGATCGGCGCCCACCTCCGGGCTCCACGTCCAGCACCGCTCGCACTTCTTCCAGCCCAGTCGCTGCGCGGGCACCACGGCGAGGGCGAGCCCGGGGATGTCCTGGCTCTCGTAGAGGACGCGCCGCTCCGCGGGCGCCGTCCCGGCCAGCTTCACCGCCGACACGTTGAACAGCGTGGCCAGCAGTGCCTCGCCCTTGCCCGCGAGGAGCGGCCGCCATTGCTCTTCGGGCGCGCTCGTGACATAGACCACGGCGTCGATGCCCTTGCCGATCAGTCCCTGCTTGCGCGCGGACTCGAGGGCGCGCGACACCTCGCCGCGCACTTCGAGGAGACGCTCCCAGTCGGCGGCCATGCGCTCGTTGACCCACTCGCCCCGCTCCTCGGGCAGGGTCACGAGGTGCACGCTCTCCGGCTTGGCGCGCCCGGGGATGTAGCTCCAGACCTCGTCGGTGGTGAAGGACAGGATGGGCGCGAGGATCCGGGCGAGCGCCGTCGAGCATCTCGAAGCAGACGGTCTGCGAGGCGCGCCGGCTCGGGTCATCGGGCGCGCGCGTGTAGAGGCGGTCCTTGATGATGTCGAGATAGAGCGACGAGAGATCCACCGCGCAGAAGTTGTGGATGGTGTGGAAGACCACGTGGAACTGGTACTCCTCGTAGGCGCGCGCGCGTCCGCGCGATGAGCTCGCCCAGACGCAGGAGGGCCCAGCGGTCGATCTCGTCCATCTGCGTCGTAGGAGACGCGATCGCGATCGGGATCGAAGTCGGCCAGCGTCCCGAGGAGGAAGCGGAAGGTGTTGCGGATCCGCCGGTAGGCGTCGGCGAGGCGATTCGAGGATCTCGTGCGAGAGCCGGATGTCCTCGGCGTAGTCCTCGGAGGCCACCCACAGCCGCAGGACCTCGGCGCCGTACTTGGGGATCAGCTCCTCCTGCTGGACATAGTTGCCCCTGCGACTTGGACATCTTTCGCCCCTCACCGTCCACCACGAAGCCGTGGGTGAGGACCGACTGGTACGGCGCGCCGATTCCGCGTGCCCCACCGCCTCGAGCAGCGAGGAGTGGAACCAGCCGCGATGCTGGTCCGAGCCTTCGAGATACATCTCGGCCGGCCAGCGCAGCTCGGGCCGCGTCTCGAGCACCGCGGCGTGACTGCATCCCGAGTCGAACCAGACGTCGAGGATGTCCGTCTCCTTGCGGAACTCTTCGCCTCCGCACTTGGGACAGCGGGTGCCCGGCAGGCAGAAGATCGCGGCCGCGCCGCGCGTACCACTCTTCGGCGCCCCGCCCGTCGCGCATGATGCGCGGCCACGTGCTCGACCAGACGCTCCTCGACGAGGAGCGTCTCGCAGGCTCCGCAGTAGAAGGCCACGATCGGCACGCCCCACACGCGCTGGCGCGAGATGGTCCAGTCGGGACGGTGGGCGATCATGTTGAAGATGCGGTCCGCGGCCCCACGCGGGGATCCACGCCACCTCGCGTTCGGACGGCCGTCGAGCGCGCGCTGGCGCAGCCCCTTCTTGTCGAGCGAGATGAACCACTGCTCGGTGGCCCGGAACAGCGTCGGGTTCTTGCAGCGCCAGCAGTGCGGATACTCGTGGCTGAGCGTCACCTCCGCCACGAGGGCACCGATCTTGCGCAGGTGCTCGACGATCTTCGGATTGGCCTCCCACACCGTCATGCCGCGCGAAGTGCTCGACCTCCGGGATGATAGCGGCCGTCGTCGTCCACCGGGTTGTAGATCTTGAGGCCGGCCTTCCGGCCGAGCTCGTAGTCTTCCTCGCCGTGCCCGGGCGCGATGTGCACGAGCCCGGTGCCGGTGTCCATGGCCACGAAGTCGGCCGCCAGTACCGGCGCAGTCCCGATCGATCCACGGGTGGCGGGCCACCGTGCCTTCGAGCGCCTGGCCGGGAATGGCCACGTCGGTGAGGCGGCGCGGCCGCGCACGCCGGGCAGACCGGCAAAGGCCTCGGCGAGCGGGCGGGCCACGATCAGCGATCTGGCCGTCGAGCTCGACCACCGTGTAGGTCTCGGTCGGATTGCACCGCGATGGCCAGGTTGGCGGGCAGCGTCCACGGCGTGGTGGTCCAGATCACGAGCGCGGCCGGCTTCCCGCCGAGCGCCTGCGCGAGGGCGGGCGACCGGAGCGCACGGGAACTTCACGTACACCGACTGGCGTGGTCTGGTCCTCGTACTCGACCTCGGCCTGGGCGAGCGCGGTCTTGCAGTGCATGCACCAGTGCACGGGCTTGAGGCCCTTGTAGACGACGCCCGTGCCGACGAAGCGCCCGAACTCGCGCGCGATGACCGCCTGATAGGCGGGCTCCATCGTCACGTACGGGCCGCTTCCAGTCGCCGATGATGCCGAGCCGCCTGAACTCCTCGCGCTGGATGTCGATGTACTTGCTGCGCGTACTCGCGGCAGCGGCGAATCTTCTCGAGCGGGTCCATGGCCCGCCGCACGTCCGCATCCGCGGTGTCGAGGCCGAGCTCCTTGTCCACCTGGTGCTCGATGGGCAGGCCGTGGCAGTCCCAGCCCGGCACGTAGACGGCGTTGTAGCCCAGCATCGCGCGCGACTTGACCACGAAGTCCTTGAGGATCTTGTTGAGCGCGGTCCCCATGTGGATGTTGCCGTTGGCGTAGGGCGGCCCGTCGTGGAGGATCCACAGCGGGCGATTCGGCTGAGGCCTGGCGGATGCGGCTGTAGATGTCCATCTCGTCCCAGCGCGCGAGCATGTCGGGCTCGAGCTTGGGCAGATTGGCCTTCATGGGGAAGGAAGTCTTCGGAAGGTTGAGCGTGTCCTTGTAGTCCATAGAGGAAGAAACGTAACACCGATGCGCGTTTAGGGCAAGAATGGCACCCGGAGCACGCGCGACGGCGGGCTATTTCGGAGCGTGCGCGACGACGGGATTCGTTACTTCGGGGCGATCGTGACGACGCCGGCCGTGCTGTCTATGGTGACCTTGAACTGATCGAGGAAGTCGCGGCCGAGGAGCCCGTCGCCCTGCGAGAGATCGACGTCGTGGGCCGCGACGCGAAGGGGTCCCGAGCGAGAGCTGCCCACCTCGATGCTCTGAATGGGCACGAAGAGAACGTCGGCCGAGCCGGTGGCGCCCTTGACGGATCCTCGAATGGCCTGGGCGGACCCGACGCCCATGCCGGCGAGCACGCGGGGGTTGATCACGGTGACCGATGCGCCGGTGTCGAGGATGAGATTGGCCGTGCTGCCTCCGTTGACCTTGGCGGAGACCATGATGGGCTTGCCGGGAGTGAACGGAATGCGCGTCGGGCTTCCGGCTGCGTCGGCGGACGATGGGCTCGCCAGGGGTGCCGCCGGACGCTCGGGGAACATCATCATCTGGGCGGCAGAGCGGAAGCGGGCCGGCACGCTGTCCAGGCCCTGCGTGTAGTGGACACCACCCTGGTCGTCGGTCCACCGGTACATCTCGGCCCATGCCGGGGCGGCCATGAGCCCGAGGGCCGCCCAGACCGTCAGTAGCGCGCAGTCGCCTCGACCAGATCATCACTTGAGCAGTATATCTGGCGCGGCCTCTCTTCCTGAAACTCGCTCGCCGGGACTGGGAATCCGCCGCCTAGGCCCGTCAGGGTGGCCCTGGCGCGGCCCGGGGATGATCTCCGGGCGGGGTTGGGGGTGCCTCCTGGACCACGCTGAGCCGCAGAGCCCCGGGGCCACTCTAGCCCGCCACGAGATCGATGGCTTTTGGCGGTGAGAACCTCCCCAGAAGACACGGGCCCAGGGAGGGCACTCCCCAACCCCACCCTCTCCGCTGTGTGACAGGCACCGGAGACAGCCTGAGCCATCTTATCTCGACAATGCAGTCGACTGTCGGAGCCTGGCTGCGCCTGGTCCTCGTGACGTGGTGGCGGCCTGACCACGGCGGAGGTGGGTGGGGGCGGGGGCAGCCTCCGCGGGCCCGTATCTTCTGGGAGATTCTTCGAACGCCACTAACCAACATCTCGTGGCGGGCCCGAGTGGCCCCGCGGATTGCGGCTCAGCGTGGTCCGCGGAGGCTGCCCCCGCCCCCGCCCGCCGAATTGCCGGCAGGCTTCTGAGACCTGGCAGGACACGCAATGGGTGCGGGGCGCCCGCGGTTCCATGCGGTCTCGTAGACCACCATTTCGTCAGCTCCGGCCACGGTGTTGTGGTCGAGCTTGACCCTGTGGACGGGCGTGAAGAGGTCCGTCCGGGCGGAGAGCGATGGGAACCAGGCGGGGAAGACGATGAGGTAGTCGGGGCACGTCTGCTCGAGGTAGCGGAGGACGCCCGGCTCGCCGTCGCGGCGGTAGGGAATGATGGCGGGCGTGACGAGGCCCATGACGTCGATCACTTCACGCCGTCCGAGATAGGTGATGGCGCCCACGTCGTTGAGGGCGAGGCGGGCGTCGGGCGGCGTGTGCGCCGCGACCCAGCGGCCAAGCGCCACCTGCATGGCCTCGATGTTCTGGACGGCCCATGCGTAGCGTGTAGCGCCCGCCGCGAGTGGAGCGGAGAGAAGCGACGAGCAGGAGCGTGCAGGCCAGCCGTGCCCACGCGGGCTGGACGCGAGGGGCCCAGACGAGCGGCGCGAGCGCGCTCAACGCCACCACCATGGCCAGGGGCACGAGCTGAATCGAGTAACGGCCTTCCTGAAAGGCGGGGCCGCGATAGGGGGCGATCAGGGCCATTCCGACCGGGTGGACGAGAAGAATGGAGGCGGGGCCAGGCCCAGGTAGCGGCCGCCGCGCCGCCACAGAACCCAGAGCCCGGGCAAGATCAAGACGGGCAGGAGCAGATTGACCGAGGCGAGCCAGGCTATCCATTCGCGCTCGAATTGCCACGGCCGCCAGAGGAGCGTGGTGGCCAGAGGCTCGCCACCCCCTCGAGAGATATCCGACCAGTCCACCTTCCACCTTCGCGGAGGCGGTGGCGGGCAGGGGCGATCCGGCCGTGCGCAGGTTGAAGACGACCCATGGGGTCAGGATGGCGAGCGGAACACCCCAGGTGATCACGGTGCGTGACAAGCGTCAGTGGGGCCGCCCAGCCACAGGAGCGGGATCAACAGGACGGATTCGGGACGCGCGAGGGCGGCGAGCCCCACCAGCGCGGCCGACATCGCGACGCGGCCGGCCGCGTGGGCGACGAGGGCTCCCGTCACGAGGGCGGCGGCGAGCGTGACCTCCATCCCCGACAGCGCGCCCCACACCATGGGCACGCTCACGCCGTGGCGAGCGCCGCCGTCAATCCCAGCGCCGCGTCACCCGTCCACAGCAGGGCGAGCCAGCGCGCCACCCACGCCGCGCGCCAGCGCCGCCGCGATGCCCGCCAGCTTTGCCCACGCCGGATGAGCGCCACCGATCTTGAACATTCCCGCGAGCAGAAGGGTCCAGAGCGGCGCGGTGGAGCCGGCCACGGGAACGTCGGGGTTGTAGGCAAACCCGTGACCCGAGGCGAGATTGCGGGCGAACTGGAAATGGATCCAGGCGTCGTCGAGGGGAAACCCTCCGAGGTCGAGGCTCCCCACGATGAGGCGCTCGCGCTGGAGGAAGAGGGCGAGGGCCGCGACGAGGGCGGCCGCGGTGAGCAGGAGCGCGCTGCGTCCCCTCACCGCTTGTCGCGGACGAACGTGTAGCCCGCGTGCTCTGCGCGGCCGCGACCGATCGGCAGCACGTAGAGAAAGCGGCCGTACGGCAGCTGGATCTCTTGCAAGCCCGCGGGCGAGGCACCGTCGGATCCCAGTGATCGACGAACCAGACGAGCTGGCGGATGCGGCGGGGCACGGAGATGGTGGAGCCGGGCGTGAGGATCATGGTGGCCGCCGACTGCGGCGCGTAGAAGCCGAGCGGGACATCGCCGAGCTGCACCTGGTAGATCGCGTACTCCGGCATGTAGAACATGGCGTGGCGGAGCCACGGATACGAGCGGGGATTGCCGACCTCGGTGAGCAGCGCAGTGTCCGAGGGATCGTAGACGGCGCGAATGGTCTCGACGTAGGTGCGAATCACCGCCTCGTGCTCGCGCAGGGCGGCCGCGGTGCGACTCATGATCCAGTCGTGCGCCTCGTCCTGCGCGCGCCACATCCAGCTTCCGCCCGTGCGGTGGTCGAACTCGCGCGGCACGGACGGGCGCTGACGAAGAAGGCGGTGCTCAGGAGGCAGAGCGGCACCAGAGCGGCCGCGGTCAGCCCCCAGCGCCAGTTGGGCCGGCGGAGGCGCTCGGAGCCGACAGCCACGACCTCCACGAGCACCCGGCTCAGCAGGATGACCAGCGCGGGCAGGAAGGTGAGCACGTATCCGGCCTGGCCGAAGTGAACCAGCGTGTAGAAAGCCGCGGGCGGACGATCCACGCCACGAGGAACCAGTCTCCCGCATCCCCAGCCCGCGCGCCGGACGTAGAGCGGCAGCGCGAAGACGGCCAAGGTCAGCGGCCCCAGCCCCACGATCACGGAGGCGCAGGACGTAGCGCACCTGGGCCAGCGTCACGTCCAGCGAGCCGCCGAGCACCGAGGTCGGAAGCACCACCGAGCCGTAGAGCTGGGTCGAGGCGCGGAGGTACGGCCGGAGACCGCCGGTGAGCCAGACCATCGGCGAGAAACCACGAGAGCACGGCCACCACCATGAGGGCGGCGGCGATAAGAAGCCGGCGGAGGCTCCGGACACCGAGGAACGCGCAGGCGACGCAGAGCGGAAAGAGCAGCACCGAGCACCGACTGCCGGATGCCGCCCAGCGAGCCCGAGAGCCACCGCGCAGCCGTAGAGCGCCGCGGGGTCGCCGCGAAGCGCCCCATACGCGAAGGCACGCCACCAGCGAGGCGCACGAAGGCCTCGCCCGCATACGTGAGCCCGACCGAGCCGTAGAACCAGAAGAGCGGGCTCACGGCGAGGAGGGTGGCGGCCGGCAGCGGCGGTGGCGCGATCGTAGAGCGCGCGGGCGAGCCAGTACACGGCCACGGTGGTGGCAGCGCTGAAGACCATGGCGAGCGCGACGTAGGCGAGCGTTCGGATCGCCCAGAGGAATGTTCGAGCAGGCGGCCGAGGGCGACATAGAGGAGATAGCCGGGCGGATGGGGCTGATGCTTGGCGACGTCGAACTCGCGGAGCGCGAGGGCGAACTGCACGGCGTCCCAGTTGTAGAGCATGCGCGCCCGGTAGGGCCAGCCGGGAGAGGTGAGCGCGGCGAGGCCGACCATCATCAAGATGTCCGCGCGCCCGCCCGAGCACGCTCGCAGCGCGTGACGCAGCCCACGAGGCGATCCAGCTCATCGCTGTCCCCACACCCGGTCGGCGGCGCCGAAGATGGCCGAAGAATCGCCGAGGCCGGCCCGCACGATGCGGACATCACGGGAGAGCACGGTGGCGTGAGCCCGTACCTGGCGCTCGATTCCCGGGCGAGAGCGCGGGTACGGTGGTCATGACGCCGCCGCCCAGCACGAGAAGCTCGGGATTGAGCGAGCGTCACGTAATTCGCGACGGCCTGGCCCGAGGTAGCGCTCGGCGTCGTCCCAGAGCGCGCGGGCGAACGCATCTCCGTCCACCGCCGCGCTGGCCACCAATGCCGCCGTCACGCGCGAAGGGTTGCCGCTCGGTCTCGCGCGCGAGACGTGTCTCGGTGCCGGCCGCGAGCGCGGCCTCCAGCCTCCGCGCGAAACCGCGGCCCGAGGCATAGGCCTCGATGCAGCCGTGGCTGTCCGCACGCACAGGGCACGCCGTCGGGAACGACCTGCGTGTGACCGAGCTCGCCCGCCGCATTGCCCGCGCCCTGCAAGCAGGATACCGTCCACCACGGCGCCGGAGCCGACGCCGGTGCCGACGAATACGGCGATCGAGACTCTCCGCCCCCGCCCCGCCCCGAAACGATATTCGCCCCAGGCGGCCGCCCGCACGTCGTTCTCGACGATAGACCGGCATGCCGAAGGCCGATTCGATCTCATCGCGGAGCGGAACATTCTCCCACTCGAGGTTGGGGGCGTAGACGACGGCGTGGGTCTTGGGATGGATCTGGCCGGCGGCGGCGATGCCGATGCCGGCCACCCGCTCAGGATCGGTGGAATCCACGAGTCGGGTGATCATGCTCTTGAGGTTGGCGATGACGCTCGGCGGACCTTTCCAGGCTTCGGTCTGCACTTCGAGACGGCCGATGAGCTGGCCGGAAGAGTTCAGGAGCCCGCCGCGCAGCTTGCTGCCACCCAGGTCGATACCGACGGCGTAGCGATCGGGAGGCACGAGCAGTCGCGGGGGATTTGGTGGCGGCGGGGGCTGCGGTCTCGTCAGGCCTTCTTGTCGTCGTCCTTCTTCTTCTCGCGTCGCCGACGCCTCATCCTTGAGGTCGGTCACGCCCTTCTTGAATTCCTTCACGCTCGAACCCAGCGAGCGGGCAAGGTCGGGCAGGCGCTGCGCGCCGAAGAGAATGAGGACGATGACGAGGATGAGCAGCAGTTCCTGATAGCCCAGACCAAACATGGCGGGACTCCTTTCTCGCTAACGCCCTTCACCCTACGCGCCCGGCCTGACCTTGTCAACGAGCACCCTTCGCTCGCCCTGTCGGACGGTGACCCGCTGGGAGTCGAAGTACTCCATGCAGGGGTATGGCGTACTTCCGGCTGACCCCGAGGAGGTCCTTGACGTCGGCGGGACCGATCTCCTTCCTCTCCCTGCAGGTGGGCGACCACCTTGTCGCTGGATGTCCTCGAGCGCCGGCGGCGTGGAAGAAGAGGGACTCCTTGACGCGCAGGAGCCGTCCATCGGCGACGAGAAGCTGGAAGAGCTCGTGCTTCTCCGTCGCCCTTGACGCCGAGCGCGGCCCAGCGCCTCCTCGGGGCTCGGCGGCGCGGCCCCGGCGCGGCAGGAACTCGGCCGTCCAGCCCGTCGACGACGCGCTGCTGCTCGGGAGTCAGCCGGATCGCGTGCGAGGTCAGACGCACCTGGTCACGCTCGCTCTTCACGACGCCGTCGCCTCGAGGCGCGGCGAGGAGCTGGGCGAAGACCTTCTCCTGCGGCGTGTGCCGGCCCGGCTCCGGAGCTCCTCGCGGGAGATCCCGCCGCGCGAGCGGGTTCTGGCGCGTGGAATGCCTCGAGGAGCGGCCACGGCCTGGGAGCGAAGACGGTCGCTCGCTTCGCGGTGGACGTACCACTCGCGATCCACGGCCGTGATCGCCTGGGCCTGCTGAAGCTCGTCGAGCAGGCCCGCGGAGGCGCTCGGGACCGAAGGGCACGCGGGCCGCGACAGGTCGGCGGCGCGGAGCCCCGCCGCCCCGGCCTGGCGCAGGTGCTCCTCGACGACCTTCGACGCCGGGCGCCGTCTCGAGGAGCCGGAGGTGCTCGGCGAGCGCGCCGCCCTTGCGCTTGAATCGCGGCGGCGCGATGTCGAGCAGCGGTGCCGCCGCCGATGGTGACGATGGGCGAGTAGGAGCGGATGACGTAGCGGTCGCCGGGCAGCGCGCACCAGCGGCGCCTCGAGGCGGAAGCGCGCCGTAGGTCACGTCGCCGGGCGCGAGCTCCTGCGCGGTCCACGAGCAGCACGCGGGCCATCACCTCGCTGCGTGCCGACGTGGAAGCGCACGCGGTCGCGCGCCTTGAGCGGCCGCGGGGCGTCGGCGAGCAGCTCGAGGGTGCGCGTCGACGAGCAGCGGTGGGCACGAGCGCGCCGGCGGGCGCGAGCACGTCGCCGCGCTCGATGGCCGCGCGCTCGACGCCCTGGAGGTTCACGGCGGTGCGCTGGCCGGCCTGCGCGCTCGACACGGCTGGCCGTGGACCTGGAGCCCGCGCACCTTGGCCTGCAGCGCCGCGCGGAAAGACCTCGACCCGCTCGTCCACGGCGAGCGCGCCCGGCCATCAGCGTGCCCGTGACCACGGTGCCGAAGCCCTTGATCGGTGAAGACGCGATCGATGGGCAGCCGCGGCGGTCTGATCGGTCGGCGCGCGCGGGACCGCGCGCGGCCAGGCGCGCGAGCGTCTGGCGCAGCTCGGGCAACCCCTCGCCCGGTCTTCGCCGACACCGGCACGATGGGACAGCCCGCGAGGAACGTGCCCGCGAGCAGCCGCGCGACGTCGTCCCTGCACCAGCTCGAGCCAGTCGGGCTCGGCGAGGTCCGTCTTGGTCAGCGCGACCATGCCCGACTTGATGCGCAGCAGCTGAGCAGATCGCGAGGTGCTCGCGCGTCTGCGGCATCACGCCCTCGTCGGCGGCGATGACCAGCAGCGCCAGGTCGATGCCGCCCGACGCCGGCCAGCATGTTCTTGCACGAAGCGCTCGTGGCCCGGCACGTCGACGATCTCGATGGTGAGGCCGTCCGGCTCCTCGAGGAAGGCGAAGCCGAGGTCGATGGTGATGCCGCGCGCCTTCTCCTCCGGCAGGCGGTCGGTGTCGGTGCCGGTCAGCGCCTTGACGAGCGAGGTCTTGCCGTGGTCGATGTGGCCCGGCGGTGCCGACGACGACGTGCGCCGGGCCATCGGCGCAGGCGGCCGCAGGGCGAGCGCGCGGCCAGCGCGGGACGCTCGGCGGCGAGGATCGTCCGGCAGTCCAGCAAGAGCCGATCGTCGAGGACGCGGCCGAGCACCGGCGGATGGCCCGGCGCGGAGCGCGCTCGTCGAGCGCCTGCGCCGGCTGCGCCGCGGTGCCGAGCGGCGAGCGCGGCCGTGGGCAGCTCCACCGTGGGCAGCGCGCCGCCGCCGACCTGGGAGCGTCGCCTCGACCAGCGCGCGCCGAGCCGCGCGTGCGCGTCCGGGGTGAGGCGGCGCGAGCAGCGCCGCGGCGCCCGGCGCCGTGATGGACGCCGCGGCTTCGGTCAGCATGCGCAGGGTCGGGATGGTCTCGAGCGCGGTCGCCCGCCTCGTACGCGTAGAGCGTCGCCTCGAGCGCGGCCACGGTGAACTTGTCGATCCGGAGCGCGCGGTTGAGCGGGTTCTGCGCGAGGCGCCCGATCAGCTCGGCCTTGCCCACGACGATGCCCGCCTGCGGGCCCGCCGAGGAGCTTGTCGCCCGAGAACGACACGAGGTCCACGCCCGAGGCCACGACCTCGGGCACGGTCGGCTCGTACGGAAAGCCGTAGCGGCCGGAGGTCGACGAGGCAGCCCGAGCCCAGATCCTCCATCACCGGCACGCCGCGCTCGCGCCCAGCTCCGCGAGCTCGCGCGAGCGACACCGCGGCGGTGAAGCCGACCACGCGGTAGTTGGAGGTGTGGACCTTGAGGAGCAGCCCCGTCTCGGGTCCGATGGCCTCGGCGTAGTCCTTGAGGTGCGTGCGGTTGGTCGTGCCGACCTCGCGCAGCGACGCGCCCGACGCGCCGCATGATGTCGGGGATGCGGAACTCGCCGCCGATCTCGATCAGCTCGCCGCGCGAGACGACGACCTCCTTGCCGCGGGCGAGCGCTCTCGAGGCGCGAGCAGCACGGCGGCGGCGCAGTTGTTGACCACGAGCGAGGCCTCGGCGCCGGTGAGTCGGCGGAGGAGGCCATCCACGTGGGCGTAGCGCGAGCCGCGCTCCTTGCGGGCGCACGTCCATCTCGAGGTTCGAGTACGCCGGCGGCCACGGCCTGCGAGCCGCTCGCGGGCCAGCGGCGAGAGCAGGGCGCGGCCGAGGTTCGTGTGGAGCACCACGCCGGTGGCGTTGATCGACGCGGGCGAGCGAGAACAGGCCGCGCTCGGAGAGCGCGGCGATCACACGCGTCGGCCGAGCGCGTCGGCGTGGCCGCCGCGGCGCGCCGCGCCTCGAGCACGCGTCGCCGCTCGGCGGCGAGCACCTCGCGCGTCGCCTCGGTCAGGCGGCGGCGCGGGATGCCGGCGAGCCCGGCGCGATTCCACGCGCGTGACGAGGGCGTCCACGGCGGGAGCGTCGCGCAGCAGCGTCGTGACCTTATCCGCCCGCGGCAAGCTCGGTCTCCACGCGCGCCGCACCCGGGCGATGACTCTCGCGCGCCTCGTGCCGGATGGCCTCGCGCGCCCGCGGCGCGCGCATCGGTCTGGAGGAGCCGCCGCACCGCCTCCTCGGTCAGCCCCGCCCAGAGCTCGTCGAGATCACGGGGCGAGAACCCCTGGCCGCGCAGGGCGGTCGTCCACTCGCGCGCCAGCTCCTGGACGAGCCGGTCACGCCCGTGCGCGAGCCGGCGCGCGCGCTTCACGAGCTCGGGCAGCCTGGGCGGCATCGGCTACTCCTTCACGTAGCGGCGAACGGTGTCCACGCAGATTCGGCTCCCACCGGGTGGTCGACACGCACTCGTAGCTGGATCGGCCTTGAGCCTGACCCGGCTTGCCGAGGCGAAAGCGTGCGCATCTTGCTGTTGATCTGCAGGTCCGTGGTCCCGCCGTTGCGGTCGCACGAACACGGTGAACGAGACGATGGCCTCGCCCTCGAGCGGCTTGTCGCCTATGCTGCCGCAGTCGGCATAGACGCCGATGGGCGAGACGATGTCGTCCGACGAGATGACGCCGGAGTCCTTGGCCACCGCGCGCAGCGGGACGCTGGTCATAAGCGAGCGCCCGGATGAGCGCCGCCCATGTCACGTCGTACGGCGCGACGACCTGATCGCGATACGGTGGCGGCTGGAGCGGCGAGATGTACGCGGCGCAGCCACCGTGGCGACCGAGACCACGCCGGCGCAGGCGAGCGCCGAGGAGCCGCCGACGCGATCCGCTCATGAGGGCATTCTACCGCGGGTGGTGGTCGATCCCGCGGTAGGCCGTGATGAAACGGCGCGATCCGCTTCTCGTCGAAATCGTCGAAGCGCGTCGAGCTTGGTCCACGCGGTGAGCGCGATCCGCGTCTTCATGCCGGGATAGGGCGCCAGGATCACCTGATGCTCGTAGCCCGACACGATCGGCCTTGAGCTTGGCCACGAGGTCGGGGCAGCCGTCGGGACAGTTGTACTGCACCATGACGCCGCCGTCCTCGAGATTGTGCACCTGCAGCTGCCGCGGATGGGCTCGGTGTGGATGCCCCAGGGCGCGATGTACGGCAGATGCGGGCCCGGAGGTCGGCGGCTCCGGAGTTGTACGGCGGCGATGCGGCTCGTTGAGCGTCTGGATGTGCGCGGTTGCCCTGGTCGGGCAGGCTCACGCCGGGCTCGGCCACGGCCGCGCGATAGACGAAGACGCCCACGGCCGCCGCGGCGACCACCGACGGCCGCTCCGGACCCACAGCCACCCGTGCTCGCGCCGGCGCGGCGCTGCTTCTGCCTTCGCGTCCTTGTCCGCGTTTCTCCATCGCGCGGTGCTCGAAGCGTGGGCATGGCGGAAGCGTGTGGGAGTCGAACCCACCTCCGACTTGTCTCAGAGCCGGACGCCGGATTTGAAGTCCGGGAGGCCCACCGGGATCCTAGACGCTTCCGTGCGGCTGACAGCGGGTGAGTCGCGGGAGGAGTGTACCATCCGGGTTTAGGGATCAAAACGCGCCTCCGCGTCACGCAGAGGCCCGGGGCGAGCCGTGCGTGATAGGCTCGCCAACGATGAGGAAGGCGGAGGAATCCTGGCGCTGGCCATCCTCGCGCTGACCTTGCCGGCCGCGGCCGCCGATCCCATCCCTCCTCACGGAAGGCTCGGCGGCGGAGCGCGACTTCATAGCGCGTCATTGGAGCGGCGCCATTCCTCCCCAGGGGCCGGCGCCCGAGCGCTTCTCAGCGATCGAGCGCTCGCTGCAGCCGGAAGCCTGCGGCGCCTGCCATCCCGTGCAGTTCGGGGACTGGCAGACCTCGCTCCATCTCGAAGAGCATGGGCCCCGGCATCGCGGGCCAGCTCGTGGAAATGGCGCGACGCGAGCCGGCAGCCGCGCGCTCGTGCTCCCGGTGCCACGCCCCCGTCGCCGAGCAGCGGGCCACGCTCTACGAGGCGGGGCGACTTGTCCCCAATCCAGACTTCGACTCCGCTCTCCAGTCTCGCGGGATCATTTGCGCGAGCTGTCACGTGCGCGGCCACGAACACTTCGGTCCGCCTCGCCGCGATGGCTCCACGGCTAACCGCGGTCCCCGCCCGCAGCTCCCGCATGGCGGCGTCACACGGACCTCCGCCTTCCTTCGCGCTGGAATTCTGCGCGAGCTGCCATCAGTCTCGGCGCGATGGGCTCGCCCTGAACGGCACGCCCCTCGAGAACACCTACGAAGAGTGGAAGAAGAGCCCGGCGGCGCGAAGGGGCTCCAGTGCCAGAACTGTCACATGCCGGACCGGCGGCACCTCTGGCGCGGTATTCATGACCGGGACGATGGTCCGGCTCAGGTCTTACCATCACGCTCCGCGCCGACAAGCGCGCTACCGCACGGGCGATCTGCTCAAAGCGACTCTCGTCATTGCCACGCCGGGTGTTGGCCACGCCTTCCCGACCTATGTGACGCCCCAGGTGCGGGTCCGCGCCGAGCTCGTCGACGCGGACAACCAGCCGGTGGCGGGAAGCGTCGAGGAGCGCGTGATTGGCCGGCAGGTTCCGCTGGATCTCTCGCGCGAGATCGCCGACACCAGAATCTCAACCGGGCGGACGCTTTATCCTTCCCTATGCTCGCCGTCTCATGGGGCCGGACTCCGCCTGCGGGTGACCGTGACCGTGCTCCCGGACGAGTTCTACACGCGCTTCTTCGACGCGCTCCTCGTCGCAGGGGCCGGAGAAGGCGAGGCGGAGATCCGCGAGGCCCTCGAGGCGACGCGACGGTCTCCGTACACGCTCTACGCCAATGAGCTCCCGCTCACCTGAGAGCCACGGCGAAGGCAGGCGTCAGGGCATGGGCCGCCGGGCGCGGGCGTCGGGTCCACCGGCGCGATGTCGCCCATATCGGGCTCGAGCTGCAGCGTGTCGGCGATCTTCGTGTAGCTCGAGAACATCTGCGTCACCCCGACGATCTCCATGACACCCCGCGAGCTCACGCCGAGGCGACGCATCTCGGCGAGGTGCAATGCCGCACCCGAGGCGGAACGGGTCGTCATGGACACGGCAAAGGCCAGCGCCTCCTTGAGACGCCGGGAGAGCCGATGGTCGGCAAACGCGTGCTTGGTGGCCGCCCATACGTCGGAAGCATAGGCGACGTCATGCGCGATGAAGCGGAAACCCAGCGGCACGTCACTGGACTGATAGAAATCGCGAATGTCCGCGAAGAGATCCCGGACCTCCGCGGGGGCCGCCGTCTCGTCCACGGGCGCCGAGTACCCCGAGGGTATCCGCGGCCACATTGAGCGCGTTGGTGATGCCGACAACCTGCGCCGCCTCGTACCACATCGCGTCGCCCGGTCATCCCCTGCAGCTTCCCGGCTGCAGTGTGCGCCTTGACTCAGTACTCGCAGGCGTTGACGCCGCTTACCGCCGCCGCCACCATCTCCTTTCGCCACGCGTGAATTCCCCCGGCGCCATGGCGCGCTTCATGGCGCGGCCATGCGGCCCCCGAACTCCGCGTCCCATGCCATCACGCGGCTCATGGCGGGCGGCTCGGCGAAGTCGTGATTGAACCAGGAGCGGCTCAGCTCGAAGAGCTTCTGGGCGGCCGGGGATACTCGGTGGCGGCTCTGAGTCTGACGGTCGGCATGGCTTCCCTCCGGTAGGGGTCAGCAGGTTTCGGTTCACGCTCCTCCGGCGAGCGGCGGGAACATCGAGAGGACGTCGCCCGGCGCGAGACGCTGCTCGGGGGAGCATCGCGGCCATTGATGACGGTGAGGCAGGAAAGGTCACGCGGAATCTCGAGCAGCTCGATGACATCGCGCACCGTGGTGCCAGGGGAACATCGAGCGATGCGGCGTCGCCGTCGGAGTCGGCGGGAAGATAGCGCTCGAGAAGCGCGAAGAGCCGAACCTCGACCTTCATCCGACCTGCGTGAGCTAGTGGGCGGGGTGGCCGAGGCGATACGCAGCCGATCGCCCGGGCGCAGATGCGCACTTCGCTCAGCTCATTCCAGCGGGCGAGCGCAGCCACCGAGATGCCGTAGCGCTTGGCGATGCTTCCGCACGGTCTCCTCGGCTTGACTACATGGACCCCGAGCTTGATGGTGGGTCGGCCATCCGCCTCGAGCTTTCGATCGTGAATCCGGGCCTCGGCGAAGCGCTGAGAGGTTCCGAGGGAACTTCAGGAGATAGGTTCCCGGGAGGTGTCTGCTTGTTCCAGAGCTCCGGGTTGAGCTCCCGGAGAGCGTCCAGGCTCAGGCCAGCGAGCGCCGCCACCCGCGCCAGCTGCATGCCCTGGGGTACCGGAGCCAGCTCATAGGCGAGAGGGCCGGACTGCGAAGCCGAGAAACCGTACCGCTCAGGCTCGCGGCCGATCAAGGTCGCGGCCTGAATGGCCGGGACGAAGTTCTTGGTCTCGTCGCGCAACACCTGCCCTCGCGTCAGCTCCCAGAAGTCCCTCGAGCCGAGAACGCTCATGGCCCGCAAGACCTTCATCTCACCGGCGTTGTAGGCCGCCTTGGCCAGCTCCCACGACCCGAACATGGCGTAGAGATCGCCGAGGTAGCGCGCGGCAGCCACCGTGGACTTTTCGGGATCGAGGCGCTCGTCGACCCAGCGATCGACGCGAAGCCCATAGCGACGGGCGGTGGGCGCCATGAACTGCCAGAGACCCTTGGCCCCGGCCCGGGACACGGCAACGGGGTTGAAGCCGCTCTCGATCATCGCGGTGAACATGAGGTCTTCGGGGAGACCCTTGGCCCTGAGCACTCCCTGGATCATCCCCGCATAGCGACCTGACCGCTCGATCCACCGCTCGACCACGGCCCGCCGATAGCCAGTCTGGAAGTGCTCCAGGAAGCGCTGAACCTCGGCGTTGTCCCCGATGGCAATGCGCGGGGCAGCCTGGCTCGGGCAGCCTGGCTGAATGACTCGGTGCTTGCTCCGTCTGACGGTTGGAGGTCAGGACCGGGTCCCAATTCCACCAGGCCACCAGGGAGGGCCACAGCAGGCTCACCCGAAAGCGAGTCGGTGGCTCGGCTCTGGAGAGCAAGCGCCTCAGGCTCCGCTCCCGCCGCCTGGGGGTAGCCCGAGGCAACGAGCCAGAGAAGCATGAAGCCTAAGTTTCGGGATCTATCGTGGAAGGGCATTGGGAGGAGCTTAAAGCGTTTTACCACGGGGGCGAGCGGGGTCAATCATGGAAGCCTCCGGACTCACAGGGCCATATAAATCTTGACATGACGGCTGGCGTCAAAGTATCTAAGTAAGCGCAAACTAAGGTTCTTTTGAGCATACCCTTGATATTGGAGCATACCCTGGATAGAAGGAAAGGAGGTGAAACCACATGAAGAAGATCATTGCGCTGGTGATGGGCATTGCCTTCGCTTTCGGCACGGCGGGCTTCGCGACGGCCCAGACGCCGGCTCCCAAGGCTGAGGAGAAGAAGGCCGATGACATGAAGAAGAGCGACAAGGCGGAGAAGAAGGGCGAGAAGAAGGCGAAAGAAGGGCGCCAAGAAAGACGATTCGATGGACAAGAAGGCCGAGGAGAAGAAGTAGGTCGATTCATCGCTCTGAAGCAGCCAGGGCGCCGCTCCCCGAACGGGGGTCGGCGCCCTGCTCTTTCGGCCTTACCGTGGAGAGCTTCCGGACTGCCCCTTCTGAGGGCGCGGGCTGGTTAGGATCGGGAACCCTTCGATCTTCCCGGGTTCCCGTCAGCCACTCGTTGCGATCATGAAGGCCGGACGGCCAGCTCTTCGCCCGCCTTCACCTCAGAGGGATTCGCCAAAACACCACGGTGGTGTAGCCGAAGACCTGCGCGCGGGTCTTGTAGCGCCGGGCCTCACTCGGCTTCAGTGAGGTGGGACGTTTGGCGTGGTGTCTCCCGCCATGCGAGGAGCGTCCAGGCTCCCTCGGGTACCCGCGCGAACCGGAAGGCTCCAGCCGCATCGGAGGATTCCCTAAGAGCAGTTGGCCACCTCCTGCGTCAATGATCGATCGCTCGTAGGCGACACGGGCAGCGCTCAGCCTGGGCTCGGCTTCGAGGTAGGCGTCCGTGGAGTCGCGGTAACTGGCCTTGATACCCTCCATCTCCGCCTCGAAATCCTCGGAGCGCGGCAGGAGGAGCACCGACACGGCCGGATAGGGGTGGGCTCGGCACCTCCTCGCTGACCCTCCGCATAGGCTCGACCATCCACGCTTCCATAGGCCCCCGCTCGCGCGCGCGCCAGGAGCGGGGCGGCAGAGCTCCGTCGCGTCCTTCGCTGAGGCATTGGCGAGCATTCCGAGAGCAGGAAGGGGATGATCAAGAAGTGTCTGGAGGACCTTGCTCATGCGGATCACCCGTGAGGCAGCACCAGCCAGGTGGCGGCGGCGAGGCACAGCGGACAGAGGGATGGTGAGGACCCAGGCCCACACAATACGCCCAGCCACGCCCCACCGAACGGCCGAGAGGCGTTGCGTGGCACCGACTCCCATGATCGAACCTGGTGATGGTGTGCGTCGTCGCTGACCGGTATACCGCCGACCGCGGTCCCGATAAGCATCACGGCGCCCGCAGTCTCGGCGCAGAAGCCGCCGACGGGACGGAGCTTGGTCAGCCGCATACCCATGGTCTTCACGATACGCCATCCCCCGCCATGGTGCCGAGACCAATTGCGGCATGGGCGGCCAGAATCACCCACAACGGCACATAGAACTCCGATCCGAGGTACCCGCCTGAGAAAAGCAGAATCGCGATGATCCCCATGGTCTTCTGCGCGTCGTTGGTACCGTGGCCGAGACTATAGAAGGCCGCCGAGACCAGCTGGAGTTTCCGGAAGAGCGCGTCCACCCGGCTCGGGCGCGCGCTCCGAAAGGTCCACAGCGTGGCCACCATGAGAATGAACCCGAGAGCCATGCCCAGGACGGGGGCCAGCACGATGAACACGGTGATCTTGATCAGACCGGTGGCCACCAGCGCCCCCAGCCCGCCTTGCCACGGCGGCCCCGGAGAAGCCGCCGATCAGCGCATGCGAGGAGCTGGAGGGAATGCCGAAGTACCAGGTGATGAGGTTCCACATGATGGCGCCCGTGAGGGCACCCAGAATGACCCATTGGTCGACCACCCCCGCCTCGACCACGCCCTTCCCCACGGTCTTGGCCACCTGGACACCGAAGCCAAAGGCGGCAACGAAGTTGAAGAAGGCGGCCCAGGCGACGGCCTGCATCGGAGTGAGCACGCGCGTCGAGACCACGGTGGCGATGGAATTCGCCGCGTCGTGAAATCCGTTGATGTAGTCGAAGGCGAGGGCTACGGCAATGATGAAGGCCACCAACAGGAGAGCGCCGCTCATGCCCGGATCGGCCGGCCGGGCTCAGGCCATCTTGAGGGTGATGCCCTCGATGACGTTGAGCACGTCTTCGCAGCGATCGGTGACGGATTCCATCGTCTCGTAGAGCTCTTTCCACTTGATGATTTCGATGGCATCCGTAACACCCTCGAAGAGCGCGGCGAGCTCGTCCGGCAGGAGGCGGTCCGCCTCGTTCTCGAGACCGGTTCACCTCGATGGAATGCTTCCGGTACTCCTGGGAGAGGGTACGCAGGCAGCGCACCGCGCGATCCGTCTCTTCGGCTGTCTTGACGATGATCTTGCCCATGGCGATGCACCCATCCGTGGGCGTCTTGATCTTGTACAGGAGAAGTCGGCGACCGCGTCGATGAGATCGACGTCGTCGAGGCAGCTCGCGAGCGCATAGATGTCCTCGCGGTCGATGGGCGTGACAAACGTGGTATTGAGCCGCCGCACGACCTCGTGGGTGATCGCGTCGCCCGCGTGCTCGAGGATCTCGGATCTGCTGAACCTTGGCCGGGGCGCTTGGATAGTTGAGAGTCAGCTCCTCCAGGACCCGGGATGCCGAGACGATATGACCGGCCTGCTGCTCGAAGAGATCAGAAGAAGTTTTCCTCGCGTGGCAGGAGCCGAAACACGGCTCATCCTCTCCCGCCTCGTCCTCACATGTCAACGCCCCCGCCCGCGTTTGACAGTGGCGGGGCCGGCTGGCTAGGATGCGGCCGTGCCATCCGAGGAGCCCGTCGCCGGCCAGCAAGTCCGCTGCCCTCGTTGCGGAAACAGAACAGCCTGGGCGAACAATCCGCACCGGCCTTTTTGCGGGCTTACCTGTCGGCTCATCGACTTGGGAAAGTGGCTTGACGAGCGCTATCGCGTCGCGGGCGATCGCATTGCCCGACGAGCTGCCTCCCGACGATCGTCCACCTCGCATGCGTGAATGACCGATCTCTTCGGTGACCCGGCGCTCTTCCTCCAGCGCCTTCTCCTGCAGCTCCCTGCCCTTCTCGTGGCGGTGACTGTTCATGAGCTGGCCCACGCCCTGGTGGCTGATCGCCTGGGCGACCCCACCGCGCGACGCCTCGGTCGTCTCACCTTGAACCCTCTTCCGCACATCGATCCGATGGGAGCGATCTGTCTCGTGCTCGCGGGCTTCGGCTGGGCCAAGCCCGTGCCGGTGGACGCGAGGAATTTTCAGCATCCCGTGCGCGACATGTTCTGGGTCGCCGTGGCCGGACCCATCGCCAACTTCCTCGCTGCCTTCGCGGCCATCGTTGCTCTATCTGTGGCTGCGGCCCACCGACTTACTCCCGGCACCGATCCTCGTCGCGGTGGGCGCGGTCTTCAGCCTCAACCTTGCGCTGGGGATCTTCAATCTGATTCCGCTTCCCTCCACTCGATGGGGGCATTTTCTTCCGTACCTGCTGCCTCCCGCCGCGGCGAGGTTCCTCCGAACGGTGGAGCGCTACGGCATGCTGATTCTGCTCGTCTTGGTCTTCACCGGCGTGACCGGACGGATCGTCGGTCCGGTCATGAACTGGATGGCCCAGGTGATGATCGCTCTGGCCCGCCTCATCATCTGAACGCGAGCACAGCAAAGCGCCCGGACCTTTCGGCCCGGGCGCTTGAATTACCCCGGCAGC